>OIZV01000078.1_pt1 | contig 69202 bp, 64 predicted proteins | sample 1588681 | NCBI WGS metagenome assembly OIZV01 (sample SAMN03283281) | human gut metagenome | biome: human-associated habitat; material: feces | host: Homo sapiens | place: Peru | collected 2012 | reverse complement strand
TACCATGGATTCCTTCATAATGTATATCATTGGATAACCTTTTGACCCCGGTATCTTGTCAATTTTACCGTCCTTCCCATGAACATGAACGATCCTGCTTCCCCATGTCTCAAGCTGCGCGTAAATATCTATAAACTGTTCAATCTGATGCGATGGCTCCCATGTAAGCCCAAGTGCATCACTGTCCACGGCATCAAACATCATTTCCCATGCGCTCGGACAAAAACCGATATTATTTGTCGCCCTGTACCAGAAGCCATGAGAATGAGCGTTCTCTATTCCTATTTTCACCCCATTTCCTTCCGCTCTTTTTGTCAGTTCACCAAATACTTTCTTAAATGCCCCCATAGCCTCCGGAACCGATGCTCCCTCAATTGCCCCCGCAAATGTTGAAACGATATTTGCGCCAAAACACCTTGCGCTGTCTATACACTTTTCGACAGCCTGCCTCTGTCCTTCATATTGAAGCGGATTGACATAAATGCCGATACCTGAAAAGGAAATTTTATCCTCCGCAATTTGCTTCACCCTCTCAGCCAGCGACACCAATTCTACATTCTTAAGTCCATTGTCAAAATAAATCTCCACCGTTTCAAAGCCATGGAGGATAATATCAGGCAGCATGGGAAGTATCTCCTCGCCTCTCACACATGTTCCGATTTTCATTATATGTTCTCCCTTTTTACTCCTCGCTTAAAGTACGTCATACAATCTCTACCGCCACACCGTAATGATCACTTGCTGCCAGACCAATATCTTCGTAGATAGTTTGTCCGAAGGTCATACACATTTTTAAGCTTGGAAACTCACCCGGATAAGGATTTCTCAGCAAAATTCTATCCACCCTGGAATTCGTCTCTATCGTATTTTTCCTGAATCTTGGATTTTCCCGGAAATTCAATGTGCATTCCATCTGTGCGAAATTGATTTCCGCATAGGCGCAAGCCAAATCAAACCAACAAGGATTTGCCTCTGCTCCATCCAGCAGGCACTCTCCCTTTAGAAAACGATGTACTTCTAAATGGCATTCCCTGTTCCGAATTCCATACATTATAAGTTGCTATTCTCATTTTCATTAATCCCCGCTGGCTGAACGTCCAGACCTAATCATTGTGCAAATATATCACTATTCCCTTCTATTCCAGTATACGGTATTGTCTACCATCCCACAAGATTTTTTCAAACCATCTGCATTTTCTACATTTAATTCTTCCCGCTTGCGCCCTGGGTATGGCGGGGACTTTCTTGTTCCTGAACCCTGCCACGGTTCCCGCCGTGGGTATGACAGACGCTTTCCTGTTCCTGTACCCTGCCACGGTTCCCGCCGTGGGTATGGCAGACGCTTTCCTGTTCCCATACCCTGCCACGGGTTTCGCCGTGGGTATGGCAGACGCTTTCCTGTTCCCATGCCCTTCCACGGTTCTAGCCGTGGGTATGACAGACGCTTTCTTGTTCCCATGCCCTGCCATGGCTTTCGCCTATCACTCAAAAACAGGGAGCGTGAACACATCCATTCACACTCCCTGTTTTATATGATTTCTTAATTTTTAAACCAGTCTTACGGTCTCACGAGCGATTGCAAGCTCTTCGTTGGTCGGAATCACCATGACTGTGGTTCCGCTGTCCGGCGTGGAGATTGCAATATCCTCACCGCGCTTGTTGTTCGCATCCTGATCCAGCTTGATTCCCAGATAGCCGAGATATTCGCAGGTCAACGTGCGGACAATCGGCGCATTTTCGCCGACACCTGCGGTGAAGCAAATGACATCCACACCATTCATCGATGCCACATACGCGCCGATGTACTTTGCCACATTATAACAAAATGCCTTCACTGCGCGAATCGCATTCTCGTCACCTGCATGATATCCATCCTCCAGATCGCGGAAATCAGAAGAAAGGTTGTCGGACAGTCCCAGCACGCCGGATTTTTTATTCAATATCGTCATGATTTCGTCGATGGATTTGCCTTCCTTATGTGCAAGGAACTCGATGATTGCCGGGTCAATGTCTCCGGATCTCGTTCCCATGATCAGACCCTGAAGCGGTGTCAGTCCCATAGAGGTGTCCACGCATTTTCCGTTTTTCACTGCTGAAACACTGGCACCGTTTCCGAGATGGCAGACAATGATTTTCAGGTCATCATATTTCTTTCCGAGAACCTCTGCCGCTCTCTTGGAAACATAGGAGTGGCTGGTGCCGTGGAAACCGTATCTTCTGATCTTATACTTCTTATAATATTCATATGGAAGCCCATACATATAAGCTTCTTCTGGCATCGTCTGATGGAATGCGGTATCGAACACAGCTACCATGGGGGTGTTCGGCATCAGCTTTCTGCAGGCATTAATTCCGATCAGGTTGGCAGGATTATGAAGGGGTGCCAGATCGTTACAGTCCTCGATAGCTTTCATAACATCCTCGTCAATGACAACGGATTCTGCGAATTTCTCTCCGCCATGTACGACACGGTGTCCGACCGCGCCAATCTCCCCCAGTTCTTTTACCACGCCTGTCTTGGGATTTGTGAGTGCCTCCAGAACAAGTCTGATCGCCTCGGTGTGATCCGGCATAGGGGTAATGGTCTTTTCTTTCTCACCGCCTGCCGGAGTGTAAGAGATCATGCTGCCATCAATTCCGATTCGCTCGCAGATACCCTTTGCAAGGCATTTCTCCGACTCGGAATCAATGAGCTGGAATTTTAAGGAAGAGCTTCCGCAGTTGATAACTAATACTTTCATTTTACTATATCCTTTCTTTTCATAAAACGTAAAAACGTCTAAGGGCAGCAAGCCAGCTCGTAAAGCTGACGCTTTCCTCGCGGCTTTCGCTCGCCCTAACGGCACGAGTGAGACTGCTCAAGCAAGCTTGGCAGCTGCACTCGTGCCGTCATGGCTCTGCCCTTAGACCAGTTGTGCCTGAACGGCGGTGAGGGCAACAACGCCGACAATGTCCTGCCACGAGCAGCCTCTTGAAAGGTCATTGACGGGCTTTGCAATTCCCTGCAGCATCGGGCCGTATGCCTCGGCGCCGCCCAATCTCTGAACCAGCTTATATCCAATGTTTCCGGCATCCAGATTCGGGAAGATCAGAACATTTGCTCTTCCGCCCACAGGGCTTCCGGGTGCCTTGGACTTCGCCACGCTGGGCACCAGAGCCGCATCGGTCTGTAGTTCTCCATCCAGTGTCAGATGAGGGTACTGTTCATGAGCGATCCGGGTTGCCTCTACCACCTTGTCCACAAGAGGATGCTTTGCGCTGCCCTTTGTGGAATGGCTCAACATAGCGATCACGGGCTTCGGTCCGATCAGTGACTTAAAGCTCCGGGAGGATGTGTCCGCTATCGCAGCCAGCTCCTCAGCTGTCGGATCCTGATTCAGTCCGCAGTCGGCAAACAGGAAGGTTCCGTTCTCGCCCTGATCCTTAAACTGGGTATCCATGATGAAAAACGCGGAAACCAGCTTGACGCCGGGCGCTGTCTTTAAAATCTGAAGCGCAGGTCTGAGCGTATCCGCCGTCGAATGGCACGCACCTGCTACCATGCCGTCAGCGTCATTCGCCTTTACCATGACAATACCGAAGGTCAGATAATCCTTCAAAAGAATTTCACGCGCCATCTCCTCGGTCATGCCCTTTGCCTTTCTTGTCTCATAAAGAAGATTTACATACTCATCCAATTTATCGGTGGTCGAAGGGTCGATCACCTTCACACCGGAGAGATCTACCTCCAGCCATCCGGCACCATCCATGATCTTCTCCTCGTTTCCGATCATGATAATGTCAGCAATCCCCTCCTCCATAATTTTCGCGGCAGCCAGCAGTGTTCTCTTATCATTTGACTCCGGCAGCACAATCGTCTTTTTGTCCAATCTTGCTCTCTCTTTGATTGTGTCAATGTAGGACATTCCTATTCTCCTTTCCGGCGGTTCCCCGCTTATCCCGTTCATTCATCCATTTGCAGTATTGTGAAACTGCGTTTTTTATATTATACTAAAGACGAGTGTTTCACACAAGAGAAATGTGTTCGATAAATTGTATATTTTCAAGTACATTCGTCGATTGTGCCTTCAAATTTTTTCTTATATTTTAAGCATTGTAAGCTCTTTCATAGTGTGTTATTTTTTTCACATTGCTAGTTGATATTCATTAACGCAATATTGATAATCATTAAGGAGATGCCCATGATTGTAAACGGAATTGTAGCTGAATATAATCCTTTCCACAACGGTCACAAATACCAGTTGGAGGAATCCAGACGCCTGACCGGCGCTGACTACACCGTCATCATCCTCAGCGGCAACTTCGTACAGCGCGGTACCCCCGCCCTTATCAATAAACATCTCCGCACCGAGATGGCACTGAAAAACGGCGCTGATCTTGTTATTGAGCTGCCTGCCATCTACGCAACCTCAAGTGCGGAATTTTTTGCCATGGGGGCAGTGTCGCTGCTCGACCAGTTGAAGGTCGTCACAAATCTCTGCTTCGGCAGCGAATGCGGTGACATCTCTCTCCTGAACCGCATCGCAACCATCCTCGTACAGGAACCGGATGATTTTTCTGCAAAGCTGAAGCAGCTGTTGTGTCAGGGCTACTCCTATCCCAGCGCCAGATCAGAGGCATTGATGCATTATATGCCGTCCCTTGCCGACAGCAACAACATTTTCCGCTCCCCGAACAATATCCTTGGAATCGAATATCTCAAGGCGCTCCTGCGCCGCAAGAGCCCCATCGCTCCTGTAACCGTCAGACGCATAGGCGCCGATTATCATGATCCTCTGCCCGACTCCACCGGTTACTGCTCTGCCCTCGCAATCCGCCAGTCCGTCTGGGCAGGCGACGACATTACAGGGCTGTGCTCCTATGTCCCCGCAAACGCATACGAGCTGCTCACAGCGCAAAAGGCCGACGGTAAATTTATCCGTTCGGCAGATTTATCGGTCATTCTATATTATAAACTGCTTTCGGAAAAGGAATACGGATTTGAAAAATATCTCGATGTCTCAAAGGCACTGTCCGACCGGATCGTGAACTCCCTGAACAGCTATCAGGGCTTTGAGAGCTTTTGTGATGTGTTGAAAACAAAAGAAATGACCTATGCCAGAATCAGCCGTTGCCTGTTGCATATTCTGCTCGGACTCACCAGGACAGACCTGCATGACTGTACCCGGCTCGGCTACACGCCCTACGCAAGAGTGCTGGGTTTCCGGCGGGATGCCGCCCCGCTCCTCTCCGCGATCAAGGAAAATACATCTATTCCCCTGATCACGAAGGCAGCGGATGCCGAAAAGATATTGGATGCGGATACCGCTCGTATGTTCCGTCAGGATATGGAAATCAGTCAGCTTTACCACGGCATTTCCGGTGTACTCACCGGCAGCGTTCCCTTAAATGAATACTGTATACCGCTTGTGATTGTGTAGGATGGATATATCGCACACCGTCACCTACTATCTACTTCTTCTCATATATCTCGCATCCTTATAGGTGCCGATTTTGGTAATTCTATTATCTTTAAGCATTTTACCGAGTACAAGCTCTATTGTTTTTATACTAACGTCGGGAAGCTTGTTCTGAATTTCCTGCTTTGAAATCGGAACAATGGCGCTTAACAATATGCTTTCTACTCTTTCGCTTTTTTTTGCTTTTTTTAAAGATATTTTCATAAAGGAATCATCCAAGTCCTTGAAGCATCTATATAATATTTGTAGAAAATTTAAAACAAAAGGAATATAATCATTCTTTTCCTCGTGCCATGAAACTGATGCCTGTTCTAAAGCCGCATAATAGTTTTCTTTATATTTATTAACCTGCCCCTCATATGAAATATATTTTACAATATCATATCCAGAATGATACAAAAGCAAAACAGTAAGCAGTCTGGACACACGCCCATTACCATCATTAAACGGATGAATACATAAAAAATCCAGTATAAAACAGGGAATCAATAACAGTGACGATATTTCCGAGTCCTGCCTTGCTTCGTACAGCGCAAATAGCATCTGTTCCATTGATTTTTCAACATCCTTTGCACCAACAGGCTTAAACCTGACTCGTCTCGATCCGTCCGCACTATATTCCATAATAAAATTATTGTTACTTTTATATTTTCCTGCAGCATCACTGTTCGTCTGCTCTTCTATCATTTTATGAAGCATGAGAATGGTATCTTTCTCGATCTCTAAATGATCATGCCCGTTATGAATCAGATTTAGAGCATCCTTGTACCCCGATATTTCCATTTCATCATGTGTTATGGGCACAGCAGCCCCTGTAACAATGTCTCTAATTCTGGAATCCGTCGTTACAATACCTTCAATGGCATTACTGCCCTTTACTGATTCAATAATGGCCTTTTTCTTTAAACTCTCAAACGTATCTCCGTATTGTAATTTGCGAAACTCTTCCCTTGCTTTCAAATCCGTAATAATATCTGTTAAACCGATGATATTTCCTTGAATCTCTCTTTTTAAAAAGGAATAGTCATATTTGCGCACAAAAAACCTCCAAAAGCATTTTACTACCTAAAATATATCATATTTTAGGTAGTAAATCAACTTATTATCTACTTTTTATGCTTTCTCATACCCTCCGGTAACCTCACAGACATTGTGATCCGGGTCAAAAATGTGGAAGTAGTAATAGCCCTCATGCACCTTTCGGATTTCTGTCATTACTCCAATGCCCAGCTCTCTCAGCCTGTTATATTCCCGCGCCAGATCCTCCACCCAGAAATTAAGGACAAATTTGTAATCACCTTCCTCATAGTGATGACCGATCAAATTGCTTTCATTCATAAGTGAAAGACATTTATTGTCAAAGAAAAACTCCGCAAATTTATTTCCGCAATTTCGTGTTGATACCGTCATTGACAAAAGCTTTTCATAAAAGGAAATAGACTTTTCAAAATCCCTTGCAATCAGGTAGATCGAGCCGAGATGCACCTGCTGGGGTCTGAGCTGTTTCCTATCCGCTTCCTCTAACAGTATTGCATTTGTATCGACGGAAAACACCTTGCTCATAAGGATTACCTTGTCAATCTCCGGCAAAGACTGCTCCATCTCCCATTTTGATATGGATTGTCTCGACACACTCAGCTTTTCTGCCAGCTGTTCCTGCGTCAGTCCGCTGTTTATTCTCAGTTGCTGAATCCTAGTTCCTATTCCCATCGTAGCCTCCTTGCATTTTGTTTACAGAAATCATAACCGTCAGACCGCACAAAATCTACCAACTACGCTTGGAAACTTTGCAACCTGAGGTTGCGAACGGAAACCAGAGCGGCAATCCCCTATCAAAGCTTAAACTTTGCCGCCTGTACCTCCAGCGAATCACTCATCTGGATCAGTTCCTTTGTCTTTCCGGTACACTCTTCTACCATCTGGGACAGATGATTCATGTTATCGCTCGCCTCCGCAGTTGAGGAAACATTTCTGTCTGCGTCCTCCGCGAGCTTGTCGATCGTCGTTCCAACCTCTGTCTTCAGGGCATCCAGCTTACCGGTCTGCGTATGAATGTTTTCGGAAACCTTGGAAACGTTTTCTGCCTCTGTTCTCAGTCCGTGGAAGGATTGCTCCGTATCCTTTAACTGCATCTGCTGGCTTGTCACCTGTTCCTCGACTTCCCTCATCTTGTCCACATTGGCTTTGGAGTTTGCGATCAGCTCATTGACAACAGAAGATATTCCGTTTGCCGCATCATTAGAGCCGATTGACAGATTGCGGATCTCCTCAGCCACAACCGCAAAGCCCCTGCCAGCTTCTCCTGCTCTCGCCGCCTCAATGGAGGCATTCAGGCTCAGAAGGTTTGTGCGCTCTGCTATATCCGTGATCACATCCACCGCATTCTGGATCTTCACCGCCGAGTCATTCGTCAGCTTGGTCTGGAGCATTACATCCTCCACCGCAGCCGCCGTCTTATCACATATCTGGATCAGGCTTTCCAGCGAGTTCAATGCCTGCCCCGCATACCGGTTCATGTTGGTGACAGATTCCTCAAGCGCATTTGCGCTGGCAGCATTTTCCTCAATTCCGGCTTCTATGTAATTAACCTTCTCCGATGCCAGCCCCGTTTCCGATGCCTGTGAATTACTGCTGAGCGCAATACCCTGTACCAGTCCGTTCACATCCGAAACATTCTTCATAATGTTGTCAAACGCACTGCTGAAATCGGAGCTGTTGCTCTGAATACCGCGAATCGACTTCTGAAGCTCTGCAACAATCTGTCGCAGATTACTCTGCACCTGCTGCAGTCCGCGCGCCATGTCACCGACCTCATTGTTATTAGCCAATGTCTTCGCATCAAAATCCACCTTCAGATTTCCTTCTGCCAGAAGTGCGGTATTCTTCGTCAGTCTGACAATCGGGTTACATATCCTGCTGCCGATCACATAGATTGCAATGCTTCCCCCGACAAGAAATAACAGGCTCAGAATGATCAGTCCGATCAGCAGCTTGTTTGTTCCCGCAAGTGCCGCCCCCTGCTCGCTGGTTATTGCGAAGGACCACTGTCCGCCCAAAATCGGTGAATATCCGATAAAATACTTCTTTCCGCCAAAACTGTAGGTGTCCACACCGCTTTCTCCGGCGATCATCTTCCGCTCTACTTCCGCCAGCTCGTCATATCTCGCATCCGCCGCAATCGCTTCAACGCCATCTGCCGCTTCTCTGCCCTCACTGTTTGTGATATCATTCTGGGCATTTTCCACATCCTCATAATTTACCGCTGTCATCTTGGTTCCCGACTGATTGATGACAAAGCAGAAACCGTTGTTCTCCACATTGATCTCATTTACCAGATCATTCAACAGCGAAGCATCTGTCACTCCGGTCAGCACTCCGATCACTTCACCCTTCGCGTTGTAAATAGGCGCGCTGACACAGATTACCATCTTCAGGTCGATTCTTGCGAACAGCACATCCGAGATATTCGAGATACCTGCCGCAGCCTGTTTAAAGAACGCACGGTCTCCCGCATTCGCAGTATCACCTGTCGTGGAAATGACATCGCCTACCGCGTGTCCGTCCCTTTCGTCCACATATCCGACCTGAAAGCGCTCAAAGCCGATTCTCTCTGCTTCCTTGATCAGCACACCCTTCTGGACGCTCCAGTTCATCGTCCGTATATCCTCTCTGCTGGCAATGTCCTCTACCTGTGCGATATAGGTGTTGATCTGCTGCTCCACCAGCTTAGATGCATCTTCCGCACGGTTGCTCATCTCCGCCGAGACATAGTTTCTCAGAAGTCCGCTCACAGACGCGACCGTTATCACCGCAAAGATCACACAGATCACGGCGATCAGCATAATCGTACTGAGCAATAGCTGTGTTTTAATTGACTTTTTCTTCTGTCCTGCTGCCATACTCTCTTTCTCCTTCATCTAAAAATTCCCATTGTATGCACACTGCTTTTGTTGCATATGTACATTGTATACAATATTCATCTTAACATAAATGGATTTTTTTAACAAGCACTATTTACTTTATGCTATACTTATGTAACAAAAGTACTTACGAAAGCAGGTGGCATCATGACTCTCCAACAGCTAAAATATGTGATAACCGTTGCCAGTGCGGGAACCATCACGGAAGCTGCAAACGCGCTCTACATCTCCCAGCCGAGCCTTACAAACTCGATCCATGAACTGGAAAAGGAAATGAATATCACCATCTTCAACAGGACGAACAAGGGAATCAGCCTCTCCAAGGAGGGCGAGATCTTTTTAGGCTATGCACGCCAGATTCTGGAACAGGCTACCATCCTTGAGGATAAATACAAGAGAAACAAGGGCGGCAAAAAACAGTTTTGTGTGTCAACGCAGCACTACTCCTTTGCCGTCAACGCCTTTGTCGATCTGATCAAGGAATACGGACAGGACGAATACGATTTCAGTCTGCGGGAGACACAGACCTATGAAATCATCGAAGATGTGGCAAGGCTGAAAAGCGAAATCGGCATTCTGTTCTTAAATAATTTCAATGAAATTGTGCTGACAAAACTTTTCAAATCGCAGGATCTGGAATTTCATCCGCTGTTTGTTGCAAAGCCCCATGTATTTATCAGCCGCAGGCATCCCCTCGCGGGCAAAAGCCTGATTACCAATGAAGAACTGCAGTCCTATCCCTACCTCTCCTTTGAACAGGGAGAACACAACTCCTTCTATTTTTCCGAGGAAATCTTTTCCGTATCCGAAAGGAAGAAAAACATCCGCGTCCGGGACAGAGCGACCCTGTTCAATCTCCTGATCGGTCTGAACGGCTATACCGTCTGCAGCGGAGTCATTGATAAGAAATTAAACGGAAAGGACATCATTGCCGTTCCGCTGGCGGATGAAAGCGATATGCAGATCGGGTATATCACACACCGCAGGGGAATGATAAGCCGGCTGGGTACCTCCTATCTGAATGCATTGCAAAAATATCTGAAGCCGTAATAAAGCGACGAATCCCGTGTTGTTTATAGTTTAAAACTATGAACAACACATTTTTTTTGTATTATACAGCCCATTTCTGATGCCTTATACTGAACCAATAAATTACAAAATATGATCAGGAGGTCATTATGCAGACATCAGTTATCGGTTTTCCCAGAATAGGCGCTTTAAGAGAATTAAAATTTGCTTCCGAAAAATATTTCAAAGGAGAAATAGATGCGGAGGCTCTGCAGCAGACAGCGGAAACGCTGAGACAGACACACTGGACCACGCAGAAAAACGCAGGAATTGATTTCATTCCCAGCAATGACTTCTCTTTCTATGACACGTTTCTGGATACTGCGGTATTGTTCGGTATTGTCCCGAAGCGTTATAAGGAATTGAACCTATCCCCGCTGGACACCTATTTTGCAATGGCCCGTGGTTATCAGGGCACGTCCGGCGACGTAAAGGCACTGGCAATGAAAAAATGGTTCAACACCAACTACCACTATATCGTTCCGGAGCTCGAGGACGATACCGACATCCGCCTTTCCGGCGATAAGCTCTGGAAGGAATACGAAGAGGCAAAGGCACTTGGCATCGAGACGAAGCCCGTTGTAGCCGGTGCCTATACCCTGTTGAAATTATGCAGATGCACCGGTGAACGCCCCGTCTCCGATTTTATCGACGCTACTATCAGGGCTTATCAGGAATTGCTCGAAAAATGCAACCGGGATCAGATTGCATGGATACAGTTTGACGAGCCTGCTCTGGTGCGGGATATGGATCAATCTGATAGCGACCTGTTCCATCAGATCTATGATGCTCTTCTGCCCTGCGCAAAGCAGTGCCATGTTTTATTGCAGACCTATTTCGGGGATGTGCGGGACATCTATCCCGGGCTGATAAAAATGCCTTTTGCGGGAATCGGTCTTGATTTCGTGGAAGGCAAAGAGACTCTGGCTCTGATTCAGAAATATGGTTTTCCAAAGGATAAGCTGTTGTTCGCCGGACTCATCAACGGTAAAAATATCTGGAAGAACCATTACGAAAAGACCTTAAAAACAGTAGCGGAATTAAAGGCTGCCGGAATCCAGACCGTATTGTCCACCTCCTGCTCTCTTCTCCATGTGCCCTATACCCTCAGACAGGAAGACCGGCTGGCACAGGAATATCTTTCCTATTTCGCCTTTGCGGAGGAAAAGCTCACAGAGCTCGGGGAACTGAGCGTTCTTGCCGACAGTAAGGACTACACGGCGGATGCTCTCTATCAGAGCAACCACACGCTCTTCACCGCTGACAGAAATTGCAGCCATGCCGAGGTGACGGACAGACTTTCCCATATAACGGAGCGCGACTATATCAGACTGCCCGAGCGGAGCGAACGCCAGAAGCTCCAGAAAAAGGTACTGGGATTACCGGAGCTTCCGACCACAACCATCGGCTCCTTCCCTCAGACCAAAGATGTAAAAACAAACCGCTCCGCCTTCCGCAAGGGTGAAATATCTGAGCAGGAATACAAGGACTTCAACCGCAAAAAAATCGCAGAATGCGTTGCATGGCAGGAAGAAATCGGTCTGGATGTCCTCGTTCACGGCGAGTACGAAAGAAATGACATGGTAGAATATTTCGGCGAGGCTCTCGGCGGATTCGTGTTCACGGAAAAGGCGTGGGTACAGTCCTACGGCACAAGATGTGTAAAGCCTCCGATCATCTGGGGCGATGTCTACCGCAAGAAGCCGATCACAATCGAATGGTCGGTTTACGCCCAGTCCCTGACAAAGAAAATCATGAAGGGAATGCTGACCGGCCCTGTCACCATTTTGAACTGGTCGTTCCCCAGAGAGGATATTTCCATCAGGGAATCCATCTCCCAGATTGCGTTAGCCATCCGCGATGAGGTTCTGGATCTGGAGGCAAACGGCATCCGTATGATCCAGATCGACGAAGCCGCCCTGAGGGAAAAGCTCCCCCTCAGAAGATCCGACTGGCATAAGGAATACCTCGACTTTGCCATTCCTGCTTTCCGGCTGGCTCACAGCGGCGTAAAACCGGAAACCCAGATTCATACCCATATGTGTTACAGCGAGTTCACGGATATTATCCCGGCAATCGACGATATGGATGCGGACGTAATCACCTTCGAGGCATCCAGATCCGACTTGCAGATTCTGGATGCCCTGCGCGAGAACCATTTTGAGACGGAGGTCGGCCCGGGCGTTTATGATATCCACTCTCCCAGAGTTCCCTCTGTAGAGGAAATTGTAAATGCGCTGAACACCATGCTCACAAAAATCAGCCGGGATAAGCTGTGGGTGAACCCCGACTGTGGTTTAAAGACAAGAGCAAAGCCTGAGACCGACGCAAGCCTTAGAAATATGGTTGCTGCCGCCAGACAGGTCAGAGAAAAGAAATAAACCGGAAAGCTGGAAAATAAATGAGGATTTCTGAGATACATAAAGAAAAGGGAAAAAGCCTGTCCTTTGAAATTTTTCCGCCGAAGAAGGACAGCGAGCTGAAAAATATTGACGAAACACTGGCTGTTTTATGTGAGTTAAAGCCCGACTTCATCAGCGTAACCTTTGGTGCAGGAGGCAGTTCAAACTGCAACCGCACCATAGAGCTCGCCAAGAAAATCAAGCGCGAATACCATGTAGAGCCTGTGGTACATCTGACATGCCTGCACTATAACAAGGCAGAGATCAATGAATTTGCCAAGATTCTGACCGCAGAAGGCATTCAGAACATCCTCGCCCTCCGGGGAGACAAAAATCCAAACATTCAGGAAAAAGAGGACTTTGAACATGCCTCTGACCTGATCCGCTTCCTGAAGCCGCAGACCGACTTCTGCTTTTTAGGCGCCTGCTACCCGGAATGCCACCCGGAATCCGGCAGCAGAATTCTGGAAATGAAGTATCTGAAGGAAAAGGTGGATGCCGGCGCGGAGGTACTGCTGTCGCAGCTGTTTTTTGACAACGAACAGTTCTTCCGCTTCCACGAAAACTGCAGGATTGCGGACATCAACGTTCCGATTATCCCCGGCATCATGCCCGTCATCAATGCCTCACAGATTAAAAGAATGGTAACCATGTGCGGCGCTACGTTCCCGGAGCGTTTTCAGAAAATCATCTGCAAATACGAGACAAACAAGGAAGCCCTCTTCGACGCCGGAATGTCCTATGCCTTAAGCCAGATCATCGACCTGCTCGTAAGCGATATTGACGGAATCCATCTGTACACGATGAACAATCCATTTGTCGCGCGCAGAATCTGCGAGGGAATCCGCAATATCATATAGACTACGCATAATACTGTGCCTGTGCGTGCCAGAGCTCATAGTTCAGGCGCAGCGGTCGGCTCATCCAGAATGATGAACGGTGCATTCTTATAGAGCGCGCGGGCAATGGCGATCTTCTGAGCTTCGCCGCTACATTCTCCCCCAGCTTCAGACCAAAGAGCTGGGAATCCTGAAATACGACGGAAAAGATGTCCATATACTCCCGGTAGTTGTACTTGCGAATGTCAATGCCATTCAGCAGAATCTCACCCTCAGTAGGATCGTACAGCCTGCAAAGCAGTTTGATGAAAGTCGTTTTTCCGCTTCCGTTCATGCCCACGACCGCCAGCCTTTTACCGATTTCAAAGTTCAAGGAAAGCAGCATTATTCCGCATATCTCCAAAAGCAGCCACAAGATTTGACATGCCACCGGAAACCTTCGTGATGGAAGTGACATACTGCGTTACCGCACCAAGCCCAAATGCTCCGGCCAGCGCCTTTAAGCAGACGAAAACATAGACAACACCCATAAAAAGAACCGACACTGCACTTCCTGCCGCAGCATACAGTCCTATCGGTTCCCATGCCAGATGGGCAAACAAGCCTGCAGAGCCAAAAACGCCCTCCTTGTTACGGTTATAACGGTCACACATCTTATCCTGCCGGTAAATTCTGACATATGCAACTGCAAAGAGTGCGGAAAGCAGGCTCAGTATAATAACCTTTTTCTCTCCGGTCGTCCATGCGAGCCTTATCATATACCACAAGTTCTGGCACATGTTATATCTTATTTTTTCTCTTCTCACGAAAAAACACCATCCTTTCTGTGCTCATCCTAACAAAAAAAATCGTCCCCATGTGTTTTGGGGACGAATCGTCATTTCTGGGTGATGAACTGCAAATTTTCACACCTGTGGAAGCAATATTTCAGTTGTAAACGCGCCATCCTCGCTGTTGCGGCTGATGTACCCTCACATAGTTGCCAAACACATCCGCATACCGGATTTGATAGACCGGCACGCGCACCATTTCTCCGCCCGACCCAAGATTCAGAACCTTTTCATTCCTCGCAAGCTTCTCTGTAGCACGATCAAGCACTGAGCAGAGCTTTTCTTCCTTTACCGGCTTCATAAGATAGTGCAGCGTCGGAGTCGTCGCAGATTGCAATTTTGTACTTCATGCTTTCTTTTCAATAATCCCGATCAGTTTTTAAAGCTGTGGATCGGAGCAGGGATTCTTCCGCCGCGGTTCACGAACGCATCGCAGGAGAAAGAATTTACCGGCATGACAGGCGCATAGCCAAACAGTCCCCCGAACTCCAGCTGGTCTCCCGCCTTCTTGCCGATCGCGGGAATGACACGGACTGCCGTTGTCTTCTGGTTTACCATACCGATCGCCATCTCATCGGCGATCAGCCCGGAAATCGTCGTCGCCTTGGTATCTCCCGGAATTGCGATCATATCCAGTCCGACGGAGCATACACAGGTCATTGCCTCCAGCTTCTCCAGCGTCAATGCGCCCGCCTTGACTGCATCGATCATTCCCTGATCCTCGCTGACCGGAATGAACGCGCCGCTTAAGCCGCCTACATAGGAGGATGCCATCACGCCGCCCTTCTTTACCTGATCGTTCAGCAGAGCCAGTGCCGCCGTCGTTCCCGGCGCTCCCGCATGCTCCAGACCGATCTCACAGAGAATGTCCGCAACACTGTCACCGATTGCAGGTGTCGGTGCAAGAGAAAGATCGACGATGCCGAACGGCACGTTCAGCCGCGCAGATGCCTCCTTCGCTACCAGCTGTCCCACACGGGTCACCTTGAACGCTGTCTTCTTGATTGTCTCACACAGCACCTCAAAATTCTCTCCCCGTACCTTTTCCAGTGCCGTCTTCACAACGCCCGGCCCGCTGACGCCGACATTGATGATTTTGTCAGCCTCCGTCACACCGTGGAACGCGCCCGCCATGAACGGGTTGTCATCCGGCGCATTGCAGAATACAACGAGCTTCGCCGCGCCGAGGGAATCGGTGCCGTAGGAAGCCTCCGCCGTCTCCTTGACGATCTCTCCCATCAGCTTGACCGCATCCATGTTGATGCCGGTCTTGGTCGAGCCAAGGTTGACAGAGCTGCACACACAGTCCGTCTGGGCAAGCGCCATCGGAATCGATCGGATCAGCAGTTCATCCGCATGTGTCATTCCCTTGCTGACAAGTGCGGAATAACCGCCAATCAGATTCACGCCGATGTCCTTTACCACCCTGTCTAACGTCTTTGCAATCGTCACAAAATCCTCGGAGGTCTTGCAGGCAGCTCCGCCCACCAGCGCGATAGGCGTTACCGAAATTCTCTTATTCACAATCGGAATACCGATCTCCCTGGAAATCTCGTTTCCGGTCCTGTTGAGATCCTTCGCCGCCTCATAAATTTTATGGTAAATCTTCTCATTCAGCTTCTCTAAGTCAGAATCGATACAGTCCAGAAGGCTGATGCCCATTGTGATGGTACGCACATCAAGATTTTCCTTCTCAACCATGTTGTTGGTCTCTGTCACTTCGTACAAATTGATCATATGCTCTCCATGCCTTTCCTTTTATCAGATTGATTGCCGTTCCATACCAACGGCTGTCCCACGAATCAGATACGGTGCATCTGATCAAAAATCTCTTCCTTCTGGCACTTGATTACAACCCCGATCTCCTCGCCCAGCGCTGCCATTTCATCCGCCATATCGCCGAATGCCTTCCCGCAGGCGTTGGTATCCACAATCATCATCATGTTAAAATAGCCCTGCACAATCGTCTGGGAAATATCCAGAATATTGATGCCGTTCTCAGCGAGATAGGTACAAACCTTTGCAATAATTCCGACAGTATCTTTTCCTACAACAGTAATAATTGTTCTCTTCATGTTCTTTCCTTCCCTTTCGCATGACCTAAGCTTTTCGTTACCATTAAACTACATTTATCCGTTTATTGCAAGACCGGACTCAGATTTCGACCGCCGCCGTGACCTCATTCCGCTTCGCCACACGGATGTCGAAATCTCCCGCTCTGTACGGGACATCTCCCATATTGATCTCCATGCGCACCGACTCAAAGGCAAGCTCGGGAAGATTATTCTCCTTGCTCAGATGTCCCAGAAGCACTGCCTTCAGCTTATCGTGCAGAATCCGGCATAAAAGCCTGCCGGAATTTTCATTCGAGAGATGCCCTCTTTCCCCGAGGATTCTCTGCTTCAGATAGTACGGATAAGGGCCGACCTGCAGCATATTGACATCATGATTCGCTTCCAGTAAAAGCGCATCCATCCCTTTCAGGCACTCCACTGTGTAATCGTTGTACACCCCGAGATCCGTGCAGACCGCAACTCTCTTATTTCCGTAGGAGACGCGGTAACCGACCGGCTGTGCGGCGTCGTGGGAAATATGCATCGGGTTCACCGTGAGATCCTTGATCGTCAATTTCTGATCCTCTTTCACCTCGTGAAAAAGATCATCCTCCAATTTTCCGAGGTTCCCGCACCGCTTTATGGCATCAATTGTCCCCGCCGTGGCATAGATCGGGATCTCATACTTTCTGGCGATCACCCCAAGACCCGCGATATGATCTGCATGCTCATGTGTTACCAGAATTCCGTCTATGTCTCTCCCCGTAAGTTCCAGCTCCCGCAAGCCGCTCTCCACGCGCTTGCCGCTGATTCCGACATCCACAAGCAGATGCGTGGCATCCGATCCCACATAGATACAGTTGCCGCTGCTTCCGCTTGCTATACTACATAATCTCATAACTATCCAGTCCTCTTTCTCAGCGAAAGATTCCTACACCTCCCAGTATATTTCAAGTACGTCGCCCTCTTTCAGAGGCTCCATATATTCCGCATTCCTGCCGTTCAGCCTTGTCACAATGTTCCGCCCCGCAGGCTTGCTCAGATCAAACTCAATAAAGGAAAAGACATCGACAAAAACGTAGTTGACTTTTCCAGTCAACGTGACAGGTGTTCCATTGACTATCACGGTCACTCTTGTATTTCCGCCTGTATTTCCTGCTTCGGCCACTGCACTGCTGCCCTCGCCCGCAGCGCTCTCTTCATGCGTCCCGGAACCGGCTTCTGTCGTTTCTTCTGCCTCCGGCAGTTCCTCCGTCTCGTCCATTTCCGCATTCCAGTAAAGCGTAAAGTTCTCATAAATCCGCGTCTCCGGCTTCGCTGGCGTATCATTTACCAGAATGCCTCCCCCGAGAGGCACATCCATAAAATCCGCAATCTCACGCACCGTGTAGGAATTCTGAACCGCAATTTCATCCTCCTCGCGGATCAGGTAAAATTCATTTTCCAGCTTTCCGTTGACAAGCGCCGTCTTGGGCAGATTGATCTTTGTTCCGTTGACAATCACATGCAGCTGCTCCGCCAGCTCAGCCAGCTTTCCGAGCTCCAGTGCCGCCTCATCTCCCGCCGTGGACGGAACCATCTCAATATGGTCTCCGTTATGTACCTGACTGTGGATATCCGCATTCTCGCCGTTTACGCGGATCAGGGCAGCTTCCCCCTGAACGCCTCTCACAATCCTGCTCTTTCCGTTCACGCTGAAGGTGAGCGCCTTACCTCTCTTCGGGAAAAGATCTTCATTGGAAAATTCAGACTGGACGGCGGCATCCGCCACGGTCAGCTTTCCGTTGTCGTAGAGCTTGATGCGTTTCCCGTTGAACTCCACAAAGATAAAGTTATTGCTCTGCTCATAATAGCTCAGGCAGATACCGACCGGTGTCACCATCATGGAATCCTGCCGGGAATCCTGATTTTCAAACTCGATCGCGCGGAGCACCTCCTGTCCGCGGATTGCCACACGTTCCTTGACAATTCCGAGTTCCCTTGCCAGCGCCTCCGTATAGCCCGGAATCATGCCGCCTCCGCCGACCACAAACACCGCGCTGACAGCCTTCTCGCCGTTCAGCTCCCGGATGCAGTCCGCCACCTGCTTCGCCATTCCGTTCACATGCTCCTCCAGCAGTGCGGCAACCTCCTCTGCGGAAATCGTCTGCGGCAGTCCCATGATGTCCTCGTACTCCACCGTCTCCTGCACGCCTGCCTCGCGCTTGATCCGCTCCGCGGTGTCAAACTCCACAAGGCAGTGCTGGACAAGGATGTCCGTCAGGCTGTCTCCCGCCACGGGAATCATCCCGTAGGCCGTTATCGTTCCATCCTTCGTAATCGAAATATCGCTGGTTCCCGCTCCGACGTCCACGAGCGCCATATTCAGCATGCGGAACTTCTCCGGTATCGCCACCTGTATCGCGGCGATCGGCTCCAGCGTCAGGTTCGCCACATGAAGTCCGGCGAGCTCCACCGCCTTATATAGCCCGTCCACCACATCATCCGGCAGAAAAGTTGCGATCAGATCCAGCGCCATGTTCTTTATCTTGTGTCCCTCAAGGTTGCCGATCTGGTAGCCGTTCATATAATAGCGCATGGGGGTATAACCGACACAGTAGAACTTCATATCGGTATCGTTCGTCTTCTGGAATTCCTCGTATGCCCGTTCCACACCCATGGTGGAGAGAGAATAGACATCCTCCTCCGTCACCTCATGCTCCTGTTCAAAGCTCTGTTCCACATGCGTCGTCACCGTGCGGAGCACACGTCCCGCGGCAGCGATACACACCTCTGTCAGCCTGCGGTTCAGATCCTCCTCGAGCTGTTCCTTGACCTGACGGATCGTCTCACCGACCTTTCCGATGTCATGAATCTGTCCGTCCAGCATGGCGCGCGTCTCATGCTCCTTGAACCGCTGTGCCAGAACATGAAATCTGTCGCTGCCAAGATAGCCGACCGTTCCCACAATGCTTCTTGTTCCGATATCCAGCCCGAATACCAGCTGTCCCTGTCCTTCTCTTACTCCCGCCATGTAAAAGCCTCCAGTTTCTTATCGATCTGCCTGAAGCTGTCCGCAAGCAGACCACTGTTATCTATCACAAAATCGCACTGCCTCCGAAATTCCTCCTCCGAAAGCTGCTTTGACATTACATTGTCGATCCGTTCCCTGCCGTAGCCTCTCGCCTGTTCCAATCGTCTGCGTCTGACGCTCTCATCCGCGTAGATATACCACATTTCATCTACCAATGCTCCGTAGCCGCCCTCGATCAGCAGCGCCGCCTCCACAAAGAACAGCTCCACACCGCCATCTTTTCTCGCCTTCTCAAGGTGCGAGAGCAGATACTCCTTCACCGCCGGATGAACGATCGCATTGACCCTTTCCAGCAGCTCTGGGTCTGCAAAGATCCGCGCCGCCATCTTCGCCTTGTCGATCCGCCCATCCGCACCGGTGACATCCGTTCCGAGCAGCGCCATCAGCCTTTCATAGCACTCCGTTCCCGGCTCCTCGACCCGGTGCGCGACCTCATCGGCAAGGTAGATTTCGCATTTGTAATGTTTTCCGATATAGTTGAGTATCTCGGTCTTCCCCGCACCGATACCGCCGGTAATGCCGATAAATACAGGTCTATTTGGCTTCATACCAGTTATCTCCCGTGTGCAGGTCAATCTCGAGCGTCACATCGAGCTCCGCTGCCGCCTTCATATTCTCCGACAGAATCTTTCGCACCTGCTCCTCTTCCTCGCGTGCAGTCTCAATTACCAGCTCGTCATGCACCTGCAAAATCAGTCTCGACTTCAGCCCCGCCTCGCGCAAGGCTCTCCAGACCCGGATCATGGCGATCTTGATAATATCCGCCGCCGTTCCCTGAATCGGGGAATTCATTGCGACACGCTCCCCGAAGGAACGCTGCATGAAGTTCGAGGAGGACAGCTCCGGCACCGGTCTGCGTCTGCCGAACATGGTCGTCACATAGCCCCGCTCCTTTGCATCCGCAACGAGCTTATCCAGAAATTCCTTCACCTTCGGATAGGTTGCAAAATACTGTTCAATGTATTGCGCCGCTTCCTTCCTGCTGATGCTCAGATCCTGACTTAAGCCGAAGGAGCTGATGCCGTACACAATTCCGAAATTTACTGCCTTTGCGTTCCGCCGCTGCAGATCGGTCACCTCTTCAAAGGGCGTGTGGAACACCTTGGATGCCGTGATCCTGTGGATGTCCTCATCCATGCGGTACGCCTCGATCAGCTGCTCATCACCGGACATATGTGCCAGAACGCGCAGCTCGATCTGGGAATAATCCGCGTCCATAAATTCATAGCCTTCCTTCGGCACAAACACCTTCCGGATGCGCCTGCCCAGCTCCATCCTCATCGGGATATTCTGAAGATTCGGCTCCGTCGAGCTGATCCGCCCCGTCGCCGTGATCGTCTGGTTAAAGCTCGTGTGAATCCTCTTATCCGCGCCGATATATGCCGCCAGTCCGTCCGCGTAGGTGGATTTCAGCTTCGTCAGCATCCTGTACTCGAGAATATCCTTCACGATCGGATAGTCCCCCGCGAGCTTTTCAAGGACATCCGCCGCAGTGGAATAGCCGGTCTTCGTCTTCTTCCCGCCGGGGATGTTCATCGTCTCAAACAGCACCTCGCCGAGCTGCTTCGGAGAGTTGATATTGAACTCCGTGCCCGCCTGTGCATGGATCGACGCTTCCAGTTCCCCGATTCTCTCCGCCAGGGCGTCGCCGTATGCCTTGAGCTCCTCCCTGCGGACCTCAACGCCCTCGCGCTCCATGTCGTACAGTACCAGTGACAGCGGCATCTCGATCTCGCACATCAGTCTGTCCATGCCGGTTGCCCGCAGCTTCTCCTCCAGAACTCCCGCCGCTGCGGCTGAGACAAAGGCGTTGTAGCAGCAGAAAAGTCTGAATTTCTCCGGCTGCTGCTTTGCCGCCTCCGAAAGACTCAGCTTTCCGAGCAGCTCACTCCTGCCGGGAAGCATCCTGCCCAGATGCTCCGAGGCGATTGCTTCCACATCATAGTCATTCTTGAGCGGGTTCAGAAGATATGCCCCGATCAGGATGTCAAAATATCTGTCCGTCCCATCCTGCGCCAGATAGGGATACTGTTTCTTGATATCAAAGAAGGATAGCCGGTGCTTCGCAGACAGCTCCCTCAGCGCCTGGGTCAGCGCGGCTATGTCCGCCCCGCCCTCCTGCGCCGCTTCCTCAAACAATGACAGCTGTACATTCTCCGGCTCCCTCACCGCATAGAAAGCGGTCTCCGTCCCGCTGCTGAGCGCTACCCCGAGCAGCCGTCCGCCCTCTGTCGCAAGGAACAGCCCGGGTCTTTCGGTTCCGCTCTCTGCGCTCTTCAGCCTGTCCAGAAGCTCCTGCTGTGTCTTTAACTCCGTGAAGGAATTTACAAGCTCCTCGCTTTCCTTTCCGGCATCCGCCTTTTCAAAACGGCTGAGCATATTTTTAAACTCAAGCTGCTTGAATAACTGATAGGCCTCAGGCGTGTAAAAGTCTTCCGCCTTCGCCGCCTCAAAGTCCAGATTGACGTCGCAGTCCGTCTTGATCGTCGCAAGCGTCTTGCTCAGCTCTGCCAGAGCCTTGTTCTCAATCAGGGATTCGCGGATGCTCTTCTTTGAGATTTCCTCCACATGCGCATAGATGTTATCCAGCGAGCCGTAAGTCACCATCAGCTCCGTAGCCGTCTTCTGTCCGACCTTTGGCACGCCGGGGATATTGTCCGCGGTATCGCCCATCAGCGCCTTCAGTTCGATGAACTGTAACGGTGTCACCTCGTATGCCTTTCGCACATCCTCGGGATAATAGTCCTCGATCTCCGTCTTTCCCATTTTCGTCTTGGGAATCCTGATCTTGATATGCTCATCCGAGATCTGCAACAGATCCCTGTCTCCTGAGACAAGAGCGACCTCAACGCCGGCACTCTGTGCCTTCTTCGCCAGCGTGCCGAGAATGTCATCCGCCTCAAGCCCTGCCTGTTCCATAATGACGATGCCCATCGCACGCAGCACATCCTTCATCACCGGCACCTGCTCGCGCAGCTCCTCCGGCATGGGCTTTCTCGTTCCCTTATATGCCTCGTACATCTCGTGCCGGAAGGTCGGCGCATGAACGTCGAACGCTACCGCGAGATAATCCGGCTTTTCCTCTTCCAGTATCTTAAACATAATATTCAGGAATCCGTAGACGGCATTGGTATGCAGCCCCTGCGCATTTGTCAGCTCAGGGACTCCGTAAAAGGCTCTGTTCAGAATGCTGTGTCCGTCGATCAGGACAAGCTTTTTGCGATCACTCATTTATAACCCTCACAATTACAATAATATCCAGATAACGATGCCGATCAGAAGGCAGACTGCGATGATCTCCATGGCGATGCCCAGCCGGATCATCTTTCCATGAACCTTGATCTTGCGCTTCGTCTCGTTCATACGCTGGTCCAGCTCCTTCTGCAGGTCAAAGGCGCTGCCGTCCTCCAGTCTCTGCACACCCTCCGTCACAAGGAACTGGATGACGAGCTCCTCCTTGCAGTTTTCGCACTGCTCCATATGCTCACTGAACTTCTTCAATGTCTGATAGTCCAGCTTATGGTCAATGAAACCGGGTATCAGCTTCTCAAATTCTTTGCAGTCCATAGGCTCCCCTTTTAAATCTGCGCAAGTGCCTGCGCGATGTCTGCAATCAGATCCTCCTTGTCCTCAATGCCGCAGCTGATACGGATGAGCTCCGCGGGAACCCCCGCCTCCTTCAGCTGTTCATCCGTCATCTGACGATGCGTGCTGGACGCGGGATTCAGACAGCAGGTTCTCGCATCCGCGACATGTGTCTCAATCGCCGCGAGCTTAAGGCTCTTCATGAATATGCTGGCAGCCTCTCTGCCGCCCTTGAGTCCGAAGGATACAACGCCGCAGCTTCCGTTCGGGAGATATTTCTGCGCAAGCTCGTAATATTTATCGCCGGGCAGTCCGCAGTAATTTACATAGGCAACCTTGTCGTGTCCCGCAAGGAACTCCGCAACCGCCTGACCGTTCTCACAATGTCTCTTCACGCGCACATGCAGGCTCTCCAGACCGAGATTCAGAAGGAACGCGCTCTGCGGACTCTGTACCGAGCCGAGGTCTCTCATCAGCTGTACCGTACATTTTGTGATAAATGCACCTGCGTTTCCAAAGCGCTCCACATAGGTCACGCCATGGTAGCTGTCGTCCGGTGTGCACAGCCCCGGATACTTCTCCGCATGTGCCATCCAGTCAAATTTTCCGCTGTCGACAATGGCTCCGCCTACTGCCGCACCGTGTCCATCCATATATTTTGTCGTGGAATGCGTCACAATATCCGCTCCCCACTCGAAAGGTCTGCAGTTAATCGGTGTGGCAAAGGTATTGTCAATGATTAACGGCACCCCATGCTCATGCGCACACCTTGCAAACTTCTCAATATCCAGCACCGTCAGCGCGGGATTTGCGATTGTCTCGCCGAACATTGCCTTTGTGTTGTCCTGAAAAGCCGCGTTGATCTCCTCTTCGGTCGCATCTGGGCTCACAAACGTAACGTCAATGCCCATTCTCTTCATTGTCACGGAGATCAGATTGTAGGTGCCGCCATAGATCGTGCTGCTCGCAACGATATGATCGCCGCAGCTGCAGATATTAAACAGTGCATAGAAATTTGCCGCCTGTCCGCTGCTGGTCAGCATTGCCGCCGTGCCGCCCTCAAGCTCTGCAATCTTGGCAGCCACATAATCGTTGGTCGGATTCTGCAGTCTGGAGTAAAAATAGCCGCTCGCCTCCAGATCAAAGAGCTTTCCCATGTCCTCGCTCGTATCATATTTGAACGTGGTACTCTGAACGATAGGGATCTGACGCGGTTCTCCGTTTCCCGGTGTGTAACCGCCCTGTACACAGATACTGTTAATCTTCATCTTAATCTCCATTCCTGTATTGTTTTTGCAACATCACCAATGAACTTATCTATAAAACTTATGTATAGCATACATAATCTAGTATACACATTCGCACGCCCAAATTCAACTGTTTTGTACCCATTGCGCCGTCCGGCATACAACAAAACGGGGCAGAACCGGTAAATCCGTATTCTGTCCCGTCTTCCTTTTCATCCCTGCGCATATCTCGAGAGAAATTGTCTCGTGCGCTCCTCTCTGGGCGCATCAATCACCTGCTTCGCCTCTCCCTGCTCCACGATGACACCGTTGTCCATGAAAATGATCTGGTCAGCCACATCCCGCGCAAACGCCATCTCGTGCGTCACGATCAGCATCGTCGTATGCTGCTCCGCCAGTCCCCGGATGACCTTGAGCACCTCTCCCGTCAATTCCGGATCCAGCGCCGACGTCGGCTCGTCAAAGCATAAAATATCCGGCTGTAGTGCAAGTGCCCTCGCAATCGCCACTCTCTGCTGCTGTCCGCCGGAGAGCTGGTGCGGGTAATGTTCCATACGCTCCGCCAGCCCCATCTGATTCAGAAGCTGCTTCCCGTGCTCCTCTATCTGCTCCAGTATCTGCTTTTTATTGCTCTTGAAATCCGGTCGTTCCTTTGCCAGAAGCTGTTCGGCAAGCGTCACATTCTCCAGCGCCGTATACTGTGGGAAAAGATGAAATGCCTGAAAGACCATGCCGAAATGCAGCCGCTTCCTGCGCAGATCCCCCTCCCGCTCCTTCAGCGGTCTCGAGGCATCAAACAGCATCTCACCTTTTACGGAGATGGTTCCGGCATCGGGAAATTCCAGAAAATTCAGGCAGCGCAGAAGCGTCGTCTTTCCCGACCCGGAGGAGCCGATCAGCGCAAGCGCCTTTCCCTCCTCGAGTGTAAAGCTGACATTGTGCAGAACGTCCGTCTTATCAAAGCGCTTCTCTATACCCTTTACCTCTAAAAATGCCATAATCCGTCTCCTATCTGAAATAGTCCAGCTTCCGCTCAATGTAGCCGAACAGCAGCGTCAGAATCCCCACAAATGCCAGATAAAACACTCCCGTGTAGAACAGCGGCCAGGTAAGTCCGTCTGATTTCATAAACGAATATCCGGCAAAGGTCAGCTCATAGGCGGCGATAATACGCGCCAGCGAGGTGTCCTTGACAAGGGTAATGATCTCGTTCGACATCGGCGGCACGATCCGCTTGATCATCTGTAAGAGCGTCACCCGGAAGAAAATCTGCCCCTTCGTCATGCCGAGCACCTGTCCTGCCTCCTGCTGTCCCCTCGGCACACCCTCGATGCCTCCCTTGAAGATTACCGAGAAATAGCAGGCATAATTCAGTGCAAAGGCAACCACCGTTGCCGTGATTCTCCCCGCCTCGTCACCGCTCCAGATATTGTGGTGGAACCAGAGCCCCGGCCCGTAGAAAATGATCAGCAGCTGCAGCATCAGCGGCGTTCCCCTGACAACCCACACGATCACATCAATCAGGTAGCGCAGCGGGCGGAACCGGCTCATGGAGCCAAACGCCACGAGCAGTCCCAGCGGCAGGGCAAAGATCAATGTCAATATGAAAATTTCAAAGGTAGTCGCCAGACCACCCAGCAGCGATTGCGTTACCGTCCAGATCATTTTTTCAACCCTTTACTCTACTTTGCCACAACCACAACCTGTGCATTGTTGCAGTATGCATTTGTGCATTCCATCGCACTCTTCACTTCATCCGTCAGTGTCATGCCGTTCCATACAACGTCGATATTCTTGGAGTTCAGCTCCATCGTCTTTGTGTCCCAGTCGATCACAACGAACTTCACTTCCACGCCGAGCTCTCCGGCAACCTTCTTCGCCATGTCAGCGTCAAAGCCGATCCACTCGTCGGAGCCGTCCTGATAATCCATCGGCGCAAAGTCTGTAATGCCGACAATCAGTGTTCCCTTGCCCTTGATATATTCCACATCGCTGTCCTCCGATGCGACATATTCGCAGTCAGCCTGTTCGACAAGCGCGTCCTGCACGCCGTAGGTCGTTGCGATCTCCTTCATCGAGCCGTCGGCATAGCTCTTCGCCAGAACCGCATTGATATAGGAAGCAAGGTCAGACCCCTTTCTGCATCCGACACCGTATTCCTCTGTCGTCAGCTCATCCGTGTGCGTCAGGTTCGGGTAGCTCGTCCCATCGCCAATCATTGCGCCTGCCATCAGAAGATCGATGATTGCCGCGTCAGACGTTCCCGCTGCAACCTCCATCAGGGCATCCGCCTGTGAAGCTACGGAATGATATTCAAAGCCCTTGTCCTGTGCCGCAGCCTCTCCCGCGCTTCCGGCTTCCACGGCATACACCATCTTCTTATCCGCGTTCGCCTCGGAAGCTCCGCAGCCGGTCAGCATAAGCCCGGAAAGCATTGCCGCCGTAAGTAACATAACGATTTTCTTTTTCATAATCATCCTCCTGCCTTTCAGCAATCTGCAAATTTGTTCTGCCAAAACATTTTCATATTTTACCATGGTAGCACGCTAAAGTAAATACCCAAAATAAAATCCTTCCGCCGGAAGGATTTTATCATTCTTATTTTACAGGCTTCTGCTGTTTAACAGCCGCCTCCTGCTTTCAGTCCTGCGCTACGATCTCCCTGTAGAACTCCGCATAGTCATGGCGCTTCTCCTTTGTGAACTGGATTGCCGCCCTCGGATGCTGGTTGAGCAGTCCCGTCATCAGATATTGCAGGTCATACCCCCATACAACGCCGTCCGCCTTCAGCTTATTCATGTAGGTATCGATAAACTGGATCGCTGGATAAACATTGTACTTAGGATTTTTCAGGAAGCCAAGCAGCAGCTCCATCGCGCAGTTGCCCGCGCCTCTTCCCATGGAAGCGTAGGTTGCGTCCAGCCAGTCCACGCCGTCACCAACCGCCTCGATCGTATTCGCAAAGGCAAGCTGCTGGTTGTTATGGGCATGGATGCCGACCTTCTTGCCGTATTTCGCCGCAATGTTCAGATACATATCCGCCATGCGCGCCATCTGCTCCGGGTAGATCGCCCCGTAGCTGTCCACGATATAAAGCACATCCACCGGCGTCTGTCCGAGAATGTCAAGCGCCACCTTCAGGTCACTCTCCCGCGCATTGGAGATTGCCATGATATTGCAGCTGACCTCATAGCCCTTCTTCGCGGCATCCTCGATCATATCCACCGCCGCCGGGATCGTATTCAGATAGGTCGCCACACGGATCAGATCGATCGGGCTGTCCGCCCTCTCTATAATGTCCGTCTTATAGTCGCAGCGTCCGACATCCGCCATGACCGCAATTTTCAGATCAGTAGCATTTTCACCGACAATTGCCCGGATGTCCTCGTCCTTCGAGAACTTCCACTTTCCGAACTTGCTCTCGTCGAACATCTCTCTGGACGCCTTATATCCGAACTCCATGTAATCGACGCCGGAGCGCAGATTCGCCAGATACAGCGCCTTGACAAATTCATCCGTAAAATAAAAATCATTCACCAGACCGCCGTCGCGGAGTGTGGCATCCACCACCTTCACATCCGGGCGATAGGCAATCAGACTGGAAATTTCCTTCATAAGTTCTTCACCTCGTATCTCACTCTCAGCAGTGATCCGCCCCATGCGAATCTCATGCTCAAGGAGAGTTTAGCAGTTTAAAGTGCAAAAGTCAAGTAAAACTTGCAAAAAATACTTTTAGTCTTCCGCCTTCTGGCATATAATACTGTTGTTACTTTCTTGATCGGAGGTTTTTCCTATGAATATTGCAATTGTAACCGGCGCTTCCAGCGGACTCGGCGCAGAATATGTAAAGCAGCTCGACGCTGCCGGATGCTATAATGAAATATGGGTCATTGCCAGAAGAAAGGAGCGTCTCACCGCTCTCCAGCGCGAGGTAAAAACCAGACTCCGCCCTCTCGCCTATGACCTGACGGACAGCCAGTCCTTTTCCCTGCTTTCCGCCCTGTTGAAAAAGCACAGGCCCAACGTCCAGATGCTCATCAACGGCGCCGGCTTCGGAAAGATCGGCAGCTACCGCGACATATCGGTTGACCAGTGCTGCCAGATGATCGACCTGAACTGCAAGGCGGCTGTCGCACTGACGCAGACCGTACTTCCGTACATGCACAGGGGCAGTCATATTCTTGAGATCTGCTCCACCGCGTCCTTCCAGCCCTTTCCCTACCTGAATGTCTATTCCGCCTCAAAGGCATTTCTGTACCGCTACTCCCTCTCCCTCGGGAGAGAGCTGGCAGGCACAGGTATCGTCGTCACCGCCGTGTGTCCCTACTGGATCAAGGACACGGAATTTATCGGCACGGCTCGAAAGACAAGGGACAGCCACTATATCAACAACTTCGCCTTCTCGACCCGGAAAAAGGATGTGGTAAAACGCTCTCTCCGCGCCAACCAGAAGGGACTCGCCGTCTCCACTCCCGGACTCGCCTGCACGTTCCATCGCTTCATCTCCAAGTTCATACCATACGGTGTGCTGATGAGTCTCTGGAACCGTTTTCGGAAGCTATAAGCGCTTTCCCTTATCCAGAAGCTCTCTCAGCGCGTCCTCACCGACACTGACCCACGCATCCTCTTCCTCGGCATTCAGTCCGAGGTACTGTGCCAGCGTCCTCTCGTCATCACTCATTCCCCACTCGTAGCTGTAATCGTCGATCGCCTCGAACTCGATCTTACCCGCCTGGTAGAGCTGCTTAAAATTCTGTTCCATACACATCTCCTTCGTATTACTGCTGCCTGTCACTGCCAGTAGGAATTGATCTTCTCCTTGTTCAGCCCCTCACCGATCACAATGATAATCTCCTGACCAAGCTCTACGGGACTGACATTGATCTCCTCGTGCGTCGCGTTCAGTGCAATCCATTTTCCGTCGGTAACCGGCAGAAAACCCTTGACACGGAACACCCTTCCACACTCCTTATCATGCAGCAGCGCCTTTGCCTTGTCAACCAGCTCCTGCTCGGAAATGTGTACATTCATAAAATAGAGCGAGGAAAACGCCTTACTCTGGTCAAACCACAGCTTGACATAGCTCTCCGCCCGGTAGCCACAAGTCAGAAAGCTCTCATAGTCCTTGCTATCCAGCTCCTCCCAGTCCTTTACCAGCAGCTCCGCCTCCGTAAATCTTCTGCGGCACTGGAATTTTTCCATGACACGGTTCATATGCTGGAGCGTTCCCGAAAGCTCCTGCTCCGTCGCCTCCTGACTGCGGCTGACAATGATCTGTCCCGCGTTTGCGATCTGCGAGGCGAGCATATAGTCCGACTCCTCCGAAAGCTCCTCCGGCAGCTTCGCATTGACGATTGCAAGCACATTGCCAATCTCGTACCATGCATCGAGTGGCTCCTCATGCAGCACATCAAAAAATTCGTCCACGTCAAAAATTCCGGACGGCTCAATGAGCACACGGTCAAAGCCCCTCATTCCCATGGAGATCAGCTTCGTCTTCAGCCGCCTCTTGTGCGTGTCCTTGTCGCAGCCGCCGGCGATCATCTCCACCTCGCAGCCCGCTCCCATCAGCTCCTGCAACAGCAGCATATCGACATTGACCGCTCCGAAATCATTCTCCAGAATGGCAACGCGCTTTCCGTTCTCCATCAGATAAGCCGCGTATTTTTTAATAAAGGTCGTCTTTCCCGAGCCAAGAAACCCGGTGATCAGATCTATCGGAATCATAATTTTGCCTCTTTTCTGTTCTTATTCCTCTGGTGAAGCCGTTTCTCCCATCTCCTTCGGGATCTCCGGCAGCGCAATATCCAACCCGACCTCCGTGTTATCCGCGAGTTCTGCCGGATCGGCATACTTCGTCTTCTTCTCCTCGTCATCGTCCCATAGGGAATCGTATTTCTTACGCTTCTTAGCGGTCATATTGTGAAGTGCCGCCGCATTCTTGACCGCCTGATAGAGCTTCGGGTTATACTCCATCAGCTTCTTCTCATCCTTATAAGGCACCTTCGCACCGGAGGCGATCCTCCTTGCCACCTCCATCAGCTTACTGACCTCTCTCGTACTCTCCTGCGACTTTTCCGACTGCTGCTTCGCGCTCTCCGTCTGCATTACTAAATCATGCTGCAGATTTAGGACATCCAGAACCTTCTGGTTCGCATCCAGCTTCTCCTGCGTCTCCCGTATAGACAGCTCAAGCGTCGCCGCTGCCTCCGTATATTCGCCGGCTCCCGTAAGCTTTGCTTTCCTCTGTGCCGCATCCCGCTGTTCGGTCAGCGTCCTTGTCCTCTCCGTCAGCGTCTGCCTGTAATTCTGATACCTTTGAAGTGCCTCTCCTATCTTCATAGCCGCTCCCATCCTTGTCCGCTTATTGCTACATCCGTGTAGCAGTTCTATTGCAACAAATGTTTTCTATAAACATTATCGTACATTTCTTCAAAATCTTAAGAGGCTTTCCCTTGTAAAAAGGGACATTCTGTACTAAAATGGGTCTGTCAGAAAACAGAAAGGATGTGCAGAATGGAACCGAAAAAAGTGACTGATTCCATGACAGAACAGGTTCATGTTGTCATTTATCCCGATATTAACGGCTTCGGCAGACTCTTCGGAGGTCAGCTCTTACAATGGATCGACGAGGTGGCGGGCGCTACCGCCAGACGGCACTGCGGCCATAACGCCACGACTGCTGCCATCGATAATCTACAGTTCAAGGCAGGTGCATTTCTGAACGATGTCCTCGTGCTGATCGGACGTGTCACCTATGTCGGACGGACATCGATGGAAGTGCGCGTTGACACCTATAAGGAAAATGCGGACGGCAGCCGCCATCCCATCAACCGCGCCTACTTCGTCATGGTCAATATGGGGGAGGACGGCAAGCCGTCAGAGGTGCCGCCGCTTCTCTTAAATCCGGATGATCCGGCGGAGCAGATGGAATGGGAAAGTGCCCAGAAGCGCCGTGAGCTCAGACTGTTGCGCAGAAAGGAGGGCTTTTGACAGCCCTCCCTTTTTCATTCGTATTTCGTGTAAATATCCTCTGAAATCTTAAACTCAACACACCCCATATACATCGGGGCGACATCCCCCTCGTTAAAGCAGATGACAAGTCTGCCGTCCTGATCGAGGTAGAACGAAGTATTCTCCGTGATCGACCGGAAATTCCACTCTGGCACCTCCTGATCATCCAGCCAGTAATACACATTGCTGTCCGCATCCATCTGCTCCCGCATCTGCTTCTTGATGTCCTCACTAATCTGCGAGATATAGTCGTCATTTCCCGGAAACAGATCCGCGAGAGTCAGACGTTCTCCGGTCGACAGGTCGATTGTATAAAAATAATCCCACTCTGCGCCGCTTCCCATCGCCTGAAAGCAGATCAGCTTTAAAGCGAAATAATCCTCTGTCGTCGACAGTGTCTGCGACTTCACCATCATGTCCTGATGCCCCTGCTCCATATTTTCCTCAAACTCTTCGATCAGCTGATCCGTGATCGTCTGAATCTCCGCATTGATCTCGTCGGTCGTCTTTTTCAGGTTCTTCGTCACCTCCGCAGGCACCGCGCCCGCTGCCCCCTCCGGCATCCCTGTAACCTCTCCCGATGCTGTCAGCATGTAAGGCTCCACCACCAGCTCCGGAACCCTCACATTGATTGCATTGTTCTCATCCTCGTAATGATAATCGCGGAAAGTAACCACACTGATCAGCTTCCCGAGAAAGGGAATGTTCTCCATGGCATTCGCCACACCCATGGTCGTATTCGGCAGAATGATGAGCGCTGCGACCAGTGCCGCTGCCATTGTTGAAAGACTGCGTATGCGCACCAGAGCACGCTTCTTGCGCTTCTCTCTCTTAGCTCTTTTAATTTTTCCGCTAAGCTGGCGCACCTGCTCTGAAGTCATTTGCCGCGCCAGATATTCCTCCTTCGCACTTTGCAGTTCTCTGTCGGATTCTATCATCAAAAAAACCTTCCTTTCCCACCGATAGAGCTTCTCTGTCAGGAACCATCCCATATCATATAGCTTCTTCCTGCCCACCCAGCTTCACCCTCAACTTCTTCAGACTTCGGTACAGTCTGCTCTTCACCGTGTTTACATTTTCATTCAGTATTTCCGAAATTTCCTCCAGCTTCATATCCTCAAAATAGCGAAGCTCCACGACAGCCTTGTCCTCCTTTTCCAGCCCATCCAGTGCTTTCCGAAGATCAAAGTTCTCATAGGTATCCTCCACAGAGAGCAGATTCCTCTCCTGCTCCATCTCTTCCAGCGAAACAGGCTGTCTCTCCCTGTAGAAATTAAAGATCTCATTCAGCATAATCCTGTATATCCATGTTGACGCATAATCCGGATTTTTCAGGCTTCCGCTTTTCAGTATCGCCTTGTATGCCCCATTCTGCACAATATCTCCTGCGTCGTCCTCATTATGCACATAGCTGAGCGCCAGGCGGTAATACTTGTCATAATTTTCCATCAGAAGCTGCTCAACCCTTCTTTCGCGCCTCATGTTTCATTTCCCCTCGGGGCGTCCGCTTAGGACGCCCGTTTGCTTTCTTTATTCATTTTCGTCAAGGTAGAGCTGCACCCTGTTCTGAATGAGCTTTGCCACATCCTCAGCGCTCTTCTGTCCATCGAAAAATGCGGGCAGCTCCTCGTTGATGATCTGTACGACAGAATCATTCCGGTAGGTGGTACGCCTGATGCCCTCCACAAAAGCAACCGCCTGATCCACCTGCTCCTGCGTCAGCTGCGGCAGAACGATCTGCTCATCATTCAGGTAATAGATGTCGTCGTACTCCACCTTCTGTCCCTGCTCATCGATATAGTAAGGCTTCTCCATCGCACGCTGCGCCATTTTCAGGAAAGCGTCTCTGTTTACCGGCATACCGCCGATCGTATCGCTCGTCTGGTATTCATCGGTCAGATAATAGCGCACGAACTCCCATGCGACATCCTTGTAGGCAGACTTCGCGGAAATAGCATAGCTGTCCCCGCAGATTACGGCGGAACCGTCACGATCCGCAGATGGGAAGCCTACATACACGACATTCTCGCCGAAGGAACCATTGATGCAGGCGCTGAGTCTGCTGAAATCATAGAGATACAGCGGCATCAGCATCGTCTTCCCGGTTCTGTACTGGTTTGCATATGCCGTCCAGTCATAATCCTCGTCATAATTGGTCTGCTCCGGCAGGGTTGCCGCATATCTGATTAGATTTACAAACTCCTCCGAATCGAAGCTGCTCTTTCCCGTGTTACTGTCAATATAATCATTTCCACAATACTGTATTGCATACTGCATAAAGGCATCTCTTGTCGTCTCTCCGAAGGCGCTTGCCCCTTCGCCCAGACTCGCAAGAGCCTTTGTAAACTCTTCCATGTTCCAGCCGCTGATGTCGCCCAGAACGGACTTCTTCCCGATAAAGGTATTCACCGTAAAGCTCGGAATCACCTGATAGAGCTTTCCGTCAATACGATACGCCTCGAAAACATTGTCCAGATAGGTTTTTCCCGACAGCTCGGCATCCTGTGCAATCAGCTCGTCGATATCGGCAAGCAGACCCTTCTTCGCCAGATTACCCAACGGAATATTGGAATTTACCAGCAGAATATCGGGCATTTTCCCCGCCAGAATGTCATTGTTCAGCTGGGTCGTACCGGCACTATAATCCTCCATGGTTGCATATTCCGAATAGTCCCTGACCGTGATCTTATACTCCGTGTTCGCCTTGTTGAAGTCAATAATCTTTGACTTAATATCCGATCCGATATAAGTACCGCCGAACACGAGAGTCTTCTTATCCGGTATGTCCTCCGGCTTTACCTTGGTAAATATGCCGAGACGGAAGCCGGAACCCTCCAGCTCATAATAGGCAGCCGCAAACTGTTCATCGCTGATCTGCACCGGATAGCTCATGCTGCTTGCCGCCAGATCGGAATCAACCATGTTCATCAGCCGCTTGATGTCGGTGTCTCCCTCTTTCCATGAAGAAACACCGTACTGATCTGTCAGCAGGAAGGTACCGTTCACCCCTGCGGTCAGCTCATAATTCTGAATATTGGCAGGCAGTTCAACCTGACTGCCGAAGGCACCTGCTGCCGGATCATAAATCTGCCCGGTCAGTGCTGTGTAATCATTGTTATAAGTTAAGAAGAGCCATGTTCCGTCTCCCTGAGACACTACCGTATTCAGGTTCTGGAGCTTCGATTCATCCAGATTCTGCTGCTTCACAAGGTTTCCCGCCGCATCCAGCTCTATGAACCGATATGCGGTGTCACCGCCGTTCAAAAGCACCTCCACACCGTTATCGGTCGCGTTGATTGCCACGACGTTCACATAGTCCGCCTCAAGATCTGCGCCAAGCTCCTGACTCCAGAGCATTTCTCCTGCCGGAGACCAGCACTGCAGCTCCTGCTTCTGGTCATAGACATAATTCTCCACATCGACCAGCGTACTGATTCCCAATGCAAGATAAACGTTTCCGTCCTTGGAAACGGCTGCATTGTTCAAATAGGCGTTCTCGGTGTCCGTGGACTCCGGCAGCGGAATATCTGCCACGTTGACATCCGTTCCGTCTATATTGGCAGAGAGAAGCGCTAGATACTCCGCCGTATCCCCCCAGCAGTCGTACAGGGCATATATCTTATCATTCTGATACATGACGCTGCGAATGGACGCTCCCGCCGGAATGGCATCCGTGGAAATGTCCTGACAGCGGTAGACATACTGCTTTGTCTCCACAGCTGCCGCCTCGTTTTCTTTACTGCCGGAAGTGGACGCTCCGCTTTCCCCGGTACCTCCTCCGCAGGCGGTAAGCCCGGCGACCATCGCCGCAGCAAGCACCGCCGCAAATATTTTCTTTTTCCTACTGTTTTTCATACTACTCCTCTTTTCCGCGCACATTTCCTGCGCACACAAAAATTGTGTTATACCCATCTTTCCCAGTACATATTGTTAGACGGTTGAGAAACCAAAAAAGTTTCTAAAATCAGTATAAAATTGAAACCATGTTAGACTGATCCAGCATTCTTCCCATTTTTTCATATTCAATTCTTAATGCCGCCGCTATGTCCGCTGTATCCAGCTTCCTCTGCTCCATCAATGCCATATAGACGGCATTGCGGACAATACTCTTGATATTGCTTCCGCTCAATTCAAACTGCGAGGCAAGATTGGAGATCAGCTTCTCATTTCCGCCCAGCTCCGTGTCCTGAAGCATATCCTCCCAGAGCTGTCTGCGCATCTCTTCATCCGGCATCTCGAACTGGATACTGATTGTGATTCGTCTCATAAAGGCAGGGTCAAAGTTGCGCGCAATGTTCGTTGCCAGAATGACCATACCGTCATAGGACTCAATTCGCTGAAGGATATAGGAGGTCTCCTGATTCGCGTACTTATCGTTGGACTCCTTGACCTCCGTCCGCTTTCCAAACAAAGAATCCGCCTCATCAAAGAAGAGGATCACGTTCGCCTGCTGTGCTTCTCTGAATATCCGCTCCAGATTCTTTGCTGTCTCACCGACATATTTGCTGCTGACCTGGCTGAGATCCACGCGATACAGATCCATCTGTAGTTCATTCGCTATTACCTGCGCCGCCATTGTCTTGCCCGTTCCCGGAGGGCCATACATCAGCACACTCACGCCGCGTCCGTAAGGGTACCTGTCTCCTAAGTACTCCTGCGCCTGGAAGCGATACTTCAGATGGGCACATGCCAGCTTCATCGCCCTTGCATTCTCCGGCTTCACCTTCAGATCCTCCCATTGGAATACCGTATGAATCTGCTCCATCAATATATTTTCGGAAAGCTGGCTGCACTCACGGACACAGGAAAGTATCAGCGCATTGTCAATCTGCTGCTCCTCATTCTGCCCGCACCGTCTCTTAGCCCGCACAAATACCTCACAGATGTCAGCCGGAAGCAGACGATATTTTCCAGCTAACAGCTTATAGTCCACGTCCTCTGCGACCTGATACTGACTGCCGATCTTATTCCACAAGGCGAGACTATCCTCCACGCTCAGTTCATCCAGAGATACCTTCTGTGTAGAAAAGGACACTGTCTTTGCCAGTATCTGATCCGGGGTTGTCCCAATAAAAATCAGCTTATACTCACCGACGATGGATTCCACCAGATGTCTAGCCTCCATACTCTCCATGGCACATTCCGTCAGATCCAGATAGGGGATACAGCCGTTTACCCGGCAGCTGAAAAAGCAGCTGCCCAGAAGCTCATGTCCCTCCTGTCTGCCCAGCTCCAATATGTAAGACAGTCTGAACACACAGATCCGGTAGCCGAGCTTTGCCGCACATTCCCTGCTGAAATATTTCTTCCCTGCTCCCGGTCTGCCCTGTATTTCAAACACCAGCCGTTCCTTGGAGCCACGCTCAAGCTCCCCTTCTGCGACGCCACTCACCCATGCAGACTCTTTTACATGAATCGCAGCCGGTTCTTCCATCATTGGATACACTTTACATCCATGTTGAATTTCATCGTCCGATCCGCGTAACCACCAGAATACGTTTTTGCGAAGAACCAGCTGGGAATCCTCTCTCCGTTCAAACAGATCCGCCTTTTCCCTGCTATCCGAGGCAAGGCGCATCATACTCTTATCCGCCGCAATGCCCAGATATTTCGCAAACGCTTTTACAAGGGAAAGGTCTAACCCCTTGTTCCCGCTGTCTCCCTGCAATACAAGAAACGCTTTTTTATACTTCGGGTCACTCTGCTCTATAAATGCCAGTACAACTGCCAGCAGCCACACCTCATCCAGCCGGTATAGCCAGCGCAATTTCAACAGCCGCGGTGCATCTTCATAGACATTTTCGGTCATCAGAATATTTAACAATTCTTCCCACAAGCTGCGAAGTCCCGGATCGACATTTACTTCAGGCTGCACCGGCGTTAAGACATACAGTAACTCCTGATTCGTCACCGGCAGTCCCGGAAGATAAAATCTGTTTTCGGGATCACATCGCTGTTCCAATATCTCCTTCAGCAGAAGGTCTGCAAATACATAGATGCTTTGTATCAACTGCTCGTTTTCCAATTTATTTCTCCCTTCTGACGGTTTACACCGCTACAGGTGCTTTTAGTGCCTTCGCGGCATTCTTCCTTTCAGGGAATACCTGTTTTTCTATTTCTCCAAATTTTTTGTAAACATCAGAGTCTGCGTCGATACCGTTGACAGCATCCTTGACCATCGTTACACCATTGGCAACATCCGCATAGTCCTTCTGTATAAAATTCACTGCAAAATTAGCTGCCGCAACGGACTCCGGTTTCAGCTCCAATCCCTTGTTAATTTTTGATTTTAATTCAATCAATTTCCACTCACACGCTGTCTGCTCCGCCTCGACCTTCTTTACTGCATTTTCAACCTCATAATGATTTTCCACTGCTTTCAGATATTTTGTTTTAGAGGTCTCAAGATTATCATCCAGTTCCTTCAGTTTCTCACTCATATTCACGTTTCCCTTTGCAACCATCTCATCCAGATTTGAACCGAACAATTCCTGAAGGACTTTATTGATGTCTTCCATCATATATTCCCGCTGTGTTTTCTTCTTTTTATAATCTTTTCCATCGAGAACTCTACTGATGTAATCCATTCTTTTGTCCTCAGCAGATAAAGTATTTTTATATAATTTTTTATATAATTTCGTTTTATCAGCTGCATCGATATTATCAACTTTCTGCCCTTCTATGGAATTTCCTTTCTCATCACAGGCTCCTTTGGGATAAACACCCAACATTAGATTTTGCAGGAAATCATACGTTTTCATGCCCTCCAATTCTACCACTTTCCCCTGTGAATTTTTTCTCAGGAAAAATTTTTTATATGTCGAACCGACAAACTTGCATGTAACATTTCCGCTGATTGCATTAAAATAGTTGTCCTCTGGCTTAAGACCGTATTTGGTTGCACTACGCAGATTCCTGACCGGAGCTCCCCAGCCAGACTTCTCACTGTACAAAAAATTATCTTCCGTCATATCCTTTGATAAGGTATATTCCCCTTCTGTACTCGCTTTTCCCTGCCGCTTCTCTATCTGCCTCTTTAGATTCTCCCTTTTGGCAAATAAATCATAAGCATCTCTTTCCTTCTCATACGCTTTGCTATAAATTCCCAATGCTCTGGCAATTGTAAAATCAATTGCCGCCATTTTATTTCTTCTTTCATTTTCCCTGTTAATCATAAATTGGAACTTACCTTTGCTCTCCTCCTCGGTCATAGGTAAATACTTTTCAAACAGGAATCCACCTTTTTGGATATCCTGCAATGCAATCTGTCGGATGGAATCCCGCTCCAGACACCGAAAGCGCTCCTCTCTGGCTTTTTTCACCTCCTTCTGCGAATCCTCTTCTTTACCGTACAGTTGAATTTTATAATACTCAAGAGCTGCTACATAATCCGAAATTTTATCATTGACCTCTTTAGACAATTTCTTACTCCTATCGTTTAGAGCAGTTTTCTCTTCCTTGGTAGTCAGGTAAGCGCGGCCTTTCGCTAATTCATTCTCACGATTCAGTTCTTCCAGAAGCGTCCATGCACTCTCTACTTCTTTTCCAAGGCTTTCAGCGGCCTCCTTGGACATCTGCAGTTTTTCTTCTCTCACCTGTTTTAAATCGCTTGAATTGCGCATTGCTTCAACGGTCTTTTGCCCCAAGCCTTTTGCTGAAAGTCCCATAGACTCAAAGTGCCAGCCCTGTTTGAGCCCTTCAGCATCCTTATCCCGGCTTGCATGCCCCTGAAACGGCTGAAGACTGACTTCTTTCTCACATAATATCACTTCAAAGAGTCTGGCATTCCAGATAAAGACGTGCACGTCACTGGACACACTCACCTTCCCTTGCAGATCAATCTCCACGCCGCCGTCAAGGTTCAAATCCTTTGTCTGTTTTAATTTTTCATCACGCAGCCCAAGTGCAGTCTCCGCCTGTGCCGATGCTTTGATGCCGGCGGACAATTCCGAACCCACTTTGAGATCTATGCTGACCGAACTAAGAATTCCCGGAGTGAGCGCAAGTCCGGCTGCCATATCCAGCTTACCTTTTCCCTCGATACCGATTTCTCCGGACAGATCCATACTCTCGCCAGACTCCATCGGTTCACCAAAGCTCTTTCCGCGATCCAGACTTGCAGAAAAAGAACCTCCAATACTGACAGACGGAGAAATAGATACTTTAAATGCCAGTGGGCCAACGATAGGAATATTGATTCCATCCCCAAAGATATTCGTAGCCTTCTCATCGAATATGTCTGACATTCCTTTCTCTTTTTGATCTTCAAACCCCACTTTCAGTTGTCCCGAAGGATAATCTCCCTCCACATCCAGAAATCCCAGAAATTTGGATACTCCAAACGCGCCCAGGCTCTTCTTGCCGGAGGCTGCATATATTCCACCCTTATCAATATGATCGACATCACTGATATAGGCATATGATCCGCTGATGTTTTCCCCAAACAGCTTCTTTAAGATTCCCTTATCTTCGCTCTCTTCCGCCGGCTGGTTCTGCGCTTCTTCCTTATCCGGTCTGGGCGCCACACCCAGATCAATGCGGATCTTCTCAGCAGTAAGCAGACTGTTCTCAATAGAAGCGCCCTCCAGCCTGATAGTAGCAACAAGGTACTGTTCGATTTTTTCATTGCCGATAAGCGACAGTTCTATCGGCTTTTCAAATTCTACACGCAGCTTCCCCGATGGTCCCACAGTGAAGATCTGCATATCCTGATCGGGCTCTTTTGACTTTGTCTTTCCTTTGAACTCCTTCTCATTAAAAAGCGGTATCGTATAAGGAATCTCCATGAAGCGAAACTTTGCTTTTCCATACTGCTCATTCAAAATACCGCCCACTTTTTTAAGTTTATATTCAGCCTCTTCCATCTTAACAAATCCATCATCTGTAAGATCACCCGGCTTAAATTCTTTCCATTCCTCTGTAATCTGTTCCGCCTGTGACGCAACTGCTTGCGGCTGCTCTTGCACTTCCTGTGGCTGTTCTTCCTTCAATGACACTTCTTGTGGCTGTTCTTCCTTGAGCTGTTCTTCCTGCGACCGTTCTTCCTGTGGCTTTTCTTCTACGACAGCTTTTTCTTCTACAGCTTCTATTGGTTCCGGTTTCTGCTCCCTGCCTTCATTTAGTACCTCCAACACCGATGCTGCCAGAATACCGCCTGTTGTGCTGTCATCCGGATGGACATTCTGCCCCTCTGAAGTATGAAGCCCCGTCCGATCAAGCTCCGTTACAAAATCTTCCGCCTGATTCTGTGCTTCAAAAACCAGCCTTGTCTGCCAGAACCTGAGCTTCGGATTCTGGTCATTCTTATTTTTGATATATTCGCCCTGACCAAGTTCGATACGAAGTCCTTCTATCGGCTCAATTACAACCGTATCTCTTAAATAGGCGCTGATTTCCGTATCATCCGTTTCTGTTTGTGCAGCTGTCTGATCTGTTATCGTTTCTGCCTGCTGCTTATCAACCAGACCGGAAGTCTGATCGGAAACAATGTTCATCGTCGCCAGCTGTGCCTCCGCCTTTGCCTGTCGAAAATTAGATATTGCAAGCTCCACTCTGCCTCCCAGCGCAGTAAAGACCACACCCTTTCGTCCTTCCGTATCATAGGCAGATACCCTCGCTGCATCAGGCATGGCAGCAACACCCTCCTGCAGTGGCAGGCGGCTGGGCTCTAAGGTGTACTGTGCCGTAACATCGCCCGGCTCAAGATGCGGATATTTAAGGGATGCACTGCCATTATATACCTGAAATAGCTGAGTCTCCCAATCTCCATTATCCTGAGTTTCCTGCTCCTTTGCAGAGGCAGAAGGAAGCTTATCATGATCAAAATCATTGCTATTTTTTGTTTCTGTTTTTTCCTTTAAATCAACCTGATCCGGCATAACATATCCCCGTTTTGCAATTCAGCTCTTCCATTTAACGTTTTACAGCGCTATCGGTGTTTTTACTGCTTTCATGGCATTCTTTCTTTCAGGAAACGCCTCTTTTTCAAATTTTTTCATTTTCTTGTAAGCATCCGAGTCTTCGTCGAAACCAACGACAGCCAAATCGGGCAGCTCGCCGCCCATGGCAACAGCCTCATAGTCGTTCTGCATAAAATTCACTGCAGCTTTAGCTGCCTTAACCGAACCTTCATCTAACTTCATACCGCTTTCCACATCATATCTTAGTCCAAACAATTTCCCCTCATACTTTAGCTGCTCCTTCTCGACATTCTTTATTGCACTTTCAACCTCATAATGCTTTTCCCTTGCATTTATATAATCCTCCTTCGAAGTCTCAAGCTTATCATCCAGTTCTCTCAGTTTTTCGTTCATATCTATATTTCCATTTGCAACCATATCATCCAGATTTGAGCCGAACACCTCCTGAAGCACCTTATTGATATCTACCATCATTTTTTCCCGCTGTGTCGTTTCTTGGTTATAATCACTCCCCAAGAAAAGTTTGCCCAAAAAATTATTCTTTTTATCCTCTTTTGATAAAGTATCTTTAAAAATTGTTTTGAATAATTTTGTTTTTCTATCCGTATCAAGACTTTTGATTGGCTTGCCTTCCAAGGAATTTCCGTCACCATCACAGGCACCTTGGGGATAAACACCCGACAAAAGAATTTTTGCGAAATCGTAACTTCTTATTGCATTCTTCCCCTTAAAAATTGGTATAAAGTCCGATCTATAAGATGCAGGAATATACCCCAGGTAAAAACTTTTGTAATATAGTACATGAAAATAGTTGTTAATATGGTATCCCCGCTCTTCTTCATGGGCATCGCGTCCAAACTGGGTCTGATACCGCAAAGTAGCTTCAGCACCTCCCCATCGATAGTTATCATTCTTATCTGAACCCTTCAAAAAATTTAGTTCAGGTATATCCTTCAATAACGGATATATGTATTCCAGTTCAGGGCTCTTCTTCCCTTGCCTCTTATCCACCCGGTTTTTGGAATTCTGCTCTCTGGCATACATATCATACTCATATCTTTGCTCATCCATCGCTCTGTCATAAATTCCGAGTGCTCTGGCGATCGTAAAATCAATGGCCGCCATTTTATTTCTTTTTTCATTTTCCTTCTGAATCTTTTTCGAGGACATCTCCTTACTTTCTTCCTGTGACAGTGGCAGATACTTTTCAAACAGGAGTCCACCTCTTTGGACATTCTTCATTGCCATCTGCCGGATGGTATCCTGCGCCATGCAATGAGCATGCTCCTTTCTGGCATCATCTAATTTTCTCTGCGTCACTTCCTGTTTCTTATATAGTTGACTCTTATATTCATTAAGGGCTCCCATATATTTAGAAATTTTTTTCTCAACCTCTTTTGTCACCGTATTAATTCTATTTTGCAAGGCGGCCTTCTCTTCCTCACTAGTCAGGTACGCATATTCTTTCGACAGTGCCTTCTGACGATTCAGCTCCTCCAGAATCGCCCACGCGCTCTCTGCTTCTTCTCCGAGAACCTTAGCGGCCGCCTCGGACATCTCCAGTTTTTTCTCATCCACCTTTTTTAAATCTTTTGAATCGCGTATTGCTTGAACTATCTCTTGCCCTAATTCCTTTGCTGACAGTCTCATACCCTCAAAGTGCCAGCCCTGCATGAGCCCTTCTGCATCCACATCCCGCCATGCACGTCCCAGGAACGGCTGGACATTGACTTCTTTACTACACAACTCCACTTTAAAGAGTGTGCCTTTCCAGATAAAAAACTTTACATTGCTGGACAGGTTTACCTGCCCTTTCAGTTTAATATTTACCCCGCCATCCAGATTCAGATCCTTTGTCTGCTTTATTTTCCCATCACGCAGTCCAAGTGCAGTATCTGCCTTTGCCTCTACTCCAATACCGGCAGACAATTCCGAGCCCACTTTAAGATCTAACTTGACGGAACCAAGGATTCCCGGAGTGAGTGCAAGTCCGGCTGACATATCCAGTTTACCTTCCCCGTTGATTTCAGCTTTCCCTGCAAGATCCATACTCTCACCGGGCTCTAGCTTCTCACCAAAGCTCTTTCCACGCCTCATCTCTGCTGAAAGAGAACCTCCAATACTGACAGACGGAGAAATACATATTTCAAATGCCAGCGGTCCAAAGATAGGAATGCATAATCCGTCCCCCATAAGGTTCTGAACCGTTTCAGAGAACAGCTTTGGCTTGTCTGCCTTCTTTTGATCTTCAAACGACACCTTCAGGTATCCCGTAGGGTAATCACCTTCCACATCCAGAAATCCCAAAAATTTGGATACCCCAAACTCGCCCAGACTCTTCTTGCCGGGGGCTGCGTGTATTCCTTCCTTATCTATGCTGCTGACAGCACTTGTATTTGCAAAGGTTCCGTGGATTTTTTTTCCAAACAGCTTCTTTGCTTTTACTTCATCTGACTGCTCATCCTGCTGATCTCCTTTCTCTTCCTCATCCTCATCCTCATCCTCATCCTGAGAGGCTTTCTTTCCCAAATCAATACGGATTTTCTCGGCGGTCAGCTGGCTGCCCTTAATAGAAACTCCCTCCAGCACGATGGTAGCAACGATGTATTTTTCAATTTTTTCATTACCAATAAGAGATAGTTCTATCGGTTCCTTAAAAACTACGTAGAGCTTTCCCGTCAAATCCACAAAGAAGTCCTGCATGGTATCGCCAGCCTCTTTGGGCTTTGTCTTTCCTTTGAGTTCCCGCTTATTAAAGAGAGGGATCGTATAAGGGATCTCATTGAAACGAAACTTTGCTTTTCCAATTTGTCCCTTATATTTATCAGCTACTGTTACGACCTGCGATTCAGCCTCTTCCATCCTCACAAATCCATCTTCTGTAAGATCCCCCGGCTCAAATCCTTTCCATTCCCATTGTGGCTCTGGTTCCGGTTGCTCTCTGGGCTCATTTAACGACTCCAGCACCTGCTCAGCAGAAATATTATCTGCTTCTTGTTTATCCAGCGGGACATTCTGCTTCTCCAGGGTATGAAGTCCTGTCTCATCAAGCTCCGTCACACACTCTTTCTGCACCTTCTGTGCTGTAAAATCCAACGTCGTCTTCCAGAACTTGAGTTTCGGATCTCGGTCATTTTTATTTTTGATATATTCACCCTGGTCAAGTGCGATAGTAATTCCTGTCAGCGATTCGATTTTAATCGGTCCTCTTAAATAGGCACTGATTTCCGTATCATTCGTTTGTATAGGTGCCTGCTCCGGCTCCTGCTCTGCCTGCTGCAAATTGGCAGGCTCCATTCCCGGAGCAGAGATCTCATCCATAATGAAGCGATCGGAAATAATGTTCATCACCGCCAGCTGCGCCTTCAATACTGCAACTGGCAAATTAGTTATTGCAATCTCTACACTTCCGCCCAGCGCGGTAAAGACCACGCCCTTCCGCTCTTTCGTATTATAGGCAGATACCTGCGCCGTATCAGGTATGACGGCAACACCCTCCTGCAGTGGCAGGCGGCCGGGCTCTAATATGTACTGTTCCGTGAATCCGCCCGGCTCAAGATGCGGATATTGAAGGGATGCCCTGCCATTGTATACCTGAAATAATTGTGTCTCCCAAGCCCCATTATCCGGTACCTTATCCTGAGCTCCTTCCTCTTTTGCAGGAGCAGCAGGAATCTTACCATGATCAAAATCATTACTCCCTGTTGTTTCTACTTTTTCCTTTAAATCAACTCGATCAGGCATAACGCATCCTCCGTTTTGCAGCATTTTTCGTAAATTGTATATCCATTTCGTTGTACTTTCCGTTTTAATTCAAAAATCCGCAATACTATAGCAATAATAGTATAACGGATTTGGAATAAAAAAACAATTCTATGGTTACTATCCGACAAATTAAATATGTTTTACAGGACAAACATATCCAGCACCTGTTTTCTCTGGTATTCCTCTTTGATTGCATTGAGGTCTTTCGGTTCTTCAATATGGAATCTCATTCTGAGAAAACGTTCCATATCCTTTTCAATACATTCCAGTGTATGGCAGGTCGTGGTACCTTCCTCCGAGAATAGCCTGAATGACCATTTTCCAAGAATTTCGCTTCCCCGCTGCCCATTGCTGTCCTGTACGAAATCCCTGCCAATCTTTATTCCGGACAGGTCATATCCCTTGCATTCCGCGATCCAGCGATAATCCAGCACAATTCTGGCAGCGCCGCAGAACAGCTGAAGCAGCGCATTTCTTACATCCTCCCACCGATAACACTCTTCGATTTCCAATGTATTCAAAAACCATTCAAACTCGAAGTCAATATTCATTTTTGATTCTTTGCCATTTGCTCCATCATACATAAGATTTTCGCCCTCTTTCTATCTCTATTATGACGGCAAAAGCCAGAAAAGGTCAAGTAAAAAAAATAAACCGACCTGCGTCGATTTATTCTTTCTGCTTAATGATATAATGCCGGCAGCGGGACTTGAACCCGCACGATGTTGCCATCAACAGATTTTGAGTCTGCCTCGTCTGCCATTCCGACACGCCGGCATTTGTGAGAGTATCGCTCTCGCAACAAAAGATATTTTAACATAGAGTGCACTTCTTGACAAGCAAAAAATAAACTTTTTTGCCAGTACTTTTTCAGCGATACTCCATCCTGATCTCCAGATCGTTTCCTCTGACCTGCACCTCCGCAAAACTGCCGACAACAAGCGGCATCATCGGCGGCCGGTGTCCGAGATCGACATCCATGACAACAGGCACACCCCTACTGCCGACAATGTCCAAAACAGCATGGAAGGCATCAAGATTTATAATCGCTTCCCCGTTTGCCGGTCTGCCGATCAGAAAGCCCTTTACATATTGGAACCACCCTGCCTGCTCCATCTCCCACATAGCACGACGGATGCCGAAGACATTCAGGTCGCACGATTCCAGAAACCAGACAATTCCATCCTGCTTGTATTTTTCGATAAATTGCCTTGTTCCGTCAAAGCGGGTTCCGAGAAGGTTCACAAGGCAGTCCATACATCCGCCAAGCAGTCTGCCGGAAAAGCGCAGTTCCTCCCCTCCGACCTCGTTTATGCCGAGGAAACTCCGGATTTGCAGCTCCTCCGTCAGCTGATAGGGCGCACACGGGTTGTCTGGCTCCTTCAACGACTCCTTCTCCCATTTTCCATAACTGGTAACGGTATGCACCTCACCCGTCAGGACTCCAAGCGCATCCTGCACGGACTCATGCAGCGGCTCCATCCCGAAGGTGGAAGCGCACGGCCCATAGACTGCGGCGGTATCGGCAAGCGTAGCCAGCGTGTAGGTCAGGTTGGTATTGTCCGAATAACCCATGAACCATTTCGGCTCCAGCTCAGCCAGCCGCCTGAAATCGACAAAGGGAAGAATTTCGCACATCATCTCCCCGCCACCGCAGGAAATCAGGCTGTCCGCTTCTGACGCAAAAAGCTCCATGACCTCCGCAGCGCACTTTTCGGGGGTATTGCTGATGCCGATTCCCTGATCTACATAACAGTTCGGTCCGAGCAGCGTCTGATAGCCCATTGACTGAAATCTCGCCAGTGCACACTGAAACGCCGTCTTATAGGGTTCTGTCGCACAGCCGAAGGACGGCGCGAGGAAACCGATGGTTCCCCCTGCCGGAAGATTTTTCGGGTATCTCATTCTGTCTTATCCTTTCTCGGGAAATAATCTGTCAAATATCTCAAAGCAGTCAAAGGTTGCAAAATAGTCCCTCGGCGTCTCTGCGCGGCGGATCAACTGCACACTGCCGTCCTCGTGCAGCAGCAGCTCCGCGGATTTTAACTTGCCGTTGTAATTGTAGCCCATGGCAAAGCCGTGCGCTCCGGTGTCGTGAATCGCAATGTAGTCCCCGATTTCAACCTTCGGCAGCATACGGTCAATCGCAAACTTATCATTATTTTCGCAAAGCGAGCCCGTCACATCATATTTGTGATCGCAGGGCTGCTCCTCCTTGCCGAGAACCGTGATATGATGGTATGCACCGTACATTGCCGGACGCATCAGATTTACGGCACAGGCATCCACCCCGAGGTACTCCTTGTAGGTATGCTTCTCATGGATCACCTGTGTCACAAGGTGTCCGTAGGGCGCCATCATAAACCGGCCAAGTTCGGTGTAAATCGCCACATTTCCCATTCCCGCCGGTACAAGAACCTCCTCGTAAATCTTTCGGACGCTCTCTCCGATCACACGGATGTCATTCGGCTCCTGCTCCGGTCTGTAGGGTACGCCGACACCGCCGGAAAGATTGATAAAGGTAATGTTCGCTCCGGTCTCCTCCTTCAGGCGCACCGCCAGTTCAAAGAGCTGCTTTGCAAGCACCGGATAATATTCATTCGTGACGGTATTGCTTGCCAGAAAAGCATGAATACCGAAGTTTTCCACGCCCTTTGCTTTCAGAATCCGGTAGCCCTCGAACATCTGCTCCGTCGTAAAGCCGTACTTTGCATCCCCGGGATTATCCATGATGTCAGTTCCCAATGAAAAATATCCACCCGGATTAAAACGGCAGCTCAGCGTCTTCGGAAGGTAGCCGAGCGTCTTCTCTAAGAAATCAATGTGGGTAATGTCGTCCAGATTGATCGTCGCGCCGATCTTTGCCGCATAGACAAACTCCTCCGCCGGAGTATCGTTAGAGGAAAACATGATATCCTCCCCCTTCACGCCCATCGCATCGGACAGCATAAGCTCCGTCATGGACGAACAGTCGCACCCGCAGCCGTAATCTCGCAAAATGTCGATCAAAAACGGATTCGGTGTCGCCTTCACGGCAAAAAATTCCTTATATCCGGGATTCCATGCGAAAGCTTCCTTCAAAGCCTCCGCGTTTTCGCGGATTCCTTTTTCATCATAAATATGAAAGGGTGTGGGATATTTTTTTACGATCTCCTCCACCATCTCTTTTGTCACAAACGCCTTTTTATCCATAGCTTCTCCTCTCAGGGTATCCTTACAGCAGCTTGCTTCTCATCTCTTCCGCCGTCATGGGGCTCAGGTAAGCAGGCGCAACGTCAAACACCGTCTTGCAGCCCGTCATACCCTCCTTCTGCATCCGGTATGCCGCCCTCGCATATGCGATCAGTACACATGCCGTAAATTCCGGGTTGGAATCCAGCTTCAGACTGTACTCGATCACATGGTTGTGCTCGCCGTCAAAGCCGGTCTTTCCTGTCCTTAAAACAAATCCGCCGTGCGGAATGCCCGCATGATCGCGCTGCAGCTCCTCCTCGGTAATGAAATGAACCGTCGTGTCATAATCGGCAAAATAGTTCGGCATCGTCTTGATCTCGTTCTCAATCCATGCCTTGTCGGCTCCCTCCTCCGCCACAACAAAGCACTCTCTGGTATGCTTCTGTCTCGTTGTCAGCACAGGGTTCTCACAGTTTCTCACTGCCTCCAGTGCGGACTCCACGGGAATCGTATACTGCTTTGCATTCTTTACGCCGGGGATTCTGCGGATCGCGTCGGAATGTCCCTGGCTGACCCCCTTCCCCCAGAAGGTATAATCGCTTCCATCCCGGAGAATGGCATTTGCATACAGTCTGTTCAGGGAGAACATACCCGGATCCCAGCCGACAGAAATCATTGCGATCTTTCCGCCCTCCTTCGCCGCGAGATCCACGTTTGCGAAATGCTCCGGAATCTTTGCATGGGTGTCAAAGCTGTCTACCACATTGAAAAACTTCGCATACTGTGCCGTCTGCTTCGGCAGATCTGTCGCAGAACCTCCGCACATCATCAGTACATCAATATCATCCTTCTTATTCAGAAGCTCCTCCACACGATATACCGGAACCTCTCCTGCCACCTTGACCGTCTGCGGGTCTCTTCGCGTAAACACCGCCACAAGTTCCATGTCGTCATTCTGGCGCACCGCGCTCTCGATTCCTCTTCCAAGATTTCCATAACCCATAATTGCGACCCTGATTTTCATTTTCCCTTATCCTTTCCTTTCGCTTTTCAGCTTTATCAGTTCAATTTCATTTCTCATGGCATCCTTAAATACCGAGACGAAATTTTTCTGCGCGCTGTAGAGGCAGGTATCTCTGCCGGTTCCTTCCACCTCACCCGTCAGAACATACTCCGAATCAATAATCAGCCGAACCTGTTTTCTTCTGACCTCAGCCGCTTCGCCGTCCGTCGGCGGTACATCATAGAAAATAATCCCCTGACGTTCGTCTTCCGAAAAGATTTTCGCCGTCTCCTCCGAAATCAGAACGACCTTACAGCCTCTCCCGACAAGCATCCGTATCTCCGGCTTCCATTTTTCGAGGAAACAACCCGATGCAGAAAAATAAATTCTCTTCTCCGTCCCGATGAGCATGTGATGGATCTTGTCACAGATGTGCCCATATCCCTCAACGGTGATATAGCCGTCAGAACCGACCGACCGCTTCGGCACATTGCTCTCAAGAACTGCCTTGATCTCCTCAAGGTACCGAATCCTGTTATCGCAGAATTCCTCCAGCGGTACAGCGACATAGCGGCTGGGGTTGCCCTCCATCACATACGCCGCGCCGTGCTCGACCAGCGCTGCCAGTCCGTTATAGACATTCGAGCGGGAAATACCCGTCAGCTTCGCCACCTCGTAGCCGGTCAGCTCCTCGTTCTTCAAAAGACAGAAATATAAAGCCGCCTCCTGCCTTCCCAGCCCAAACAAAAGTAGTCTGTCGATAAATGCCGCTTCCTCCATGCGTTCTTCCTTCTCCTCGTGTTAGTAGTACTGTACAGGAACACTATAGTATGCCATGTCTGCTTTGTCAACCGCATTCGCATAAAAAAAGAGAAGCTGATCTTTTTTCTCAACTTCTCCAGGAATATTATACGTTTTCAATCTGCCAGTCGATCGGCGTGACACCATGTTCCTCCAGAAAACGGTTCGTCTGGCTGAAGGGTTTGCTGCCGAAAAAGCCGTTGTAGGCTGACAGCGGACTGGGATGCGGCGCCTTAAGAATCAGGTGATTCGGGTTATCGAGCATCCTTTCCTTCGTCTGCGCCGGTCTTCCCCACAATATGAAAACAATGGGGCGATCCTGCTTGTTCAGTGCCCGTATTGCCGCATCGGTAAACTCCTCCCAGCCTTTCCCTCTGTGGGAGTTCGCCATGTGGGCACGCACGGTCAACACCGTATTCAGCATCAGCACACCCTGCTTTGCCCACTTTACGAGATAACCGTTATTCGGGATATAGCATCCGAGATCATCATGCAGCTCCTTATAAATATTTACCAGTGACGGAGGGACATCGACATCCGGTTTGACCGAAAAGCAGAGTCCGTGTGCCTGCCCGACATTGTGGTACGGATCCTGTCCGATAATGACCACCTTCACCTGCCTTAAGGGTGTCAGATGAAATGCGTTAAAAATATCGTCCGCAGGCGGAAATACCTGCGTCGTGTTGTACTCGTTCAGAACAAACTGATACAGTTCCCTATAATATGGCTTATGAAATTCCGGGCCGAGCTCCGTCAGCCAATCGTTGCTGATCATGCTCATAATCTCACACTCACTCCTCTGTCCCGCAGGTACTGCTTTACCTGCCGTATTTCCAGTTCTTTATAATGGAACAGGGATGCGGCAAGCACTGCCTCCGCCCCGGCATCCACTAATGCATCATAGAAATGCTCCAGCTTTCCTGCGCCGCCCGATGCGATGACCGGTATGCCCACAGCATCCGCTACCGCTTTTGTCAGCGCAAGGTCATATCCCGCCTTCGTTCCGTCTCCGTCCATGCTGGTCAGCAGAATCTCACCAGCCCCGAGCTGCTCCGCCCTGACTGCCCATTCCACGGCATCCATTCCCATATCGACCCGGCCGCCGTTTTTATAGATATTCCAACCGCTGCCATCGGCACGGCGCTTCGCATCAATTGCAACGACCACGCACTGACTGCCGAATTTCTCGGCTCCGTCAGAGATCAGCTGCGGATTCATGATCGCCGCAGAGTTGATCGCAATTTTATCGGCTCCTTCCCGCAGGATCGCGCGGAAGTCCTCCACCGTACGGATGCCGCCCCCGACCGTGAACGGGATGAACATCTTGCTTGCGACCTCGCGCACCCACTCGAGCTGGGTCGCGCGGTTGTCCGCCGAAGCATTGATATCCAGAAAGACAACCTCATCCGCACCCTCTGCGGAATATGCCGCTGCGACCTCCGCCGGATCACCGGCATCCCGCAGATTCACAAAATTAATTCCCTTGACAACTCTTCCGTCCTTCACATCAAGGCAGGGAATGACTCTCTTTGTATGCATAAACTTATCCCTTCGTCACTTCAATAAAATTCCGCAGAATCTGCATTCCAACGTCAGAGCTCTTCTCCGGGTGGAACTGACAGGCAAAAATATTGTCTTTTTCCACCGCCGCATGAATCGTCACGCCGTATTCCGTGGTCGCCGTCACGATTTTTTCATCGGCTGCCTGTAAATAGTACGAATGCACAAAATAGACATAGGGCTTGTCCGGCAATCCCTGAAACAATCTTCCCCTTCCGCCGTCTCTCATAGGAAAGCTAAGATCGTTCCAACCGATATGCGGCACTTTAAGTCCGCCGTCCGACGGAATCCTGACGATCTTACCGTCCAGAAGGTGCAGCCCCTCCACGCCGGGGCTTTCCTCGCTAGATTCAAACAGCAGTTGCAGTCCAAGGCAGATTCCCATAAACGGTGTTCCCTTGTCCACGCACTTACGAATCACCTCGACAAGACCGTAATCCCGCAGCTTCTGCATTGCATCCCCAAAGGCGCCAACGCCCGGCAGAATCACACCGTCCGCTCCGAGAATCGCATCCTCATCCCTCGTCAGGCATACCTCCGCGCCGAGGTACAGCAGCGCCTTCTCCACACTCTTGATATTCCCCGCATCATAATCAATGATTGCAATCATTCTGTTAAACCCTCTCAAATCAAGCATTTTGCGGCTGCTTGCTTATATTTCCAATAGTAACTCATGTCATTTCGTTACTTTTTTTATAGGTTATGTTACATTTCATTACACATTGCAATTAGTAAACTTTTAGTATGCTAAAATTCATACTAATTAGCAGTTAGTTGATTCGCTATATCATTGATTTGTATAAGCTGCTCAACTTTCGGCTTAACATCTACATAGTTATCCATCGTTGTAGATATATTTCCATGTCCTAATATGTATTGAAGTGTTTTCGGTGGTAAATACTGCATATTCGTGGCAAATGTATGTCTACAAATATGAGGTTCAAATTTACGAATAGGATTTTGAGGATTAGCATTATTGAATCTCTTAATACAGTTTTGCAGATATTCTTCTACATGACCTCTTACAACAGTTTTTCTACTTCTTGATGCAAGAAATACAAATCCCTCATATGCATTACCTTTTTCATCGTAACATACAGGTTCTATATCGCCCTTTATAAAACGATTCTTAATAATACGTTGAAAACATTCATATACACCATCTGTCATTGGAATAGTTCTTTTACCATTTGTTGTTTTTGTAGGCAGAACAATGTGCTTATGATTGATGCATTGTAGCTGTTTATCGACTTTTATCATTCGATTATCCATATCAATGTTGTCAAGTGTAAGACCACATAACTCTGACGCTCTCATTCCAGTCCAGAATAATATGTACATCATATCATAACAGTGTGCACTATGCGAATCTTTTGAACAAAATTCAAGAAATCTGCTCATATCCGCAAACGAAAGAGCTTCCATCTTCTTACTATCACTCTTATCTGTTGTAATGCGTCTAAATGGATTTTTGGCAACATAGTCATAATCTAAAGCATACTCGAACGTTCTCTTTATAAGACTGATCTGTTTTTGAATAGATGAACCTTTGTAATTCTTTTTCATATTGGTAAGCCATTCTTCACAATGCTCAGGTCTTATCTTTCCAATTTCCATATAGCCTAATTTATATTGCTTTAACGTATTTACCGTTACTTTATATCCCGCTTTGGTATTGTGAGCTAAATTCTTTCTATTATATAAGGAAGTACAGTATCTATCCACTACCTCTAATAATGTAAGCTTTGCTCCATCAATATCAATATTGTTTTCTAGTTGCGCATTTAATTCTGCCTCCTTTTCGCGCAAACTCTTAGTTGATTTTCTACCTTTCGGCAATTGATCCGTTACCTCAAGTCTGTAAGAACTAATAACCCTTTCTTTCCCAAAACTATCTTTATAATGATACTCATATCTTTTCGTTTTAGGATTGTAGTATTCATTGGTTCTTAGTGTCTTTCTCGCAGGCTTGTTCTTTTCTGATGCTATTTTATTTGCCATTTTCAGCCTCCCTAAGAGTGCCTCAAATGCGTATTACTGAATTATTGTATCACATTTCAAGCACAGTGTCTATTTTTCTTATAATTGTTCTACTTGATCTATAAACTCTTCAAATTGCTTTCTTTTAATCTTGATAGTACGTCCTAGCATAAGATGATATCTACTTTCATAATCTTCTCGTATTATCTCCCGAAGCCTATGTTGCCCTATTCCAAATAGGTCAGATGCTTCTTTTATATTTAATAAAATCTTGTTTTCTGTTGTTGCTGTGTTTGTCAAATTATGTTCTCCTTGTTTCGATCTATATATAGAAAGAGACATTGCAAAGTACGCAATGTCTCACAAAATTCAATATTCAGTTTTTCTACACCCTATCTCCTGATATTACAAATATGCATTTCCCTCAATTTTCCATTAGGAATCTTCACCCACACCCATTGACCTTCCTTCAACTCTTCAGTCAGTCCACTGGCAACAGGTCTAAGCCTTCCCTCAAACGGAATCAGGTACTTACCCTTTTCATCTTTCCCATATACAACTGCGGGGAAAGTTTTGTCGTAGTAGAGCTGGGAATTTTTACTCTCGATAGCTCGTAGAACTTCATTTACGATTGTCTTTACATAATCCATTTATTTTTCTCCATAGAAAAAGAGAGCAGTGGTTAGCTGCTCCCTTTGTAATCAAATCATTTATATTAGTTATTGAACACTTCTATATGGTCAACGTCTTTCAATCTGAAAGTAATAAATACATTCTTATTGTTAAGATGATTTGCCGTTGGAATTAGCTCATTCGTTTTTATATCACATTTTACATATCCAGACAAAGCAAACCACGAATCTTCGCCCTTTTCTTCATTTAATCTGTATTGTCCGATTATAAAGTAGTCCTTGTCCTTCAGATATACTTTCAGATTTGCCCCGACTTCATAATTGAGAATGTCTGACCATATATCATCATTTAATGTCTGATGAAATACCTTCAGCATAGAACGCTTTACTTTGGGTGATTTAACGATGAGACTGAATACACATGATGTTATTATACACAAAATAATAGCAATCGCAGACACAGCAAGGGCGTTCTCCAATATCGGAGATTTCAGCCATGCATTAAACAACCCGATTAACGCAATAAATATATAGCTGTACACACAGCTTAATACAAACAAATAAGTACTCTCGATTTTCTTTGCTGTCAATCTTGAAATAATCTTTATACCAATAAATCCCGGAATAAAATACTGTAAAATTACCGGAATATTTTGGATTATTTTATCTATGTCGTTTATGGTTATACCTCCTATTTCTCTGTGTTTTGCCCATTGTTATTTCCTAAAAGTGAACTCAAATCAATGTCAGACGTAGAATCCGTTCCTGCTGATTCATAATATGTTTTACGACTTTCAGAAGTACGACCGCTTTCATAGCCGTCGTAACGACTTTCTCTACTTCCATACACAGAGTCTTTCTTATTATTTGCCATATTAAAATCTCCAATCTTATAATATTATTTTGGTATCATCTACCATAAGTTATATTATACGACAGGATAATTAAAATTTCTACCAAAAATTACAAGCAATAATGCTTATTAAGGGAGAGCGTTTTACTCTCCCTTATAGCTTTATCTTTTATTCATCTGTTGGAACATAAGGTTAGGCATTCTTCTAACAATATCCTTTGTAAAATCTTGTGCATTCTGAACACCTTCCACATGAATATCTCCGAAAGTAATAGTAATCGGTTGCTGAACAGTGTTGGTAGAAATGCTATTCGCCATTTTGCTGTAATCTGGTGTCTTCATCATATTCTGCTGAACACCACTGTTACGAAGATTGTAAGCAAGGTTCTTGATCTGTTCCTCAGTTAATACAGCTTCACCTTTTTGCAGAATTGCCGGTATTTCAACCTTCTTCAATCCGTATTGTTTCAAGAACTCAAAATCATTCTTCTTAGAGGATTCACCTACAATACCATTAAGAAGACCAGTGTGGAACTTCTCAATTCTTACCTTGTGAGTTAAATCAGAACCAATACCACTTTTTGTGCTTTCGTATACCTGATTTGCATTCCTTTTATCTGTAAGCTTTTCTACGGCTTTTTTCGCTGAATAGTCAGATCTTTGTTCAATTACTGCCTTAACGGCTTTCTCAGCTTCTTCATTTGAATCGTATGTGCCGATAGGTTCTTCACCAATGTAAGCCTTGTATTGTTGCTTAGTATCACCTGTTCTGTTACCAGTACCAGTAGAAGGAACTTGAGCACTTCCAACTGCTTGAGCTGCTTCATATTGTGCCTTTGCAGCTTCTCTAGCCGCATCAGCAATCGCCTGTTGAATATCAATATACTTTTTCTTGAAATCTTCAAGAATATCCAGTCTACCACTCAGAACATCCTTTTCCCAATTTGCGCCCATAAGCTGTGCTGTATATTGTTCATTTACGGCATCCTCATAAGCAGAAGAAATAGAACTCCATTGTTGCTTCAACTGCTCATAATATGACTTTTTCTCTTCAAAGCTCTTAATCAGTTCTTCGTTGCTGTTGATCTGGTTCTGGATAGCAAGGTACTTATCTCTAAAGTCAGCTAAATCACTTTCCCGACCTTCCATGATGGTCTTTTCAAACTCAGCACCCCAAACCTTAATAGCCGCTTGTCTTTTTTCTTCTTCCGAAGCAGCGTTAGAGAGATCGCCCCATTTATTCTTGAGATCATCGTAATACTTTTTCTTCTCTTCATAGCTCTTTTTCAATTCTTCATTGTCATTGAGCTTCTGCTGAATATCAAGATAGTTCTTTTTGAAATTCTCAATATCTGAGATGTTATTCTCAAGAACTTTGTCCTCGTAGTCATCACCAAATAAACCAATTAATAGGTTTTTATTGGCTTCGTTCTCATAGAAGTCAGAGATTTCAGACCACAAATCCTTATACTTCTCAAGCTCCTTAACGGAATCAGCGAGAGCATCTTTTTCTTTATTCAGAGATGCAAAAAGTTCCTCATTCTGAATATCCTGTAGGTTCTTTTCAGCTTCACGGACGGCTTCTTCGTCTTGCTTAAAAACATAGCCTTCTCCCTCAATATAGATTTTCTTTGTCCGTTGTTGCTTCGCTTTATCCAAAGCGGCGAGAGCCTGTTGCTTCCGATATTGAAGATCAAGTGCACTGTTCTCGTCATTCAACAAGTCAATCTGTTCCTGAATAGCATCGGACTGCTTATTGAGATCGTCAATTCTATCATCGTATACCTTGTAAATCGCTGATAAAATACCATCTAAATCATCTTTTTGCTGATTCAGTTTATCACTGGATTCGTCAATTTTATCAATGAGGTCATCGTAACCGTCTATCTGCTTCTGAATTAAGTCTTGAGCATAGGACAGAGCTTTATTGTAAACTTCCTGTTCATCGGTCAGCTTCTCATTAGCGTCTTTCAGCTCATCAATCTTTTTCTGCCATGCATCTATCTCTTTTTGAATACGAGAAAGAATTGCCTTGAGTGCAGAGTCATAGACTTTAAGCTGATTATCTAACATCTTTCTAATGTAGGTATGATAGTCCTCTGCGGCAATTTTCCCAGAACGATACATATTGGTGAGATAGTTCTTTACCGTGTTGCAGTAGGTATTGTAATCTATCTTACCAGATTCAAGAGAAGCTTGCTGATAGGACATATATGCTTCAATCTGATCTTTGATATTATCGGTGGCATCTTTCGTAGAATCAGATGCTGATTTGGAAGCTTTTGCAAAGTTGTAAGTCGAAGATGTAACTTTCTTCACCTGACTATCCAACATTGCAATTTTCCTTTGAGTATTTTCCCAAATATTATTAATAAGCTGTTTACTCTTACCGTTTAACTCCTGATTCGCCAAATATTCCGTATACATTGCTTTCGCAGCATCGTAAGCAGAATCAGATAAAGTACCATTAGCCTTTGCGAGTTCGTTAGCTGCGTTCTGAGCATCCATTTGAGCAGCTTCACTCATCCGAGTCATAGCTTCCTGATACACAGATGCTTTTGCTTCTTCCAGCTTAATTTCCGCAAGCTTTCTGAAGGTTTCTGCATTCCATTCAATCTGACCATTCTCATTGAATAGTGCGTTGATATATTCATCATCTAAAGCAAGCAATGAATCAATGGTATCCATGTTATAGTAACCTTGCTCATCATATTCTTGCATTGCTTTTGTGAGAGTATCGTAGGCTGATTGAATTGATGCTACTTTGGATTCCAGATCGATGTCTTTGAACGGATCAGCGAGAGAGGAGATGTCGGAGAGAGCGGTTTCTTTTGACATTTCCGCTAAGCTATTTGTCATTTCTTGAATAACATTTAATCGCTCCAATAAGGATATTAAATCGGTGACTGACACACCATATTTATCAGCCTTTTCCGATAAGACATCAAATGTGTCACCATTATATCCATCATCGACCATAGCCTGAATGTCTGTTTCTGAAACACCTTTTAAGGACTGAACCAAATCATTTATTCCATCCTCATTTCTCTGCATTGCCTCGTAAAACGAATATGAGGCTGTGTCTGCTTCAGCAAATGTTCGGTCTATTATTCTACGGTATGTATCCCATGCCGCATCATCTTCTAGCTCCTGTTTAATTCTTTGCAAGTTGTCATAAGCCCTTTTAACGTTTTCATCGCCATATGGATTTTCGGATTTTGACATTGTTTCATTGTATGTTTCTATAGCGTCCGTCAGTTCATTGTATGTTGGAGAAAGTTTTGCCGAAACAGCAATTTCCGCGAGTTGCGCTTCTGTATAGATTTTCTGATATTCATCGATTATTTCATCTGCACTTGTCAGAGCCTTGCCCGATGCGTCTAACAGTCCATCGAAGATATTGTTAAGCACATCTGATGTATCACCCGATTGCTCTCGTAAATCCTTTAGTTCATTCATAAATGCGTTTATGGCTTCGCTGGCATCTTCTGCATTACCGATAAACTCAAAATCATTTGCCTGATTGTTTCCAAAATCTATATTATAGCTTGATGCAATCTTTTTTATCTGGTCAAGAATTTCCATCTCGTCTGACGCAACCACACCATTCATACTGCCAAGTGAATATATAGAAGTTACTGTCATTTTATCGGTAGCTTTCTCAATACCTTTTCTGTTCTTATTCAGAAACTTGTTAGCCGCTTCTTTATTATATTTCTTGATTGCTTCTGTCTGGTCACGGTACGCATCGCTGACAAGATTCAGTTTCCCATATTCTTCACCAAACTGCTCATTAAGCTCTTTCTGCAAAGCTAGAAGCTCTTCCTTGATGGAGGATATCTTTGCTTCATCTCCTTGTGCCGCCATTAATTGTGAACGGAGTTCCTGATATTTCTTTGTTTGCTCCTCAATGGTTTTAGACTGTGATTCATAGGTACTTGCCATTTCCGCAGCACTCTGCACTGCTTCCTCTATCGACTGTTTATACTTTTGCCATTCTGAAATACCTTTAGCAATTACCGACACTATTAAAACAAGTGGATTTGCTTTAAGTGTTAGAAAAAGACCTCTTAAAGCATTACTTGCAGAAGTCGTAGATGCTGTTAGTCCAGTATTGGCAACCGTCATTTTCCACGTCTGTAATGTCGCAGTGGCTTCGGCTTCACTTAGTCCAGATGCTATTAATAACTGCTTTTTCTGAGCAACGGTCAGCGCATTTGTAGACAGAATTAGCTTCATCTGTTTCTTTGAAAGACCCTCTGACAGCAATAACAGCTTATTAAATTCTGTTGTAGATATTTTTGTTTTACCGACAATATCTACCGCATTTTTAAACTTATTCAGTTCAATATATGCTTCAGATGCACCTGCTTTTATGCTCATAAACAGCTTGATTCCACTGAATGCCATCAAACCGGTTAGCGCACCTTTCAGAGCATTTGATTCATCCACAAATTTTACTAAAGCTGTTGTTGCTTCAACTATACCGGCGTACACTTCATCAAAATCAGAATTTACAATCATGGATTCAAAGGATGCTTGCAATACATTCTGCTTTGCTTCTAATGAATTGGCATAAGAATTATTGAATTTATCAACTGCTGTTCCTGCGGAGTTAGCAGCCACCTCTGTCAACTCAAGAACTTTATTATAATTTTCAATGAGGGCTATGAAACGATTCGCCTGTCTCGTTCCTGCAGCAACTTTTATGAGTGAATTCTGCTGTACAGATGTAAGCCCATCCCATTTGTCAGCCATTTCCTGTAATACAGTTTCAAAATCTCTAAATTCTCCTTGCTGGTCTCTAAGCTGAATCCCTACTGATTTAAGCACGGATTCATAATTTGAAATGTCTTCTCCATCATCACTCAAATATTTTCCAATCGTTATGTCTCTATACCTTGATAATACAGTATTTGCAAATGTACCAATAACCTGTGCCGTCTGTTGTGTCCGATCCTGCACAGTACCGAGTATTGCTACCAGTTTATTAAAAGATACTCCGGCTGAAGCTGCGGAGCTTGCAGAATACTTCAAACCTGTTGCCAAATCTCCCGAACTGGTAGCGGCTTGAAAGTCAATCGCAACCATTGCATCCAAAGCTTTACCCACTTCTTCTACGTTCATATTATATCCATTCATCGTCGCAAGTAAATCTTCCGTTGCTTGTGATGAATCAATTTGCCCCAACTTACTCAGCATAATTGAATCTGAAATTAAGTCCTTTGCTTCAACCATTGTTTTTCCGGCACGAAGATAATCATCGGCAGCAGTCGTGACCTGCGTAGTAGTAGACTTCAATTCTTTTGCATAGTCATTGTAATCTTTCACAAGTCCAGCCGTTGCTTCTCTTGTCATGCCAGACGCAATAGATAGATCCGTAATGGCTTTATCTACGTCCTCTATCACCTGTGACGCATTTTTACTTGCTTTACGAATCTCATTCAATACTGCTAAATATCCAGTCATGGCGAGTTTCCCGGCTGAAAATGTGTCGATGATTGTATTTCTTAATTTTCCGAACACTGTATTTGTACTCTTAGTTGCAGATGTCAAGTTGTTCATGCTCTTAGCTGTTTCATTAATCTTGTCTCCGTTGACATCCACATCAATATTATATTTTCCTTCTTGAAGCTGTTTCAATTTTTCTTTAGCTTCTTTATCATCTAAATTTACCTTTAGATTTATTGGCATAAATTTCCCCTTCCTTTATTTAGCGTCATATCCCCGGTTCCGTAATCCTTTTTTCAAAACATTTTCTACACGTTTACTCTTATCAACTTCTGCTTGAGTGTTTTCCAAAAAGTATGTAGGTTGTTCAAACTCACCGGTAAAATCATAATACAGCTTACTCTTGCCGCCTGAACCCTCATTAATAAGATCTGCAAGATTATTACCTCTATTGTATGTACCATATCCCGTATCAAAGGAGGTCACGTTCTCGACCTCCAATGTCATATCTTTCACTCGTCCAATAATATTCCTCGGATCACCAATACCGCCAGAACTTCTTCTTTTGTATATTTTCGGCTGATACCGCCCTAGAACTTCTCTGTGTATATGCTCCATTTCAATATCCCGAACTTCATCGAATACTTCCTTCGATAATGTATCTTCTATATCAGTTTTCAGATCCTTTAGAAAAGAATCAATATCAGAATAATTCCCTTTCATTCCCATATCACTTCTCGGAAGCTCCTCGAATGCTCTTTGCCAGTTTGCCGAAATTATATGCCAGCATTCCTATAGAATCAGATAAACTATTTTCATCCTCTAGTCTTGACATAACTTCCACACGATCCGCATAATCCATGTTTTTATAATTTGCAACCATATTCTCAATTGTTGCTTCGTTCTTCTCCTCATCAGACATATGTAGCAATCTGTGAAACTCTTTTAGATCATCCACAAGTGCTTTTAATTCGATTGAATTATATTCGAGCGTTGCATATAGATACTTCCACAATGACTCATCCTCTTTAGCGTAAGCGGTCAGATTTTCATAACCAATAAAAGACATAATGCGGTTATAGCTTTCAAAACTAAGATTATCAAGCGCCTTTCTTACATTTTCATATATAGGCTCTAAGTCTATACTTGTTATAGATTCTGTATTATCGTTAATCATATATTTGTTCCTTCTTTCCTAAGAATTCGATATCCTTATAGTAATAATAAATATCATCCATATTATAATTGAACTGCTTGCTGTTATCTTCTACAGCACGCAAATAGACGGTTGAAAACAGCACCGCCGCAACCGTGTAAATAGAATCATTGTATTTGATTCTGTCTCCCATATTTAATTTCATAAAATTTTCCTCTTGATGGATTGTTTGATTGAGTAATCAGAATAGGCATTGCACCTAAGATAATTTTGAATTGTTTGTTACGAATTTGTAAGATAGTCTTCTAACCTAGAAAATAGATCAGTGTATAAGTCGATTTTTCCTGTTTTGAATCGTGATAATACATCTTTATTTAGTCCTGTAACAGAACAGATGTAACTTGCTTTTTCTCGAATCAATCTCTTATTTAGCATAATCCTAAGTTCTTCCTGTGTCATTCATACTGCTCCTTCCTATATATTTTCTTATTCAATACATAATTTTTTATACAAAAAAATAAACCAGTGCAAAATCAATTACATTAGCAATATTTGAACTTTGTGCAATTAAGAGGACAAACCTAGTTAGAATCAGTCTGTCCGCTTAATCACTTGTCCTTGTTTTGAATGCACTCGATGCTCTGCTGATACACTGCTGTTTGAGGACAATGTATCAGCTATTTATAATAAAATTACCACCACTTAAAGTAGTAACCGTTATTATCGTGTGGAGGTTTTTTCCTCCACTAATAGTGTAAAATAGCGAAATCCTATGGAGGTGATCATCCATAGGAGGTATGAAGAGATGGTTTATATACACTACTCAGCTTACGCTCTTTTCATGTATATACCTTTCTCTTTCATATACGGACTTTCAAAACCTATATTATTCAAGCTTTTTGTCTATATTGTGTAAAATTTTTCGTCTATTTTATGCGTTTTTAACAAAGCAATTCAAAAATTGATCTTTATGCTCCTTATATAAAAAGTTCAAAATTACCGCCTGAACATCTTTATTATTATCACCGAACGCATAACACACCAAGTACATAATAGTTTCTTGATCCAGATTAAAGCTGATTTTGTTCAATGCCTGTATCAGTGTTTTATTCTTTAACTGCATGAATACATCCCGACTTACTTTTTCTTTGTAATTTTTCTCCAATTTCCCTATTGCTTCATTGTATCCTTTTGCTGTCTCAATAAATTTATTTTGTTTGTATCTATTTCCTTTCCCCCTAATATTATGATTCAAATATTTTCTTAGTGGCTCATGGGCTACCCTATCTGCATAAGGCATTACTCCGTCCTCAATTATTTCAGCCATGATATCCATAGGGCAATTCATCTTTTTAATAAGATTGTCTTCATATTCCTTACTATTTTTCAATTTTTTAGCTTCCGCTAAAAAGTTCGGAATCAGCTTACTTCCCATACATGGCAGTTTTTTAATCCGATTGATTTCGTTTACAACATTGATATCAAAACACTTTTTCGCCAGATCAATGCTTATTTGTCCTATTACTGATAGAATAACAAAACAGTCTTCTAATTCTCTACTGGTCATGCCCTCATCATAATAGTAACTAAGTGCAAGCTGCGCCGTATCTGTAGATGTTCCAATAGATTTCTGTGCATCAGCTATGTTGTTATCCATATCAGCATAATCCTCTAATGTGAAATGATAGCCACTCGTTTTTAGCTCCTTTACACCATTAATAATCGTTGGATATTTACGGTAGGCTTTTCTTGCTAGACTTGCTAAATTCCTTTGATTTGTGACATATAAAAAATCGCTATCTTCATCCATTCCGGAGGCTCTTGCCTGTGCGTCTGTGCCAATCATATTAACAACAATTATATTTTGACCTAAATCGGGGAAATATTTTGATAATTTCTCAGAATAAACATTATGAAGATGTAAAATATTGTTGGGCGAATTATGCGGCGATCTAAATGCTGCAAGTCTCTCTCCATCATGGAATCTTGCTGTATAACACTGAATTGCATCGGCTTCCGTCTGAAATATTCCTTCTTCTAACGGATTCATACCAACCGTTTTCATAAGTAATGCGATTGGATTACCCATAACCGTCAGATTGTCTCCCTCTTGCGGTAAACGTCCGACCTTAAACATTTCCTTTTTTAATCTGTTGATATCCTTCTTTTTCTTCGTTCGGAAGATTTCTGTTTTTATAAAATCCGAATTCCATTTAACTAATTCCAGTATGACCTCATTAACGTTAAACTTGTTTTTCATCATATCAAGATACTTCAAATATGCCTCATCACTTTGTTTTAAGGTATTCAGTAATATAATTGCACATTGACAGACATTTCCTAAAATTCCCTTATCCACTGTAGGGATAGAATTGTTCATTTGATATGCACTTAACTGTAAATTGCTCCACTTACTTTTATGTGCGGTCTTTACAATAGAAAAATAATCTCCATACTCTTTCATATATCTACGATAGTATTTATATGCTTTCTTTTCTGTACCGCCCATTAAATCAATAAATTTCAACCACTTAATTGACTTGTCCGTAATAATCGCCTGTACATCAGCCATTCTTATAGGTCTATGAAACATATCTGTATCTTCCATTGTAATTGTGTTGTAATCACTCCCAGTGATTTCACAATAATCTTTGAAATACTCTTGAATATTTCCGCAAAATAAACAGCTTTTAAAAAAATGAGAACGGCAATAAATAAAGCCATCTGCATCTTCCGGGAAAATAGAACTGTCTATTAATCCCATTCCATCCCACATTACATTTTTAATTCTTTCGCTATCCGTTCTTGTAACCGTGCATTCTTTATTAGTATATTGAACTTCCCTGTGGCTTCCGGGATATTTCCCATTTATTCTGATGCCATAGTTCTTTAACGATTTCTTAGTTTTTTCTGCCATATACTCCCAGCCGTTCTTCGCCGCTACTTCTTTATCAAACGAGTACCCATGTTTATTTATGATCCTCTCTACTCTTGAATCGTCGAAATCAACAACAAATTCATCTCTCAGATAGGGTACATCTTCCGACCTTACTATAGCTGCCCGCATAGGATTAGTATAGACCTCTTCATCCCTAACAATCAGAATATTTTCTAGTGGGATATGAATATATCCATTTGCTGCCGTTGCCGTCGTCAAAGTCTGATAGGCAGATAACTCGACCAGCTTAAACACTTTTTCAGGATCACTCTTTGATTGCTCATCCATCAAATCATATAATCCCATCGTTAAGAAATTTATTGCCTTATGAAATAAGTCCTCTCTAATAAATACGCACTCACCATTTTTAGCCTTCCCAGAAGAACGCATCAGCATTTTAAAGTGTACTGTCTTTTCGCCAACAATTTCACCTTTCCTGTTTCTTTTGTAGAATGTGTAATCCATGCCATTCTTATAATAATCCGTTCTCATGAATTCTTTCTTTTTCACGTACTCATTATCAGCATCCTTATACACCGCATCGTAACCAAATTTCGTAACAATAAAATCCTGACATCTATCGCTGCTATCTCTTGTAATACTGCTATTTATAAATCTAAGAAAAAGGCTATCGCTTAAAACTGCTTCCGTTACTCTGATAGCTTCAAAGTCAATCCATTGCCCTCTAATTTTGTATTGAGTCACATTTCCTGTTCTGTTCATATGCTCGTTAATAAATACATTACTGGCTTCCACCGAATCTATGTATATGGGATTTAGTGGTTTCTCATAATTAATCTTCTTACTTATCGTCTTCATCCTCCAATCACAAAAATATATTTCTACATGTAATATTCTCCGTTTCAATCCCGATTTTTGGTATAAAAAATACCAACCATCGTATTTTGACGGTTGGTAACAATATTATTTTCTTTTTTTCTTTTTATTAACCTCTTTTTCCACTTCATCTATTCTTTCTTGAATAGCTATTAAAACATATGGCCTCCATCTCTCTATGGTTTTATATTTATCAATGCATAACAGTCGTATAACAACGAAAAACATTATCCCTAAAAAAAATAAATTAATAATAATTTCCCACTCAATTTTTTCAGTATTAGGAATAAGTTGCCGTATAACACCAACTATCGAAAAAAACATAGCCGTAACAGAAATTTTAAATGATACATATACCATATAGTCACTCGCTTGAGCTTCAGCCTTAATTTTTAATAGCATATTCATATCGTTACCAAATTTCTGTTCTATACATTGCTTGACATATACTATTTCATTTTCATTTAATATATATTCCGTTTCAAGTTTGTCACACAATTTTCCAAAGCTATTCTTCCTTCCCATATCTCCTTCCTCCATCCTTTGTTACAATATATCTTATCACACCAACTGCCAATATTCAATTTTCAATGTACACTTTCCCATGATTTTGAAACCACGATTTCATCAGAGTTATCTTCATTATATATAATAGAATTTGCACATATTTTCAGCCTTGAATATCCTCACGATGAAGTTTACCTATATTCCCTTTTGCGCCAAATTTAGGTGCTGATTCATTAGAAAATACTAATAGACTTGATATAGAAATGCTTCATATATGGTCTTGACACCGAAGAGCTTTCCTTTTCACAAAATCTATTATATGTGCCGGCTGCCTCTGATTAATCAGGAAAATATGAAATTCTTCTAATTCCGGCAACTCAAATATTTCTGATTCTGGTATAGAAGTGTCAAGCACGCCTTTATCTACTGCTGTAATAGTCATGCCAGATAAATCTATGTCTGTAACCGTATACACTCTATCTGATACTTTGATGAATTTAACCTTTGTTATATTTTCTACTATTGAAATCACCTCACTTTCTATGAACGTTTCCAAATAGGGGATTGCCTTGACAGATCTGTCCGATTATGTTCCCCGAAAAAACTGCTTGATTCATCCATCCTAAAAGAGCATTTGTTTTAAACCAACCGCCCGATTAAGCTAATCATGTATTTCCTGATTTGGATACGTCAATATCATATTCCCCACACGGCTTTTAAATCGTTCAAATGTTTCATCATTTCCGCATTACCTGTCTTTTTATTATCAGGATGATATGTATTAGCAAGCACACGGTAAAACTGTTTCAAGATAACCTTATCTTCATCTGTTGGAATCAGCTTCATAGCATTTTTCATTCTGTTCCAATCGTTCAAATTCTTCTGGTGTAAGAACTGGTAACAATTCTTCAAATTCCTTATCTACTACTAAATCATCTATATTTAACATTTATTAATCTCCTTCATTCCGCAAATACTTTCATATCCTTGACATTAGTCAAATATCCATCGTTTTCAGCATCAACAATTTTGTCTACATATACCGTACTTACTGCATCTGGTCTTATCATCTTGATAAGAAGCTCAATCGGGACAGAAAACTGAATGGTATCCAAGTCACATCCGATCACATCATATTCATAATCTTCTATCTCTGTAACAGGAAGATTCTCAATGCACCAGATCATATTTTCAATGACATTGTAATTACGGAAATCTCTGTCAATTCCGCTCTGAGACAAGTTGATATTTCTTTCTTCCGGGCTACTCGAATCATATTCGCAATATGGAAGAATCAAATTACCGTTATCATCAATGTATAATTCCTGCCACTGCTCATAATCTCCTAAATCTGATACACGGTGAAACACACCCTTGCCAACAACAAATGCTTCCATATCCATTCTTCCATCACACTGAATAGAGGTAAGTACCTGAACATCCAAGCCAAGCGACCTCAAATGTTCAATATTCAGCCCCTCCTTATCATGGAATAAATAATCAACCATTTTAGTGTAGCCGGTATTCCTCTCATGGTTCTGCACAAGCTCCTGTAATGTCTTGTTCATTTCACCCGGCAATTCATATTTCATGATATACTCCTCAATGGACTTGCAACATTTTATAGCTGCTAATTGTTGCAACATATTTCTGCCAAACAACAGTTTTAACGATTGAAAACTCATAACTGCATCTGTCTTAGCTCTAAGAGATTCAACCTTAGTAATCTCCAACTGTCCTTGTTTTTTCATAGCATTAGAATCATCAGCCAATAACTGATTGAAGTCCGTTTCACTGATACAATCTCCGCAGGAATAAATTTTCTCAATCATATCGGAATATAGTGCCTTAAATTCTGTTACTTTCAAATGAAATACTTTCGCAACATCTGATACCTTCAGATATACTTTGCTGTTATGTAAAATCTTTGTATTAAATTTTATTGCTGTATTCGCCATTATTAAAATCTCCTTCCATAAGTGAAAAATTGTAAACTTATTATTCATATTTTGAACCTAATTTTAATGTATCTACTTTTTCAATCCTAAATGATCATATCCAACCGTAAGGCAAATTCATTATACATAGCTTTTTAACTAGATTTGTAAAATTTTGAAACACTGATTGAAAATTTTTGTCTTGTTATTGTCCCATCTACTTGTCACATAATATCACGGGTGATATAATAAACATCAACCAATTAACACAAGGAGGCTATATAATGGGTAAAAATTCTTTATCAAATCTTTTAAATAATCCAATTTTACAAAAACCTGGTGATGAAATGTCCGCTCGTGTAACAAAAAGTGGTAGACAAGTTGCAAAAGTTTCTAAAGATAACGGCAATTCTAAATACAGTGCAACACGATACGCAAACGGAACTGTTGTAGAAACTAAAACAACAAAAATAAATTAACCTATGAAAGTCTCTAATTATCTATTAGAGGCTTTTATATTTACTTCATATAAAGAGTTCTATTCTGTATTTGTGGACGTTCGTAAGAACGGACACAAGGGCATGAGCTGCTTGCAGCGAAATGACCAACTGTCAGTGACACAATATATTAGTGGGAACATCCCACCCCCTGTTAGTCAGCCAGATAGTCTTGCCACCTACGGTGTCAATCCTAATCTGTCTGCCTTTTTCGCTTGGTGTGTCCTGTCAATTGCTTCGCCTGACGGCTTCGCAATTTGCCAGTCCAACCAAGCGAAAATTCATCTCTTTTATTACCTCTTTCCTTTTAACAGTTACACCCCTCAAACCCTTGATTTTACTGGATTCTTTTTCAATTTTAGGAAGGTCAATTTCCTAACTTGCTTTTTTGTGTTGGTACTGCAAATTCATATTCATCCAATCAAATAGCAAATTTCTCATTCTCATACTTGGAATATAAATGTTAATTGCTTCACCTTTGCGAATTCTGCTTCTCCATATCCATTGAATCATTTCTGATAATCCATATAAATCTTCATTTATAGTGATTCCTCTTTGAAGGAAAAATTGTGTTATTCCGGGATGCAAATAGACGTTGACACAATATGCTAAATTATATGTATCTGAATATTTGTTTGTAGATCTACATGCAAATTCCGGTCAAACGGTGCGCCCATTCCGAAATAAACGGTGTAGCTAT
>OIZV01000074.1_pt1 | contig 70562 bp, 74 predicted proteins | sample 1588681 | NCBI WGS metagenome assembly OIZV01 (sample SAMN03283281) | human gut metagenome | biome: human-associated habitat; material: feces | host: Homo sapiens | place: Peru | collected 2012 | reverse complement strand
GTTAACGTATTTTTCATAGTATTTGCTCCTTTTATGTTATATTTTGTCAGTAAAAAACTTCCAAAGCGATTTTATAATAAAAACGGTAACATTTCAACAGCAAATTAAAAAAATCTATACTTCAAACAAAATTAAATTTGAAATATAGATTTTATTTAGATTTTCTAACAAAGCAATAATAAAGAAAACTATTTAATCAGCAGATCTTTTACAACCTCGCTCGCAATCATAATTCCGGCACACGCAGGAACGAAGGCAACACTACCTATTACATTTTCGTTTTTTTCTGTGTTTTTATTTTGTTTAACTGTCTCTTCTGTAGAATAGGCAACTTTTAAATTTTTAATATTTCTTTTTCGCAGTTCCTGCCTCATTACGCGGCACAGTCTGCAGGTAGAAGTTTTAAATATGTCAGTAATGGTAACCTTGCTCGGGTCGAGTTTATTGCCCATTCCCATTGAGCTTATTATGGGTATTGATGAATTGTTGCAGGTCTCAATTAAATTTAATTTAGCAGTTACAGTGTCTATGGCATCGACAACGTAATCAAAATTAGAAATGTCGACTTCGGTGCCACTTAAATAAAATTCCTTGAATGTAAATACCGTCGCATTTGGGTTTATGCTTAAAATGCGCGTTTTAGCGACTTCCACTTTATCTTTACCGATAGTGTCAAATGTTGCGATAAGTTGTCTGTTGATATTCGAAATTTCTATGATATCTTTATCTATTAACGAAAATGTGCCAACTCCTGTTCTGGCTAAAACTTCGGTGACATACGAACCCACGCCGCCTATGCCAAATATTGCTACGTGTGAGTTTTTTAATTTATCCATCTCTTCTTTTTTTAGAAGTAGAGCTGTTCTTGAAAACTGTTCGTCCAAGGTTGTTATCTCATTTCTGTAAAATTTTAAATTTGTCATCATTTATAAGGCATACGGCGTATGCTTTTATTCCAAGGCAGTTTCCTGTAAATCCAAGGTGCTCTTCTGTAGTAGCTTTCACACTTACATTTTCCATAGGAATACAGCAAACTTTAGCAATATTTTTAACCATCTGAGGTATAAATGAAGCTAATTTAGGCTCTTGTGCCACAATGGTAGAGTCAATATTTTCAATAGAATAGCCTCTGTTATAAACTTTTTGACATACAATCTCGAGTAAATTTAAGCTGTTGGCATCCTTGTAAGTTTTGTCAGTGTCGGGGAATAATTTTCCAATATCGCCCATAGTTGCAGCGCCCAATATTGAATCAATTATGGCGTGAACTAAAACGTCAGCATCGGAATGACCCAGCAACCCCAATTTAAATGGTATTTTTACTCCTCCGAGTATAAGGTCTCTGTTTTCTGAAAGTCTGTGAACATCATACCCTTGACCAACTCGCATAGTTTACCTCCAGCAATTAACTTTTTATAAATTCTGCAATATAAATGCCAAGCCTGTAGTAATTGAACTTTTGTGTTAAAATTTAGTACTTATTTTTCCCAAAGAAAAATAAAGCAACTGTACCATTTCCTACGTGCGAACCAATGACGGGGGTTATGTAACTTAACTCTACTTTTATGTTAAATTTTTCATTAATTTTTTCTGCCAGCCACTGTGCATCGTCAGGTGCGTCTGCGTGAGAGATGTATACTACCTCATTTTTGTCGAGTTCAAAGAGTTCTTCCATTTTATTAAAAAGCTCTAATAGTGCAGCTTTTCGGCCACGGATTTTACTTATAGGGACAAGTTTACCTTCTAAATTAATATCTAAAACAGGCTTTATGTTGAGCATTCCTCCGACAATGGCAGCAGCGGAAGAAACACGACCGCCTCTTTTAAGGTGAAACAAATCATCTACAGTAAACCAATGATTCATTTTATTTTTGTTTCCTTCTAGCCAAGCGGCGACTTCTACAAGGCTTTTTCCGCTTTCTTTTTCTTTAGCTGCGTAATATACCAGCAAGCCTTGTCCCATCGATGCTGCCCTAGAATCTACCACAACTAATTTATTGTCCGGATATTTTTGCTCAAGAATTTTGGATGTGTTTAACGCAACGTTATAAAGTGAACTTAAGCCGCTGGAAAAAGATATGTATAATATATCTTTTCCTGCTTTCAAGAAAGGTTCAAAATATTCGACATAGGTAGTTTGATTTATACAAGTCGTTTTTGGTAATTTTCCTTTTCTTATTTGGCTATAAAACTCCTTTGGAGAAATTTCAGTATCTTTAACGTAATGCTCGCCATCCAAAGTCAGTTCTATTGGTATAACTTTAATAGAAAAGTCTTTAACGATATGCTCTGGAATACCTGCAGCGGAATCTGTAAATATAATGTAGTCTTGCATTTTTTACTCCTAAATAATTATTTTAATTTTATTTTAGCATATATAACAAATTTTATCTAGTACATAATTTCCCCACTTTTAAAGTATATTTTAAAGGTGAGGGTGGTGAAATTATTATGAAGGTAAAGATATTTATAAAAAACGCGTGCGTATTGACAGCTGCGTCGTTTGTAAATATGTCAATCGGAATTTTGTTTAGAATATATATGTCAAATAAAGTTGGGGCAGAAGCTATCGGGCTTTATCAATTAATAAGTTCAATTTACTTTTTTGCAGCAACTTTTTCTACTTCAGGCATAAGCTTAACTGTCACGAGGTTGGTTACAGATTTTATAGCCAAAAAAGAGTACAACAAAATAAACAGGCTAACTAAAAAGTGCTTACTTTTCGGCACTGTTATAGGCCTTGCCTGTGGAGTTGTACTTTACATATTTTCAAATTTTATCGGAAAAGAAATCTTAAAAGATACCAGGGTCATACTTTCACTTAAAATTTTAGCCCCTGCGCTTCCGTTTATAGCTATATCTTCAACATATAGAGGGTATTTTTATGCGGTAAGAAAAGTGGCTTATACGTCCGGTGAACAGCTTTTTGAACAAATCTTAGAAATTGTTATATTCATGATGTTAATAGGGACTTTAGCGCCAAAAGGCATAGAGTATGCACTGTGCGCGATTGTCATAGGTACTACAGTTTCAGAAATTTTGTCTTGCGTTTATTCTTACGCACTTTATGAACTTGATGTAAAAAAATATAGCAAAGGCGAAAATAAAGAATTTCGTTTTATAAGTAGTATAATTAAGATATTTTTTCCTTTAACGGCAAGTGCGTCTTTAAGGGCGGGACTTAGTACTGTGGAGAATGTACTTATACCTTCAGGGCTTAAAAAATATGGAGCATCGAGCCAAAAGGCGCTCTCCAGTTATGGTGTAATAATGGGTATGGTTTTGCCGGTTATAAGCTTTCCGAATTTATTTTTACTATCTTTTTCTATGTTGTTAATTCCCGAAATGTCTGAAGCTTACGCGATTGGGCACAAGGCAGGCATAAGATGTATAGCGACAGAAGTATTAAAAATCACGAGTATATTTTCAGTTGCGGTTATGGGAATATTTTATTTCTTCTCAAGCGAATTCGGTAGAGTTATTTATTCCAGTGATGAAAGCGGAATGTACATAAAGATTTTGTCGCCTCTTGTTTTACTAATGTACCTTGATAAAGTTGTAGACGGCATGTTAAAAGGCTTAAATGAGCAGCTCAGTTATTTGTCTTACAATATACTAGATTCAGCTATTCGGGTGGTTTTGATATCTATATTAGCACCAATTTTAGGTATAAGGGGAATTTTGATAATGATGTTTGTGAGTACGATTTTAAACTCTTTACTGAGCATAAAGCGGCTGTTAAAAGTTACTCAAGTTAAATTTGACTTTTCAAATTGGCTTATAAAACCTCTTTTGAGCATAACGTTTTCGGGGCTGTTTGTAAAAATCTTAATGGCACTGTTAAGTTTAAACTCAGGAATACTAGTTTTAATCTTAGAAGTAGCCTTTTCGCTAATAATATATTTAACAGTTTTACTGTTTACTGAATGTGTAAAAAGGGAGGAGATAGGCTGGTTTTTTAAAAGAGTTAAGTGTTAAAACGGTATTAACTTGATATTTTGCCCATAAATTGATATAATTGTGCGTAAGCAAAAGAGGAGAATGGATTTATGGATTTTAGGGAGTTATTTACGAGAGAACTTTTAGATTTAAATAAGACGATAGCAGCGGATATCTTTGAAGGGACAAAATATCCGTGGGAATCGCTAAATAATATACATGATTTTATTTTACAGTTAGGCTCTAAACTGCCCTGTGATAAGTTTGAAAAGATAGGTGAAAATATTTGGATTTCAAAAACGGCCCAAATATGCGACACTGCAAGTTTGAATGGGCCTTTAATTATTGATGAAAACGCAGAAATTCGGCACTGTGCGTTTATAAGAAAAGACGTAATAATTGGAAAAAACTCTGTTGTTGGGAACTCTACTGAACTAAAAAATGTTATACTTTTCGATAACGTTCAAGTACCGCACTACAATTACATAGGAGATTCCATTTTAGGCTACAAGGCGCATTTAGGAGCAGGGGCCATTACTTCAAATGTGAAATCAGATAAAAGCGAGGTCTTGGTTTGCATAGGGTCTGAAAAAATAAAAACAGGACTTAAAAAGTTTGGCGCAATAGTAGGAGATTTTGCAGAAGTTGGATGTAATACTGTTCTGAATCCCGGAACAATAATAGGAAGAAATAGCATCATTTATCCGGTGTCTAGCGTGCGAGGTATGATACCAGAAGGGAGCATATATAAATCTAAAGATAATTGTATAAAGAAAAGGCCGTGTCATTTTTAAAATTTGACACGTTTTTTAATGTCGGCTTGGTAGATTACATTTACATGAATCTGGAATATTTAGAAGATTGAAAGTTGCTGGATTTTGCGAGAATTTGTTATACAAAATTGCTTTCTTCTTGCGATAGGTCACTAGAATTTTAAATTTAAAGAATATTTCGTTACAATTTTGTGAGATTATATATACGCAACACTCGTCATATTTTTTATGAACAATTGTTGTCTAGTTGGATTGAGTAGCTGTGAAAATCCTAAAGTTAAAATTTATCGGTTTTAAAGCATCATAATTTCATCGACAATTTCACGAACAGTTTTATTGCTTGTATCAATTTTTATCGTATCAAGATCATGATACATAGACATTCTTGAAATACTTCTATCGATAATATCAGCAGTACGAGTCCCAGCTGCTATATCTACATTTAATCTGTCTCGCAGGGTTATCTCATCAGCAATTAGTGAGATTTTATTAACTTTGCAATTTCCTGTATGCAATTCTTTTAAAATGCCATCGATAATAGTTTGATTGTCCATTACCCAACAAAAAATTACATTCTTATAAGCAGAACAACGTATAAAATTATTCAACAAATAACAAATATTATGTATAACCATTTTTTTAGTTTCTTCGGTTACTTGAAATGGATTGGCATCCCAACACCAATCGCCATCGAGAAAAACGCTGTTGGGTAAATTTATTTTTAATTGATGGCTTACTGCTGTTTTTCCTATACCCATTGTTCCGCTGATTAAGTATAATGTTTTCATATTTATCCTCACAAATTCAATTTAGCAATCCGATTTTTGCTTTTTATACTGCGTCATGAGAAAAAATTCAATGCCTTGGTATAATAACGATAGTATTTATTTGTAGCAGGCAATCTTGTGCAGTTTAAGGAAACCAATTCACGGACAAAAAAGTAAGTTGTGATTAAAATATGATTCATACTTTTAATTTGAGAGTTTTATGGCTTTGATAAACGTAATGAAAGTAGCGAAAATTAGATTTAAGTAAAAAACAGCCACGAATGCGAAATGCATATCGAGGCTTTCGATGGTCGAGGTGACAGGGCTCGAACCTGCGGCATCTTGGTCCCAAACCAAGCACTCTACCAAACTGAGCTACACCTCGTTGACTAAAATAACAACACAGTTATTATATTACTGCTTGCACGTTTTGTCAAGCTTTTTTACAGTTATTTTTGAATTTGATATTCAGTCTCGTGGAGTTGAATTTTAGTCTGAAAATGTAACTATTTAACCATAGATAAAATTTGGTTTTTGTCGGTTAATCCGGAGACTCTGCTGGTAATCTCACCGTTTTTAAATATCAGAATAGTCGGTACACTTACAATGTTAAATTTATTTACTAAGTTTGTTTCTTCATCAATGTTTACCTTATAGACTTTAATATTTTTGTTTTCATTTGCTATTTCGTCAATGATAGGTGAGAGTGTATTACAAGGGCCACACCATTCAGCGTAGAAATCTAAAAGCACGGTTTGGTCACTTTTAATTACCTCATCATTAAAATTTTTTTCTGTGATTTTCTTAACCAATCAAAATCAACTCCTTAATTTTTAAACTTATTAATATAATCTACAATGGCAAAAAATTTCAAAAGTAGGATAATTTATTTGTGCATTGAATTTCTTACAAATGTACTTGTTATTTTCTATTTTTCCCAACTTACAAAGTCAATATCCATTATTTTTTCAATCCACCTTACTAAATTTTCATCTTCGTTTAAACGAATTATCACAATATCAAAATTTTTCTTTTATGTCTTTATTAGCGCATAAATTTAATAATATTAATACATTATTTTTTGCCAAAAAGACCTTGCGTTTTTCCGCAATTCATGATATTATAAATTTTAGTTAGCAAAACGTAAGAGGAGGTGTTTAAATGCCGAATATAAAATCAGCAAAGAAGAGAGTTAAGGTTATCGCTGCAAAGACGTTAAGAAATAAATCTTTAAATTCTTCTTTAAAGACATCGATAAAGAAAGCGAACGCAGCTATTGACAACAACGTAAATGAAAAAAGTGAAGCTGTCAAAGTCGCTGTGAAGAAAATAGACCAAGCTGTATCTAAAGGAATACTTCATAAAAACACAGCAGCAAGGAAAAAGTCTAAACTGGTAAAGAAATTAAACAAAGTTAGTGCATAATAGTACAATGAAACGTTATAAATTGCAAAGACGTGATTTTCAGGTCATGTTTTTGCAATTGTAAAATTTAAAGAATTTTTTGGAGAGGTGTCCGAGCTGGCCGAAGGAGCACGATTGGAAATCGTGTAAGCTGTTAAAGCAGCTTCTGGGGTTCGAATCCCCATCTCTCCGCCATGTAAGGGCGGTGGTTTTAGGTACGAGAGTATCTGAAACTATTGTCATTTTTCAATATGGTGGCAGAAAAAGTCGAAAAACTGTGTGTATAGTAGTAAATCATAATTGATAGCCTAAGCTGCATGAGATAGTCAAAAAGGAAGACTATTTTATGACACCCTTAAGTATTAAAAGCCGAAAGACAACATTTTTATTTTGATAATTTGCGAAGAGTATTTAGCATTCGGTGGGGTTTGTTACTATGAGAAGAATTGTCGAAGGGAAAAAGCAAAAAATCATTGATATAGCGATGAAATACGGATATGATATATTATCGGAAAGTTTTTCCGTACATTTACCAGATTTCACGGCATTTTACTCAGTGAAGCCAAAGCATGTTGGAAATGCCAAAATACTTACTCTTCTGTTTATAAAATTAACCTTAACGAGAGAAGTAAAATAGATTATAGAATTGAAACAAGAGCCACAAGTTGTTACATAAAGCAATATAATGGGATCGCACACAAATTTGGTATGTGGTTTTATTTTTATGTGTGCGAGAAAATTCTTTTTTAGGTATTAGTAACATGCATTTTGTGTAACTGACGAAAATTGTATATGATAAAAAATATTAGACAATTATTGATTTTTAGAAAATATGCACCCACAATAATTTTGTCTGTACAGATTAAACTGTTTTGAAAGTTCGATTGACTTTTTATATCCATCTTTTTTCTTAAAATCGGAAATTAAAAATCTAACACTATACTCATCTTCCAAGCTTTCTCCGATATCATTTAGCCAAATAGCATTCTTATAAGGGCTTACGGATAATGTAGAACCGAAAAACTTAAAACCTAGAGCCTTTGCGGTAACTGCAGTTTTTTCAAGACGCAAACGATAACAATTAAAACATCGCTTTCCGCCTTCTTTTTCATTTTCAAGACCGCTTGTTATTTGATAAAATTTAAAATCTTCATAATCGCAATCTAAAAAGCTTATTGTGTTTTTGGTTTTGATCTTAGATAACAGGTTTATCTGCTCTTTTTTGCGAAGCAAGTATTCTTCTTCAGGGGAAATATTGGGGTTGTAGTAAAAAACTGTTATGTTGAAGTATGAGGTCAAATAGCCTAGCACATAGTTGCTGCATGGCGCACAGCAACTGTGCAATAAGAGCCTAGGTATTTTATTTCCACTTTTTAAATTCTCAAGGAGCTGCTCGAGTTCCTTTTGATAATTCCTTTTTGTCATATTCTATTTCCTAAAACGTCAATTTTTTCTTTATAAAACGCTTCAAATCGATTTTCATCGATGGATGTCCGTATTTCTTCTAGAAGATTATTGTAAAAGTAAAGATTGTGCATAACGCTTAAGCGCATTGCAAGCATTTCACCACACTTGAATAGGTGTCGCAAATAAGCCCTGGAAAAATTTTTGCAAGTGGGACATTGGCAAGTTTCATCAATTGGTGAATCATCTAGCTCATACTTTGCGTTCGATATATTTATGATACCTTGGCTTGTGAATAAATGGCCGTGTCTAGCGTTTCTGCTTGGCATTACACAATCGAAAATATCTACTCCTCTAGCCACAGCCTCCAAAATGTTCACAGGGGTACCAACACCCATTAAGTATCGTATCTTGTCACTTGGCATGAACGGCTCCACACAACTTATGATGTTATACATTTCTTCAGCACTTTCACCTACAGCCAAGCCACCTATTGCATATCCGTCTAGGTTTAACTCGCGTATTTTTTTCATATGTTCTATTCGTATATCTTCAAATGTGCTGCCCTGGTTAATTCCAAACAGCATTTGTTTTTTGTTTAAGGTATCGTCAAGTGCATTCAATTTGTTCATCTCACTCTTACACCTTTGAAGCCATCTAACAGTCCTGTCGCATGAATTTTTTACATAACTATATTCAGCGGGGTTTTCTATACATTCATCGAAAGCCATCGCAATGGTTGAGCCGAGGTTAGATTGGATCTGCATGCTTACTTCGGGAGACATAAATATTTTACGACCATCAATATGAGAAGAAAAATACACACCTTCTTCTTTAATATGCCGTAACTTTGCAAGCGAAAAAACCTGAAATCCACCACTGTCGGTCAATATAGGGCCTTGCCATCGGGTAAACTTATGAAGGCCACCTAACTTTTTGATAACTTTGTCGCTGGGTCTTAAATGAAGATGGTATGTATTGCAGAGCTGAACTTGGCATTTTAAATTTTGCAAGTCAATGGCAGATACAGCCCCTTTTATGGCCGCACAAGTTGCTACGTTCATAAATGCGGGAGTCTGTATTATTCCGTGTGGTGTGATGAGTTCACCACGCCTAGCATTTTTTTCTTTTTTTATAAGTCTATACATAATTTCTCACTTTCTACAGTTTTAGGGCTTTCGCTTTCAGCTGATTTTATAAATAAAATCAGCTGAAAGCCCTAAAAGCCAATTTCCTGCTATTTTATAAACATGGCATCTCCAAAACTAAAAAATCTATATTTTTCTTTTATAGCTTCAGAATATGCGCTGAGAATGCGTTCACTTCCTGCAAGCGCAGAAACAAGCATAATTAACGTACTTTCGGGCAAATGGAAATTTGTAATCAAAGCATCTGTTACTTTAAACCGGTACCCCGGATAGATAAATATGTCAGTCCAACCAGAACTTGCGGTAATTTTTCCTTCTTTTTTGTACATCGACTCAAGAGTCCTGCAGCTGGTGGTACCAACGCATACAACTCTGCCGTTTTCAGCTTTAGTTTTATTTATAAGCTCAGCTGTTTCTGCGGAAACTTCATAATGTTCGCTATGCATTTTATGGTCATCTATGTCCTTCACTTTTACGGGTCTAAACGTCCCTAACCCTACATGTAAAGTCACGAACCCGATATTTATTCCTTTATTTTTAACTTTAGACAAAAGTTCCTTTGTAAAATGTAAACCTGCAGTTGGTGCGGCAGCTGAGCCGAGTTCTCTTGAATATACAGTTTGATATCGTTCTTTATCCTCAAGTTTCTTTGTGATATAATGTGGCAATGGCATGGTACCGACTTTATCGAGTACACTAAAGAAATTTCCATCGCACTTAAACTTTAAAATCCTGTTGCCATCAACGGTTACATCTATAACTTCGGCTTCCAATATTCCATTTGCGAATGTAAAAGTTGTACCTGGTTTTGCTTTTTTACCGGGCCCTGCTAGGCACTCCCATACATTCTCAGATTTTCTGTTTAGCAATAAAAACTCAGCCACGGCACCGGTATCGACTCTATTGCCGAAAATTCTAGCGGGTAGGACTCTGGAATCGTTAAGTATTAAACAATCTCCAGGAATAAGTTCATCTAAGATATCATAAAAATGCTTATGTACAATTTTACCCGATGATCTATCGAGTACCATTAATCTAGACTGATCTCTATTTTTTATGGGTGTTTGAGCTATCAGTTCTTGGGGCAGATCATAGTAAAAATCATTTGTTTTCATAGTTTCCTCTTTTAAGTTGAAAATTGACAAAAATAAGATGGAGTGCTATACTCCAAAGATAAACGTTTAACTATATTATATTTTATTCTGGATTTGTTTACAATAAATTTTTATAAATTAAAGATAGGGGCAGGTGGTGATGATACATTTGATGGCTTTTATGCTGTTAGTGTATCATATTTTTATGAAAAAATTTAAAGTTGGGATTTTGGGCGCTACTGGCATGGTAGGTCAAAGGTTTGTATCACTGCTGGAAAATCATCCTTGGTTTGAAATTGAGATACTAGCTGCAAGTAAGAACTCAGCTGGGAAAACTTACGAGCAAGCACTTTCTTCCCGTTGGGCTATGAAAGGATCTATTCCACAATCGTTAAAAAACAAAGTGGTTTTTGATGCGGTTGCCGACTTAAAAAAAATAACAAAAGAAGTTGACTTTGTTTTCTGTGCTGTGGACATGAAAAAGGAAGACATAGTAAACTTGGAGGAATCTTATGCAAGAGAAAATTGCCCGGTTATATCTAACAATAGTGCCTGTAGACTATTTCCGGATGTGCCTATGATTTTGCCTGAAATCAACCCGGAACATTCTGAGATTATAAAAGCGCAAAGAAAACGCTTAGGAGTGGAAAAAGGATTCATAGCGGTAAAGCCAAACTGTTCCTTGCAGTGCTATGTGCCAGCGATTCATCCTCTCATGGACTTAGGAGTAGAAAAGGTCCTGGCTTGTACATATCAAGCCATTTCTGGCGCAGGAAAAACCTTTTCATCCTGGCCGGAGATGCAAGATAATTTAATTCCGTTTATCAGCGGTGAGGAGGAAAAATCAGAGCTTGAACCACTTAAAATTTGGGGTAAAATTGATGGCGATAAAATACAAAATGCTGCATCCCCTAGCATAACAACACAGTGTTTGAGGGTACCTATTAGCGATGGGCATACGGCAGCTGTATATATTTCTCTTAAAGAAAAAACTTCTCTTGACGAAATTATCGCAAGGTGGCAAAATTATAAAGGATTGCCGCAAATTTTGGAATTACCAAGCTCACCAAAGCAGTTCTTAAACTATTTTAAAGAATCCGATAGACCTCAAATAAAGTTGGATCGAGACTTAGAAAATGGCATGGGAATATCTTTAGGGCGTTTGCGAGCAGATAAGCAGTACGACTTTAAATTTGTTTCTATGTCGCACAATACGATAAGAGGTGCAGCTGGTGGCGCCATTTTAATGGCAGAACTTTTGTGCACTCAGGGTTATATTTGTTAGTTTTGGAGGTAAGTATATGAAAAAAATTGTATTTAAAGGCGCAGCTGTGGCGCTTGTCACGCCTATGCATGACGATGGTTCAATTAACTACGAAGTTTTGGAGGAGCTTATAGAATACCAGATAAAAAATCACACAGATGCAGTAGTAACTTGTGGGACGACAGGAGAATCTGCAACATTAAGCGAAAAAGAGCACTCAGATATTATCAATTTCACAGTGGAAAAAGTTGCAGGAAGGGTTCCGGTTATCGCAGGAACGGGCAGCAATAACACAGAGCATGCTTTATCACTTTCTAAAAATGCGCAAAACCTAGGTGTAGATGCCTTGCTAGTGGTAACGCCGTATTATAATAAAACGTCGCAAAAAGGATTAATAGAGCATTACAACTATATCGCCGATCGAGTTGACTTGCCAATAATAACCTACGCTGTACCGTCTAGAACAGGGGTCTTTATAAAGCCTGAAACGTACTTTGAACTTTCAAAACATCCCAATATTGTAGCTACGAAGGAAGCTTCCGGAAATATTTCAGACATAGCAAAAATAAAGGCACTTTGCGGCGATAATCTTCACATCTATTCAGGCAACGATGATCAGATCTTACCGGTGATGTCCTTAGGTGGCTTGGGAGTTATATCGGTGTTTTCAAACGTCTGTCCTAGAGAATGCCACGACATAACAGAGGAATTTTTCAATGGCAATTTAGCGCAAAGTCGAGAGCTATTCATAAGATATCTTAACTTGATGAATGAACTGTTTTGCGATGTTAACCCAATCCCTGTAAAGGAAGCGCTAAATGAGATGGGATATAATTGTGGCAGATGTAGGCTTCCGCTAGTCCCGCTGAGTGAACAAAACAGAAAAAAATTAAAAGAATTAATGCGAGGCTATAATTTAATTTAAGCCAAGAAGGATGTATTTAAAGTGAACAAAGTTACGAATGCAATAAAAAAAGAGCAAAAGTTAACAGTAGGAGAAGATTTTTTAAAATCGACTGTTGCTTTGGAGAAAATGAAAGTTATAATTTCCGGGGCATCTGGCAAAATGGGCAAAGTTTTAGAAAGCGTACTGAAAGATAAAAATGATTGTGAAATAGTTGCAGGAATTGATAGAAAGGCTTCAATCGGCAATTCATTTAAAATATTTGCTAATGTGTGCAAAGTAGATGCCGATGCCGATGTAATAATAGACTTCTCTCACCCGGATTTATTGAATCCTCTTTTAAATTTTGCAAAAGGAAAAAAAGTACCAATAGTTTTGTGCACCACTGGTTATTCTGAAGAGCAAGTTGAACTAATACAGGAGTATTCTAAAGTAATACCAATTTTTTACTCGAGAAATATGTCCTTTGGAATAAACCTACTTATAGAGCTTTCAAGAAAAGCGACTAAAGTTTTGGGAGATAACTTTGACATAGAGATAATTGAAAAACATCACAATCAAAAGATAGATGCCCCTAGTGGGACAGCGTTAATGATAGCTGACGAAATTTCATCGGTGCTTAATAAAGAAATAAATTATGTATATGACCGCCACGAAAAACGAGCAAAGCGCACTAAAAGTGAGATCGGTATACATTCCGTAAGGGGTGGCACCATAGTAGGTGAGCATGAAGTTATTTTTGCAGGAGAGGACGAGGTAATAACTATTTCGCATTCAGCGCAATCAAAAAAAGTTTTTGCTATAGGTGCTGTTAACGCTGCCAAGTTTTTAAAAGACAAACATCCGGGTCTTTACGATATGAAAGACCTTCTGTAATATTAAAGTAAACTACAAAACAGCCATACAGTGAAGATGAGAGCTGTTTTATAGATTTTTTACTAGTTGCTGCCATTAACTTCTGGCAGTTCTTCTTTATCACTCATAAATATTTCTCTGGTTTGTAAGTCTCCCAGCTTGGTTACATCTTTCAGTTTTCTTTGAATCTGCCTTGTCCTTACGCCCACTAGTTTATCGAGTTCTCCGCTAGCTTGATTTAAGCGATCAAGTGCTTTTACTAACACATCAGAGAATTTATCAAATTCCGTTTTAACTGCACCTAAAACATTCCAAACCTCATGGCTTCTTTTCTGTATTGCAAATGTTCTGAAACCCATTTGTAAGCTGTTCAAAAGAGCTGCCATAGTGCTTGGACCTGCCACATTTACCTTAAAGTCCCTTTGTAAAATTTCTATTAAACCACGATTAACGACTTCAGAATAAAGACCCTCAAACGGAAGAAACATTATAGCAAAGTCTGTGGTGTTAGGCACATCTATGTATTTATCGCGTATATCTCTGGCCTCTTTTTTGAGCGTGTCAATTAAAGCCTTTGCACTACGCTGCACAGCATCGGCATTACCGCTTTCGTAAGCATCTCTCAAGTTTGCGTATGTATCTCCTGGAAATTTTGAATCTATAGGCAAATAAACGCACTCTTCATCGTTCACAGGAAGCTTTACAGCATACTCTACTACGTTTTGACTTCCTTTTTTGGTAGCAACATTTTTTTCATATTGCTCCGGAGACAATATTTCCTCCAAGATGGCGCCAAGCTGTATTTCACCCAAAACTCCTCTGGACTTTACATTGCTTAAAACCTTTTTTAAGTCACCTACACCTTTAGCTAAATTTTGCATTTCCCCAAGGCCCTTGTACACTTCTTGAAGCCTATCGTTTACCAGCTTAAAAGATTCCGTCATGCGTTTATTTAACGTTTCGCTAAGTTTTCTATCCACAACGTCTTTCATTTCATCTAATTTCTTGTTATTGTCATCTCTTATAATTTGAAGTTTTTCTCCCACCACGTTGCGGATGTTTTCAAGTTTCTGTTCTGTTTCGACCGAAAATGTTTTAAACCTTTCTTCAAATTGTTTCAAATTTTGAGAAAGCGTATCTTTTAATAAAGTTTGTTTTTCCACAGAATTTTCTTCAAAATTTTTTAATTGCTCCAAATACATGCTGTTTATTTTTTCTTGCTGAGCCTGTATGTTCTGAAATGTTTCGATTACTTTCTTATCAAACTCACTTTGCTTTTCGCTCAAATTATCGGATATCATACTTCCTAACAGCTTTATACTGTTTTGAATGTCTGATTCATTTTGCTTATTTTTTTTAATTTCTTGCCAAAGTAGAAAAATTGAAAAAATACAAACTAAAGCAAGAACTAGTAATATCGTAAATTCTATACTCATTTTAAAATTTCCTTTCATTTTTTTATATTATAGCATATTGTATTTCATAAGTACTAATTTATTGTTAAAATACATATGTAACATAAGGAGGTCTAACATGTCTTATATAAATGAACAATTAAAACTGATAGAATCGAGAAACCAAAGTGAACCTGAGTTTCTACAGGCTGTGAAGGAGGTTTTAACGTCTGTTGAACCTATTTTTGAAAGTAACCCTAAATATAAAACGGAAAAAATAATAGAGAGAATAGTAGAACCAGATCGTCAGATAAAATTTAAGGTTACTTGGATTGATGATAACGGAAATTTTAATGTTAATAGGGGATATAGAGTACAATTTAGCAATGCAATAGGACCTTATAAAGGTGGTTTACGTTTTCATCCATCCGTAAATATAAGCATTATGAAATTTTTAGCTTTTGAGCAAGTCTTTAAAAATGCTTTGACTTCGCTGCCTATAGGTGGTGCAAAAGGTGGATCAGACTTTGATCCTAAAGGTAAATCCGATAGGGAGATTTTATCTTTTTGTAAAAGTTTTATGACAGAACTTTACAGACATATTGGTAAAGATGTAGATGTTCCCGCTGGAGATATTGGTGTAGGAAGCAGAGAAATTGGATATTTGTTTGGTCAATATAAAAAAATAAGAAATTCTTTTGAAGGGGCTATAACTGGCAAAGATTTAAAATTTGGTGGTTCATGTTGTAGAACAGAAGCTACAGGTTATGGGCTTTTATATATTACGGAAGAAATGTTAAAAGACAATTTTATAGATATTGCAAATAAAACGGTGTGCATTTCAGGAAGTGGAAATGTAGCTATATACGCGGCAGAAAAAGCAGTGAATATGGGTTGCAAAGTACTAACTATGAGTGACTCAGATGGATATATTTTTGATAAAGATGGTGTAGATGTTGAGGTTATAAAAAATATAAAAGAAGCAAATAGGGGAAGAATATGTGATTATTTAAAATATAAGCCAGATAGTGAATACTTTAAAGGTAAATTTAGCTGGAATATAAAATGTGACATAGCGTTGCCGTGTGCGACTCAAAATGAAATTGATATAGAATGTGCTAAAAATTTAGTAACCAACGGAGTGATTGCCGTAGCGGAAGGTGCAAACATGCCGTCTACACTGGAAGCCGCGAAATACTTTATTGATAAAAATGTATTATATTTACCGGGAAAGGCTGCAAATGCTGGAGGAGTGGCAGTATCTGCGCTGGAAATGAGTCAAGACAGCATGGGAATGTACTGGTCGCAAAGTGAAGTTAATGAAAAATTAAAGCGTATTATGAAAAATATTTTTAATAATATTTCAAATACAGCAAAAACTTATGGGTTAAAAGGGAATTATCTTTCAGGTGCAAATATTGCTGGATTTACTAAAGTAGCTGATGCAATGCTGTCTCAGGGTATTTGATATTTAGCAACGTAAGAAGGATGCGCACTTTATTGTACGCATCCTTCTTTTAGTTTATTTTTTCTTAACTCAATCATAGGGTCATACCATTCATTGCCAAGTCTGCATCCGAAGTGCAAATGTGAGCCAGTAGAGCGTCCTGTGCATCCAGCAAGACCTATTATTTGTCCTTGTTTTACTACTTGCCCTTTATGCACAAAAACGTTTGATAAATGACCATAAACTGTCATTTTGCCATTGCCCTGGTCAATAAAAACTACATTTCCATAACCTCCACAGCAACCACAACTGCCTGTTTTCGGGTAATCATGCACACAACCATTAAAGGCCTTTATAACGACTCCGTCTGCAACAGCTACTACTGGTGCACCATGAATGCTTTTGCCGTTAGTCCTTGCGATATCGATACCTTTGTGAAAGGCATTACCCCTTCTTTCATTAAACGGCGAGGTAATCCGAGTAAAACCTGGCACAGGCCAAACGTAGTTGTCCTTACCGACTACAGGTGGAGTTTCTACAACTTTAGCTTTATTTGCAGCTTTTTTCTTTGCTTGCTCTGCATAATATTTCTTAATTTCTTCATCTATTTTTTTGTATTCGGCTGTGTTTTCATCAATGCAACTTTGTTCTTTATCTTTTTCGATATTTAGCTCTGACAGAACCTTTTCGTTTTCTTCAACTAGATCCTTAAGCTCTTCTTGTTTTGACGATAACAAAGCCTTTTCATTAGAAATTTTAACTTTATTATCCTCTATAATTTTTTTATCTTTACTTATCAGGTCAATTTGTTTTTTTAGTTCAGCTACAAGCTTAGAGTCATGTTCACTCATGCGTGTAATAACTTCAAATTTATCTACAAAATCATTAAAGTTTTTAGCTCCAAGCACGATTTCCAGAGCACCTACATCACCTGATAAATAAACAGCTTTTATTCTTTTAAGTAATATCTGTTTATTTTGTTCAATGTCTTCTTCAGTTGTTTTTATGTCCCTATTTTTTTGTAAAATTTCTCTGTCTAAAGATGTAATTTTACTGGTAGTAAGCCTTATTTGCTTACTTGTATTTTCTATTTTAGAGTTTAAAGTTTTACCATATTCCGATTTTTTTTCGATTTTATCTTTGGTTTCACTCAATGCTTTTTTTAGTTTAACTTCTTCAGACTTTAATTCTCTTCTTATTTTTTCGCTTTCTTTTATATTTATGTCAGCACAATGAGAGATTAAGTTGTTTTGGACAATCAAAAAATTAATCGATATTAAAACACTTAATATAATCGAATATAATTTTTTACCACCCAAGTATCTCTCCTCCTTCTTTTTTAAGGTACTTGCTTATTGAGATTAACCCGCCGATTAATCCGAACAATATACCTGCCAATAAAAACGATAAAAATAAAGGTAAGGATACATCGCTGAAGGGTGTGCTAAAGAAAGAGATATTTTTCTTTATACACTTAATGACGAAATCGTAAAAAAACTTCAAAGTTACGGAGGATATTGCAGCGGCAATTATACCTATAATTACGCCTTCGACCATGAACGGTATTCTTACGAACCAGTCTGTTGCGCCGACCGATTTCATGATACTTATTTCAAAGCGCCTATTGTACATAGTTAATCTTATTGTATTTGAAATGATAAATAAAGACACAAGAGCTAGCACTACCACGAGGATTATACCGGCTAATGATACAAATTTATCAAATTTTGTCAATTTTTCAAATAATTCGCTTCGGTTTACTACCGTATCTACACCGTCTATCGCTTTAATCTTATTAACGGTTTCTTCATATTTAGAAATATCGCTCAAACTAACTTTATATGCGTCAGGAAGTGGATTACTTTCCTTCATACTCTCAAAGGCAGAGCCAAGTTCATCTTTAAACTTTTCTACGGCCTGTTCTTTAGAGTAAAATTCACACACAGCGACATTATCTACAGACTTTAAAACTTCGCCTAGTTGCAAAGCTTTTTCTCTGTCAACTTCGTCCTTTAAGTAGACTTTTATGACATTTTGAGCTTCTATCGTGTTCAAAGTATTGCTTATGTTTATAGACAAAAGTGCAGACGCACCTGTCAACAATAAGCACAACAAAAGCACACCGATGGAAGCTGTAGACATCATCCAGTTTTTCCAAACGTTTTTAAATCCTTCAGAAAATAAATACTTTACAGAACATAATTTCATTTAATCACCTCCATTAATCTACCGTCGGAGGTAAGGTCGCCTTCGTTTATTTCAATAACTCTTTTTCCAAACTTTTTAACTAAATTATGTTCATGCGTAACCATAATTATGGTGGTACCGCGTTTATTGATCTCGTTCAATAATTCTACTATTTCAAAAGACATCTCAGGGTCTATATTCCCTGTAGGTTCGTCTGCAATAATCATTGCAGGGTTATTCACAAGCGCACGCGCAAGACTGACTCTCTGCTGTTCTCCTCCTGAAAGTTCAGCCGGTCGCCTATCTGCTTTATCTTGCAAGCCGACAAGTGCCAATATGTAAGGAACTCGTTTCTTTACGTCTTTTTCGCTAGCCCCTGTGACTCTCATCGCAAAGGCTACATTATCAAAGACATTCATTTTATCAATAAGTCTAAAGTCCTGGAAAACTATTCCCATTTTACGTCTTAAGTACGGAATTTGTTTTTTAGCTAAATTAGTTGTATTCACTCCGTCAATAAATATCTCTCCACATGACGGTTCCTCTTCATGCATTATAAGTTTTAAGAATGTACTTTTCCCAGACCCTGACGAACCTACAACAAATACGAACTCACCTTTTTTTACATGAAGACTGATGTTTTTTAAAGCGGTTGTGCCGTTGGGATATACCTTCGACACGTTTCTGAATTCTATCATCTTTATCTCCTTTTACATCCTTATCTTTAGACCTCAACTATAATCCATTAATACTTTGACGGATTTGAAGATAAATATTTTTTAACCATCAAGGCTACTTTAAATACTATTGCATCCTCAAATTCACGAAGATCTAAGCCAGTTAACTTTTTAATCTTTTCTAACCTATAAACAAGTGTATTTCTATGTACGAAAAGTTTTCTCGAAGTTTCAGAAACGTTTAAGTTATTTTCAAAGAATCTCTGTATTGTGAATAAAGTTTCTTGGTCTAAAGAATCAATAGATCCATTTTTAAATATTTCTTTTAAGAACATTTCGCAAAGTGTAGTAGGTAGCTGGTAAACTAGCCTTGCTATACCTAGGTTGTCGTAACTTACGATCGATTTTTCAGTATCGAACACTTTTCCAACTTCAATTGCGATTTGGGCTTCTTTGAACGAGAAAGCTAAATCTTTTATGCTGGAAACTGCCGATCCTATGCCCACACAGCAATGTATGTAATATTCGCTCAATAATGTATCAACTATCGACTTAGCAAGTTGGTTCAAGTCTTCTGGAGTTATTTCTTTTCTTACTTCTTTAACAACCGCAACGTCATTTTCAGCTATGTTTATAACGAAATCCTTTGATTTATCCGGGAACATATTTTGGATTAGTTCGTATGGAGAATATTCTGTTTTTGAATTTACTTTTACTAATAAGCACACACGAGTAGTATCTGCTGAAAAATGCAGTTCACGTGCTTTTATGTAAATATCGCCAGGCAAAATGTTATCTAATATAACATTTTTTATGAAGTTAGCTTTGTCATACTTTTCGTCGTAGTATTGCTTTATGCTACCGAGCGAAATAGCCAATATGGAAACATATCTTTGAGCTGCTTCGTCTTCTCCTTTTACGAATACTGCGTATTCTGAATGACTTTTGCATTCAAAAGATTTGTAGGTATATCCATTGATTATAAAGGTCGAGGATGGCTTGAAAAAGTCTACAGTTATATTATCGTGAACTTCTCCAATTTTATCCAGGTTGCTGCAAGCAACTACAACAGAAGTTTCATCGATAACGCCTATTGTTCTTCCTACGGCATCATGCATTTGATGGACAATACCTTGAAATAATTTGTTAGACATAAATCTGCTCCTTTTAATAATATTATTATTGGTTCTAAACTCATCAATCATAAAAAACAAATGATTCATATGACCTAAGTATATTTTACACAAAGTTTCAGAATATTGCAACTACTTAATTAAAAAAATTTAGTGATTTTTTTAATTTACCTTACTTTATTTTTGCATCAGTTCTAAAATTCACCTTTCTTTGATATTAAAATAATAACTTTTTGCCCTTGATTATTATATTTCATAAGGGCAATATATGATATAAAAAAGCCGCTACATTTTGTGAATAACATCAAAAAATAGCGACTTTTTATTAAACTTTATTTTTCTCTGAAAGCAATTGTTTTAATTCTTGCATGAAGTTATCTACATCGTCGAACTGCCGATATACAGATGCAAATCTTACATATGCCACTTTGTCTATCGATTTCAAAGCATCCATAACTAGTTCACCAATAAGTTTTGAGCTCACTTCCCGGTCTAAGCTGTTTTGCAGCTCCCGTTCTATGTCACACACAGCCTTTTCGAGCTGATTTATAGATATTTGCCTTTTTTCGCAAGCTTTTAGTAGACCATTTAACAGCTTGTTTCTGTCAAATGCTTCCCTGGATTTATCTTTTTTTATTACTATTATAGGTAAAACTTCGACTATCTCGTATGTAGTGAACCGTCTAGAACACTTTAAGCATTCTCGCCTTCTTCTAATTTTTTCACCATCGTCCGTGGGGCGAGAGTCAATAACTTTACTTTCTTCAAAGCTACAGTAAGGGCATTTCATTTTTACACATCCTAATTAAAAATCGTATTTAATAGTACCATGGTTGTAATTCCGGGTATTCCGCATAAAGCTGCGATTAAAAGTGATAACAAACTGATAGGGATGGTAATTCCCGTGAAAGCTCCTGTGATATTTACCAGCCACAGTACCACAGAGCCTTCCAAAACGTTCCCGACAGTCCTTAATATCGGATATTTAGGTCTGATTACCACCTTCATGAAAATAAATAGTAAAATTAATCCTAGAGAAAAAACTATAAGAGGGAAGTTTGGCATATTTTCACCTACTGTGTTTTTGTTAAGTTTAAAACGGAGACATAGAAGCTTGTGCTTCTTTTGCTTTTCTTATTAAGTACCTGTACCGAGCTTGTAGGCTTTCTCTTTCGTATATGCAGGCTTCCAATAAATCAGCATCATCTTCAATCTGAAACCACATATCTACGCATGCTATTTGAGATGATATCATTTTTATTTCATCTGCAAATATTTTACTTTTTTTATCTGTCTGAGGCCTTTGTTTTACAGCAATGTAATCTTTCAACATTGTCATCATATCATTCATATTTTAAACCTTCCTTCCTAATCAACACGCCAGCATGATTGTACAACAAAGATTTATTGAAACTATATGATAATATATTGGTCAAATATTCCATTACTTATTCAATTATTTTCTAAAGTAAAATCTATGATACCTTCGGCTACATTTACATAGTCAACTTTAACTTTCACTTTGTCTCCCAAAGTTAATTTTTCCCCGGTACTTGCATCTTTGTAGCTTAAAAGCCCATCAAAAATGTACTTGTGTTTTCCCATTTGTTCTAAATCTACAAACCCTTCAACTGTATTTTCTAATCTTACAAATACACCTTTTTGAATCATCCCACTTATTTGGCCGCTGAATGTTTCACCCACATGTTTGCTCAAATATTCCGCCATATAATATTTTTCAGCATCTCTTTCCGCACCTGTTGCAACTACTTCTGCAATGGAAGCACTTTCTGAAACATTTACAACTAACTTGCCGTACTTTTTTGATATTTCCTTTTCACTTTTTCCAGCTAAAAAGTCAGACAATATGCGATGCACAGTGGTGTCCGGGTAGCGTCTTATGGGGGAGGTAAAGTGACAATAGTCAGAAAGCGACAGTCCAAAGTGCCCTAATGGCTTTTCGAAATATCTCGCTTTAGACATTGACCTTAGAACTTTATCCGACAGCAACTCATAGATTTCGGTATTTTTAGCTTTGTTCAGCAATGCAACAAAATGTTTAGGTTTAGGCGAAGTTATTGCAGATTTTGGTAATTTTAAATTTAATAAAGTTAAAAATTTAGAAAGGTTTAAGATTTTTTCAGGATCTGGCTCCTCGTGCACTCTGTATATAAACGGCAAATTATTCTTTATAGCGAAGTTTGCTGTGCATTCATTTGCTAAAACCATAAAATTTTCTATTATTTTTTCAGATTGGCCTCTTTCTCTGGCTTCTACGTCGACACAAATTCCGTTTTCATCTAAAGTAAATTTCGACTCAACGCTTTCAAGGTCAAGTTTTCCTCTTTTTTGAGCATTTTTTTCAAGTAAATCCGACAACTCTTTAGCAGTTTTCAAAGCATTTAATACGTCTTTATATTTTGTTTGCAATTTCTTAGAAGCTGTACCTTCCAAAATTTTATTTATTTCGCAATATACTCCACGAACTTTAGAATTTATCACACTCTTTTTCAGTTCATAATTAAGCACGTTTCCTGCAACATCTAAGTTTATAAATATAGAAAAAGCAAGCCTATCCTCGCCCTGATTCAAGGAACAAATCCCATTGGATATTTTTGTGGGTAACATAGGGATTACTCTGTCCGCAAAATATACAGAAGTTCCTCTTTCCCTCGCCTCCATATCCAAGTTGCTATTAAACTTTACATAATGAGACACATCGGCTATATGTACGCCCAGACAAAAGCCATTTTCCGTCTTAGCTACAGATATGGCATCATCGAGGTCTTTTGCGTCTTCACCATCTATAGTAAAAATTAAATCACCGCGAAGATCAACTCTGTTTAAAATATCTTTTTTCTTAATACCTTTTTTGGCAGCGTTTTCTGCATCCAATATGGCTTTATCGGAAAAAATAGTAGCCATACCTTTTTCGTCAATTATCGCATCTGCGCATATTTTCGCACAAGTTGCTTTGCCGTATACTTTTACTACTTTAGCAGCAGGTTTGCCAGCTTTCAAAAATATTTTTACTTGCACTTTATCGTTTTCTTTGGCACCTTTGGTGTTGCTCTTTACCACTTGTAGACTTCTTTTATATCCACCGTCCGGTATAAAAAATATCTGCTTTTTTTCTCTTTTTATTAAGCCTGTAAACAGCCTATTGCCTTTACTTACAACTCTTTCTACTGCTCCGCTTAAGCCTTTTTCGGAGTTTTTTATTCTATTTATTAGAACTATATCGTCAACTAAAGCGCCGCTACTTTTTTCTATGGGTATATATATATCGCCAACGGAATCAAATGGCTGTGCAAACAGGAAATTTCCACAATAAGATACGATTTTAGCCTTTACAAATCCACAAACTTTTGGTGAAACTATTTTCCCTTTACCATTCTCTACTAGCAAGGCTTCACTTTTTAGCTCATCTATCGCCTTTTTAAATTTTTGTTTACTTTTAAATCCACATTCCAAGAAGGCTTTCTCTTTACTTATAGATCTCTTTTGCGAATTTAAGAAATTCAACAGTTTTTTCTTGCTGCCCAAAAAACAACACTCCTTTTCTTTAACAAAAAGCTCCCACTGAAATTCAGAGGGAGACATAGATATATAGCAAGGTTATCCCGCTAAATTTATATCCAAGGTTTAGCAAAAGAACAATATAGCGTTTGTAACGATAACTAAAACAAACAATCCAATAGCGATAAATCTAGTCCAACGTTCTAGGAACGCATCAATAGAACGTGATTTATGACGAGAATAGAATGAATCAGAGCCACCGGTTACGACTCCCACACCGTTTTGATGACCTTCTTGCATCAAAACCACTAGAACTATAGCAATTGAAAAAATAATAAGAGCGATTCCTAGAAAGATTTCAAATTTGCTCATAAAATTACCTCCAAAAATTTCATTATATCTAAGTTTAGAATATCATAAAAGAAAATTAATTGCAATACTAAAATTACAAAAAAATTTGCTCTCCAGTATAAAATAAATATAAAATATTTTGTTTAACATTGATATCTGTGCACTTTTTCACAGAATTACTATACAAGAGCAACTGCTTAGCATATTTGGCTTTCATTTCACTTATAGACTTAAACCTGTCAGTTTTATAGTCAACTACTACAAATTCGTCATCTTCCTGAAACATACAATCCACCGCACCTTGTAAAATGATTTTCTCATCTTCAAATTCCAACGGTACGCTTTCGTCATAATCTTTCAAACGCAGTCTGGTTGTGAATTTATACTCTCGCAAAACTTTTGGAGACTCAATGATTCTAGATACAAGACTGCTATCTAAAAATCTTTTTATTTCTCTTCTGTTCAGTTTTTTGGCTAAATCGCTTTGTAGATACCCTTGAGTGACTAACCGTGAAATTTCATTTTCAAGGTCCAGCCTAGCCTCTCGAAAATTTACAAACTGTAAGAAAGTGTGCAATGCTGTCCCTTTTTGAGCAGGAGTGATTTTTTCTTTCAAAGAAAATGTAGGAACTTTAGAGAAATCAAAATGCCGTTTATTTTCTCCAGAAGATAAATCGGTAACTGTTACTTTTGTGGGAATGTTAAAAAGTGGGGAGAGCGGATATTTGAAAGACAGCCTGTTCTCTATCAACTTCAAAAACTTTTCATCAACGGGTACTTCTTCCTCTATGCTTTTTGACGGTAGCTTCAATTTTTCACCGATCGAAGGTGTCACAAAGTCTACCTCCCAAACATTGCTGTTTTTCGTCAACGCTTTTTTAATTTTTTCGACATCTTCACAGAGTACATTTTCGCTCAAAGCACTTAAAGCACACAGGAGGAGCCAGTCTGAAAAGCTCGAAGCGGTTTTTACAGCATAAGGCGAAACGGTCCCGTTGAAACTGAGCTTGTTCGCCAGAGAGAATATGCTACTGTCGACGTTTTTTAAACTTGTTAGCATTATCAGTTTTTCTTTTGCCCTGGTCATTGCAACGTATAAAACTCGCAATTCTTCCGACATGGCAGAGTTTTCCAGCACCAATTTCACGGCGTCTCGTTGGTAGCTGCTGTACCGATACCCTAATTTTTTGTCGAAAAGCTTTATTCCTATGCCGAGGGATGGATCCAGTAATATCTCATCGCGATCTTTATTAAACTTCCTAGAGCAATTTGCGATAAAGCATACAGGAAACTCTAAGCCTTTAGACTTATGTATACTCATCACAGTGACGGCGTTGGCAACCCCTGACGTAGAAGAAGCGCAATTTAAGTCTATTTTGTTTTCTTTAAGCCTATTTATAAACCGTATAAAGCTTGATAATCCTTTTGTTTCGCCCGCTTCAAAATTTCTTGCATATTCTAACAACAACCTCAAGTTATCAAGGCGCAGCGAACCATTTTCCATTGCTTGTACTATGTTTGTGTAGTTTGTTTCTTCGTATATGTAATTTATTAAAGTATCGCTCGGCATGGTGGTAGCAAGTATTCTCCAGCGTTCTAGCTTTTCTAAAAACATTTTAGATTTAGCGTCTTTACTTGAAAATTCCTTTAACGCAAAATAAAATGGATTACATTTATCTTCATGTCGAATTAAACATAGCTCATCTGCGGAAAAACCGGCAATTGGGCTGAGCAACACTGTTATTAGCGCGATATCTTGTATGGGATTGTCTATTATATTCAGAAGAGCTAAAACGGTTGAAACTTCACTTGTAGCGAAAAAGCTGCCTGAGTTTTCTGTAAACGTAGGAATACCACAAAGGCTCATTTCATGGGCAAAAGCTTTGGCATGTTTGTTTGCGTTTCTTAGCAGTACGCAAAAATCTTTATACGTAACCGGCCTTAAGGAATCACCATCTTTCACAGTATATCCGGAGCTGATCATTTTAAATATTTGTTCAGAAATATATCTTGCTTCCAACTTGTTCATATCGGCGTCGTTATCGCACAGAGAAAGGTCTAAAACTTTCAGAGAAACGTCCGCATCAGTTTTGTCTTCATATTTTGCGCCATAAGCAAGTTTCTCTTCATCTGTATATTCCATTTCGCCAACTTCTTTTGACATTATTTTTTCAAAAACGAAATTTACAGCATTTAAAACACCCTTACGGCTTCTAAAGTTTTTATCCAAAATTATTTTTGCCGGATAATTATCTTCATCCGATACATAGTAATTGTACTTATTTTTTTTATTCAAAAAAAGCTCCGGCATAGCCTGGCGAAATCTATATATACTCTGCTTAACGTCGCCCACCATAAATAAGTTACTTTCATCCCGCGATACAGCGCGAAATATCATATCTTGTGCTTCATTTATGTCTTGGCATTCATCCACCATCACAAAGTTAAATCTCTTAGACAACTCTACAGCTTGTTCTGTCCTTAAAAAACCTAAACTATTATTTTTGTCAGGATTAACTAGCAGCTTTATAACTAAATGTTCTAGGTCTCCGAAGTCACAAATGTCTCTTTCTTTTTTTAACTCATCGAGTTTCTGTGAAAACTGTTTTACTACAGAGAACAACTCTGATACAATATAGCGCAACTTTTCAGTATCGGCTTTGCATTCATCGCTACTCGAACAAAATAAACTTTGTACTTGTGAGATGATATTCTTAATTTCTTTTCGCTTTTCCATAACCTTGATTTTTATTGGGTCATCAGAAACGCCAGATACCCTTTTTAAAGTAGCAAGCTTTAATAGTCCAACAACTTTAAAGATTTCGTCCCAGGTATCGTTGCCCAAAGAAGTTTTTACTTTTTCTAATTCCGTTAAATCTTCGTTGAAAGTTTGCAAATAAGCGCACAAGATTTCATGGCCTTCAACTAGAGAAACAAGCCGTTTTACTGAGGTTATGCAATATTCTATCAATGACATGCTGTAGTTTATTAAAACTTTTCCAAATGGAGTATTTTCTATTGGAGAATTACTATCGTACATCAAAATTTTTTCATCAAGCCACAACTCAGGAAATGGATGCGATCTTATAAAATCATAGAGCAAATTTATAATTTGGACCAAACGTTTATCGTTTTTTTCAGAACTAAAAGCTTCTACAAGGTTAAAAAAAGCTCTGCTGCCGCTGTTATAGTTGTTGTCAAGAATGTTGGCTATAGCGTCTTCTCTCAAAAGGGACATCTCGCTGGTATCCGCGATTTTGAAATCTTTTGATACTCCTAAAATATAAAAGTGCTCCCGTATAATGTTGTTGCAGAAGCTATGTATAGTGCTTATGTGGGCATTTGACAGCAAAACCTGCTGCCTTTTCAGTCTATTGTCAAACGGTCGTTGGCGTATTAGCTCTGACAATCTTTCGGATATTCTTTCTTTCATTTCGGCGGCGGCAGCGTTAGTAAACGTCACTATTAGAAGTTTATCGGCGTCGCATGGATTTTCTTCGTCTACCAATATCTCAATTACTCTCTGCACAAGCACAGCTGTTTTTCCTGAGCCTGCAGCCGCAGATACTAGAATGCTCCCGTTTCTTGCATTTATTGCATCAAGTTGTGGTTTTGTCCATTTTTTGTTTTCCAAAAGTTCACCTTCTTTTCATCTAGCTCAAGGTTTATCCAGTAAAAGTTCCATAACTTCTTCGTTAGATTTTTTCTCTACGTGCTTTCCAGATTCATCCTCTGTGAAGTTACATATTTCACTATAATTACAAAATTCACAGGCATCGTACAGGCCTTTTACAGGATTAGGACGTATTTTTCCGCTTTTTAACTCATTTGCCATATTGATAATGAGGTTTTCAATATGTTTTAAAATTTTTCCCATATTTGCGGCACTGACCACGGACTCATTTTTCTGCACTTGCCCATTTTTCAAGTATGCCGGAATAAATATTCCTTTAGCGTCCTTTTCCATGCCGCAAATCACTTCTGCAGACTCTAACAAGAGCCCATTCATTCTAAGTTTCTTTAATTTTTGGCTTTCTATTTTTTCTTTTCCAGTATTTTTCAAGGCTGACACGACAGGCTTTATAGACGGCATGTACAAAATGCCGCACGGAACTATGTTTTTATATTTTCCGCTTGGGCTTTTTGAGAGTATCATCAAATAAATCAACATTTGAAGGTTTAAGCCATATAAAATGTCCGATAGTTTAAATTCCTTCGCGCCGGTTTTATAGTCAATAACTCTAACGTAATTTTCAGAGCTTTTCTTCATGATATCTACACGGTCGATTTTACCTTCAACTTCAACGAAGGTTCCGTCTGGCAATTGCATTTTCATGGGTTGAACGTTGCTGTTTTCACTTATACTTAGTTCAAAATCTGTTGCTTTAAATTCACTTTGAGAAAGCTCCTCTGCAATATGACGTATTATAGGTACAGCGGCCTTTGTGAGCCTTGAAAAGAGATATTGAAACCTTTTGCTTTTGCCGTTCCAAGAACCCAGTTTTAGTTTTATGTATAAGTTTAACTTTTCAACTATCACTTTTTCAAGCTCTGAGTCTGTGGTGCACAATATCTCTTTATCGCTCAGGCTTGATAGAACTTTTTCCAAAACAAAATGCATCAAATTGCCGTACTCTAGCGAGTCAAAGGTTGCTTTATTTCTACTTTTTGCAAGGAGCCCATACTGACAAAAAAATTGAAACGGACAAGAATAATATTTTTCAACCTGCGAAGCAGAGAATTTTAAGTTATCTCCGAACAAAAGTTTACCGCTCTCTTCACATTGCAATTCAAACGATTTCCCTTTTATGGCCTTTTCTAAATTTTCTATGTAGTTTTTATATTTACTGTTTAAAAAATAATGTTTCAAAGTGTTAGAAAACCTGGAACCATCATTTAAATGTTCTGAACAAGCCTCCAGAGCCTGTTCAAGGGACCAAATTTCATCACATTGCTCAAATGAAAATTCATCTAGAATTTTAACTTTTGGAAAAATACTTTCAATATTTCTTATAATTTCCGATGGCTTTTTCACACCGCCGGTGAGGGTAGAAGTGCTGAAAGTCACAAACAGCTTCTTGCTAGCGTTGCTTACGGCCTTGTAAGCTAAAAATCTTTCAGTCATCGCAATGCCCTCAAGGGAATCGTACATGTTTACGCCTAGAGAAATAAGCTGGCAGCGTTCGCTGTCTGAAAAAACGCCAGCACTGGCAGGTTTTCGGGGGAAATCTCCTTCGTTTGCACCAATAATAAATACAATGTTGGACTCCTTTGGCTGTGGCCTGTTGGCTGCGCTAAATGTCACTTCATCAAGTTTTGCCGGTATTGTTCCCAAATCGCTCGATAAAACTACTAATTTCAAAAGCTGCAAGTACTTGCCTACAGAGGTTTTTGTACCCTTTAAAAGGAACGCCATCTTATCCAATATATCCATCGTTAAATCCCACAACCGCGGCTGTTCTGCGGCTAGAATGTCGTTTCCGGCTTGTGCTAACTTTTCAGCAAAATCCTCCAATTTATTCCTTAATTTTATGGTTTCTATGAAATTGTATAATTCTTTTGTAAACTTTTCTCCGTCACAAGATTTTACTTTATCGGAAAATTTTAAAATAGGTAAGATTATTTTTTCTCTGATGGCATTAAGTTCTTTTAGTTTTTCAGTGTCCTCATCTGTTATTTTTTTAGATATGCCACTTGGGCTAGCTGAAAAGTTTGCCTTCCATTGGTCGTGGTCTATTCCCCATAATAAAACATAATTTTCCAAATCGGAAATTTCTTCATAAGAAAAATCCAACAAGCCTATTTTCAAATATTTGAACACGTATTCTGATGAAAAGTTTGTTCTCATTATGTTCAACAGAGCTACAATGAACTGCGTAAGCGGCTTTGAGTCTATTGGTTCTCGTTTATCGAGAAACAGAGGAATATTGTATTTTTTAAAGCAATTTTCAATTACTCCTTCATAGCTTTCCACGCTCCTTGAGATTACAGAAATGTCTCTATACTTACAGTTTTCCTTAAAAACCAACCGTTTGATAGTCCTTGCAACAAAGTCAACTTCATCGTACAAGTTTTTGGCTCTGTAAACTACAATGTCGTTTACAGCACCTTCGTAAACCGTTTTATTTGAGCGGAAAAAGTTTTTTTCTAAAATATTTAACTCATTTGCAGCCCTATGGTTTTCGCTTAAGAATATAGGTTCGGACATTGCGACATTATTTTCTTTTGCCATGTCCAAGATTTTTCTGATGTTTTTATAAATAGGAGAAAACAAGTCAGGTTGTTCTTTTACAAATTCCTCCTCATACGCGCAAAAGGAAACGCACGTATAAGCTGAATCTAAAGCTATTTGTGTTAATATCAACATTTGCTGTTGTGTGAAACCATCGAACCCATCTACAAAAACATAAAAATCTTTGAAAATGTTACAACTACGAAGCTCACGGTACGCGAGCGAAAGTTCATCCATAGGGTCAAGATATTTCCCGGACAGCATTTTGTTGTAGCTATCAAGAATCTTGATAGTATCATCTAGCTTGTATTTTAATATTTTATTTTGTAGCTTATTGATAATCTTTTCAAGTTCAACATTTTCAACATAGCACTTTTTAAACTCATCGCTCGCGCTCAACATAATGTCAATAAGTTCTTTGTCGCTAGAATCTTTATATAACTTTAAATCTTTCTTTATAGAATCGATGGCCAAACTCATCAAAAGTGTCTTATCTGCAGTACTTATGCGCTCTTTAGGAAAATTTCCGGTTTTTTCAAATATGTACTCAGCCAATCTTTTAAAACTGGTAATTAATACCTGTGTGTTTAATTTTTCTCCCAGAAAACTTAGCATATCTTTTTCTGTCTCAAACGATATTTGCTCCGGAACGATAAGAAGTATGTTTTTTTTATTTTCATTTATTTTTTGTAAAATTTTACGTTTTATGGTATGAGTTTTTCCAGACCCTGCTCGTCCTAATAGCAGCTGTAGCATCATTTCACCCTTTTCATTAAAGCTAAAGACATTATACCATGCCAGGAACAAAAAAGCTCGCAAAATGAAAGAAATAGGTATATACTTAATATAAAAAAGTTCAAACAAGGAGACAACATGAACGTACCACTAGCCGACAGAATCAGGCCAAAGGCATTAGACGAAATGGTAGGGCAAGAGCATCTACTGGGGAAAAACAAGTTGCTTTCAAATTTAATAAAATCTAAGCAAGTTCCCAATATGATATTTTACGGACCGCCAGGTACTGGTAAAACGACTTTAGCGCGGATAATTTCAAAACAAACCGATTTGAAACTTCATAAAATAAACGCTACAACTGTGTCCATTTCTGATATAAAAGAAATATTGTCGGAAATAGACACTCTGTTGGCTCCAAACGGCATACTTTTGTACATAGACGAAATACAATATTTTAATAAAAAGCAGCAACAATCTTTGCTTGAATTTATAGAGAACGGAAAAATAACTTTGATAGCTTCCACCACTGAAAATCCTATTTTTTACATATATAATGCACTGCTTAGTAGGTGTAGTGTATTTGAATTTAAGAAAATAAATTCAGCTGCAATAAAAAAAGCCCTAACTCGGGCGAAAATATTTCTTGAAGACGAAAGCAAGATAGATATACAGGTGCCTGAAGATGTGCTGGAGAAGCTCAGTAAAATGTCCGGTGGAGATGTACGAAAAGCTATAAATCTTTTTGAAGTTTGCTTTTTGTCTGCAGTAAAAAAAGACAACAAAAAAGTAATTGATAAAAACCTAGTGGAACAAATATCCAATTCAAGCACCTTCTCTTACAACAATGTAGGAGATGACCATTACGACCTACTTTCGGCGTTTCAAAAGTCAATGCGTGGCTCTGACCCTAACGCATCGGTTTATTATTTATCAAGGTTACTTTTAGCAGGAGAATTAGTTTCAGTTTGCCGAAGGCTTCTCGTATGTGCTTGTGAGGACGTAGGACTAGCTTACCCTCAAATAATGCCAATAGTAAAAGCATGTACAGATATAGCCATGCAAGTAGGTATACCTGAAGCAAAAATACCGCTAGCCGATGCTGTGATTTTGGTGGCAACTTCGCCAAAGTCTAATTCCGCTTACAAAGCTGTAAATGCAGCATTTAATGACATAGAATCTGGGCAAGTTTACCCCGTTCCCAGACATTTGCAAAACGTACACTGCGATACAAGTGGAGAACAATTAAAAAAGGAAGATACTTACCTCTATCCCCATGATTTCAAGAACCATTGGGTGTTTCAGCAGTATCTTCCTGATGAGTTAAAAGATCGTTTGTATTATATTTTTGGTGACAATAAAGTTGAATCTGCATCTAAAATCTACAATAGCAGCTACAACAGTTATTGTTCCGACTTATAAACTTGAAGAGAATTTCTACCCAGCAAAGTGTTTTTTATTGAGTTAAGTTTTAAATAAAACTCATGTAATTTTGAATTGAAAATCAAAGGAATATCTTGTATTTTCGAAAGGACACGCTCATGAAGGAAAAAGCCTTTGCACAAACCTAGGTCATGTTCAAGGAATCTATAAGTGTCTATTTGGAACAATTGTTCGCGGAAATCAGGTAAATTTGGGATTCGTTTTTTTGCTTTTTGATACCAGCCTTCAGCAAGTTTTTTACTGAGTTGATTAATGTTGCTTTGGCAGGTTGATAAACACGAGGAGGCTTGGATATAAGAATACGATATGTATGTAAAAAACAAGGATAAAGCTCCATAAGAGATCTTGCGTGTAATTTTTATTTTTTTATCTTCTACTTTATCAGTTGATTTTTGCTCAACTGTATCTTTTTTTGTTTTATCGGCTGTTTCAATGATTGATGTTACCTTTTCATCTTTTTCGTTTGAAGCATAAGAGGTATTTACGACTATAGGAAGCAGAGTTAAAATCGTTGCAAGTATTGATATTATTTTTTTCATTATGCATTCACCCCGCATACTGTTTTTGACATGAAATAATAACAATCTGCAAAAGTTCCATCATTTCGCTGTTCACATGCATTTCTCACATTTTGGAGACATGTTTCTTGAGCAGCGTTAGCGCTGTTATGGATAGCCATAACTATAAGTTTTTTTGCTAAAAAATAAATACCACATACATAGCAGATCTGTGCTACTTTTTTTATGTAACTTAAGAAAGGTTCATTGAGTTTAAATTTATTCCCACTGGGCTTAATAGCCGCATTAGAGAAATTAAATTGTACATTTGTGTCATTCTCTTCAGCAAAGCTACAATAAACTGTTGCTGAGCAGAACATTATTAAAGATAGTATTGCAGATATTATTTTTTTCATTTATTTTGCTCCTTTAAAGTAACTTAAAAAATTATTAACTTCCGATTTAAATCCGTCCCAAATGATGATTTCTAATGGCAAACCACAATTTTTATCATTTGCAGCTGTGCCTTGCATCAACCTGTCTAAACATTGCTTGCTTTTAGTAAGAAAATTATTTTCATTGTAACCCTTACTGTATCCATATAGATATGTCAATGAAGCCACCGTAGTACAAAACATAAGACGATTCACAAAATGTGCCAAATTTTTAATGAATTTTGTAAAAACATTAGAATTTTCTTTGCCAGCAAAATCTGTAAATATTTCTACATCATTTTGACTTCTTTGAGTACCAAAACAAGTGACAGCGGACGTTGTACTGAGTAAAGTAGCAAGGATCAATAAGAAAGATAAGTATTTTTTCATGATAATTTCCCCATAAATAAAATTCTATTGATATTATAACATATCAATAGAATTTTGTCAAAATTATGTTGTGTAATCTACTAAAAATACAAAAACAATAATTAATATTTTAAAATTTATTTATTTTATATAAAATAATGCAGCTTTATTATTTCTCAAAGATTCATTTACATTTATTATTCTTTGATTTTCTGAACCCCTAAATTTCAATAACAGGCTTTTTTTCTCGAGCAAAAATGGGCCATCAACCAGAATGTCTATATTATGTAAGAGATTTTGCCAGGATATATTTTCTTTGCAAGCTATTAAGTCCTCAAAAACATAGCCAGTGTATGACATTACGTCTAAGCCCAGCGAGTGAATTTCTCTTGCTAGCTCTGTAAAAGCTTCTGCTTGAAGGAAAGGTTCACCACCAGAAAAGGTAACCCCCTTTAAAAGGGGGTTCTTTTTAATTTTCATTATTAGATTATTTGTATCGTATTCATATCCTCCGGAGGGGTCGAAAGTTTGCGGGTTGTGACAGCCCTTGCAGTGGTGCGGGCACCCCTGAGAGAATATAACAAATCTAATTCCCGGTCCATCAACTATTGATTCTTCAATTATTCCTGATAGTCTAATTTTGCTCATTTTTTACCTCTAGTTTCCCTCCGAAGCACTGATACTATGTTTCACTCTGTCTTTCTCTTCTGCTCTTTTTGCGTTATTAAAGCGGTCTATTGTGCCAACCAAATAGCCTGTAATCCTCCTGATTCTTTCAAATGGCTGATTGCCATCATTTTCTGTCCTTCCGCATTTAGGACAAACATCGTTTATAATGCCGGTGTATCCGCAAACGGGGTCTCTGTCTACAGGGTGGTTGATAGAACCATAACCTATGCCGGATTCTTTCATGCATCTTACGATTTGCTCAAATGCTTCCAAATTATTAGCAGGGTCTCCGTCCAACTCTACATAAGATATATGTCCTCCGTTCGTTAGAGCATGATACGGAGCCTCTTTTTTTATTTTATTCCAAGATGAAATGTTGTAATAAACTGGGATATGGAACGAATTTGTATAATAGTCTCTGTCTGTGACACCCGGAATCTTGCCAAATTTTTTAGCATCAATTCTAACAAATCTTCCGGATAAGCCCTCAGCAGGAGTAGCTATGAGGGAAAAGTTCAAGTTATATTTGTTGGTAGCTTCATCCATGCGCTCTCTCATATGGCTAACAATCTTAAGTCCCAACTGTTGAGCTTCATCGCTTTCTCCATGATGAGATCCGATCAGCGCTTTCAAAGCTTCTGCAAGACCTATAAAGCCCAACGTTAACGTTCCATGTTTTAGCACTTCTCTGACTTCATCGTCTAAGCCTAATTTCTCAGAATCTATCCAAACACCTTGCCCCATAAGAAAAGGATAATTTCGCACTTTCTTTATGGCTTGCAGCTCAAACCTAGCCAGCAACTGCTCTATAACTAAATCTATTTTTTCGTCTAGCTCTTTAAAGAAAGCATCGACATCGTGGTTACTCTTTATAGCTATTCTTGGTAAGTTAACAGATGTAAAACTTAAATTTCCTCGTCCATTTACGATTTCCCTGCTTGGGTCGAAGTGATTTGCAACAACTCTCGTCCTGCAACCCATGTAAGCAACTTCCGTTTCGGGTTTGCCTTTTTGATAATATTTCAAATTAAAAGGAGCGTCAATAAAGGAAAAGTTAGGAAACAGCCGCTTCGAGCTTACTCTGCATGCCAATTTAAATAAATCATAGTTAGGATCTGTCGTATTATAGTTTATGCCATCTTTTACTTTGAAAATGTGTATAGGAAATATTGGAGTTTCGTTATTGCCGAGGCCCTTTTCAGTGGCCAATAAGACATTTTTTATGACCATTCTGCCTTCTGGACTAGTGTCCAGCCCGTAGTTTATAGAACTAAATGGTACCTGTGCACCGGCTCTTGAGTGCATGGTATTTAAGTTATGAATCAAAGCTTCCATAGCTTGATATGTAGATCTATTTGTCTCGGAATAAGCATGTTCTTTAGCAAATTTTTGTATCTTCCTAGCTACAGACTCACCGAATTCTTCTACCAAAAGCTCCTTTTCAATTTCATGATACTTTTCGCTATCTTCTAATTTCACACATAAACCAGTTTGTTCTTCTATTTTATTCATTAAAAATTTCGAATAAGCATCGCTATTTTCTTTTTCAGTCAAAAGTTCAATAGCTTTAGCGACATTCTGCCGGTAGGTTCTCTTGTAGGTTTTGGCTACACCCTTTGCTAAAGCGTAGTCGAAATTCGGAACGCTCTGCCCGCCATGTTGGTCGTTCTGGTTTGCCTGTATAGCTATGCAAGCAAGTGCAGCATAGCTCATAATTTCATTTGGTTCTCTTAAAAATCCATGTCCTGTGGAAAATCCATTCGTAAAAAGTTTATCTAGGTCTATCTGACAGCACGTGGTTGTCAATGTCAAAAAGTCCAAATCATGGATATGAATGTCGCCTTCAGCGTGAGCTTTTGCTATTTTAGGATCCAAAATGTACATTTCATAAAAACGTTTTGCCCCTTCAGAACCATATTTAAGCATTGTACCCATGGCGGTATCACCGTCTATGTTGGCGTTTTCTCTTTTCACATCGTTGTCTTTTGCCGATTTAAAAGTAAGCCCTTCATAGATTTTCATCAGCTTCGTGTTCATTTCTCTAGCTCTGGTTCGGTCAGCTCTGTACAAAATGTATTCCTTAGCTGTTTGCGCGTGACCATTTTCGATTAATATCTTCTCCACTACATCTTGAATATGCTCGACTGTGATATGATCCTTATCGTGGTCTGCCTCTAAATATCCAACAACTTGCTGTGCCAATGATTCTGAAAGGTCATGATCATTTCCTCCCGCGGCAACAGCAGCCTTGAATATGGCATCGGAGATTTTCTTACTGTCAAAATTTACTTTTCTTCCATCTCTTTTAACTATTGTGCTTATCATATTTTCTCTTCCTTACTATATATTGTGTATTGTTATGTGCACTTTATAAATTATATTCTACATATAGATGTAAGTCAACTGCTTTTTGAAATATTTTAAAAACATTAAAGACTAATTTTCCTGTTTTAATTTATTTATCATTTCACATGTTGGAGTGACATATAAAGTCTTATAATTTTCATAAATAACCATGCCTGGCTTTGCGCCGTTAGGTTTTTTTACGTTTTTTATAGCTGTAAAATCAACAGGGACTTGCGCAGAATTTTTAGCCTTACTGTAAAACGCCGCTATAACTGCTGCCTGAACTAACGATGAATCAGGCACTTGCTCTTGGTTTGAAATTAAAACAGTGTGTGAACCTGGGCAGTCCTTAACATGAAACCAGATATCGCAATTTTTAGCTTTCTTAAGCGTCAACTGATCATTTTGAACATTGTTTTTTCCAACTAAAATTTCATATCCATCATCAGTTTTGAATTTTAAAAATTTGCATGTGTTTTTATTCTTTATTTTAGAATTTTTATCTTTATTTTTTAAATATCCTCCATTTACCAACTCTGAGTGTATTTCATTTAATTCTTGCTCGTTTTGCACATTTTCTAGCTCAAATAAAACTGTGTTAATGTACTGTAGTTCATCAGCTGTTTTTTCTATCTGCTCAGCTAAGATTTTTTCAGCATTTTTAGCTTTTTTATATTTTTTATAGTACTGTTGCACATTATCTATCGGTGAAAGGCTAGGATCCAAGTTGATTTGTACTTTTTTATGTTCTTCGTCATAAAAATTTTCAAGTTCAATTTGCGTAAGCCCTTTTTCTATCTTATATATGTTTGCATTTAAAATGTCCGCTTGTACTTTAAATTTTTCTTTATCATGACTTTGCATAAGCTCTTTATTTAATATTTTTAACTTTTTGTTTAGCTTCGTGCTTAAGTTGTGCAGGTGCTTAAATAAAAATTGGTTTTTGCTTTTTACCCGATCGTAAGAGTCTTTTTCATAATAAAACGCATCGAGCATTTCAGATATCGTATCGAACTTTTTTACAATGTATCCACTTTCTTCAAAATGCTTCACAGGAATGAAAGTAAAGTCTATCATCTTGCCGCTAGGACTCGTGACCATATAACCTGCGTGCAATTTGCTATTTATATGTCTTTTTAAGGTCGACAAGGTTTCCTCTAAAGGATTTTTACTTTTAGATATGCTATTTAAAAACTCAATTTCATCACATACTACAGAAGATAACCCCTGTATGGTGTGTGAGACAACATTGCTTGTGCTTTCGAGCTTGCTTTCGGCAATTTTTTGAGCTATATTTGCTATTTGTTCATTTAATATATTAAGTTTTCCTTGACTCGGAGGTAGGGTATATTTAACTCCCGGCAAGACTTGCCGCTTAGACGACATGTCTTCGTTTACTCTCCGCAATGCATCTATAATGTTATAATTTTTGTCAGCAAGTATGACGTTACTGTACTTACCCATTATTTCAACGATAAGTATCAAACGCTGCTTTTCAAATATATCATTTACCGTGTCAAAGTCAAAAAACAAAACTCGCTCTAGTCCCTTTTGCCTTATGTTTACAAGCTTTGCCCCTGCTAACTTTTTTCTTAAAAGCATGCAGATCATAGGTGGTACTTTCGGGTTTTCTATAGGTTTGTTAGTTAAGTGAATTCTTGAACTGTTTGCCTTTATTGAAATTAACAATTTATAGTTACCGGATCTTGATCTAAATGTGATAATTAACTCGTCTTTAGACGGTTGATGAATTTTATCTACTTTTGAGTCCATTAAGTTTTCTTCAAGTTCTGATTTTACGCACTTTAATAAGGCTCCGTCAAACGCCATTTTAATTTCCTCCCACTTCAATTATACCTCTAATTAGAGCGCGCGTGTTGAAAGCTATATAGCTTTCAACACGCGCCGAGCTTTGCATAAATTCAAAGCTCGGCGCATCCCAATAAAACAAAGTTTTATTGGGATGCGCGCTCAAACACACTTACAAATATCTCATGCTGTCTATATCAACAGTTGAAGTAAAAAACATTACGTTACCGAACTTGCGGTGAAGCATCAATGCAAGTGGCTCAATCACCACATTTTCCGATTTATAATGCCCCACATCCACTACACAAATGCTATTTTCCTTAGCAAATAATAGCTCATGATGCTTTATTTCTCCCGTAACGAAAACATCTGCGTTCATTTTTTTCGCCTCAAACACAAGCTCTCCACACGCACCTGAACCTACAGCTACCTTTTTTATTTTTTTATCGCATAAGTTCGAATATCTTACTCCATCGCAAATTAAGCTTCTTTTTACGAACTGTGCAAACTCTTTACATGAATATTTCTTATCTAAGCTTCCAACAACTCCAAACGGCAACTTTTTACTACCAAAGTTTACTTCCGATAGTGCCTTTGTTTCTTTTATACCTAAAGCCCTAGCTAAATGGAAGTTGACGCCATTTTCAGCTATGTCTAGGTTAGTATGAGCCGAAATAACACTTATATTTGACTTTATTACCCTGTACAGCAAGTCATCAGACAGTATACTTTTTACAGGATCAAATATAACCGGGTGATGGGTGATAACCAGCTGTACACCCAGTTGATTAGCTTCTTCCAGCACTTCACTTGTTAAATCCAAGCTGAGTAAAACTTTATCTACTTTTGCGCTTTTATTTCCAATTAAAATACCCACATTGTCAAAGCTAAAACTATACTCAAACGGTGCAATTTCGTTTAAAAAAGCATATACGTCGTTAACTGTAACCATGCAAATTATTCCTTTCGATTAATCTTTTCAATTCCTCTATTATTTTACATATTTCCACATACTCCGAAGTTTTGTTTAGTGCTTTTAAACCTATGGCTCTTTTTTCTAGGCTTTTTATTTTTTTCTGTATATAAGTTGCAGCTTCCAGAGAAGAGGCCGCTTTCAGCTGTCCAATATATGTATATAATTTTGGCACATTAAATTTTCGTTCTACATATTTTACGCTCATAACTGTATAAACTTTGTTTTTAGATATCACAGCCTCTTCGCGTTCAACTAAAAACATATTATCCTTTAAGAAGTCACGTAATTTTTCATCTTCGCTCATTGGCTGCAATATCAACCTTTTATCTGCATTTTTTAACCATTTGGCATTTTTTATTATATCAATTATAACTTCTCCACCCATACCAGATATAATAACGTCCTCTGCTTCAGTTTCAGGAACGTTTTCAAGTCCGTTTGATAGCACAGTTTTTATATGTTCAGTCAGTCCATATCTGTTTATATTTTTTTCCGCATTTGCAAGAGGACCTTCTCTCAAATCTGAAGCTATAGCATGAGTAATTATTCCGGTTTTTACGAGGTAAATTGGCAGATATGCATGGTCTGTCCCAACATCTACCACCTTTGCATTTTTTCTTACAAATTTTACACAGCAAGCCAATCTTTCATCTAAAGAAAAAAGCCGGTATGGTTTCACTGCCAAATCCCCTCACTTTAACATTTAAAATGCCGCCTAGAAAAACTTGGCGGCTATTTTTTAAAGTTGCCCTATATGATTTTTCAATCTCTCAACTAGAACTTCACAGTCCACCCCATGAACAGCACAGGCCTGTTCAATGCTTTCTCCTCTTGAAGAAGGACAGCCTAAACAATGCATTCCCATCTCTAAAAAATAGGTTGCGGTGGTAGGGTCCTCATCGAGTATATCGCCTATTATTGTATCCTTATTTATTGTTATCATTTTTACTTCCTCCTTATTTACATCTACAATTAATTATAAGCAAAAAAAGTGAAAAGTAAACTCTAAATTTTAAATTTTTATCATAGCAAGTTTTACACAGGCTGTCTTGCTGAATAGAAGAATATTTGGTATAATTAAACTTAAATTAGACAACTTTGGTTCATAAAAATACCTTGATACTTAAAAAGCGACCAAAAATAAAATCAGAAAGTGTGATAATAATGAAAAAACTAATTACGATAATATTGACTGTAGCGACTGTATGCAACATTACACTAAGTGCGGGGGCACTTGGAATCGACAAAGTTATACGAAAAAAAGGTTCGTATACTGATGATTATAAACTTATTTACGTTAGCAGTGAAAAGCTTGATGACTTTTTAAAAAACGTGGATCCGGAAGCAAAAGAATGTTACCGAAGGGCAAATAGTTGGAAATTTAAGGATGTCTTGACCAGCTCTGCATTCATAACTATACCGACAGCAGTGGCTTTATTGTGCTACAAAACTGTAAAAATGATAAACTCTCGACTGTACAAAAACAATGCTAAAGAACAACAAGTGCAAAATGTAGCCGTACCATCGGGTGTGAAACTAGCGGAACTTTGCATTTCGTATATAATTTTACTCGCTGCATTTTTTTGGGGTTTCAAAATAGGTCAAGATAACAACTATCTCATGCAGATACTTGATTGCAACACGGAGAAGACAAGAAATAAGTGGATACATAGAAGCTTTTTCAAATACATCGACAACTATGGAGACCTTGAAGATCCATATCTTGATGAGGAAAAAATCCAAAAAATTAGAAAAAATGGAGTAAAAATAGAATGCTGGGGATCTAGCTGTCCGTCCATTGTTCCTCAAAGAAATATTACTAAAAAGGTAGAAAAGGGAGAACTATAATAATGAAAAAACTAATTGCAATAATTATTTCACTTTTAAATATTCTACAAGTTTCTAATGTGCAATCTTTTGCCAAATGCAAGGTTCCTTCGATTTCAGTTAAAAGACTGAATTTGGAAGAAGCAATATATGATGAGAATGAATGGGTATCACAGGAGTTAAAGGATAAGGATGTCGAAATAGTTAGATATGAAGCGACTAAAAACATAAAAGATAGATTAGATGAAAAAATAAAAGATGCCTGGGGAGAGCTGATAAGATCATGGAATTCAAAAGCAGGTCCGGAAGCTGTGGTTTATTTGGGTCTGAGAATGTGGGAAATCATAAAGAACATAAATGTAACGGACTCCGAAGCGCTTAAGAAACAGCTTGAGAAATTAAAAGAAGAATTTAAAAAAGAAGGTTACATAAAAGTCCCACTGACGGACGGAGAAAAGTTAGAAGCGATAGAAGGTGGAAAAGCCAAAGCTGGAATAGCAACAGGTATTTCATTAGGATTAGGATCTACGCTTGGGCTGGCAGTAGGTGCAAAGATGGGTTCGTTTATAGCGAACCTAGCTATAGCGTCAGGTGGGACAGGTGCTGCTGTTGCAACTGCTGCTGGAGCAGAAACTGCGGCTGTTGGTGCTGTTACTGCTACTAGTGCTGTTACTGGAGGTGCTATTGCTGTAGTTAGTGCACCTATAGCGGTGGGGGCTGTGCTTGGTTTTGCTGTAGCGACTTACTTGAGTGTGAACATTTACAATTGCTTTTTTTCAGAAAAAGATGCAGAAAATGCACGAATAGGAATCGATAAATATGCGAACTTGAAAAAGTCGGTATCCAAATCTGTTTGCGACCATGACTGGATGGGCAACAATCTTCTGATAATGTCGACGACGAAAGAGCCCGGATGCAGTAATGTTGCTACGACTTTTGAAGATGTAGAGGGTGTGAAATACAAGATATCTAAAAAGAACCTGGACAATGCATTTGCGAAACTGGAATGTGATTTAATAGGTGCGCCATTAGAAGACTGTAAAGAACGGGCACTAAGGAGCATCGAATGTTTATGGAAAAACTTAGACGATGTAAAAGAATGTGATAACGTTGCGAATATTTACTGTAATGGATATAAGGGAGAATTTGCAGATAGATTTGTAGACAAAGAAACAAAATTTCTAACAAATAGCAATGAGGGAAAGTAATATTGAAAAAAACTAATTACGATAATATTGACTGTAGCGACTGTATGCAACATTACATTTACAAATCCTATTAATGCAGACTACCAAAATTCAAAAGAATATGGGGTAGTGATAAAATGTAAAAAAGATAACTTTGATTTTATCGAGTGCATGACTTGGCCACAGGATTATAAAGATGAAAATGCTAAGCGTACTAAAAAAACTGGATAAATGGCACATTCTATTGCACAAAAAATAGTTTTTGTAGTAGACATTTTGGAAAAGAAGTATTATACTTTAGGTGACGACAATAAAGAAGATTATAATAGGGAGTGAAAAAAATATGTTAAACAAAAAGATAGTTGATTTACTAAATGACCAGGTAAACAAAGAATTTTATTCGGCTTATTTATACTTAGATATTTCAAATTATTATGAATCTAAGGGACTTTCCGGTTTTGCGAATTGGTATATGGTTCAGGCGCAAGAGGAACGCGACCATGCAATGCTTTTCTATAAATATCTTCAAAATAATGGAGAGAGCGTTATCCTTGAATCTATATCAAAACCAGATAAGGCTTTTAAAGATAATATTGATCCGTTAAAAGTAGGGCTTGAGCATGAGGAATATGTTACATCGTTGATAAATGACATTTATGCTACAGCGAATGAAATAAAAGATTTTAGAACCATGCAATTTTTAGATTGGTTCATAAAAGAGCAAGGTGAAGAGGAAACTAATGCAAATGACCTTATTGCGAAGATGGAACTGTTTGGTTCTGACCCGAAAGGTTTGTACATGCTTAACCAAGAACTTCAATCTAGAATATACTCAGCGCCTTCATTAGTGTTATAAATAAAAATCCACCAACTTCTTACTTGGTGGATTTTTTTAAAGCTTATTTTATTTGTATACTTTGGGGCACTTAGTTTTCTTTACAATATATTTCTATTGCTTTGCTTATAAATGCCGACAAACCAGGTTTTACTTTATCGATATTTTCGGCAAAACGCGCATCTTGAACATATAATTCACCAAGGCATTTTAGAATATCGTTGTTACAACTGTAAAAATTTTCAGAAATATATTTTTTCCATTCATCTACGACAGTTTGTGCTTGAGTAGAGTTTTCACCATATTTCATGGTGCCACTAAATTTTTTAAATATAGCAACCATACCGCTGTTTACTTTATCCCAATCGTTTTGGCTGTAAGTTGAAGTTTTTTTCTCAAATTCCCTGTAACTTTCAGACTGAGAGTAAAGCTCTGAAGCTTCTTGCGCATACTGTTTCTGAAGACTTTCTATTTGTTGTGAATCAAATTCGTTGAAGTCCATATTTACATCTCCTTTCAATATTTTATCAATAAGTTTGATAAGTCTTTCGAGCCTTTTTTTCTTTAAAAACAACAATTCTTTATGACTTTTTAAAGCTTTTTCTTTATCAAAAAGGGGACTATTGATGATGGATTTTATGTCTTTTAATGAAAAGTCGAGCTCCTTGAAAAATAAAATTTGCTGTAAAGTTTCAAGATCACTATCTGAATAAAGCCTGTAGCCAACAGGAGAAACATTACTAGGCTTAAATAGGTCTATTTTATCGTAATAGTGAAGCATACGTATGCTAACCCCTGTTAATTTAGCAACTTGATTTACAGTTTTAATAGTACCATCACCTCTATCCTTTTTAATCCAGAGCTAATAACCTGTGCCGGCAAAAGGTTTTAAATTAGCTCTAAATAAATGATAAACCCTAACGTAATGTTAGGGTCAATACTTTTTTAAGAATTTTTTACATAATAAATATTTTCGGGTTGATTTGTTGCCCCGGCATCGTGACCATCCATACCTGGTTGTCCTTTTTTGCCGGCAAATAGCCAGTAGTTAGGGTTGGCTCGTCCTGCGCGTCCACCCTTGCCACCTTTACCTCCAAGTAAAATGCAAAGTTCATCAACAGAAACTTTTACTTCTGATCGGAATACGTATACCGCCGGGCTTCCATCTGCACCATTACCGCCATTGCCGCCGTGTCCTGTAAAAAATGGAATATGCCACAGCTTGCCCATATTACCATTACCGCCTTTACCGCCGTCTGCACCTGCAATTTTCATGTCTTCAAGGTTAAGTGTACCTGAATATACAGATATGGGAGCAGCTGTACATTTAGCATCTTGGCCATTTGGACTAAAACTGTTGTAAATACCATTTTCTCCTTCAATTTTTGCGGTTTTGACTATAGTTCCATTTTTTATTGTTACATTTATATCATCACAGTATTTAGTTACAGTGCGCTTTTTGTGTTCGTTCCACCCCGGCACAAGCACCCTTTTTGAGACATATGTGGTTCTAGGTGGTACATTTACTACTTTACCTGTTGCATCGGTATATGAGTATGCTGGAACGATAGTTTCATCGTATTTGGTTGTCCAATGAGGAGCGTGATTTACTACATAATCTTCAGTGATATTAAAATGCTTAGTGCAACGTATGGAAACGTCAGGATTTCTTATGATTATCTTATGAAATCTAAGATCAACGGTAATGGAAGATTTAATTAATAGACTTTCGTTAAGGACGATGTCGTCCTCAAGTTTGATAATATCCCCGTCTTTTGCAGAAGAGACGGCAAGCACAAGTTCATCAGATGTTTTTACAGGTGTTACTTTATTTTTTGCAGCAAAGCACATAAGCTGAATGCTCGATAAAGAAAATAGTATACAAAAAATTAAAAATATTTTCAATGATTTATAGAAATGCTTCATTTGGTTTCTCCTTTTTATTAGCGCTATTTTAATGTTATTTTAACATAATAGAGCTTAAGTATCAAGGTGTATTTGCTTTTAAGTGACGTTGTGTTATATTATAGTTAAATAAATTAGAAATGGAGTTAATTATGAAGGTATTGGCTATAGGAGATGTAGTTGGTAAGGCTGGATGCGAATTTTTAAGGAGTAAGTTACCACAATTAAAAAAAGATTACGATATAGACTTAGTAATAGCGAATGGGGAAAACTCAGCAGAGGGGAACGGTATAACTCCTCATTCTGCGAACTTTTTATTTTCTAGCGGTGTAGATGTAATCACAACAGGTAACCATGCATTTAGAAGGAAAGAGATATATAATTACTTAAGTGATAATGAATATATATTGAGGCCGGCTAATTACCCGGAAGGCTCTACACCGGGCAAAGGTGTATGTAAAATAGATATGTTAAAAAGAAATGTTATAATAGTTAATCTATTGGGCACTATATATATGGAAAGTTTAGACAATCCGCTTGAGAAAATAGATGAAATATTGAAGCATGTGAGTGAAAACGATATAGTTATAGTGGACTTTCATGCTGAAACAACTTCAGAAAAAAGGGCTATGGGCTTTTACTTAGATGGAAAAGTCTCAGCAGTTTTCGGTACACATACACATGTAATGACCGCGGATGAAAGCATTTTGAAAAATGGAACAGGGTATATTACAGATTTAGGTATGACGGGACCGATAAATTCTGTGCTGGGCATAAAGCCGGAAATAATAATAAAAAAGCTCAAAGAAAAGATGCCTATAAAATTTGAATATGGGGAGGGGGATTACAAGATGGAATGTGTGCTATTTGATATAGACTTGCAAACGAGAAAAACTGTTGAAATAAAAAGGCTGGTAATTACGTGATTTACGTTGTGAATAATATACAATGGATTTTGCGGACTTTTTACGACAATATACCCTTTAAGATAATAGCAAAATTATAAAAACGCACAAAGTTTTTCGAATATAAAAATTTTTTTAGATTTACTATTGCAAAATTCGAGAAAAGAATATATCATATATTTACACAATGTTATATATAAACAAAAATGGAGGAGCAGAACATGGAGATTCTAAAAGTTTCATCAAAATCTAAACCAAATGCAGTTGCAGGCGCAATCGCGGGAGTAATTAGAGAAGACGGAGAAGTAGAGCTACAAGCTGTAGGCGGAGGAGCTGTAAACCAAGCTATGAAAGCAATTGCCATTGCAGGCGGATTTGTAGCACCAACTGGAGGACGTCTTTCATGTACTTCAGCATTTGCAAATGTGGAAATTGATGGAGAAAACCGTACAGCATTGAAACTTGTCGTAACGGATTTAAATAGAAAGAACTAATTTTTTATTAAGGCTAAAATAAAACTATATGTGGCTTTTGTCTAGCTGCATATGGTTTTATTTTTTGCAACTTGAGAAGTCAACTTCATTGTGCTAAACTAAAATAAAAAGCTTTATAGAGAGGGATAGTAGTCTTAATGTAACTATGGAAGTGAAAATATGCAAAGTAAAAAGTTGTTTGAAGTAATAGGTTCTGTAGAGAGTTTAATATTTGTAAATGAGAAAAATGGATACAGCGTAATAGAAATAGCAAATGATGATGAAAACATCACCGCCACAGGAGTTATGCCGGGGATAAGCGTGGGTGAAGAGTTGCGCCTTATAGGTGAATTTAAAACTCATCCAGCGTATGGGGAGCAATTTAACGTAAAAACTTATGAGAGATCACTTCCTACCACTGCTACGTCCATATTAAAGTATTTATCTTCCGGGGCGATTAAAGGCATAGGACCTTCGACAGCTATGAAATTGGTTGATACTTTTGGAGAAAAAACGTTGGAGGTATTGGAAAATACTCCAGAAAAATTGCATGAGGTTAAAGGTTTGACTAAAAGCAGAGCGAAAAAAATCTCAGAGGAATTTCAACAACTGTTTAGCATAAAATCCTTGATGTCTGAACTGGGCAAATATGGTGTCACGCCTGAAGAAACGGTAAAAATTTTCAAAACTTTTGGAAAAGAATCTATGAACTTTATACAGGCGAACCCATATTTACTCTGTGATGAACCAATAGAATTATCTTTTGAAAGAGCCGATAAAATTGCGTTTATAAAAAATAATGCTTTAGACGAAAAATGCAGAGTAAGAGCAGGAATTGTTTACATATTAAAGCACAACATGAATAATGGACACACATGTTTGCCGCGCGATAAGCTGATACCGGCAGCTGTGAACTTTCTGGAAGTAAGTCAAGATAAAACAGAAGAAAGTTTGGACGAGCTGTTGTCTGAGGGGGCTTTGCAGCACGATTTTTTTAACGATAGAGAGTTTATTTTTTTAAATAAAATGCATGCAAGCGAAGTGTATTCGGCCAGCCGCCTGCTGATGATGCTAAAGTTTCCACCTAGGAGCATAATTGGAACAGAGGATAAAATAAATGAGATTGAAAAAACTCAGTGTATAGAATATGCAGACTTGCAGAAAAAGGCTATAAAAGAAGCGCTGGAAAAAGGGATATTAGTCTTAACGGGTGGACCGGGTACAGGCAAAACAACTACATTGAACGCTATTATAAACATATTGGAAGAAAACGGAGAAAGAATTTTTTTGGCAGCTCCTACAGGTAGAGCTGCAAAGCGAATGTCTGAAGTTACTAAGAAGGAAGCTAAAACTATCCACCGGCTACTGGAGGTAGAGTGGGACAGCGAAGATAGACCGGTGTTTAAGAAAAATGAAAAAAATCTTTTAAATTGTGATGCACTAATATTGGACGAAATATCGATGATAGATGTGAATGTTTTTGAAGGTGTGCTTAGGGCACTCCCTTTAGGAACAAGGCTGATTTTGGTGGGAGACTCGAATCAATTGCCGTCTGTAGGGCCGGGTAATATTTTGTCTGATTTGATTTCTTCGGAAGAAATACCATTGGTGGAACTTAAAGAGATTTTTCGACAGTCGCAGCAAAGCCTCATCGTTACAAATGCGCATAAAATAGTTAATGGTGAGATGCCCGAACTGACAAAAAGAGATGGTGACTTTTTCTTTATAAATGCAAACAAACCAGATCACATAGTAAAAACCATAAAAGACTTGTGCAAAACCAGACTTCCACAAGCGTATAACTATTCTTCATTAGACGACATTCAGGTGATAGCTCCGGGGAAAAAAGGCAACGTGGGAACCATAAACTTAAACAAAGTCTTGCAGGATGCTTTAAACCCTGCATTGCCCGGCAAAAAAGAAATAACCGTAAATGGGAACATCTTTAGACAAGGCGATAAAGTCATGCAAATAAAAAATAATTATGATATACCTTTTGTGAGAGACAACATGCGCTCCGGTGAAGGCATATTCAATGGTGACATAGGTATCATTGAAAATATAAACCAGGTGGATTTATCGCTTACAGTGCGGTTTGACGATAAGGTTGCAAGTTATAATTCCGAAACGGTTATAGATTTAGACTTAGCATACGCAATAACAGTGCATAAAAGCCAGGGGAGTGAATTCACCGCTGTAATAATGCCGATGTATACTGGTGCGCCACAATTGTATTATAGAAATTTACTTTATACAGGCGTAACCAGAGCTAAAGATTTATTGATTATGGTGGGAACGCCGTGGACTGTAAGCAAAATGGTAGAAAATAATAAAAAAACAAAAAGGTATTCAAGCCTGAAACATTACCTTATAAGGGGAAGTAGGAATGAAAATTTATAATTTTATAAAGAAAATATTTGCACTTTTTTACCCTGAACATTGCATCGCGTGTGGAGACCTAAGAGAAGAAAGCAATAGTCCATTTTGTATCAGCTGTATGGAAAAACTTAAACCCAGCAGGCATGTAAGGATCATTTCTGCTTGTGGTAATGACATTAAATGCATATCGGCATTTGCGTACGAAGGAAACATCAGGAAAGCCATTTGCGATTTTAAATTTGAAGGGCAAAGAAACTTTGCAGATTTCTTTGCAAAAAGTATATCTGAATGCGTTTTACAAGATGACGGCATAGAAGAATTTGATTATATAACGTCTGTGCCACTTTCAAAAGAAAGACTAAAGGAAAGAAGATACAACCAAGCTGAACTGGTGGCTAAAAGAGTAGGGAAAATATTGGGTTTAGAGTACTTAGAGACGCTAAATAAATTACGAAATAATAAGACGCAGCATACATTAAGTAGAGAAGAGAGAGCAGAAAATGTCAAAGGTGTATATTCTGTTAGAAGTGGAGTAGACTTTAAAAACAAGAAAATAGCATTATGTGATGATATTGTAACGACAGGGAACACTTTGGCAGAATGCATAAAAATATTAGTGGATGCAGGTGCTGCGAAGGTTATTTGCTTTACTACAGCAGATGCTAAATGTGAATAACGGTAGAAAAAAATAATTATATTTAGCTTGTTTTACTTAAAAAATAGAAAAAATATAGGGTATTTACTTTTAATATGTTTTATGTTACAATAAATTTACAGTATAATTTTAAGGAGTAGAAAAAATGAAAAAATTTTTATCAATTATTTTAGCGAGTATTATATTAACAGTATCAATGGTTTCAGTAAGTTGTTTTGCGGCCACAGGGGTGGATCAAAGCAATTCATCTACATTTGCAGAAACGAAAGGAAAAGAGAAAGGTAGCAGCAAGGTGTCTAGTTTTGTTAAGTTTTCACTAACTGCGGCGGCTACGGTATTAGTATCAGCAATTTTACTTAAAGAATTTTCTCCTGAAGGAAATTTTGGAGAAAACGCAGCTAAGGCATTTTTAAAAACCAAAGATTACGCTTCCATTTGCGCTTTAAAAGGCAAAGATTATATTACTAAATTAAAACAGTACGTTGCAGGTTTGTGTGTAGAGAGAGATGCGGACAACAAATGTGTGAAGACGTTAGGAGCTGGCTTAACTGAAGCAAAACATAATATATCAAATGAGTGGAATGAAAATATTTCAGGTCCAATATCTAATTATTGGAATAATAGCAAAGTAGTTGAATATTTGAGTGAGTCATGGAACGCTCTTGTAAATAATGTTAACTCTTTCGTTAGCTTTAATGCGGTTCAAGCTAGTTAATTAATTTATAAAATAGAAAATGACCTTCTACTGTATGGTAGAAGGTTTTTAGGTTTTACTAGAATGAGTTCAATTACTTTTATAGTTTTTCATAAAAATTATAAAAATAAATATTAAAGCAAACGCTTTTTTCAATAAAGCTCATCTCGTTTCTCAGTAATTTTAATATTGCTGAATTGTAGCAATTGCTATTTGGGTTATGGCGCCATAATTGTGAGTGAGCACGACACAGACCTGTATTGCTTTCTTGACATTCTATTCTTACGCTATGCCGTTACCATATGTTTATGAAATTATAAATTTAATTATTGATACCCTCACATTTTAATTATGATAAGCTGTTTATGCTTCTTATTAGGTAAATCATCGTTTTGTTTTATACACTCGATTTAGTTCAACTAGAGGATTGTTCATATAAATATTATTAAAAAAGACCGATTTTACATCGGTCTTTTAATTTTATGGTGAGCCATCGGGGATTCGAACCCCGGACACCTTGATTAAAAGTCAAGTGCTCTGCCAACTGAGCTAATGGCTCATAAAATATGTAAATGGCTGGGATGGCTGGATTCGAACCAGCGAATGACGGAGTCAAAGTCCGTTGCCTTACCGCTTGGCTACACCCCAATAAAAATTAAATTCGGTAAAATGTGGGGTGGATAGTGGGAGTCGAACCCACGGTCTCCAGTGCCACAAACTGGCGCTTTAACCAACTAAGCTATACCCACCACATTTGGCGCGCCAAAAGGGATTCGAACCCCTGACCTACTGCTTAGAAGGCAGTTGCTCTATCCTGCTGAGCTATTGGCGCAAGAAACGTCTCAGTGGAGCGGGTGATGGGAATCGAACCCACGCGACCAGCTTGGAAGGCTGGAGTTCTACCATTGAACTACACCCGCGAATTTCCGACATGAATTATTTTATCATAAACCACGCCGGAATGTCAACAGGAAAATCAAGTTTTTTTAAATTTTATAGCCACTTCAAAAAACAATGTCACAATAAACTTTTTAACATAAGTTTGCTAAAATTAATTCGCCCTGTTAATTGATCGTACCACATTTAGGGCACTTATGATATTCAGGTGCAGTACCCCAAGAATAAGAATACCGTGTACTACATTTTTCACACTGAACCATTACTGGTCCTCCAGGTTTAGTTGAACCCCATACTACGTACCCTCCACTAACGTCTTGCAAAGCATCCAATGAAAGTTTTTCATATGTCTTATTAGCTTGTTTGTCTTTCATATTTGACACATCCCTTTTACTTTATAATATGGTAATTATATCATAAGTATAAAAATAGCCAATATTTATTGAAAAATTATTCAATATTATTATTTATGCAAGCAATCGCGGCTCCCTTAACTATCAGGTAAATATTTTTAATATCTTTTTCACCATCGCTTTCCACCAAAGTGTTGGCGATTTTATCCTCTACATCTTTGCGTATTGCATTTCTGAGGTCTCTAGCACCATGTTTTCCATCTTTCACTTTTTCAGAAAGCCATTTGGTAACTTTATCGTCAAAGCTTAAGGTTATACCTTTTTCCTTTAAAACTTCCACGTACTCATTTAGCATCAATCTAGCTATTTTCTCAAGGTCTTCTTGGTTAAGCGATTTAAACACAACAATTTCATCAACGCGGCTAATAAACTCTGGCCTTAAAAAGTCAGAAAGTGCTTTTTCTGCTTTTTCTCTAGTTAAGTCATACTGACTTTTTGCAAAGCCAACCGCGCCGCTTTTTAACGAACTTCCTGCATTTGATGTCATAATAATTATAGTATTCTCAAAATTTACAGTTCTACCCTGCGCGTCTGTAATTTTTCCTTCATCTAAAATCTGCAACAGTATATTCATCACATCAGGGTGAGCTTTTTCTATTTCGTCTAGCAATAATACAGAATATGGCCTACGCCTTACCTTTTCGGTCATCTGTCCTGACTCATCGTACCCCACATAGCCCGGAGGCGCTCCTATTATCCTGGAAACAGAATGCTTTTCCATAAACTCAGACATGTCTAGACGAATCAACGTTTCCGGAGTGTCAAAAAGCTCCTCCGATAACACTTTAACCAGTTCTGTCTTGCCAACTCCCGTAGGACCAACAAAGATAAACGAAGCCGGTCTTCTGCGAGGATTAATCTGAACTCTACTCCTTTTGGTGGCAGCAGCTACCATCTTAACCGCTTCATCTTGCCCTATAATTTTCTCCTTTAGCTTATCCTCGATCTTTGCAAGTTTTTTAATTTCAGTTTCTTTTACTTTAGATGCGGGTATTCCCGTCCACAGTTCTATAACATGTGCTATGTCGTCCTCTGTTATAGATGCCCCTAAGGCACTTTGCTCAAGTTTTCCGCTTTCAAGCTCCAGTTTATCTATTTCTGAGCGCACCTTCGCTAGTTTTTCATAATCTATATTTTCATTTGTAGCATCAGATAAGTTTGCTTCTTCCTTTTTCAGCGATTCAACCTTTTCGCAAAGCTTATCGTATTTTTCCATTGTCTTATTTCTAAGCACCGCACAAGTGCATGCTTCATCTAATAGGTCAATTGCTTTGTCTGGTAAAAACCTGTCAGTAATGTACCTTTCAGATAAAACCACAACCTTTTTTATCAAGTTTTCCGGCACCTTTACGCGATGGTAATTTTCATAATATGAACGAATTCCCAATAATAAGTCGATAGTCCCATTGACAGACGGTTCCTCGACCGTAACCGGTTGAAATCTCCTTTCCAGAGCAGAGTCTTTCTCAATATATTTTCTATATTCGGAAAATGTTGTGGCACCTATAACTTGTACTTCTCCCCTGGAAAGGGCAGGTTTCAATATATTTGCAGCATTCATTGAACCATGTTCTGTGTCTCCTGCCCCAACTAAATTGTGCACCTCGTCAATAAACAAAATGATATTTTTTAACTTTTTAACTTCATCAATCAAGCCCTTTATGCGACTTTCAAACTGTCCCCTAAACTGAGTCCCTGCAACTAAAGCTGTAAGATCTAAAAGATATATTTCTCGGTTTCTCAGTCTGAATGGAACTTTACCCTCTGCAATCCTTATTGCTAGACCTTCTGCAATCGCAGTTTTACCTACACCTGGTTCACCTATTAAGCAAGGATTGTTTTTCGTCCTGCGTGACAGTATCTGTATCACGCGAGAGATTTCTTTGTCTCTGCCTATTATCCTGTCAAGCTCTCCTCTTCGTGCTTTTTCGGTAAAATTGTAACAATACGTCTCGAGATTTTTACGTTTCTTATTTTTCTTTCCGGAAGAGCCCTTTTCATCATTTACCTCATCCTGAACTACACCAGGTTTGTTAAATGGATTAACTGAGAATAAATTTCCCAAGAAAGGAAAAGTTGGAACTCCCGCTTCAAATGAATTTTCATCCGCTCCTTCTGAAAATTCGTTATCAAGTTCGCTGGACATCTCTTCAAACTGTTCAGACATATTTTCAATCATTTCATCTGTTATTCCCATCTTGTTCATTACGTCGTTTAACGGTTTTAGACCTATCTCCTGAGCACACCGTAAACAAAACCCCTGCGAATTTGGAGCCTTTTCATTATTTGAGCTTATAAAAACCATAGCTGGTCTTTTTTTGCACCTCATGCACAACACACATATTCCTCCCCTTTAAAATCATAAACCTATTTTTTATTTTTATAATCACTTAACATCTGAAAATACAGTAAAGAATATTTATACAGTGCGAAAATCATAAATATAGCTGTTATAGAAAACAGTGTAACATTCAAAAACGGAATGCTTATTCCCAATATAGCCTTTAAAAAGACTATACAGATAGCACTTAAATAAAAAACAATTGTTGCCATTTTCCCATACCACTTCGAGGCTACCGGCACTATATCTCTTTTCAATATAAATACGCTAGCTATGAGCATCGCAACGTCCTTAATCAAGAAAGCGATGACCAATGGCACAATTTCCGGAAACTTTGTTCCCATACACAAAACTACCGCAATCAATGTTAACTTATCTGCTAGTGGGTCAAGAACTTTCCCCAGCTCTGTTATCTGATTGAATTTTCTTGCAATTTTTCCATCTAGCATATCCGTAACGCCCGACACAACAAGCAAAGCGGCTGCATTAATGTAGCTATCGTTCAAAAAGAGAATAACGAAAGGTATTATTATGATTATTCTAAAGTAAGAGAGTAAATTCGGAATAGCTAAAAATTGACCCTTGAATTTGCTCATTTTATGTTTCCTCATTTCACTAGTAATTAAAAAAATTAAATTGATAATTCTTTATGTATTTTAAAATAAACGTTTGATCTATAAGCTCATCTGCAGAAATAGTGGAACTGCTAAAAAATATCGGAAATAAAAAGTAAAACACATTAAATAATACTATCAATAATATAAAATATTTAATAAGACCGAAAGAAGCTCCAAGTATTGCGTCAGCTTTTCCTATTATTGGCACTTTGGTAAATTTACAATGTTTAGTGATAAATTTCAAAAGGATAAAGAATAAAGCCAAAAATATAATTAGTAAAATATTACTTATAAGATTCACAATTGTAGGTTTAAAGAGTTCTATTATGCTGGAAGATGCATTTTGAGGGGTTGCTTTTAAAGTATTTTCTACATCTCTTAAAGATAATCCATTATAATTAAAAATTTCAACTATAAATTTAGGGAAAATCCCTAAGATATCCTGAGATTTGGAAACTACAGTTACGTTGCTGTAAATGGAATTATTTATTTTATTTGCAAGATAATCGTGCACGAATGTTTTATAAATTATTTCAGAAGCATGCTTTGCCAAAAAGGTTGAGATGGCTAAAGACGAAACAACACCTAAAATATTTATAAATGATTTAAATAGACCGTTTTTGTAGCCATTTATAATAAATATTATTGCCAAAGAAATGATTAATAAATCCAGGATAAGCCCCACAGAATCAGCTCCTATATATACTAATGAAACGAAATGAAAATAATTGATGGTATTTCACAATAATATCAAAAAATATAATACCATATTTAGTTATTATTCTCAATGCATTAAATTATAAAATTAAAAAGTAATTTTTTGTATACTTGAGATACCTAAACCATACAATTTACGTGGCTCAAAGAAATGTATTTCTTTGGAATTTTGTTCACAGCTAAGCTCTTTTAAAACTTTTCCCTTCTTATTATAAACGAAAACTTTGTCGTATGAAAGTGCAGCTATTTTATTGTCTTTAAATGACAGTGATTTTATTTTTATATCGGTTTTTATATTTGATATAAGCTTGCCTTTTTTATCGAAAATTAAAATTTCACATGCATTTCCATCATCCGAACTCGAAAGAGAAATAACGCTTTTATCGTTTTTGTTTATCTCGAATGCTGTTAAATTTCTATTATCAAAATCATATTTTTCTTGTTTCCCACTTTTAGGGTTCACTACACTGAACATGTTGTCTCCAAGCAATGCAATGTTTCCATTTTCTAAAAATAGTGTTTTTATTACCATTGAGTCTTTGTACTGTAACTTAAGCTTTGGCGTTTCACTTTTATAGTCAAAAACGAAAAGGTTAGAATACATGCAGCCATTTTCAGACGATAACCCAACAGCACAAGCATATTTGCCGTTAGAGCTAAAGTCTAAGTTCGTAATATATGTATCGGAGAAGCAATACTCGTAAATAAGCGTCTTGCTGAAACGTTTAAATACAGATAATTTAGAAAAATATCCACTAGTACTCGTAACAACTCCGTATGTACCGTTCTCAGCAAGTCCGGCGCAAAGTATGTTTTCATCAACGTTCGTTTTGTAAATAATCTTAGATTTACAAGAAATCTCCAAATCTTTTCCATACAAGTCATATAGCAAAATTTTATTTTTTGTAGCTTTCAGCATTGGACTTTGGAAACTGTGCTGCCTGTTAAATATTTCCTTTGAATTTTTATTATAGCATGTGGTGCAAGTATCACTAGCGGCGACTAAACTTCCACCTAAAATTTGAAAATTCTGTGAATCTATATTGCTGCCGTAAATTTCTTTCGGGAACCCGTTTCCGTGCCCCATAGATACAAATTTATCTTGTATGTACATCAAAACTTGGTCGGGAGAAAGATAATACCTATTTATAAAAATATTTATGGACACTGCGCTTATAAGTAAGATTAAAAGAGACTTTCCTAAGATTTTTCTGACAGACTTTGGGATCTTTTTTAAAAGTGCTTGAAAAAAATCTAGTACGATGAAAAATACTTTATCAAAATATTTCATGAACCAGTTTTTTATAATTTTTAGTTTGGAATTTTTAATCTTTCTTTTCATAAATGCTGCTCCCATAGAAAACTTTATTTAAATAAAGGCCGTACGGTACAGCTGTAGGCCCAGCCTTTAGGCGATCTTTACTTAAAATTATTTTCGGAATTTCAAAAGGTTTTATTTTACCTCTAGCCACATGCAAAAGTGTTCCTACCATTATGCGAACCATATTGTACAGGAACCCATCAGCTTCAACTTGAACAGTCACTAGTGACCCTTCTTTAAAGACAGAAAAATTTTTAATATCTCGCACCATGTTGTCATTTGTCCGCTTATCCGTCGTGCAAAAAGAAGTAAAGTCATGCTCACCTAAGAAATGTCGACAAGCTTCATTTAAAAGGTCAACGTCCAGCTTGTACCAATAATGAAAAGCATGTCCATCTAAAAATGGGTTTCTAATCGGGTCGTTCCATATTTTATATATGTATTCTTTGCTGAGGCAAGAGTACCTGGCATGAAAGTCATCTTTCACTGCTTTGCATGACTTAACCGCAATATCATTAGGTAAAAATTTGTTTATCACCATAGGAACCTTGTCACAGGGTATGGAGTTTTCACATTTTACACTCACGCAGTACATGTTTGCATGCACGCCCGAGTCCGTTCTGCTACAGCCTTTTATAGACGGCCTCTCAGAAAATGCCTTATATAAAGCTTGCTGAAAAACTTCTTGAACGGTAACAGCATTTTTTTGCACTTGCCAACCATGATAATTTTTCCCATCAAAACTGAGTGTAAGCAACAAATTCCTCATAATACCACCGCTTGAAAATAATGGTTAAATTTTAATATTGCTGCTAAAAGCAAGAATAATACTATGATAGCAAATATGTCGTTTTTTGTAAATTTTAAAATTTTCATATGCGTTCTTTTTTGGTCACAGTTGTAGCATCGGCATTCCATAGCTATAGCTAAATCTGTGGCTCTTTTAAAAGACAAAACAAACAGCGGCACCAAAATTGGTACTAACGCTTTTGCGCGTTGCTTTAAGTTTCCGCATTCAAGTTGAGAACCTCTCGCTTTTTGAGCATTTGAAATTTTGTCTATTTCCTCAATTAGCACCGGCACAAACCGTAAGGAAATAGTTAGCATCATGGCTATGTTTGAGGTATTTATTTTAAATAATGACAATGGAGTGAGCAATTTTTCAATTGCGTATGTTAAGTCGGAAGGGGAGGTGGCATAGGTCAATATAGACCCGGACAGAATCAGTAGCGTAAAACGAAGCGCTACAAACACGCTGTTGTGTATGCCAAATGAGGTCAATTTTAAAAAGCCTAATTGAAATATAACTTCGCCGCTTGAATAAAAAAGATTCATAACAGCGGTGAATAAAACTACAAATAAAATTACTTTTATATTTTTAAAGTATGTTTTTATTGATATTTTAGAGAGCAGCATCGTTAAAATAAGCGTAGCAAACAAAGTTGCCAAACTAAGGTAGCTTGTGGATAAAAAAGTAAGTACTATAAAAAATAATGTTGATATAATTTTAACGCGTGGGTCAAGTTTATGTATAACGGAATCTTTAGGGCAAAACTGTCCCAACGTCGCGCCTGATAGCATCTACGGCCTTCCTCCTTTCAACAACTTAACGATTTCATTTACTGCATCATCTACATTTAATATATCATTTCTAAGGCGTACTCCCTTTTGGCGCAAAATCGATACTACTTCCATAATATTTGGTGGTAATATGTTTAATCTTTTTAGCTCTTTGTAAGAACTTTCAGAAAATAGCTTCTTCGTGCTTTCATCAACCTTTATTTCTCCATTTTCCAGTACCACCACTCGGTCAGCTAAATTTACGATATCCTCCATATTGTGGGAAATCAAAATGACCGTCTTATGCTGTTCTTCGTGATACCTTTTTATCTGACTCAACAAAAGCTTCCTGCCGTTTGGATCAAGTGAAGCGCTCGGCTCGTCTAGTACCAGCACGTCAGGATTCATAGCTATTATGCCTGCAATGGCTACACGCCTTTTTTCTCCTCCCGAAATCTCAAACGGAGACCTGTCTAATATATCTTCACTAAGTCCTACAAACTTTGCCGCATTGAGAACCTGCGTCCTTACTTCTTTTTGAGAAAGACCAATATTCTCAGGGCCAAAAGCAATATCTTTAAAGACAGTCTCCGCAAAAAGCTGGTTCTCTGGGTACTGCAAGACCATCCCGATCTTAAACCTTGCTTTTTGAGTTTCTTTTATATTTGAAAAGATGTCAATTACATTAAACAAAACCTGACCTTTATCTGGCTTTAAAAGCCCGTTAAGTTGCTTTACCAAAGTAGATTTTCCAGATCCTGTTTGACCGATAATGCCTATAAATTCATTTTTTTCTATTTTCAAGTTAATATTTTTTAAGACAGGTGCACCGCTATCTTTATATGAAAAATATAAATCTTTAATTTCGATTATTGGCATAAAAACCTCCAAGCATCTCTGCAATCTCGTCAGCACATTCCTGCACTCCTAGGGCATCGAGCGGTAAATTGCATCCATGCTCATTCAACTTATAAAGAAGCTCTGTGGTCTGTGGAATGTCTAAGCTGTATTTCTTTAAAAGTTCTACCTGCGAAAATACATTCTTAGGTGCGCCACTTAAAACCACACTCCCATTGCTCATAACGACGACTCTGTCAGCCTGAATAGCCTCTTCAATATAATGGGTTATCAAAACGATAGTTATGGAGAATTTCTTGTTTAGAAATTTTAAAGTCTCAATGACTTCTTTGCGCGCAGTTGGATCTAGCATAGCAGTTGGCTCATCAAGAACTATACATTCAGGGTTCATAGCCAGCACACCGGCTAAGGCCAACTTCTGCTTTTGCCCGCCAGATAGCTCATATGTAGAACTTTCCATTTTATCGTATAGACCTACTGCTTCTAGCGAAGACTCGACCCTTAGTCTTATTTCCTCTGAAGGTAGTGCCAAATTTTCAGGGCCAAAAGCAACATCTTCTTTCACTATGCTTGAAACGATTTGGTTATCCGGATTTTGCAAGACCAGCCCAACCATTTGGTGTATTTCATAAGCCCTGTCCTCATTCGATGTGTCTATTCCATTTACGAAAACTTTGCCATAGCTTGGCAAAAGAAGTGCATTTAGATGCTTTGAAAGGGTAGATTTCCCTGAACCATTTGCACCAAGTATGCACACAAACTCACCTTTTTTTATATTAAGTGAAATATCATTTAAAACATTAGTTTTGTCATTTTTGTCATATTTAAAGCTCAAATTTTCAATTTTGATGAAATCTTCCACATTATATCCTCTCTATAAATTGCAGCTTTATTACTTCGTCCATATGGCCGTAGACCCACACGGCAAAATCAGTCCACTGGCACTGACCGGAAGCCCTATTTCACTAGCTTGCACATGCCCTTTATGGGAAGGTTTAATAGTAGCATTAAGCAGGTACTCCATAACTGCCGCAGACAGACCCGTAGTATAAGAGTTCAAAATCAAAAACTTAGCATCTTTCGCAAGTATCTCAGAGCAAGAAACTAAAAAGGAAAATAGCTTTTCTTCCAATTTCCATATCTCTCCTCCGGGGCCTCTGCCGTAGGATGGCGGATCCATTATTATGCCATCGTAGAAATTTCCCCTGCGTTTTTCTCTCTGTACAAACTTTATGCAATCATCAACTAAAAATCGTACATCCCCGTTTTGCAATCCAGATTCATTCACATTTTCCTTTGCCCAAAGCGTCATCCCTTTGGAGGCATCTACATGGCACACACTCGCACCAGCGCTTAAAGCTGCCATAGTAGCGCCACCTGTATAGGCAAACAAATTTAATATTTTTAATTTCTTTTTCGATTTCGACACTATATCCGTTATAAAGTCCCAGTTCACGGTCTGTTCAGGGAAAATGCCGACGTGCTTAAAGCCCATAGGTTTTAGTCTAAATTTCAAACTTTTGTAACTTATCGACCATACATCCGGTATTTTTTTCAAAACCTCCCACTGTCCGCCCCCGCTTTTGGAACGATGATATACAGCGTGAGCTTTATTCCACAGAGGATGAGTTTTTTTCGTCTTCCATATAATTTGTGGATCCGGTCTTATTAGCACTATTTCTCCAAACCGTTCAAGTTTTTGACCTGAGGAAGCATCGAGCAATTCGTAATCTTCTAATTTAGAAATTCTCAAATTTTGATTTTACTCCTTTTAATTTACTTAAGCCAATCTATTTTTAATAATTTCAGCAACTTCATTAGCAATTTTTTCAATTTTCTCTTGACTTTTTCCTTCCACCATAACTCGAATAAGTGGTTCCGTGCCCGAAGCTCTTACTAATATGCGTCCATCCGGTACAGATTTTTTATCGGAACGGTTAAAATCGTCTTGAACTTTTTGAACAGTGGACTTGATAACTTCATCGGTGTAGAATTTAAGTTTCCCTTCATGGCTAACTTTCACGTTCACAATAACTTGAGGATATTTCCGCATTATGGATGACAGTTCAGATAAAGTTTTATTTTTTGCTTTTAATATACTCAAAAGTTGCACAGCGGTTAATTGTCCATCTCCCGTGGTTGAATGGTCAAGAAAAATTACGTGACCGGACTGTTCTCCTCCTAAGTTATAATTATTCCGAAGCATTTCTTCCAGCACATATCTGTCTCCCACTCTTGCCGATATGAAATTAATATCATTTTCCTTACCAAATACGCTGAAGCCCATATTAGTCATGACAGTGCCAACAACCGTGTTTGCACTAAGTTTTCCCATGTCTTTTAAATAATCAGCGCAAATAGCCATAACAAAGTCACCGTCTACTACTTTACCGGTTTCATCAACCGCCAGACACCTATCTGCATCTCCGTCAAAGGCTATGCCTGCATTGCATTTGTTCTTTTGTACAAATGCAATTAACCCTTCAAGGTGAGTAGATCCACACCTGTCGTTTATATTCGTGCCATTTGGTTTATCGTTCAGCATAAAGCATACTGCACCAAGGGAAGAGAAAAGTTTTTCAGCACTTCTAAAAGCTGAGCCGTTAGAACAGTCAAAGGCAACCCTCAAGCCATTTAAGTTTACATTTACAGTGCTTTTTACATGTTCAATGTAATCATCTATCGCCCGGCTTTCATGAGTTAATGTGCCTACGTTTGCTGCCTCTGCATAAGGAATCTTTTCGGGCTCATCTAAAACTATCTTTTCAATTTCTTCTTCTAAAGCATCTGGCAGCTTGAACCCATCAGAGTTAAAAATCTTTATGCCGTTAAATTCAAACGGGTTGTGCGACGCTGATATCATTATTCCAGCATCGCATTTATATTTTTTTACCAAGTACGCAACAGCCGGAGTGGGCACTACACCTAAAGCGATGACATTCACGCCCACAGAGCACATCCCTGCAACGAGTGCCCCTTCAAGCATGTCAGAAGATAGACGAGTGTCTTTACCTATAAGTACTGTCGATTTTTCATTATTTTTGCTTTCTGTTAGAACATAAGCTGTAGCCCTACCTATATTCATAGCCAGTTCACAGGTCAGCTCGCAGTTTGCCACACCTCTTGCGCCGTCGGTTCCAAATAATCTACCCATCGTAAATTCTCATCCTTTTGTAGTTTTATTTTATTTTATTAAATGGTAACTCCAAATGTTCATATGCACAAGCATTTACTATTCTGCCTCTAGGCGTTCGGCTCAGAAAACCTATTTGCATCAAGTATGGCTCGTAAACATCTTCTATAGTAACAGCTTCTTCACCAATAGCCGCAGCTAAAGTTTCTACTCCTACAGGTCCACCGTTGTAAAATTTTATAATAGCTGAAAGCATACGTCTATCATTAGAATCTAGTCCTAGCTCATCTATATCAAGCTTATCAAGTGCGACCTGGGTTGTTTCTAGTGTTATGTTTCCACCACTTAATATTTCTGCAAAATCTCTAATTCTTTTTAATAGCCTGTTGGCTATTCTAGGCGTGCCCCTAGATCTTGACGCGATTTCAGTTGCGGCTTCTTGTGATATATTTAAACTCAAAATGTTGGCGCTTCTATTTATTATTTTCGATAGTTCGTCCACAGAGTACATTTCAAGGCGAAGAATAACGCCAAACCGATCTCTAAGCGGTGCCGAAAGCTGTCCTGCTCTGGTAGTAGCACCTACCAAAGTAAACTTAGGTAGCGGCAAATGATAAGAATTTGCCATTTGACCTTTTCCGGTTATTATGTCTATGGAAAAGTCCTCCATCGCAGGATACAAGATTTCCTCCACAGTTCTTGGTAGTCTATGTATTTCATCAATAAATAAAACGTCACCTTGGTTTAGATTTGTTAAAAGCGCAGCCAAATCTCCAGGCTTTTCTATGGCTGGTCCGGAGGTTATTTTCAAACTGGTTCCCATTTCATTTGCAATTATCCCGGCTAGTGTCGTTTTACCGAGACCCGGCGGTCCATATAAAAGCGCATGGTCAAGAGCTTCTCTTCTTATTTTAGCAGCTTGTATAAAAATAGATAAATTTTCTTTAACTTTCTCTTGCCCAACATATTCGCTTAATGTTTTGGGGCGCAGAGGATTATCGCTGTCTATTTCATCGGGAATTTCTTCGGCAGATAAAAGTCTATTTTCAAAATCAAATTCCAAAATTAGCCCCTCCTTGATAAAGTTTTAAGCGAAAGTTTTATCAGTTCCTCTACTGACAAAGAATTGCTAAATCCCGCCAAAGCTTTTATGGCGTCCGCCTGTGAGTACCCCAATGCCACAAGCGCCTCCATAGCCTTTGAAATATTTCCAGCACTTGAGGTCACGCTTTGTGTGGAAAAACTTGCAGCCTGGTATTTTCCACTTGAGATTTTATCCTTTAACTCTAATATGATGCGCTGTGCCAGTTTAGGCCCTACACCAGGCGCCGAAGTTAGAATTTTAGAATTTTCAGAAGAAATAGCAAGCACTATTTGTTCGCTGGATAAAGAAGATAAAATGCCGATACCTACCTTTGCGCCTACGCCAGATACAGAAGTTAATAGTTTAAAGCATTCCAGTTCTTCAAGTGATGAAAAACCAAATAAATCCATAGCATCTTCCCTCACGCATAGGTGTGTAAAAAGAAAAACTCCACTATTTAATTTTTCGCTCAGCTCTTGTCTGGTGTTTGTACTAATATAGCATTTATACCCCACACCGCTGCATTCCACCACTGCAGTGCTATCATCAATATGTATTAAGTTACCCCTTAAACTATAAAACATTACTTATACCCCTTTTTATCATCAACGACCTAAACCTTGCGCCGGAACTTTGAGCATGGCACAACGCTATAGCTAGTGCATCAGCTGTATCATCAAGTTTCGGCATCTTTTCTAAATTTAATATCCTTTTCGTCATGTTCATAACTTGTTTTTTTGGAGCCTTACCGTAACCTGTAACTGCGTTTTTCACCTGTAAAGGTGTGTATTCAAAGACAGGCACGTTAGCTTTCTTAGCCGAAAGCAAAATAACACCTCTTGCTTGAGCTACCTGTATGGCTGTTTTCTGGTTATTTTGAAAATACAGCTTTTCTATAGATAAAACATCGGCCTTTGTCTTCTTTATAATCTCACACATATCGTTATAAATTAAATCAAGCCGATTCAAAAAATCCATTTTAGATTCTGTGGTAATGGCTCCATAGCTTGTAGTTTCAAACATTCCGCCACTTACAGCGACCGACCCAAAGCCAACTATAGCATATCCTGGATCTATTCCTAAAATTATCACAAAAATAACCTCACTTCAAATACAGCAAAACTTATTTGTAATAAAGCCACAAATAAGTCCCAGTGCCGCTCCGGCTAAAACATCTGATGGATAGTGCACCTGTAAATATAAGCGGGAAAATGAAATAATTATTCCCAAAGCAAAGGCCGGCACGGCCAGATTCGGAAAGCAGAACGATATAGTAGTAGCCGCAGCCATAGACGAAGACGTATGACCCGATGGGAAAGAATAAGTTATAGGCTTTTTTATAAGTACATCGTCAAAATCAGGTTCATCAAACGGGCGTTCTCTTCCAACCAGTCTTTTTATAATTATTTCTCCCATAAAGCCTGCAAGTGCAAGCGAAACAATCAACTTTATTCCTTTAGTTCTGCTGCTGTAATTTAAAAGCATAGGAACAGAAATCAGAAGCCAAATCACGCCGTTGTTACCCATTACGGTAAAAAAGATCATGATTTTGTTTAAAAATGGTTTTTGTAACTTTGCAATATACATCAATATTTTTTTATCGATATTTTTTATTTTACTTATCATTTTTTTATCCTTAATTTATTTATATTTTTCATTATAACATAGTCGACATAAAAATAATATATTTTTATAATAACTTTTTGATTTTGATGTTATTAAATTTGTAAATTTATATTGCATTAAAAATTTTTTTGTGATATGATAATTTGAGTATTTAAATGTCGCCTGAGCTTTACAGGTGGATTTAAAGAATCTTAGCTTTGCTATTATAATTTAAATCGGGCATTCCGCTGTGCTACAAGAATGCTAATTTTTAGGAGGAAAGTATGAACGCATTAAAACTTATTTCACAAAATTCAATGAAAAGCGAGTTGCCGAAATTTAATATCGGTGATACCGTAAAAGTAAGCGTAAACATTAGAGAAGGCGAAAGAGAGAGAATCCAAGTGTTTGAAGGAACAGTTATCGCACAAAACGGCAGCGGTATTTCTGAAACATTCACTGTAAGGAGAGTTTCCTACGGTGTAGGAGTAGAAAGAATCTTTCCTATTCATTCGCCAAATGTAAAAAACGTAGAGGTTGTAAGAAAAGGTAAAGTGCGCAGAAGTAAACTTTACTACCTGAGAGACAGAGTTGGTAAAGCTGCTAAAGTTAAAGAAAAAACCAATTAGTGCGCTATGTTTTTGCATGTGAGGTATAATTAATAACTACTTTTTAAGGAGGACTTCTTTATGGAAAATGAGAGCGGTTCTTTATCAAAAGTTACAAAACTGGCTTTTGATTTGGTCGATTGCGCGGTTAGTGCACTTGTTGTAGTTGTTATATTATTAACATTTTTCTTTATAAAATTTACTGTTAACGGAAGTTCTATGCTTCCTACCTTGCACGATCAAGATAAGCTACTTGTCTATCATTTTATGTATAAGCCTAAAAGGAATGACATTGTCACTATAGACAAGCCCGGAGTATTAGACAAAAACATAGTAAAAAGAGTAATAGGGTTGCCTGGAGACTCAATAAGGATAGACTATGAAAAAGGTCAAGTTTTCGTAAACGGAAAACTTTTAGATGAACCTTATGTTAACACACCTACAAACTTAGAAGCTGACTGGGAATTACCTGAAAAAGTTCCTGATGGTTACTATTTGGTATTAGGTGACAATCGAAACGGTTCATCTGACAGCCGTTCCAGTTTAATAAGATTGATTCCGGAGAATAAAATAATGGGAAAAGTAGTTTGCATCTACTCACCATTTAATAGGCTTGGAATACCAAAGTAAAAACATGCCCTCTGCTTTGCCAGAGGGTATATTTTATGCTTAAATGCACAAAAAAATTAAAAAATATCTATTTTTATGATCTTTCATACGAAATCTACTATTTTTTCTTTAAAGCAATAAATTTCACTTAAAATATGGTACAATAATTATACTATTAAGTTTAACAATAAAATTAAAGGGGAATATAAAATGAAAAAAAGTATATCCATATTATTAACGTTAGCAGTTTTCTTACTAACTATTCCAATGCACACTTTTGCTTATGATCCGATGCCAACTTTTCAAACAACACCTGACGGTAATGTATACATAAACATAGACGCAAAATCTTCAAATTCTAATTCCAGTTCTTCATCACAAGGTTTTTCTTTTAAAACTCTTATAACAGTTGCTGCCATTGTATTTTTATTATGTAAACTTCCTTTAAGAAGTATATACAGCAACTTACAAGGCTTTAAAGACAAAATTTCCAATTTCTTTTCTAATAGCACCGAAGATTGCAGCAGTACTTATACTTGGGGTTGCTTGAATGATAGCATAAGGAACTATTTCAACAGTATCCGACCCGAAAGTACAGAAGGAAACGGTTCATCTACGTCCAAGTTTAGGATGCTTCATTCGTTTATCAAAATAATTTCTCAAATAGGAACAGCTTTTCTCCTCTCTTTTAAAACCATTGGCGCCAACAATGTTCCATTGGTCACTCCTGTAGATTCAGTGCGCTCATAGGATTGAGCAAACCAGTCATTTTTTGTAAACTGACACAAATTGATATTCTTCTCCCAATGGTAGTTTTATAATCACTCTAGAAGGGAGAGAGAAAATTGATTAATAAAAATAACTTTTCTGAAGGTTATTCTGTCGACTATAGAAGCAGTCAAACAGATGATAAATATATTCAAAACAAAAGTGCTAAAACTGTCGTGGCAAATAGCCCAAAAATTAGAAAAGTCCAAAAGAAAGTTAATGTAGAAAAAACTAAAGAAAAAGGCAAACCTTTTAAAATCGTCAAAGATCAAACTTCTGAAAAAGAAAGTAAAAACTTAGATGTTTACACAAAGGTTCATTCACCAAGAAAGGTTTTAATATACAAGACTTTGTACGCATGTTTGGTTATTCTTCTAGCTTTTATCGGTGTTACTATATTTTCATCAAGCCTCGGAAGAACAACACCATCATGCGATACAGTATCGCATTCTTGTAATCAATACAATAAAATCTTAGCACCCGTGGTTATGCACGATCCGGCTCCTTTTGACAGACCTGAAAATGCAAATTTGCAAATGGTTATATCATCTTGTATATGGTATGCTATCACGAAAAATGGCACTCAAAAGTATAATACATTTGATGAACGTGGGTTTTCTCTTATACCAGTTTCTGACGTTGTGGATGCTTCTCATGAACTTTTCGGAGAAAACTATAAGCTCAATACTGACGAGGCTTTGTTTGGGCCGTTTTATTCATTATACTCCGGAGACAACAATTTTCACGTTTCAGCTATAAGCAACCAAAATAGCTGTATTCCTTATGTAGACGGTGTGAACGAAAGCGAAGAATTTATTATTTTAAATGTTGGGTATGTAACTAGGGACGATAAATTTTTAAGGTCAGACTCAGAAAAATCTTCAGAACCTAACCCCATAAAATATATGAAATATAAACTTAAGAAAAACCCTAACAATTCCTTTTTTATTTACGCTGTGGAGAATCCTTGATTAATTAATAACCAGGTACATAAGCGCTAAAATAAGGCTAGTATCACATTTTTCATCCATCAGCAGTAAAATTAGAACTAGCAGCAAGCTTCTTTCATTGTCTTTCATCAGAGCATCTAAGATGTTTTTAGAACTGGGCTCATTTGCGATTTTTGCAACGGAAACCTGACTTGTATTAACATCTGGATTAGTTTTTTTTTCTTCGTAGTTACACTTTGTATCATTTTCAATATTTGTTTTGTTCATTTCCTGTTGAGTAAAACTTGCAAGCTCAAGGGACTTCTTTGCCTTTTGTTGCATTTGTTGTACTCTTCGAATGGCCTCTTCCTGCATGCGTCTTACATCATCCATATTTTCGTAGCTGCTTTTCATATCTTTTATTTACCCCCTTAAATAAACCACTTTACAATATCCCTTGACCTTTAAGCAAAGGCAAAACTTTAATCATCTGCATCATTTTTACTGATTCATCAAGCTTTGCCTGCCTTTTATCGCTTAACAGAGGCCGCAATGCCAATAGAAATTTGGTGTTTTTGTCTTCCTTGTTTATTGATGAAATTATAGGCATTATTTTCATTATGGTACTTAAAGTTTCAGCAGGCAAAGCCGGTACATCGCTGGCTTGTTCATCTTGTGAACCTTGTGTATTTTTACTTTCAACACCTGCCTGAGCTGAAATCATTTCTGAAAGGTTTTTTAAGTTATCTAAGTTTTCAGAATTTCCAAGCATGCTGATTAACTTTTCTCTTAAATCGTCCATTGTTATTTATCTCCCATTAAGTCTTTCATGAGCTTTTGAGCCTGTGGTGTGGATAGTAGCTTAGCAGCGAGGTTTTTATCCGTTAAAACTTTTTGTATTTTCTGAGCGTCTTCTTTGCTAATATTTTTTAAGCTTTGAGATAAATCACCGGAAGTCATTGCTTTTTTCAAACTTTCGGGAGTTTGGCCCAAATGTTCCGATACTTTGTTTAACAAGTTGTTTGCTTTATTGTTCGAATCGAAATTTGAATTTTTATTTGACACATTATCACCATCCTGTAAAATATTTTATGAAAAGTTTTTTACGATTATGAAAATTAAGAAAATGATATTACATGCGCAAAATTGAATATGTTTTTCACTTTGCGAAACAATAAAACTGTAAATTTATTTTAGGGGGTAATTGTTTTGCAGGAAACCGTAAAAGATATCATGACGAAGGAAATAGTGGCGCTTTTGCCGGACGACACAGCAAATGAAGCCGCTGTTTTAATGTATGAAAATGACATCGGTTCTGTGCCTGTAATCTCGGGCAGAAAATTAAAGGGCATCATAACCGATAGGGATATCGTTACAAGATGTATAGCGAAAGGCAAACAACCAGATAAAACCAAGGTTTCTGAATTGATGTCTACGAACATTGCGTTTTTAAGTCCTGACCAAACAGTGCACGATGCTGTAAGCTTAATGGCAGAAGAGAAAGTTCGTAGGCTTCCTGTAGTTAAAGACGGGCATCTCGATGGAATAGTTAGCTTAGCTGATATTGCAAGGATTCATTCGGGGCCTGAGATTGCCAACGCTATTTCCGAGATCAGCATTCCAAATTTTGACGATAGCTTTAAAAGTAAAAGAACGAAATAATTTATTTCAGAAAAAGCCATAATCAATACCAGAAAAACGTGGTGTGTGAAATCTATATAAGGACATAAGAGAGCCAGCCGTCCCAAGACGGCTGGCTCTCACTTTATTTGAGTCTAAGGTAGTTGATTAATTATTGCCCTTAAAATGGTTTAATATTCATTAGGTCTAAGTTTGTCCGTGTTTTATCGCTCTCTTAATGTCAATGTTGAAAAATACTACAGTTGAATAATAACTTTTTCTCTTCAAAGAAGTCCGTTATTATTTTTTTATTTTAAATTGACGTGTTTTTCAAATATTATCACTGCATTGTTGTTTTTTAGATATGCCGTAATTTGTGGCACACTAGATTTAGGTGAAGTTGATTTAAATGTACATTGTTTATATTCTATTATTCCCATTCAGTTTCATAAATCTTTTATGTTTTTTTGTACATCCGTTATTGTTGTGATGTGTTATCTTTCTAATGCATTTTGGAGTTAGGGTACTTGCATAACTGTTTGCTATATGATAAACTTTCTACCATATAACAACTTTATTTACATTTTTATAGTTTGAACTTTTTATACTTAAGTTTTAATTTTATACGGTTATCATATGTTTTTTGAAGGTCACTTTGTATTCTTTTTTGGTTAAAATATAAAATAAAAAACTTGAGAAAAGAAAACTTCTCAAGTTAAATGTTGTCAGTTTGGAGCTGATAACCGGATTCGAACCGGTGACCTCTTCCTTACCAAGGAAGTGCTCTGCCTACTGAGCTATATCAGCGACAATAGTGGCAGGGGCAGAAGGATTTGAACCCTCGGCACGTGGTTT
>OIZV01000071.1_pt1 | contig 71274 bp, 62 predicted proteins | sample 1588681 | NCBI WGS metagenome assembly OIZV01 (sample SAMN03283281) | human gut metagenome | biome: human-associated habitat; material: feces | host: Homo sapiens | place: Peru | collected 2012 | reverse complement strand
ATTTGCTGTGTTGCTTGTTGTTGTCTCACGCGACAGCTTATTTAGATTACCACATTGTCATTCGCTTGTCAACAACTTTTTTCAACTTTTTTAAATCTTTTTCACTGCCTTGTTTTCTCCCGGAAGAGAAAGCGAAAAAAAAGAAATCCCAATCACTTAAGATTCTTTTTTTCACTGGTAGTGAAACGGAGAAAGAGGGATTTGAACCCTCGCGCCGGTTGCCCGACCTACACCCTTAGCAGGGGCGCCTCTTCGGCCTCTTGAGTATTTCTCCTTAATCCGAACTACGTCTCTACCAATATTTGATTGCGTCCGTCTTACGTGACGCAAAAGTTATTATAACCAAACTGCAACAGTTTGTCAATCGCTTTTTTCAGTATTTTAAAAATTCTTGCAATAAGCCTGTATTGCCGTTGCATATAAGTCATTTCCCACAGAATCCATCACAACAATGACAGGGAAATCCTTTACTTCCAGCTTCCGTATTGCCTCCGTGCCCAGGTCATCATATGCTATCACTTCAGAGGAGATAATAGATCTGGACAGTAACGCTCCTGCTCCGCCTACTGCCGCAAAATAGACTGCACCGTTTCTGACAACGGCATCTTTTACCGCCTGATTCCGCTTTCCCTTGCCGATCATACCCTTCAGTCCCAGATCCAGCAGCGCCAGAGCATACTTATCCATCCGGCTGGCTGTTGTCGGTCCCGCTGATCCGATAGGTCTTCCCTCTCTTGCGGGAGAAGGCCCCATATAATAGATCACATTGTTCCTCATATCAAAGGGCAACTCTTTCCCCTGCTCCAAAGCTTCATACATCCGCTTGTGAGCAGCATCCCTTGCCGTATATATAATTCCTGTCAGATATACATAGTCTCCGGCCCTCAGTGATCCGGCCACTTCATCTGTCAATGGTACACTGATATGTCTGTCCATTCTTTCCTCCGTCTCCGGCACTCGCCCACGGCAATGCCTTCTATACAGAATCCCTGTCTACAACACTCTCGTGACATGGCGGTTCACATGACAGCAGATATTCACCGCTACCGGCAGCCCCGCGATATGTGTCGGATATGTATTGATATTTACGGCAAGTGCCGTAGTACTTCCTCCCAAACCGCCCGGACCGATTCCGGAACAGTTGATTTTCTCCAGCAGTTCCTTTTCCATGTCCCTGATATAAGGTATCTCCGAGTGCTCATTCACAGCTCTTGTCAATGCCTGTTTCGCCATCAGCGCGCACTTTTCAAAGGTTCCGCCTATTCCGACTCCTACAACCATGGGCGGACAGGCATTCGGTCCCGCATCTCTCACGGCAGTCAGAACAGCTTCCTTCACGCCTTCAATGCCATCAGCCGGTTTCAACATAAAAACGCGGCTCATATTCTCGCTGCCAAATCCTTTTGGTGCTAACGTAATCTTAACCCCATCTCCCGCAACGAGCTCGTAATGAATGACCGCAGGAGTATTGTCCTTCGTGTTCTCCCGGATCAGCGGATCGCCGACAACAGATTTTCGCAGAAATCCTTCTATATATCCCTGTCTCACACCCTCATTGATGGCGTCCTTCAACAGTCCTCCGTCAAAGTGTACCTCCTGACCGATCTCCACAAAGACAACCGCCATACCGGTGTCCTGGCAGATCGGAATCATGTCCCGCCCCGCGATATCCAGATTCTGCTGCAGCTGCCCCAGTATCTGTCTGCCGAGTGGAGATTCCTCCGATCCGGCTGCCTGATTCAGCGCGCAAACCATATCCTTCGACAGAAAATGGTTCGCCTCGATGCACATCTCTTTCACACTTTGCGTAATATCTTCTACATTAATTGTCCGCATTTATTCCGCGATTTCCTTTCTTACGGCCTCAAGCTCCTCCTGAGTCGGTTCAGACGGCACCCAGTTTATGTTTTGCCCATCCCCCTGATATCTTGGAATCAGATGCAGATGAAAATGACGCACAGTTTGTCCGGCAGCCTCTCCGTTGTTCTGAACCAGATTCAGGCCGTCGCACTTCAGCTTATCTCTTAAGGTTACCGCCATCTTCTTAGCCAGCTTCATTGCATCCGCTGCCGTCTCCTCCGGAAGCTCATACAGATCCGCTGCATGCTCCTTGGGCAGAATCAACGCATGTCCCTTCGTTGCCGGTCCAAGATCAAGTATCACACGGAATCCGGCATCCTCGTACAATGTCTTGGACGGAATTTCTCCGTTTGCTATCTTACAAAAAATACAATCATCCTTCTTCATTTCAACGCCCTCCCTATCATAATTTTGTTTTGTCTTCAAACAGGAATAACTGATCCAACGTTCTTAGGATTCTGAAATCTCCCTTTGTCTTCATCGCCCCCGACATAAAGGCTCTTTGAAAGCTCATTCTTCCACTGACAATTTCTTCCATGGTAGCGCGATTCAGCTGCATTTCCACATCCGGCTGTTCCACCGTTCCGTAATAGCATTCAACCTTAGTTCCGTCTACCTTTATAATGAATTTTTTCTTCTTTTCCTCTATTGTAATGGAATAGTTGGCGCGGAATCCGGTCTGCGGCTTAAAATGTCTGCGGAAAGCCCCGACATATTCCTCTTCGCTGTCTGCTCCCTCTTCATTCAGCATCCCACGGAACAGACTTGTCAGTTCCTGAATATCCTGTTTCTGGCGCTGAACATAGCTGTCATCAGACACATATTGCGATAACTGTTCCGATTCCTGCGGTGTCAGATCACTTGTTTTCGGCACAGCGATCCTCTGTCTGACCGCCTGATTGCTGGCAGGGAAACAGTCCATTCTCTGACTGATGGTTCTATACAGGTTTTCCGCCTTTTTCTCAATAATGCGAAGATACTGCTCATGCATTTCCAGCACCACGGTATTCTCGATATAGCCGCAAATACCGCTGCATGGCCGGCCGCCCAGGATCTCCCATGCCGTAGCTAAGTTCAGCTTTCCTTCCCTCTCTCCATATGTCGTGGACATTACCACCGGACACATATAGATTTTGGATATCTTCTCTTTATCTCCAAAAAGCCAGCAGGCATCCAGAAACTGCTGCATATATCCGCCAATTCCGTACCATTCGACCGTTGTCGCAAGGATGATGCCGTCCGCATCCTTCAGGGTCTGCGGCAAGGTAGGAATCGTGCTCTTACACTCATACAGGTTATATCTGGTCACGTTTACCCGAAGTTCCTCCAAGATTTCCTGCATTTTATTAATGACAAACATCGTGGGATCGTCAATGATTCCTCTTCCGCCATAGTAAATATTGATATTCAAACGCGCACCTCCCTATCGTTGTTTCCCCGATCTTCTCCGCCGCTGTAAAATACAGACAACACATCCCCCAAGGAATCCCACTATCAGTCCTCCTACATGGGCTGCATTATCAATGTTTGCCGCGCTGAATCCGCTGTACAGTGAGAGACAGATCATTGCCACTACTCTGATCGGTGTGACATTGGGCATTTTTCTGCCGGACATCAGAACCATCGCAAGCAAAACTCCGTCTAATCCAAATACGGCACCGCTTGCCCCCACCGATCCTGACACATCGCTGTTCATATATTTAACAAACAGAGACAGAAGGTTTCCTCCAATGCCCGAAAGGAAATATAAAACAGCATAACCAATATGCCCTACTTCCTTCTCTATCATAGCTCCCATGAAAAAAAGTATCAACATATTGTTGACGATATGCGTCATGTCAACATGAAGAAACATCGCCCAGAGAATACGCCCGTATTCCCCTCGGATAAGCACATCAATCACATCCAGTTGTCCGAGTCTGTACAGGGTGTTACCGGTAAACATACAGATAACAAACACTATGACATTGACAGCCACAAGCAGACCGCTGATAAACGGCAGTTCCTTCCATTTGTTCAAGCTATATCACCTCGAAGGTTTCAACCTCTTCCATGTCTGTAAAAATCGCAACAATTTCGTCCCTGCTTAATCCGGCAGGAATTATCACCTGACAACTCAACGAAAATGCTTTATTATTCTTGCGTTCCCACCGGAACTGGCTCATGGTAATATTGCGCTGCTCCAATTCCGCGACAATCTTTTCGTAGGCATGCTTTTCTTTTTCGACGCGGAAGCTGACCTGTGCTCTGCTCGGCTGCTTTACGATCCAGAGATTCTTATGCAAAGCCCACTGTAAGATTACAATAATAATTGTTGTACAGATTCCTATGACGTACATACCGGCTCCGATCGCCATGCCAATACCGATGGTCGCCCAGATTCCGACCGCGGTGGTAATACCACTCGAATTACCTCTTTTTCCGGTAAAAATAATACCGCCGCCGAGAATACCAATACCTGATATGATACCCGCAGCCACACGCGACACATCCAGACTCATACCGGGATTTCCTGCCACATCCGAAAATCCGTATTTGGAAATAATCATCATCAGTGCCGTTGCCAGTGCAAGCATCATGTGCGTTCTGGTTCCCGCCGCTTTTACCCGCTGTTGCCTTTCTATTCCTATAACTCCTCCGCAGACGCACGCAAGAATGATTCTTGCAAGATACTCTGCCTGTTCCTGAACAAATTCCAAGGTCGGCATCCTTGTTTCCTCCCCATGTAATTAAGTTTTTCATTCAGAACCCCCATTGCAAAAAATACCTTCTCTATCTTTTGTCCTGTTCCGAATAATTACAAAATTATAGCATAACCTGACCCTGTATGCAAGATTTTAGCGGTCTGCGTTTCGGTCTGCATTTTTATAGAAAGGTCAGACTTATCCTTCCTATTTTGACCTCATCCTCCGTTGCCAGTTCCCGCTTTTCATATGGCTGCAAACGAAGTCCATTCTTAAAGGTGCCGTTTGTGGAATTCAGATCCTCCAGATAAAAGTTTTCCTTTTCCTGTACGATTCTGGCATGTAGTCGGCTGACCGACACATCCTCCAGCACAATATCTGTCTCTCCTTTCTTTTTCCCAATCGTGAGCACGGGTCTGTCAAGCACCGCCAATGTTCTTCCTTCTGCTGTACACAGCCTATGTTCTCTCACTGCACTTTCCGCTGTTCCCTCTATATATATTGTTCTTCCGTAATCCGCTTCCTCCTCTAAGCTTGTCTCTGCTTTGTCCATACTGATACTTTTCCCGTCTGTATTATCCCCTTTCTCATATACAGTCTCCTCCGCCACTGCCCGGCCGCTCATTATCTCATGCATTTCCCGCCGATAGTTCTCTCTCCGGTCTTTCTCTCTCTTTTTCTTTCCTCCAAGGCTTTCAAAGAAGTGCCGGATACCATCCGGCTTCACAGCTTCCACCGGAAATTGCTGCTCTTCCTTTTCTTCCGAAATTTTCCTGTCTGCTTTCTGCCCAACAGCATCATTCAGCCTTTCAGGTGTCACGGTCAGCGTTTTTTTCACAACTGCTGCCTTTTCCAGTTTTTCTGCATCCTCATAGATCTGCCCTTGCAGATAAGCCTCACCTATATTTTCATATTGCTCATACATATGATAGATGCATTCAACAAGCCCTTCATCCTCGTAGTCCAGCTGCTCCACCCAAAATTCCAGAAGCTGCTTAAAACCGTTATCCCCCTCATAGTAGGGGATATACATAAAGGAAAAAACATTGCTCTCCAAATCCTGATAAATCTGCTCGGGATACCAGATAACATTCCGGGAATCCAGCAGAAAGCGCTCCAGCTCCTGCTCGATCCGACGCATTCCCCATATAAAATCCATGATCCATTCGCGCGTGATATGATGCATCTTATACAGCTGTTTTATATTCTGTCTGGACGAAATATCATAATACAGATAGGCAATTCCGTTAATGTATCTCAGGCTGCACGGCAACAGTCCCCGAATCCCTCCCCTGTTCAGAATACAATACTGATATTTCTTTTCTTCCGGCTTCTTTTCCAGAAGTATTCTTTCATAATTACAATTAAGGCTTCTTACAAATTCTGTCTGCACCCTTATTCTCCTTTCACCTTTCGATAAAGTCTGATAAAATCCGTCGGAGAAACTTTGATTGCCTTCCGTTTCACTTCGGCACTCCATGTGCTGTCCCCGGTAAACAAATTCCATTCCGGCAACGGCAGTTCAAAGCTCCCTCCTCCACTGACCTCCACTTTTCCCCTTACCATTTCAAGCTGAAACTTCTCCATGTTCCACGCAAGGTATTTTTCCATCGAAACCGTCTGCATTCTGCTTCTGATTTTCTGTTCCAGCTCCTCCGTCGTGTCACCCGCCACAGCAGCCGCACATATTGTCATTCTGTTGACATCCTGTTCCAGTACGCACCGGTCATATTGAAACGTCAAAAGAAAGATCTCCATCAGAACCGCGCTCATGACAAGCGGCAGAATCAACGCTGCCTCGACCGTAAAATAGGCGTTCTGCTTCCGCATAGCGCTCTCCCTTCTAGACCGTCCGCAACGTATACACGCTGCCAGTCAGAAATAGTCCCAAAACCCAGCCCATTGTCAAAAAAGGAATGAATGGTAGCCTTGTATCCTTTTTCACCTTATGAAACACCAGTAACACGGCAGAGAGCGCTGCCATAAGAAAAAGCGCCATAAGAACAGCCACCATACATTTTTCATAGCTCGTCTGCACTCCGAGCAGAAGCAGCACCACGCCGTCCGCCCAGCCGGCCTTCTTCGTGGACAACGCGATTGCCACCAGTATCAATCCCGGAATAAACGCTCTACAAATTCCTCCGATGCTCAGTTCTCCGTTAATTCCTCCCCACATCAGCATACCGGCTGCCAACACCGCCTGTACCGTCAGCATCCACAGCGGTACCTGTCTGTTCCTTATATCCACAACGCTCATTGCAATCAGCCATACCGTTGTCAATATCACACCCCACATTCCTTCTCCTCCTGTCCATTTTCCTTCTCCAAAAAGTCATTTCGCCATATACGGGAACCATTCTCACTCACAACACCATTCCATGTGTAAAATCACCCTCCGCACCTGCCACATGGCCGGTAGCTCTCCGCCTCGTCCGGTGCAAGCGCAATGACTGTCCTTTTCAACCCCGGGCAATTTCTCCTGTAATGATAGCGGTCGCCCTCCTCCGTGACATAAACCACGATCGGCGCCTCCCCCGCCGCGCATTTTTCACACGCCCTATATCTCTGTCCCCACTCATTTCTCTCTTCCTCAAGCCGTGTGTACGCCGTCTCCCTCACCGATAACTGTAAATGGGTACAATTTCTGTCCCGGTGAAAAACCTCTCCATTTACCGTTACATACACCTTCTCCTCCTGCCCGCTCTCCACAGGGATCTCATAGCCGTTCCATAGTCTGATACAGCATCGGTTCGCCATGCGGAATGGTCGAAAGCCCGCCAGAGGCAGAAAGGATTTCACCTGATAAGTGACCACAATATCCAGTTCATCCGATTCATCCGCCATATCACTTTCCAACAGCCATATTCCCCGGCTTCCCTTTGCCAGAGGGGAACTATCCAGATACTCCCTGCCAAGACAGTCCGTTATCCGGCTTCGTATGTAAAATTCTGTCAATAGCTCCGGAATCGGGTAATCCTCTTCACAGGCAAGCGACGCCATCCTGCTGCCGGTATTCCATATCGCATACTGAATGTTATTATGTAGACGGATCATCTCTATGGCACTGCCAAGATTCATCAAAAAGAAAAGACAGAGTGGGAGAACAAACGATGCCTCTACGGTCATTCCCGCCTGTGTTCTTTTCTGCAGCCAGCTGAGCAGTGATGGCCGCTTTGCGGAGAAATGACTTGAATTTCGGGCATAATCCAACTGTTCCATCACAAACGTCGAAGAAGGTTTTTTTACTATGAAAAGTACTTTTTTTATCATTTCCCGCAAAGAAGCCATCACTGCTCACCTCCAATAGAACCTCTCCCGCAGAATTTCAAACTGGTATCCAAATCCACTGTTAATTTTCATAAGCGCCTCCACCCCGCCGTAGCAGGCATCCAGACGAAAGCATTCATTTCCGGGTGTCAGCCTGATGTCAGCCTCTATCATATTCATCGCCCGGACAGTCACGGTATCGGTGTCAGTCATCATCAGCAGTACCCTGAGATAATCCCGGTAGGCCAAACCCTTTCCTTCTTCCTCAGAGCCGTCTTCCGCTTCCCCCTTAAGGGCACTCATCAGTCCACAGTGCCAGCTTTCCTTATCCTTAATCAGAGGTATTTTCCCTCCCGCCAGTAAAGTCTTTACATCATAAAGGCTTTCCGCATATGCCCACCCGAACCGGATCGCCGTCTCCATCACAGGTATCAGTTCCGGAAACAGGAAAATTCCGCATGCAATCGTGGCGGCCGTCGTAATCTCCATGGATTTTTCTTTGTCTGTATACAAATACAAAACATTTGCCGCCTCTCGAACCGCACACAACCTCGCCGCAATACTCCGCAGATTGTCTGTATCATATTCCTTCCCCGCGATCAGATATTCAATCTGATATGCCAAAGCTCCGCTATCCTTAGGCTCCCTGTAATTTCCCATATATTTCAGCAGATATTCCCGGAATAAAATATTATTCCATACACCGTCCGTGTCCTGCTGCTCCATATTGCCCCTGTTGACAGCGTCCTGCTGCATCCGGCTCTCTATCAGTCCGGTTCTGTCTAAACCCTTCTTTGACAGATCCTCCTCGCTCTCAAGTACCAGCCTCAGGATGCCCATGCGCCTCTTTTTTTCAATTTCCTTTACCGGATTAGTGATGCTGACAAATGCAGTCTCCGTCTCGGATATCTGCACCTCTCTTCCGTTGTAGTCGTCCAGCACATCATCCAGATTTCCTCCTTGCGCGCTATCAGCAGATGCCAGCCCGTTTACTTCTATGGTCTCCAGCCATTGCTGCACATCTGACAGCAAATTCAGACCGACATCATTCCTGATCGCATCAATCGCCATGCTCCTGAATACCGCGCCATCCCCATCTGTCAGAATAGATAGCCCGGTGATCTCTACCTCTCCTGTACTGAGGTCAAAAAAGTCCCGATACAGATAATCAGAGAGGAACACCACATCTGTATGTAAATTTTTGTCCAGATAATCCCGTAGATGCGCCTCGGTATTCGCTCTTCCCGAATTTTCCGTGCCATAGGAGGAATCAATCGCAAACAGGTTATACTGCCGCAAAAGCTCTCTATGGTATTCAGCAAAGATGTTCTGCATCCCGACCTCCGCCGCACAGACGGCCTCCATTGCCGCGCCATTACGTCTGGCTCCGTCTATTAACGTCAGACATAATGGCAGCAGCACGGCAAGGCACATGGTAAGGTACACTGTCAGGTAAGCGTTTCCGCGCCTCATCTTACAGCTTTCCGGTCTGCGCCGTAATCTTGCCAAACAGGTTCGTCACAATCTTCGTAATCTGATCCTTGAAAATAATAACCAGACCCACAAGTACCACAATAATCATAATGACCTCAACGGTTCCCATTCCGTCCTCTTCGCGCACAAAATCCTTCCAGTTCTTCATTTCCTTCATAAATGTTTTCTCCTTTTCTTTTTCTTAAGTCATTAATAGTATCCTTAGATCGTTCCAAACGCCGGGATCATAATCATTACCATTACAATCGCCAGCATGGCAACCATTGGAATCAGAAGCTTTGTTCCCGATTCCTCTCCCAGCTTTCTCGCATGGCGCACACTTTCCTCGCAGCTCCTTTCAGCCTCCTCCCGAAGCCGCTCCAGCAGTGTTCTGTTTCCACGTTTCAGGTTCTGTCCGAGGAGAGCGCTCAGCTTTATATATTCTCTCAGCCCAATCCTCCTTCCAAACCGCTCATAAGCCGCTCCCTCCGCAATGCCGGACTGTAATTCCCTACAGGTATACAGCACTTCCCTGCCCATGACATCCCCATCCCTCTGCCGGTTAGTCTTCCTCTCATAATCACCTCCAATCCTCTGAAAAGCCCCCCGGATAGTCATACCTGCACCGATATACAATGCAAGCTTATGAACCAGCTCCGGGTACTGCCTTCTCATCTCCCGCTGCCGCTGCTCAACCTCCTTGTGCATATCTCTGTCAAAGGAAAAATAGAGCAGCAGACAGACGACCGGGGTAAATGCCCAGATCAGCAGGCAATATCTTTTCTCCTTCAGTCTCCAGACAAGTGGCCTGTCGTTCCATTCCCCCGGCAGAACCCATGTCTCCTCATCCCGGCTGTTCCTCTCAGAATTCAGCAGATACTCACTGATTTCACGATATTCCTGTTCCCCGGAGGAATAGCTCCTCGGGACAACTGTAATGGAAAAGCTCTCTGTCCTGCTGTACTGTTGACAGCTCAGCGTGACTCTCAGCGTCACTCTCTCGGGGGTCTCAACCTCACAGACACCGCCGTTGTGATCCACAATCTCCTCCCTGTCGCTCTCCCATTCCACCTCAAACGGATACCCCTCATATACATCTGCAAGCTCAAGCGCATCCGTCACATGCCCTGCATCACTGTTACCGTCCAGAATCAGCTTCGGTATATTCTCCAGAAAATCATCCGCGAACTCCTGCAGCTCTGCGTCAGTAAGGCTTTGCGCTGACACCGTCATCTGAAATTTTCGCTTTTCCTCTCCGTTGTCCGCCTCCAGAAGAAGCTGTTTCTCCCCTTCCGCATACTTGCCACGATAGATTACTCCCTCCTCCCCAAGCGGGGTACTCTGCAATTGCTGCAGCTTTGCAAACAGTCCCAGAATGAGCCCTGCTGCAAGAAGCATCAGGCACTTCGACAGTTTTTTCACATAATAGTCCGCCTTTATACATTCGACCCGCTCCCCCGGATGGAGCGCCGCAAGATCACTCTCCACAGTGCCTCCCCGGAACAGCGGCAGATTCCAGATACATGCCTTTTTATATAGAAACATCGCTATCCGCTTCATAAAACTCCCCCGTTAAACAGCTGCATTCCGCAATTTTTCCAACAACAGATCTCCAATCAGATACGCCCCTATGTATGCCAGAAGGCATCCCGTCATGACAAGCCTCCCCATAACTCTCTCATACAGCGGATCGAAGAAGCCCTGATTTGTCACCGCAATGTAGGTCATGATTGCAAAGGGCATTGCTTTCATGATTCCAAGCTCCATCTTTCGCCCGGCAAGCAGTGTGTCTACTTCCTGTCTGACCTCTGCTCTCTTGCCGATCAGCTCCGCGGTATTCCTAATAATGTCCGCCAGATTTCCCCCGTTTCTCTTGGCAATGACAAATACCTCCGCAAACTGCAGGATCTCCTCGCAATGGCTTCTCTCCCCAAAGTCCGTCAGCATTTCCTCCAAAGAAATGTTAATGTGCAAGCCCCGGCGGATCGACCGCAGCTCGCCGCAGATCAGAGAATTGCCTCCATACATCTGTTCCATGTCTCCCGCACATTCCACAAAAGCATTTTCCACGGAATATCCCGCCGCAAGGAGAGTCGAGACCGCCAGAATGCATTCCCTGAACTGTGCACATAGCTCCTCTCTCTGCCTCGCGCCCTTCTGCCGGTATCTTTTCCGGTAGAAGACAATCCCTGCCGGAGTAAGCAGCGGCAGCGTCCACAGACTCCGGTAAAAGAAGCAGGAAAGAAATATCGTGACAGCCATCGCCAGAAGCATTTCTCCTACCCTCTCGCCGCGCCGCCAGCGATAACTACTGTAATCCCGCTGCCTTGAGCTTGTTTTCCCTGAGCAGATTTCCTTTTTTCGCAAGCCTTCCAATAATGCCACCCTCACTGTCCTCCCCCGCTTCCTCAAAAACAAACAATGGATTTAGCTTGATCTCGTTATTTTCACAGCCGAGAATTTCCGTTATCTCCAGCACGCGTCTGGAGCGATCCCGCAGCCTCCCGAGATGCACGATAATATCGATTCCCGACGCAATCTGCTGCCGGATTGCCGCCAACGGCAGTTCCATCCCCATCAGCACCATGTTTTCCAGTCTTGCCAGCATATCCTTACCGCTGTTCGCATGACCGGTTGACATACTTCCGTCGTGTCCTGTATTCAGACATTGCAGCATATCCACCGCCTCCGCACCGCGTACCTCCCCCACAATGATCCTGTTCGGTCTCATCCTCAAGGAGGAGCGTATCAGCTCACGGATGCCGATCTCCCTGCACCCCTCTACGTTGCCGTTTCGCGTCTCAAGCCGTACAAGATTCGGCAGCTCCTGCAGCTGCAGCTCTGCGCTGTCCTCTATCGTGATAACTCTCTCCTCCGACGGAATAAACTGGGACAAAGCATTCAGAAAGGTCGTCTTTCCGCTCCCCGTTCCGCCGCTGATAAAGATGTTATATCCCGCTCTGACCAGCTTTTTCAGAAACTCAGCCGCCTCCGACGAAATGGAATGATTCCGTATCAGCCAGTCCATCGTGATCGGTTTCTCCGGGAAGCGCCGGATCGTCACAATCGGCCCATTCAGTGCGACCGGATTCATTACAATGTTGACTCTCGATCCATCCGGCAGCCTTGCATCAACAATCGGCGAAGCCTCATTCACGACACGGTTACATCCCGCGACAATCTGCTGTATGACATCCTGCAGCTTTTCCAGAGAATCAAAGCCCATGTCCAGTTCCTGCAATCTGCCGTTTCTCTCAACGAATATGTGCTCCGTGCCGTTGATCATAATTTCTGACACGCTGCTGTCCTCGACAAAGATCTGAAGAATATCAAGCCGCCTCAGCGAATCAAAAATCTCTTTTTTCAGGCGCATTCTCAGCTTTAAGGGATAAACCCGAAGCTCCTTCTGTTCCAGCAGGACTCCATCGATCGCATCCTCAACCTCAGCGTCCGTCATTTCCCTCATATAGTCCATCTGCTCCTGTACCTTGGCACGCAGCTTCTTTTTTAGTTCCACATACTCCATCCTATAGATCATCCCCTTTCAACAGGTCGTTCACAAGCTCTGCGAGGTCTCCTCTGGTAAGCTGTTCCAGCTCCTCAGGCAGTCGCTGTATATGTGACAGGTTCAGCCGTTTCGTCTTATCAAGGACATCCCCGTACTCACACAGAGCCAGCAGCTGTTCATATTGCAGCAGCTTGCTCTTTGCGATCCGGTCCTCTCTCGTCAGTGTAAAGATTCTCTTACACATCCTCAGAATATCGAACAACCCCTGCATACTCTCACTCAGATCGAGAATGACATACTCATATCCCCCAAGCTCCTCTATCTTCTGCAAGAGCTTCGTCCACTCTGCGGCGGTGATCGACAGAAGGTTCTGCCCCGATTTCATAGGCGGAATGTAGTCAAGATTCCCCACATGCCTGCATATCGTCTGCATTCTCAAAAGAAATTTATCCTTGTCCGCATTGAGGAAATATAACAGATCGGCCAGATCCAGCGTCTGCATATCGGGAAGCAGTTCGGCAATCCCCGCATAATGCTCAAAATTCAGGTAAAGCACGGAATGCTCTCTGGCAAGGAGCTGGCTCATCGTCAGGGCAAAGGAGGTCTGCATACATCTGTGAACCGGTGAATAATTTCCCACAAAGACGGTGTCTGTCTTCCTGCGCAGCCTTGGCGGACATCTGCCCGCCACCTCGATATAAAGCTGTAATATCTCCCTCAGAACCTCATCCGCATGCTGGTACTTGTCCACGTAGCACACATTCTCCCATCTCACGACTCCGCTTTCATTCAGTACAATGATGCGCGGGGTCTGTATCGACTGCAGTTCTTCACTGTACGCCGCCTCCGAGACCACCAGCAGCCCCACCGCAGCCTTTTCCGTGCGCAGCAGATCATCCACACTGGTGTAAGTCCGTATCTTCCATGGCAATTCCTTATGCTTTTTCAGAAACTCCGTCATCAGCTGTGCATACTCCTCCTCCGGGTCGCACAGCACCATAACCTCTTCTCCTTCTTTCAATAGACACCTCCGAGACAGAGCAGCGTACTGATCAGGACTGGGCCGGCAAGACATACTGTATTCCGCCCCGCCGTAGGGTAAGACTGCACTCTACCCCACATCACCGCCTGGACATATCCGGCGAAAACACTCAGCCGCTCTCTGAAATTACGTTGCAAAACTAATTTAATGATTGAAAAAACTGCTGCGATAGACAGCGAAAAAAACAAGAATAAAAAGACCTTATTGAAGGGCAGATACCCTGCCACCACACCGAACAATTTTACGTCGCCGGCTCCCAGTGTTTTGATCTTAAAGAGCGGATACAGCAATACCGTCAGAACTGCCGCATTCGCCATGTAGCCCAAGATTCCCTGTGCCCCCTCCTGCGAAAAACGCAGCACACATCCGTGAATCAGCAGAACCAGCACCAGCCAGTTCGGAATCCTCTTTCTGCAATAATCAAACCCACAGGCAGCTGTCAGCAAAAAGCATAACACCGCCAACAAACCATCTCCTTTTCTCTTTCTTTCACCCGGATAGTGAGGCGATCTCTGCCTCAAAGAAAATTGAATCTTTACCGAACAGTTATCATGAACTGTAAGAGGATTATAGCCTATCCTTTTCGCTTTGGCAAGATACAAAATATAAATTTATCATTTTTGTGAATAATCTACAACAAATGATAAAAACCTATGCCGTAAAGTGCCACAAGCCCAGGAAATCCAAGGATTCCGGATGTCAAAACAGTGATGGCATTAATGCCGATTCCGCAGGAATATCCCAGCCCGACGAGAATGGCATTGATAAAATAGATCGCAATTATCCCCAGAACACTCCGCATAAGAAGGTTCAGTACCCACTCCTTTTTCATAATGTTTACCTCTTTTTTTGTACATCGTATGAGCGGTTTCAGGAAAATATTCTGGTATATTCTGCTTTTTCTATGTCTATACTTGTAACAACCAATGGGAAAGGAACTTTTATTTATGAAAATGTATTTCAGTCAGAAGCTCGACACCTTACAGACCGCAGAAGAAGATTTCACCCCTGTGACATTGCAGGATTCCATAGAAAAAACCCGCCGGGCACTGGATATTGCCTACGCGGGTTTTGATAACGCTATTGATGCTGACATGATTGACAGCTATATTTATGAAATTAATGCTCTGCAAAAGAGATACAAGCACCTCGTCGATCTCGCCGCACTGGAAGCTTCTCCGGCGGAAAAACCATTACGCGTATATTCCCCGATTCGCGCCCTGGTCAGCCATGTTTTCGGTTAAACTGTTCCTGCCGTAGGTCAGTCCGGCATATACGGTCTGGGAATTATTCATGACCGCTCCGGCGCTGTTCCTGTCCGCGATCTGCTCATAAGCATCGCGCAGGGGAAGAATGACCTTCTCGATCTCAAGCAGCGCCTGCATTGTCTCCCCCGCCTCCGCAGCGGCAAGACGCCTGATGCAGAAGCCATAGAGACCGAGCAGTGCAGGTGCCGGCTGATATTTTAAGTTCAGGGAGTCCATCAGTTCGCCGATGCATCCGCGCGCCCTGCGGACAGCATCATGAAGCTCTGTCCTTTGTCCGCACTCCAACGCCGTCTTTGCATCCCTTACATAGCACAACGTCATTTCGTACAAAATAACGATCATCTGTGTCGGATTTGCCTGTGTAATCCTCAGGGTAAAGCCCTGTTTCTGTTCTCTCGTCATAGCAGCTATCCCTCCGCCAAAATTTCAGACTGACTCATTACTGCAGCAGCTGCAATACCTGCGAAGGTCTCTGATTCGCCTGTGCAAGCATGGAAGTGCCCGCCTGCGTCAGTACCTGATAGGTAGAGTAATTTGTCATTTCCTCTGCCATATCAATATCCATGATCCTAGAATAGGCAGCCGTCATGTTCTCGGAAGTGACATCCAGACTGTTGACCGTTGATTCCAGTCTGTTCTGATAAGCTCCCAGCCTGCCGCGCACGTCGGAAACATACTTCACTGCCTTGTCAATATCCCCGATTCCCTTCAGGGCGCCCTCTTTCGTGCTCACATCAAGGTTCTCAATCCCCATGTTTCTAAGCGAAATTGCCGGAATTTCCACCGCGAGCACCTGCCCCTCGTTTGCGCCGACCTGCAAACGCATTGCGCCGATTCCGGTGATGTCCACCGTCAGATTCTGTATTGTGACATCCGTCTGGTTTTCCAGCGATTTCTCTAAATCAATCTTAGCCAGATCCAGCGTCATCTCAAAGCCGTTGGCGCCCTTGATCGTCAGCAGATTATCCTTGGACACCTGCGCCGTTGCTCCTGCCGGAAATTCATTTCCAATATCCAGCTTGGTCACAATATAATTGCCGGTCTCCTCTCCATTTATCATTTCCTTTTCAATGGAGATCTCGTTGATCGTGTATTTCTTCGCAGGAACTTCCTTGGAATACTCGCTGACCTTGACATCGAGGTCTCCATAGACATAGCCCTTTAATTCAAACTCTCCGTTGAGAAGCTTCTGTCCGTTAAATTCCAGCGTCTCAGATATTCTTGTAACCTCTTCCTTCAGCTGGGATACCTCATCCTGCACCGTCTCCCTGTCGCTATCGGACATCGGACCGTTAGCCGCCTTGATCGCCAGCTCATTCATACGCTGCAGCATTTCGCTGATCTCTGTCATGGCGCCGTCCGCCGTCTCAATCACGGAGATGCCGTCGTTCGCGTTGTCGTTCGCCTTGGAAAGTCCCTCGATCTGCGCATTCATACGCTTTGCCATTGCCAGTCCCGCCGGATTGTCCTTTGCATGATTGATCTTCAGACCCGAGGAAAGTCTCTCCAGCGACTGGGCTAAAAGATTGTCATTGTTTGCCAATGCATTGTTGGAAAGCATGGCGGATACATTGTAATTAATTCTCATCTGTCACTTCTCCTTGCTGTACGGCATGTAAAAACACCTTTGCCACACGATAAAGCTCTCTGTTCTCTGTTCCGGCATCCATGCCCCCTCCGGCTGCCGCACGGACATCTGTGGTGACAACACTGATATTGCCCACCGTCCAGCTCTCACCGGCTTCCTGTCTAAAGATATCGGCTATTTTTTTGGTTTTCATAACCTCCTGCCCGTTATTCCTGAGTATTCCGTCAAGTTTTCCATCCTTAAAGCCCAATTCTGCGCTCAGACCCGTCTGGCTGCCGGTCCGGACAGTGATCTCCACCTGACTGCTGCCCTCTGAATTGCGCTCAAAGCTAAGGTGTACCCTTGTCATTTTCCCATCAATCTCCAGCGGCAGGAAAAATTCCTGCTTCTGCGCAAGTCTGCCCACAATCGTCAGCTGCTTATGGCACAGCTGCATATGCCTTACATCAAGGGAGCTGCCCGCCGAATCGAATGTCATTTCCTCGACCGCCGCTTTCGCAGCTGTCAGCGCTTCCTCATAGCTGTCCCCAAACTCTTCCGGCTGGTCGAGCTTCCGCCAGAGCTCCGTCGAATCCGCATCCGCTGTATTTCCGTCAAACAGATCCTCCTCGTCCCCAAGCAATGCCATAGCCGCTATCAGATTATCCGCGCCCACAGGAAGCTCTCCCCTCTGCAGCATTGCCGTGCACTCCGCGTCCGCTGACGCAAGCGCCGAACGGTATTGTGCAAGCTGCTCCCGGTTGTACTCCGCTTCCGCCGTCTCACTATATGACACATCCGTCAGAACTGTTTCTGCCACTTCCAAAAAAGCCCTCGAAATCTGTGCGGGAATACTCTCTCCGTTTCTGATGATCTCCGAGACAGCCCCAAGCTTGTCGCCAACCCTTGCATCCAGCGACTTCGCCTTTCCGCTGCGCACTGCGCTGAGCAGATTCGTAAAATGAACCTCTGCCTGTGCATTGACAAGCGCGCCTACGGCAGCGCCGTCCGTCTTCTCTATCTGCCGCACGAGACGGTAAATGCCGATATAGCTCTCTCTCTCGGCGGCGGTAATCTCATGATTCCGCTCCAATCCGTAGAGGAACCGGCTGTAGCTCTCCGCCGTCGACTGGTACTCCTCCGGCAGCTCCGCAAAATATTCCTCCAACTCCGCAAAGCTCTTCTCGAGGGGGTTGACCCCATCCCTGATCATCCTGAGCGTGGCGGCGGGTGTCAGCTTCTCTACCACCGTCTGCACCTGTCTGTCCGCCTCCCTCACCTTATCAAGATTCTGAAGGTTCATTTCCATGCGGTTATAGCCGAGAATACGCACCGCCCTGCGGTTCTCCTCCGTCAGCTCCTGTCCCAGATCATTCAGTATCTCGTCAACATTGGCAAATGCCTTTTTGATGCTGTCCCCGAGATCCCTTCTTGGCGCAGTCATCAAGGTCTCATAGCTTTGTCCGGCCTTTTTATAGGTATCCTGAAGAGCCTTTCCCTCTGCGTGGAAGTCTCCGAGCGTCTCGATGCTCTGCCCCTCCGCAAAGCTCCCGATGACTCCTGCGGGCAGTCCCGGCAGTTCCCTGACAGCAGTGTCAGCAGCCTTATACTCACGGTACCTTTCGACAGCATCGCTCTCCTGCGGGAAATACTGCTCCGCAAGCTCCTTCTCCGCCTGCCGCAATGCATCGATCAGCTTCTCCATCGGCGCGGTGTCAATAGAAAAGCCGCTCTTCAACAGCTTCACATTTGCCTCCGCCGTCATATGTAACCGGATCTCCTCCAGCTGCCTTCTCGCCGTCAGATTTCCCTCGCACGCCTCCCATGCCTGCTCACTGTGATAATATTCATCCCATCTGGCAGCCTTCTCATACAGCCCCTCGGTGTCACCCGCAAGATCTGCCCGGAGCGGAGTCTTTCCCTCTTCCACCGCCGTCGCTGCCGCCTTCGCAAACGCTTCCATCGTCACCGGAAATTCAAGCTCCTTAAGCTGCTTAAGCTGCCCGAGATTTTCCTCCGTCAGCGGCAAACCATTGTCCAGAAGCCACGCCGCGTCCTGACGGCTTTCCTCGTCCGGCTGTCTGCCAGAGCGGGCGATAATGTCGTCTATCTGCGCCGCCAGCTCTCCGTCTGCCGCGCTCCCTCCGGTTCGCGTATAATATCCCTTGATATCCTCTGCATAATAGGCGGGAGCTTCGGCGCTGCCCGCAGCCGCCCCACTGTTTTCCGCCATATATAAATCCCAGATTTCATTGTCAAGCCCGTTGTCAAGCAGATAGCGGATGCTCCCCTGTCCCGGCGCTTCCAGCTGGTTCGCCATCGTCCATGCCTGTGCAACCGCCGAAATATTTTCCTCCGTCAACGGCAGATCCGCCGCCCGAAAGCTCTCGGCAACCGTCTGCGCAAGTGCCTGACTGCCCAGCGCTGCTGCCAGAGTCTCCATATCAATGTCGTCCGTATAACCAGCGATCCGCTTGCCGGAACGCGCAAGCTCCGCCTTGATCTTATCAACCATCGTCACGGTCTCCTCAGGATCCATGCTTCCGAAATCAAAGCCCTCCTCCTGAAGTCTGGCATAATCCTCCTCGGACATCGTGTTAGACATCAATGTCATGTAATCCTGCTGAATGCCGACATCTGTTCCTGCCGCCTCCTGCTGCAGCTGCAGCACGGACTTTCCCCTGCCGCCATCCACGCCGATGCCGCGGTTCCCATTATTGTAAACAGCCGACGCTGCATTCCGCCTGTCAACCGGCGCCTTATCGCGGACGCCTTCTCTTCTTGCTGGATTCAGATGCTCTGTCTCTATGGCCTTCTGGTTCTGAAATGTAATCTTCACACGAATTCTCCTGTCTGATATAGGTGATCCTGTTCCAATGAAAAAAGATGAGGGGCCTGTCAGACCACTCATCTCTTATTTCGGTTAGCTTTGCCGTTTCCTTAACAGTCGTCAGAACACAAAAACCACAGCGCCATAGGGCGGAAGATCCATGGTGAAGGAGTAATCATGGTAATGGAACGGCTTTTTCTCCGCCATGATCTCCGGCTGAATTTCATTGCCCCAGCCGCCGAATCTCTCCTCATCGCTGTTCAGGATCAGCTTATATTTCGTATTTTTCGGAACCGCAACCCGGTATTTTTCCCTCTTGACCGGTGTCATATTCAGCACAAACAATATGCTGTTCCTTCCTGTGGAGGATTTTCTCACAAACGAATAGACACTGTTCTCGGCATCATCTGCATTCATCCACTCAAAGCCTGCCCATGTGTCGTCCAGCTCGTAGAGTGCGGGGTACTTCCTGTACATTTTGAGCAGCTCCTTCACAAAGGTATGCATGCCCTGATTATTCTTCTCGCCGAGCAGGAACCAGTCGAGCTCCCTCGCCTCGCTCCACTCTCTCTCCTGTCCGAAATCCTGTCCCATGAACAACAGCTTCTTGCCGGAATGTCCGAACATATAGGCATAGCCCACCCGGAGATTGGCATACTTATCAACAGGGTAGCCGGGCATCTTATTCACCATGGAACACTTTAAATGTACCACTTCATCATGTGACAGCGGAAGAATGTACTTCTCGCTCTCATTATAGCTCATCGCAAAAGTCATTCCGTAATGATCGCCCTTGCGGTACAGCGGATCGAGCTTCATGTACTCACAGAAATCGTGCATCCAGCCCATGTTCCACTTAAAGGCAAAGCCAAGACTATCGCCGCCGATATCCCCCGTAACATTCGGCCATGCAGTTGACTCCTCCGCGATCGTCAGGAAGCCCGGATAACTGCCGCGCGTCACGGAATTCATGTGCTTGAAGAACTCGATCGCCTCAAGGTTCTCGTGTCCGCCGTATTTATTCGGAACCCACTGTCCTTCCTTCTTGCCGTAATCCAGATACAGCATGGACGCAACCGCATCCACACGGATTCCGTCCACATGGAACTCTCTGAGCCAGAACAGCACGTTCGCAATCAGGAAATTCTTGACCTCGGGCTTACCGTAGTTGAAAATCTTTGTCCCCCAGTCCGGGTGCTCGCCAAGTCTGGGATCGGGATGCTCAAAGATACACTTGCCGTCAAACTCCACCAGCCCATGCGCATCCGTCGCAAAGTGTGCCGGAACCCAGTCCAGAATTACTCCTACCCCCGCCTTATGCAGCGCATTGACAAGATACATAAAGTCCTTGGGCGTTCCGTAGCGCGATGTCGGCGCATAATATCCTGTGACCTGATAGCCCCATGAACCGTCAAAGGGATGCTCCGCAATTCCCATCAGTTCCACGTGAGTGTATTTCATTTCTTTGATGTATTCCACGATCCTGTCCGCAAACTGACGGTAATTATAAAAGCCTTCCTCTGTCCCGTCAGGATGCTTCATAAAAGATCCGATATGGCACTCATAGATTGCCATCGGTTCCCTGTTCATATCCTTCTTGTCCCGCTGTTCGAGCCATTTTGCGTCCGTCCATGCAAAACCGGATAGATCCGTTACAATGGAAGCCGTTCCGGGACGGTACTCTGCCTGATTGGCAAACGGATCTGCCTTGTAAAGCTTTCTGCCGTCCTGCGCATGAATGAGGAACTTGTACATTTCTCCCTCTGCCACGCCCGGAATGAATAATCCCCAGATTCCTACAGGGCCGAGCTTTTTCATCGGATGCTGTTCCTCGTTCCAGCCGTTGAAGCTGCCGATCACATAGACCGCTTCGGCGTTTGGCGCCCACACTCCGAAAAATACTCCCTCTACACCGTCTTCCACAGAGAAATGCGCTCCGAGTTTCTTATAGATGTCGTAATGAGTGCCCTGTGAAAACAAGTACTGATCCGCCTCTGAAATAAATACCTTCTCCGTACCCTTTTGCATGTCTGCTCCTCCACTATACAAAATCCTTTTCTGTCAGAATGATCATATCCTCTTCATCATACCTCTTTGCAAACAGGATGTCGAAGAAATGACCCAGCGTCTTTCTGTTTGCATGATGAATTGCCGCGTCCACAATCTCCTTCACATCCAGCACCGTTACAACGTGATCTATGGTCTGCCGTTCCTCAATGCATGTATGCAGCGCCAGCATACCCAGCTCGTCAATGGAGTACTCCTGCTTTTTCGCATACTGTCTGCCAAATGCGGCAAGTGAATCATTGCTCATCGCCTCGACATCCATTCTTGCAGTGAAGCTCTCCTGCAATTCGGGATATACCTTGAACAGCTTGCCGATTGCCTTCTTTGTATCCTCCAGCGCAATAATGATGCCGAAATTCTCCTTTTGCAGGGTCTTGCACAATGCCTCAACCGCCGGTTTTTCCATCTTGGATGCCTTCTGGATAATCAGCGCGCCATTCTTGAGATGCTCCAGCGTTTCCTCAACATTTCTGGCATTCATACCCTGACCGGAGATCTTTGCAACCTTTCCGGAGAAATTGCTGTCTGTCATCTGAATCTCGCGGATCATATTCTTGGCAAGCGACAGGGTGTCCATACCCTCCTCACCCGTGATGATGATATTACCCGTATAAGCCGCCATGCTGATGCTGTCGATCGCCTTAACCAGCTTTTCCTTGCCGGAACGGCTCTGGATGAAGGGGCCGTACAGCTCCTTCTCCTCGCGGGTCAGCGCCCTCACCTTCGGCTTCTCACGTTCAACCGGCTCGTCCGCCTTGGCGGCCTGCTCCGGCTCCGCGGGGTTTTCCGTCTGGCCTACGGCCTGCTCCGACTCTTCGGTTGTCTCCGCGAAGTTCTCCGCCCCTGTCACCTCTTCGGGCGCTTTCGGCTCGTCCGCTTCGACCTCCTCGATCTCTTCGATTTCCTCTACCTCTCCGTATTCCTCATCGGCGGCATCCTGTGCTTCCCCGGATTCCTCTGTCTCTGCGACAATCTCCGCCTCTGCCACTTCCTCTGTCTCTTCCGGCTCCGCGGGGCTTTCTGTCCGATCTTCGGCATGTTCCGGCTCTGCGGCAGCCTCGTCCGCCTCGATCTCTTCGATTTCCTCTGCCTCGCCGTATTCCTCATCGACGGCATCCTGTGCTTCCTCGGATTCCTCTGTCTCTGCGACGATCTCCGCCTCTGCCACCTCTTCGGGCGCTTCCGCTTCAGCAATCTCCACCGGCTCATCCGTCTCATCATCCTTCGCTGCTGCCTGCTGGCTCTCAAGCTGCTCCAGCAGTCCGTCCCTTACCGCGGCCTCAAATTCGGTAAACATGGTTCCCGTCTGCTCCAGAACATGCTGGCGAACCTCTTCCTGACGCTTTGCCTCGTTGACCTTCTTCAGCTTCTCCCATTCTGTGAGAATGTCCTCAATGCTCATCTGTCCCGTGATCTGCTTTTCAACAGCCTCACTCTCCGGGACAACAAGTCTGATCTGTCCGTCCGACTCCTGGGACAGCACTCCCGCAAGCTCCTTCGGCGGCTGTGCCTTCAAAACCTGCTCCTCGCTCTCCATGCGCAGCTCATTCATCACTGTCCGGGCTGTCTCGTCCGTCTCCTCTGTCGCCGGAACCGGTTCTTCCGGCTCCCCTGCTGACACTATTGCTTCTTCCGGCTTTGCAGTCGGCTGCTCAGTTGCCTCCGGCTCCTCTGCCGACAGTACTGCCGGCTGTTCCTCCTCTTCGGGCAGAATCTCCTCCATGCCCATCGGACTGCCTGTAGGCTGCTCCTGAGAACGCTCCTGGAGATTTCCCAGATCGCCGGTCGCGCCGAAGAAAACCTCTGAGCCCTCCATTACCTCCGCCTCGGGGCCGAAATCGCCCTCGTTCACCTCGTCGATCTCCGGCAGAGACAGGCTCTCCGTATCTGCGTCGATCATCGGTGAAAGAATGGATCGTGTCACTGCATCCTCTCTGCTCTTCTGATCCGCAGCCAGTACCTCCTTCAATCCGGCAGCAAGCTCCGCCTGAAGGTTAATTGTATTATATTCACCGACATCCATGGTTTTCACCTGAATGTCCATTTCCTCCGGTTCTTCCTTTGTCTCCGGCTGTTTTACCTCGGGATATACCACCCTCTGCTGTTCCGGCTGTGCATCTGACGGGGTCTCTGCCCACAGCTCCTGTGGCTCCTCATAGCTATCCCCGCTTTCGGGTCTTGTCTGCTCCGGTATCTCCCCCTTTGCAAACCTGTGGTCGTATTTTGCCTGCTGGCTCGGCGTCAACGGCTCATGGAGCATTTTCAGTTCCATCGCCTTAATGACATATTTGCCCTCGCCGAACCAGAGGATCAGCTCATCGCACTCCTCCACGCAGCGTGTTGCCAGACCGACCCTGTGATACAGGTAGGCAAGCTCATACGCCCACTTTTCCCTGTAATCCCGCTTTTTCAGTTCCTCGAGCACGCCGATACGCTCCTCAAGCCCTACATCCTGTGCCTCGTAAAGCTTATATTGGAGAATATAGCGTCCGGGATCCTTCGGGGCAACCTGCACAAACTCCTTGTAATAATTGATCGCCTGTACATATTCCTCTGTCTTGATGCACAATTCGCAAAGAGAATAGCAGATCGTCTTGCCGCCGGGTCTTCTCTCATATGCCAACAGCAGCATATTCTTTGCGTCCTCATAGCGCCTGTTGATCTTATACAGATCGCTGATGGTACAGAGCATCATCACGCTCTTTACCCTGCGCCAGTCGATTGTGTCCGCAATATCCGCCGCCTGTGCATAGTCTCCTGTTGCTATCAGTTCCTTTATTTCATCCGCTCTTACTTTATATTCAAACTTATCCAAGGTATTTCGCTCCCTATCCGATGCGTAAGTATAGTTACCCACTATTATTGTTTAGTTTATCATAGGGTGAAACATCTGTCAAAAAGAAAAGCGAAAAAAAGCACAAGATATAGTGGACATATCCTGTGCTTTTTAACAACATATCGAATTACTTTATTTCAGAGTCTCCTGTCGGAGCTTTCTTCTTTTTGCGGACAGCGAATACCGCTCCGCCTGCCACTACTGCAACGGCTGCGATACAGATGCCGATGATAGCCGCCATATTCAGTCCGCCCTTCTCAGCGATCTCCGCCGTGTCGCCGTCTACCGGAATCTCCCCGGATGTCTCCGCCTCCGGTTCGGGTGTCGCTTCCGGCTTTTCTTCGGAAGGCTCCTCCGTCACGGACTCCTTCTTCTCCTGATATTCAGGATCAACCTTGCTATAATCCACGAATGCCCAATATGCAGGCTTTACCTTGTAGTCAGAATCAAACAGCAGCGGGCACTGTGTCAGTGATCCGTCCGAACCGCCGCCCACATTGGATGCGGTCTGAAGCCATGAATACTTATCAACCACTCCCCAGAAGGTGATTCCGCCGACATCAATTCCGTCCTCAGCATCCAGCTTCTTTAACAGCTGATAAATGTCATGGTAACGCTTTGCCTGAGCCTTATACTCGTTCTGCAGCTCTCTCTCGCTGGAGATGTCTCTTCCTGCCTTCAGGTCAAGCTCTGTGTACTGTATCTTTCCTACAACCTCAGCATATGCCCTGATTGCCTTCTCAATGTCAGACAGTGCAGGATAGGACAGATTGTAATGTCCCTGCATACCCATCGCGTCGATTCTTGTGCCATCCGCCGCCAGAACATCCTTCAGCAGTGTGACAATACCCTTTACCTTGCCTGAATCTGTCTCGTTGTAATCATTGTAGTACAGTTTCACATTTGCAGGCGCATACTTGTTTGCATACTGGAATGCCTTGATAATATATTCGTTGCTCTGGTATACTGCCCACCAGCTTGAGTTGCTGCCATGCGTGTCATCCGAAGGCTGCTCGCTTGCAGAAATCTGGTTTGTACGGTAGCCCTTGCTTCCGTCAGCAACCGCCTCGTTTACAACATCCCATCCGTAGAAGAGATCCTTGTAGGGACTGTCCTCACCGAGGAAGTGCTCAAGCACTGTCTTAATGTACCATTCAAGACGCTGGTTCATCACTTCGGCACTTACATAATTCTCTGTGCCGTCCGCATTCTTGCCGACCTTATAGTCCTCGCGGAAGAACCACTCCGGTGTCTGTGCATGCCATACGAGCACATGTCCGCGCACCTTGATCTGTTTGTCAGGATTTGCCTCATTCCACTCAAGCACCTTATCCAGAATTTCCTCAGCCTTTGAGTAATTCAGCGTAGGGACAACAAGGCTCTGTCCGTTGAAGGTGATTGTCTGCAATGCTGTGTGCTGGCTGTTGCTGTAGCCAAACAGTGCATCGGGCTTCAGTTCATTTCCGATTGTCACGGCATTAAAGTGCTTATTGATCAGCATTTCAATACCGAGATCATCGACCTCACCGATACCGAGTGCGGTACCTGTGATAAAGTCATCTCCAAACACTTCGCCGAGCGCTTCGTTCAGATTCGGAACATCCTCGTCAATGCTGGGAGGCTCCGGAATAAACTTCTCCATCTTTACTCCTGCAATACTATAGCTTCCCTTTACGCAGTCGCCCTTGCCGTAATCGGTTCCCTGCTCCAGAATACGAATCACTACCTGTGAAATGGGGTTATCATTCGTTACCTTATAGGTTCCCTCAAAATACGTCCATACACCCGGCTCAAGGATCAGCGAGTATGTGCCATCCAATCTCGGATTGTAATTAGCCACGCCGTCCTTATCCACCGTATACGGTGCAAATTGTACTACGCGCTGCGAGCTGGGCGCTCCCTTGTAATCATTTGACAGCTTTGCCCAGAAGGAGAAGGTATAGGTCTCATTCTGCTCCACTCTTTCCGTGATGTCCTGCGCAAAGCACTGGTACGGAGAGGTTCTTCTGGAGTAGGTCGCATAGGTATATACATTTCCGTAGATCGGCGTACTGCTGGTCTCTCTCGTTATGGAAACTCCCTTATTCTGATCCCAGAAGGCTGCCTGCCAGTCAGAGAGATCTTCGTCCGCAAAGTCACCGTTTATGACAATGTCCTTGGAAGGAACATACGGCGCAGGCTCCTCCGTCATACCAAAGGTAATGCCTGTGATTGTCACGCTGGCGCCATTCGGGTTCGGCGTTGCCAGACTCATAATACCGATTGCATCAATATATCCGCCATATGTAGGTACAAGAATATAGCTGCCTTCAATTGAATTGTAATAGTCTACGTCAACCTGTACCCCGCTCTTATAAAGCTTCACTGCGATCGGGACGGTCTGATCTGCCACAAAGACCTTCACATATGCACACTTCGACATATCGAGCTTCTGTGTCAGCTTCAGCCTTGCCTCGTCGTAATTATTCTTGAAGGAGATCTTGACTCCATTGTCAACCGTCTCTGTTGTTGCAGATGCCCAGTTCACCGTCAGATCTGCCGGATTGTAGGATACTTCACAGGTCGCCGTCTTGGTGATGGTGCGCTTATTGGAGTTGCCGCCACCTCCACCATTATTCTCCATTGAAGGATCCATCCGATCCGTCTCCCACATCTGGACACCGGTTACATAATATTCACCCTTGACACAAGTGCCCTGTCCATAATTCGTTCCCTGTTCCAGAATACGGATGACAAACTTCTCCGACTCCCAAGGGATGACTACCGTTCCTTCAAAATAGGTCCATTCCCCCGCCTTCAGGCTCTGCTTATACACTCCACCGGGAACCATGCCATACTGTTCCTTGCCGTTTTCATCTACATAATAGGGGCCGAAGGAAACAACTCTCTGCTCAGCCGGTACATTTGCATAGGCATCTGAGAGCTTTGCCCAGAAGGAATACTTATAAATCTTACCCTTTGTTACTCTTGCCGTAATATCCTGTGCAAAACAGTTATACGGGCTGACACGATCATAAATACGACCATAGCTGGAAACACTGCCGACAATACTCTCGGAAGCTTGCTCCGCTGTAATTGTCGCCTTTTTGCCGGTATCGTCTCCCCAGAGCGCTGAGCCCCACATAGTGACATCTCCGTCCTCGAAGTTGCCATTGAGTACGATGGGCAGCTCTGTCGTGAAGACAATTCCTGTCAATGTCATGACCGTAGGCCCAACACTGGTCAATCTGATATACTTTGCTCTCGTGAAGTAGCGGCTCAGCGAAATAATGTTATTGCTGTCTGCCTGTGCAATCTCTCTGAGACTGCTGTCGAGCAGGCTGATCGTTACGCCATACTCGCGTACCACCGAACGTCTGGATACATATTTCTTATCCTCGTACTGGAGCGAAATCCGCCTGAGATATTTAACATCAATGCTGTCCGGTATCTCAAAGGTAAGACTTGTACCGCCGCGCTTAAAGATGATCTCCTCTTTAACTACCTTAGAACCATCTTCGGACAGAATCGGATTAACTTCCACGCCTTCATCCTTTGTCGCACTGTCAAAATCAAAGCATCCCGCCGAACAACTGGTATCATTGCCATTATTGACCGGTCTGTCAAGTCTTGTTCCCGACATCAGGAAGGTAATGCCGTTCAGTGTGATCGTTGTTCCGGGTACAAATTCGTCATTCTCACGTCCCGCCTGAACACCGATCTGATTGATCAATGTGCCACAGGTGATGCTGCTTCCCTGAACGGCGCCGGTTCCGTTATGGATGTTCCAGTAGCTCTCCGCCTTGTTGCCATCCTTGGCAACATAGAAGTTCACCGGCCCGTTTACCGTGTTGAAATGCAGCGTCATGCCCAGACACTTTGCCATGTTGAGCACATCGGGAATGTCGAAGGTGACATCCTGATCCTTGTTGGCAAATGCAACGACCCACGCACCATTCTGGTAAACGGCGCTGCTCGAAGAAGTTTTCAGCTGCTCTGCTGTATAGGTCACCTCATAGGTCGATTCAAACTTCTTGTTCGGGTCATTTTCAAACGTTACTCCGTGGAACTTAATCGTCTGCGCTGAACCGTTGGACCAGATACTGATTGTCGTCGCTGTCGTTCCGCTTGTCAGCGTTTCCGGATTCAGGTCAAAGGTATAATACCCGCTTGCATCCGCCTCCGCAGTTGCAGTCCACAGATCGATCGTATTCGTCTCCTCGCTCCAGTAGTGCAGACCAAACTTCATCGGCTTAGAAGCATCCTCTACCGTAAAGGTTATCTTATTATACTTCGTCAGGTCAACCGCATTGCTAAGCGTAAACTGGATCTGGTTCCAGCCGTCAGGATAGGTGATCGTCTGGATTCCGGTGGTTGCGTTGCCTTCATAAGTCACATTGCTGCTTCTGTAGTAAGAGTTCATGTTTGACTTCAATGCCGGCAGCACAAGTCCTGTATTTCCTGCATCAACTGCCTTTGTCTTATTCTCTCCGGCAGGAGAAGGATCAGGTACTACAGTTCCGTCATCCATCACGAACAGCACACCGTGAAGCACGCAGGATGCTCCGTCCACACTGCTCAGGCCAATATGCTTAACCTTTCTTGCTCTCTGCTCATCATTCAGCTTAAACACATAATAAACTGTTCCATTCGCTGACTTCGGATAAGCTGCCGTGTTACACTCCTCTGAACCTGTATTCTTCCCGTATGCACCGAGAATTTCACAGGTATTGCTCCACCATGTATTGTCATACAGGAGCAGATTCACATTATCCTGCTGCTCCGAAACCGCAAAGACAACCTCTGTACAGTTCTTCAGGTCAATTTCTTCCTTCAGAGTAAAGACTGCCGATTTGTAGCTCTTATCCAGAGAAACCTCATATCTGTCATTCTCTTTTGCCGTCGCTGTTGTTGCACCCTGAACCTGAACTTTTTCTATCTTGTCGTCTGACAGAAGGATTCTCACATCGTCCGTTCCATCTCCGGCAGGTGTCTCATTTTCCGTCGAAACAGGTGTGCTTCCGCTCTTCTTCTCAAAGGTAATACCGTGGAATTTCAGGGTCTGCGCGCCATCGGCGGACCAAACACTGATGATCGTCGCAGTGGTTCCCTTTGTCAGAGCTGTCTGATCGAGATCAAAGGTATAATAACCGCCCTCATTTGGCTCTACAATCTGACTCCATATTTCGTTGGTTTTCGTGTCCCGATAATCTAGTTCAAGCTTTATTTTCGCTGTTGCGCCCTCAACCGTGAAGGTCACGCGGTCATACTGCGTCAAATCCACCGATTCATTTAGTCTAAACTGAATCTGATCCCAACTAGCTGAGTAAGTAACTTCATAGATTCCATTAGTCTCATCAGGTGTGTAAGTTACATTATCACTTTTATAGTTATACTTCATGTTTGAAGACAGTGCAGGTAATGCACTTCCAGTGTAGCCCTCTTCAACCTTCTTTGTCAGGTTACTTGAAACCGAAGTCCCGTCCTCCATCTCAAACAGCACACCCTGGAACACACAGGTGGTTGCCGCACTGCTGCTCACACCTATGTATGCTACTGATTTTGCCCTCTGCTCTTCCGTAAGCGCAAAGGTATAGTATACTGTTCCATTCTCTGTCTTCGGGAAATCTGCTATACAGTATTCTGCAGACTTTTCATTCTTTCCATATGCCCCGAGTATTGTACAGGTGCTGGTATACCATGTATTGTCATACAGGCTGAAATTCAGGCTTTCTGTCTGTCCGGATACTGCAAACGTCACCCTTGTACAGTTCTTAAGGTCTATCTCCCCGCTCAGCTTAAACAGTGCAGAATTACCATTTCCGTTCAGGGACAGCTCATACATATCGTTCTCTTTTGCTGTCGCTGTAACTCCGTCATTGTTATAGGAATTCTTTACCTTGTCTGCCGACAGCGTAATCCGCTCGTCGTCCTTTCCGTCTCCCGCGGGTGTCTCGTTTGCACCCGCAGCATATAACACCGGCGTCTGAGCATTGTTTCCAGAAACGCTTGCCAGTTCTGCCACGGCATTGCCGGAAACGTCCTGCATTTCAACGGCGTCATTGCCAGAAACAGCCTCTGTGCCCACTTCGTCAGCATTGGTTGCCAGCGTGATCAGATAGTCATTGTTGACTGCTCCGACAATCATGACCACTGCCAGAATGAGCGTAATCCATTGCCTCACCTTTTTCCTCATAAATCCCTCTTTCCACGGACAAAATAACCAATTTTCTTTTACAATGGAAATTATTTTGTGCAAGATTTTTTTCGCGTTGTCCGTCCCGCCGATACGTTTGTGTGTTTTTCCAAAGAAAATAGCTCTATTTGATAATTATATAGATAATTTGCTCGGGCACGCTCCTCATTTTTTGCTCTAGGATGCCCAGATATTGCTAAAACATTTGTAGTGCTTTGTTTTTGTAAATAAAAGGCCGCCTTTTAAGCCCAATTCCGTGAAATTGGCGCAAAAATACATACATTTTCTGCTGGGCACAAAACAAAAAAGAGCCGCAACCATGATATACTCATAGTTACAGCTCTTGCTATTTCTACTCCGCTACACAACAATGTCTGCATAGCTCACAAGCGTTACATTGCCCCTTTTATTCGCTTCGTCTATGCAGCCTTTGGTAAAGCCGGACTTAGAAAAGAGGTACAGATGCATATTTTTGTAAGGAAACAGCCTGCTGCGTTTTGCGAGAGTTTCCAAGATACCCAGATCAACCTTTTCATTTGTCCATTTGCACTCGGCAAGAAGGATGGTATCTTTGTCCTGTTCGCCCATAATGTCAATCTCTACCTGACATTTTTCAGCAGAGTCAGTCCCCCACCACCGCCCAAGGGAAGTGAACTGTACCGGACATTTGTCTGTTAAAAGCTGCCTCCACAGGTACTGCTTACAAATCTCCTCGAAAACCTTTCCCATATAATCGGACAATTCCGGCTCAATACGCTTGTATACCAGATCGGTCGCGCCGCGGGCAATGGCAGAATTGTTCTCCAGCACAAAGCGGTACCAAAAACGGAACATATTATCTTCAATGGAATAAATGGATTTTCGAGACGCCTTTTCGCCATAAGGTGACTCTTTTTGTACGATACCAAGGTTCAATAAGCTTTTAATATAGGTTGCGCATATATTAGTATCTTCGCCCACTTTACCGGAAATCTCTGACAGACGTGAAGCTCCTGACGCAATCGCCGTAATGATCGCTGTATAAATGGCGGGCTCACGCACCTCCTGTTTCAGAAGGTTAATCGGCTCCTCATATAGAAATGAAATTGGATTTAAAAATGTATTTTTAATGTTATCTTCAACGCTTAAATTGTCATTCATCTGCAACAAGTACTGCGGCGTTCCTCCTACAATACCGTAAATCAATGCCTTATCTACAGCGGAAAACCCTTTGAAATAATGACAGGTTTCTTCAAAGTCAAAGGGAAGGACTTTCATTTGTGCCGTTTTTCTTCCGTATAAAGGGGCTTTATATGCAAGGACGTGATCTTCCATGTAGGACATCGAAGAGCCGCAAAGAATGAGCATAAGCTTAGAAGAGTCCTTATATTTGTCTATCAATAGCTGTAGGGTAGACGCAAGGCTCTTTGAAGACCGGGCAATATATGGATACTCGTCAATCGCCAGAATCAGCCGCTCCGTTTCTGCCAGTTTAAATACATATTCCAGTGCCGCCTGAAAAGAGAGGAAGGAGGATTCTGTTTCAATTCCACTGCTATACTCAATAATGCTCTTGCTTAAGTTTTCGAGATTTTGCCTTGCATTACTTTCTACGCCCATAATGTAAATGGCTTTTTTATCCCCAAGAAATCGAGTAATAAGCGCAGTTTTACCTACACGACGCCGACCGTAAATCACAACAAATTCAAACTTGTTTGATGTATACAGCTTTTCCAGAGCATTCAGCTCCCGCTCTCTTCCGATAAACATATCCATATCGTATGCCACCTCCATCTCAGGATGGCTATAGTATACTGCATATTTAAAATTTAGTCAAACACGATTTACTCAAACACGATTTGGTAAATCATGTTTGAGTAAATTAAATTATTGTTTCCGCTGGTTTATATGCTATGTCTTTCCTCCGCCCTTACAACCGGTTGCTGAGTTCTGCGAACTGCTCGAGTGTGAGCGCCTCGCCACGGATGGTAGAGGAAAGTCCCATCTCCTCCAGCACTGCTGCCACGCGCTCCTTCGACAGTCCCAGCTCCGGCGCGTTGCCGAGTCCGTTGACCAAGGTTTTCCGGCGCTGTCCGAACGATGCCCGGATCAGCCCGAACATCTTCCGCTCGTCCTCCACATGCACCGGCGGCTGCTCATATCTGGTAAGACGGATAACAGCGCTTCCCACCCCGGGTCTCGGAATAAAGCAGTTCGGTGGCACGTTTGCCACGATCTCCGGCTTCGCATAATACTGCACGGCGAGGGAAAGTGCCCCGTAATCCTTCGTTCCGGGTCCGACCTGCATACGGTCGGCAACCTCCTTCTGCACCATGATCGTGATGCTTTTCAGCGGAACATGATTCTCAAAGAGTCCCATGATGATCGGCGTCGTTATGTAATAGGGAAGATTCGCCACGACCTTGATCGGCCTGCCGCCGTTCTTCTCCTGCACAATCCGGTTCACATCGACCTTGAGGATGTCGTCATTGATAACCGTGACGTTGTCATATTCCGAGAGCGTGTCCTCAAGAATCGGAATGAGGTTTTTATCAATCTCCACTGCGACCACCTCACGGGCGCTTTCCGCAAGATATTGCGTCATTGTGCCGATTCCCGGGCCAACCTCAAGGACGCAGTCATCCTTCGTGATTCCTGCCGCCGCAATGATTCTGTCCAGCACAGAGGTGTCGATCAGGAAGTTCTGCCCGAACTTCTTCTGGAAATTAAAATTGTATTTTTGCAGTACCTCTATGGTATTGCGGGGGATGCCCAATGATGCCATCTTCCGCCTCTCCTCTCTATCTTGTAAGCACTAGGTATGCGTAAAACTCTCATATTGCAAATAACAGTTGTGCATTTTGTGCAACGTCACTTATTACATCACTTATTATTAAAGTATTCCATCACCTCAAACAAATCCTTAAAAATACAGCTGCTCAGGCGCCGCATCTCCTCGTCCGGCGCGATCATGTCGGGAACCATCAGGGGGAGCATCCCGGCTGCGTGGGCAGATCGGATGCCATTCGGCGAATCCTCTATCGCATACGCCTCCTTCGGATCCGCGCCGAGCCCCCTGCATGCCATCAGATAAATATCCGGCTGCGGCTTGGAATGCTCCACCATATCTCCGGTGATCACTGTGGAAAAATAGTCGCGGATTCCCGCCTGTTCCAGATGATTCAGCACGGAAGAACGCCTTGTCGAAGAGGCAAGCCCGACCGTCCAGCCATTTTCCTTCAGCCAGTCCAGAAGCTCCCTCACCCCCGGCTTCATCGGAAGCCCGTTTTTCTCAATATAATTCCAGAACCACACGGATGCCTGTTCGCGGAAGCCCTCATAGTCAAAGTCCTCCCCGTAGGCATTCATCACGATCCTTCTGCTGTCATTCGCATTCAACCCGATGCACTGTGGAAAAATTTCCTTCATGCCCGGCAATCCGTTTTCCTCTGCGACTGCAAGCCAGCTGTCCTGGCAAAGCCGCTCTGTATCAAAAAGGACTCCGTCCATATCAAAAACAACCGTATTTTTCATATCTTCTCCTCAAAGCCTTACAGAGTCTTGTTTTCACTCCATGCTTCCTGCCTGTCTATCATACACGAAATCATCCAAAAAGTGAACACAATTATACAAAACAAGGACATCCCCCGAGGCGTACTGTCCGATCAGGTCAGACAGCTTTGCATTGTAATATCTGGGATCAAGTATATAAATGGTATCGTAATGCGGCAACAACAGCGGGATAAAGCAGTTTGCGTAGGAATCCTTAATGACAAGCAGGGTCTTTCCTATCTCATATCCCGTGTTGATCTCCACAAACGCATGGTTATCGTCAAGGAAAAAGCCATACTGGTTCTTCGTATCCAGATAGGACTCCTCATAGATAGAGTTCTTTACCGTCTTGAAGTCATAGGTGACTCTGACCGGCTGCCGCACAGTCTGCCCGAAATAATAAATCGAATCTGTCCGCCAGCTGATATTAATCTTAGAGTGCAGGGTTCCAAGGAAATCGTCGGAGACCTGAACCATGGATGCCACATCATAAGGATAGGCAATCTCTCCCATTGCCTCCGCCCATGCCAGATATCCGTAATATGCACCCAGCGAGGTCCAGTGGTGATCCGTGCGGTAATAGATGTCCTCCGCCGCATGCTTCCGCAGGATCGACGCAGCATCAATAAATGCACTCTCCCCGAGCTGCGCTTCCGCATACTCGAGAAATGCCGTCTGATCCCAGACCGGCGCATTGGCGGGAAGCTTGTCCGCCAGAATATTGTCTGCCGTCGGCACCAGCATGACCTTCGCGTTCCAGTCCTGCACGAGCGCCGCCAGCATGGAAAGCTTTTTCTGCACCGTCTCCTGCGGATAATCCTCTGGGAGATGCTGCTCGATCAGATAGCCGTCCTTTGCGAGATACACGCCGCCGATCTCCTGCCTGCCAAAAGCAATATCCAGATAGGTCTTGATTGCGATCCACTTATCGCGGCTGACAAACTGGTCTGTCACATAGTCTTCATAGGTTTTTGTAAATTCGCCGCTGAACAGCGCTTCCGCGCTGAATTCCGGCCGTTCCGTCAGCAGCCTGTTCTCGGTTGGTGAATACAGCCGGTCGGCAGTCGCCAGATCCGCCACTGTGAAAATCAGGATCACTGCCGCAAGCAATATGACCGTAAAAAGAGCATTCCGCTTTTCTTCGCTCATCTCTCGACCTCCCCTTAAAATCTGAAATACAGAAACGGGTTATAGGATGCGTCCACCACTCCCGCCACCGACAACAGCAGAATCGCCGCGGGAATCACCTTTTCCCCGAGGCGGTACAGAGCGGTACCGACACCCGTGGAAGACTGCTCCAGACGTTCCGCGAGTCTGTGCGGAAACGGCGTCGCCGCGACAGCCGCGATAAGAAACAGGATCACATACTGTCTTCCCAGATAGAGCGCCTGTCTGTCATAAAGCCCACCACCACCGGTCAGTGCCTGAAAATACTGCCAGATCTGCCCCGGTGTCCCCAGCTCGAACATGACCCATCCCAGAAGCACCACGACCGTGTTGTACAGAAAACCGACCACCCCGGGAAGCGCCTTCAGCACCTTACCCAGAAAAAGCTTCTCAAGGGACAGGAACAGCGCGAACCAGAGTCCCCAGAGCAGGAAGTTCCAGCCAGCCCCGTGCCAGATGCCTGTCAGCATCCAGACGATCAGGATGTTGAACAGCTGCCTTGCCCTGCCCTTGCGGTTTCCGCCGAGCGGTATATAGACGTATTCGCGGAACCAGCTTCCGAGGGATATGTGCCATCTCCGCCAGAACTCCGTGACAGAGGTAGAGATATAGGGATAATTGAAATTTTCCGGAAAATGAAAGCCCATCATCTCCCCAAGCCCGATTGCCATATCGGAATATCCCGAAAAATCAAAATAGATCTGAAGGGCAAATGCCGCGATCCCCAGCCATGCGGTCATGGCACTCATGGAAGTATACGCGGACACCTGCGTCCAGAGCTGTCCCATCTGGTTCGCAAGCAGTACCTTCTTCCCGAGCCCGACACAGAAGCGTTTTAAACCGTGGCTGATCGCGCAGATGTCCGCGCTCCGGCTCCGCAGCTCCCGCGCCACATCCCGGTATTTCACAATCGGCCCGGCGATGAGCTGCGGAAACATTGTCACGAACACGGAAAAGTCCAGAAGATTTTTCTGCACCTTTGCCTCTCCCCGATAGACATCAATCGTATAGGACATTGTCTGGAAGGTGTAAAAGGAAATGCCGATCGGCAGCGGCAGATCCAGAAGCGGAAGCTCAGCGCCAAGGACCGCATTCACCGTCCCGATCAGGAAGTCCGCATACTTGAAAAATCCAAGCACGAAAAGATTAATGACCACGGAGGAGAGCAGGAACAGCCGGGCTTTCGGCGTTCCACGGAACCGCTCGATCATCCTGCCGTTGAAATAGTCCACCGCAATGGAAAACAGCATCAGCAGAACATACACCGGCTCTCCCCACGCATAAAAAAACAGACTCCCAAAGAGGAGGATGAGATTCTTCATCCCCCTGGGAGCCACATAATAGCAAATCATGAATATCGGCAAAAACCGAAAGAGAAAAAGCACACTGCTGAAAACCATTGCCTTACTCCTCTGTCTGCTGCACCTGCTGTCTGATAATTTCGATAACGCGTCCGTTGACCTCTCTGCACTGCTCAATCACAGCCTCGTCTCCCTGCTCCATCGCAGCGTCCGTGTAAGCTCCAAGCTGTACAAAGCACACATAGTTTCCAATCTTCTCCACCTGCGATGCCTGCACCTTCCCGACATTCATGGGATACTGCATCTGCTGGTTGATCTCGCCGTCGCGGTAGGCATTCAGCGCACTCTCAACCGCATCCACCTGATCCGGCTTTGCCTTCACGACAACGATCGTATCTACATTGACGCTGATCATCGGCATCTCGCCCATATAGTCCTCATACATATCCTGGGTCAGACCGAAGGACATCTCCAGAAAATCCGGAAAGATCTGCGTGTTCGGCCAGTAATCGTCTCCCAGTTCATCCGTCACTGCCTTACGGATTGCCTCCATTTCCTCTGTCCAGCCGTTTGCATAGTCATAGCCGTTCGCAACCGTTCCGCTGTAACCCTCATCCTCAGACGGCTGGGATTCCTCGCTGCTCTCCTGCGAAGCGCTGCTTTCCTCCGAAGTGCTGCTCTCACTGCTTGATTCAACGCCGCTCTGGCTCCCGGGATTCTCCTCTTTACTGCCGCAGCCTGTAGCGGTAACCATCAGCAGACCCATACTTAACATCACTAATAATTTTTTCATAAACCTCTCCTTTCGCGCAGATGCTGCCGCGCTGTGTTGCTTGTATTGTTCCCATTTCCTGAATTTTTATTTCCCTGTAAGTTCTTTTTTGACGAAGATGGGGCAATATGTTAGAATAATACTTATTGTCACAAGAAAAATCAAGAGGAAAAAGATTGAAAAATAAAATTTTTCAATCACGAGATTTGTGTCTGCGTGCACTTGACACAAACTCGCTATGCGCAAAGAACATGCGCAGAAATGAGGAAATTTATGAGTATTTTAAACGTAGAACATCTCACCCACGGCTTCGGCGACCGCGCCATTTTCAATGACGTGTCCTTCCGCCTGCTGAAGGGGGAACACATTGGTCTGATCGGCGCAAACGGCGAGGGAAAATCGACCTTTATGAACATTATTACCGGAAAGCTGATGCCCGACGAGGGAAAGGTCGAATGGGCGAAAAATGTGCGTGTAGGCTATCTGGATCAGCACACGGTTCTCACGCCGGGAATGACGATCCGTCAGGTGCTCTCCTCCGCCTTCGACTTTCTATATGAAATGGAGCAGCAGATGAACGCCCTCTATGAAAAAATGGGCGATGCCACGCCGGAGGAGCTGGAAAACTATCTGGAGGAGACCGGCACGCTGCAGGAGCTTCTCACCATGCATGACTTTTACATGATCGACGCAAAGGTCGAGGAGGTTGCAAGGGCGCTCGGCCTGACTGACATCGGTCTTGACCGTGATGTGACAGAGCTGTCAGGTGGTCAGAGAACCAAGGTGCTCCTCGGCAAGCTGCTTCTCGAAAAGCCTGATATTCTCCTGCTCGACGAGCCAACCAACTATCTCGACGCCGAGCATATCGAATGGTTGAAGCGCTATCTCTCCGAATACGAGAACGCATTCCTCCTCATCAGCCACGACATTCCGTTTTTAAACAGCGTCGTCAACCTGATCTACCACATGGACAATCAGGAGCTGAACCGCTACGTCGGCGACTACGACAAATTTCAGGAAGTCTACGCCATGAAAAAGTCCCAGCTGGAGGCCGCCTACAATAAACAGCAGAAGGAGATCGCCGACCTGAAGGACTTCGTCGCAAGAAACAAGGCGAGAGTCTCGACCAGAAACATGGCAATGTCCCGCCAGAAAAAGCTGGACAAGATGGATGTCATAGAGCTTGCGGCGGAAAAGCCGAAGCCGGAGTTCAACTTCCGCGAGGCGCGCACTCCCGGCAGAGTTCTCTTCGAGACCCGCGATCTTGTCATCGGCTACGACGAACCGCTCTCAAAGCCTTTAAATCTCTCGATGGAACGCGGACAGAAGATTGTGCTGACCGGTGCAAACGGTATCGGTAAAACCACACTTTTAAAGAGCATCCTTGGCCTCATTCCGCCGCTTTCCGGCAGTGTGGAGCAGGGGGACTATCTGGAAATCGGCTACTTTGAGCAGGAGATGAGCGGAGATACCGGAAACAGCTGCATCGACGAGATCTGGAAGGAATTTCCCGGCTTCACGCAGTATGAGGTTCGCTCCGCGCTTGCAAAATGCGGACTGACAACAAAGCACATCGAATCTCTTGTCAAGGTCTTAAGCGGCGGCGAGCAGGCAAAGGTACGCCTGTGCAAACTCATCAACCGTGACACAAATATCCTTTTGCTCGACGAGCCGACGAACCATCTCGATGTCGATGCAAAGGACGAGCTGAAACGCGCTCTCAAGGCATACAAGGGCAGCGTCCTCATGGTCTGCCACGAACCGGACTTCTACGAAGGGCTGGCAACCAATGTCTGGGACTGCACAAAATGGACAACAAAGGTAATATAAAATGAAAGCTGAAAACAAAAAAGAATTTTCCCTGATCCCCTATCTGTTAAAGTACAAATGGCATTATTTCGTAGGCATCATCATCCTGCTGCTGGTCGATCTGGCAAGCCTGCTCATTCCGCAGTATACCGGCGAGGTCATTGACGGACTGACAAAGGGCTCCTTCGGCTTCGAGGGGGTCAAACCCCTTCTGATCCGTATCTTCCTCGCAGGTCTCACGATGATGCTCGGACGCTTCGGCTGGCGTTTCTTTATCATCGGCGCCTCCCGCGGCATTGAATACCAGATGCGAAACGATATGTTCCGCCACCTTGAGAAGCTGTCGGCGCGCTTTTACAACAGCCACAAAACCGGCGACCTGATGGCGCATTTCACGAATGACCTGCTGGCGATCCGCAAGGCTGTCGGTATCGCGGTCATTACCGCCTTCGACGCGGTCGTGATGACCTTCATGGTGCTTATCAAGATGGTCGTTTATGTCGATTTCCGGCTGACGCTGCTCGCCTTTGTGCCGCTGATCCTCGTTGCCTTCGGCTGCTATTACTACGGTATCGAGCAGAAAAAGCGCCAGACCAGATGTCAGGAGGCATTTTCCCTGCTCTCCGACAAGGTGCAGGAAAGCCTTGCGGGTGTCCGCGTGCTCAAGGCCTTCGTTCAGGAGGAAGAAGACTTCCGCGCCTTTGAAAAAGCAAGCATCAATAATATGGAAAAGAATCTCGCTGTCGTAAAGCTTCAGGCGATCTTCGGCCCGGCTCTGGATGCCATTACCGGCTTCAGCCTCCTGCTCACACTGCTTTTCGGAGGTAAAATGGTCTTAAACGGCACAGTCAGCATCGGACAGTTTGTCGCCTTCAACACCTATATCGGTATGCTCGTATGGCCCATGATCGCCTGCGGCGACTGCATCAACTCCTTTACGCAGGCATCTGCGGCGTTCCACCGCATTGCCGCTATTTTCCGCGAGGAGCCCGATATTGTTGATCCGGCGCTTTCGGAGGGCACAGACTCCGGCGTAAACACAGAGCTACAGTTAAAGGGTGATATTCAGATGAAGAATCTCACCTTTACCTACCCGGACGGCGACGCGCCGGTGCTGAAAAACATCGACCTGCACATCCGTCAGGGAGAGATGCTGGGTATTCTCGGACGCACGGGAAGCGGAAAGTCCTCCCTCGCAGACCTGCTGCTCAGAGTCTACGACTGCGAAAAGGGAATGCTGCTTCTGGACGGCATACCGATCAGCGAAATTCCCCTTGCTGTCCTGCACAGGGATGTCGCCTATGTTCCGCAGGACAACTTCCTGTTCTCCGACACGCTGGAGGAAAACATTGCCTTCGGCCTCGAGGATCGTATCAAAGAACATCCCGAGCTTCGTGACAGCATCCACGCGGCTGCCATGAACGCCTGCATCCATGACAATATCATGGACTTCCCGGAAAATTACCTGACGCTCGTGGGCGAGCGCGGCGTGACTCTCTCGGGCGGTCAGAAGCAGCGAAGCTCCATCGCGCGGGCACTGTTAAAGGATGCCTCGATTCTGATCCTTGACGACTCCCTGTCCGCCGTCGATACGGACACTGAGGAGCAGATTCTGGAAAACCTGCTCCGGCTGCGCAGGGACAAGACCACCATTATCATCGCCCACCGTATCTCCACGCTGCAAAAGGCGGATCACATCGCCGTGCTGACGGACGGTGCCATGACGGAGTACGGCACGCATGACGAGCTGGTCGCTCTGGGCGGCTTCTATGCCCATATCAATGAGAAACAGCAGCTTGAACAGGAGCTGAAGGAATTATAAATGTATCTGTACAGAAATGAGGATTACTATGAATACTTTGACTGAGGATAAGCTGGAATCCAGCTATAAGGGAAACGCCCTGCTGCGTCTCCTCTCCTACATGAAGCCCTATCTCGGGTGGTTTCTTCTCTGTCTGGCGCTGGTGCTTGCGCTGACGGGCTTTGACCTCTACCGCCCTATCCTGATCGGCGACGCGATCGATCTCTTCGAGACACAGGGAAATTATGACGTCATCATTGACACTGCGATCAAATACGGCATTGTGCTTGCCCTGAGCTTTGTCTTCAATCTGGTTCAGACATGGGTTCTCCAGAAGACGGGACAGCGCATCATCCTGACTGTCCGCAAGGAGCTTTACGCCCACATCCAGTCCCTGAGCTGCCGCTATTTCGATCTGACCCCCGTGGGAAAGCTGGTGACGCGCGTGACAAACGATGTCGAGGCGTTGAACGAAATGTACTCCGGCATTCTGGTTCGTCTGTTCCGCAACATCGTGAAGATCATCGGTCTTGCGATTGTCATGCTGACAATGGATCTGAAGCTCGCGCTGATCTCCTTTGTGCTGTTGCCCGTCGTGGCTGTGCTCACGGTCGTTTTCCGGAAGATTTCGCGGAAGACCTACCGGATTACGAGAACGCGCCTGACCGACCTCAACACCTTCCTGTCGGAGAATATTTCCGGGATGCGCATCATCCAGATCTTCGGGCGCGAGGAGAGAAAATTCGACGAATTTAACGACAGAAACTATAAATACTACAGAGCCTTTTACCGGGAAATGCTGGTATTCGCCATCTTCCGCCCGCTGATCTATATTCTCAGTGTGCTGTCGCTGATGCTGGTGCTGGGTGTCGGAAGCCGCGAGGTTCTCGGCAATGTCATCTCGATCGGAACGCTCTACATCTTTGCGCAGTACATCCAGTCCTTCTTCGAGCCGATTCAGGAGCTGGCGGAGCAGTTTTCCACCCTCCAGTCCTCTCTTGCGTCCGCAGAAAAAATCTTCACGATCATGGACGAGGACGCACTTGTGCCGGAGCCCGGAAATCCGGTCGTACTGCCGGAAATCAAGGGGCGGATCGAGTTCGACCATGTCTGGTTCGCCTACGACAATGAAAATTATGTCCTGCGGGATGTGTCCTTTGTCATTGAGCCGGGCCAGAAGGTTGCCTTTGTCGGCGCGACCGGCGCCGGTAAATCCTCGATCCTGAACCTGATCGGGCGATACTATGACATCCAGCAGGGTCATATCTATATCGACGGTGTTGACATTCGGAATATCAGCAAGAAGCAGCTCAGATGCGCAATCGGTCAGATGCAGCAGGATGTGTTTATCTTTGAGGGAACCGTGGAAAGCAATATAAGACTTTACGACGAAGACATTACTTCGGAAGAGGTTCGGGAAGCAGCGGAATATGTCAATGCATCCCGGTTCATTGAGAAATTGCCGAATGGCTATGAGGAACCTGTGTCCGAGCGCGGCTCCACCTTCTCCGCCGGCGAGCGTCAGCTTCTGTCCTTCGCGCGGACACTCGCACATAAGCCGAGCATCCTTGTCATGGATGAAGCCACCGCCAACATCGACACGGAGACGGAGGCGCTGATTCAGGAAGCCCTTGAAAGGCTGATGAAGGGCAGAACGACAATCATGGTTGCGCACCGCCTCTCCACCATCCAGCACGCAGACTGCATCATGGTCATGCACAAGGGCAAGATCAGAGAGCGCGGCACGCATCAGGAGCTCCTTGCCCAGAACGGCATTTATAAGAAGCTCTACGAATTACAGATCCATCATGAGATAACCGCCTGACGCTCCGTTCCGTCCAGAAGCTGTACTGCCTCCCTGTTCAGGACGGCGCGTCCGAAATCATGGATGTCGGTCAGCTTTCTCGGAAAGACCATACCGCCCCAGAGCATTAAGGTACTGTGCTGGTCGGAACCGGCAGTCAGTGGCAGATTATGTTCCTTCGCATAGGCAAGCGCCCTCTCGTTAAACTCGGGATGGCGCTCTTCTTTTCCGTAGCTGGAATGGCTCGCATTCACTCCCTCCACAGCGTCCACAAAATCCGGGTAGGGGCAGATTTCCTTGATGTACCATGCCTCCCTGTACGGATGCGCCTGACTGAGAATACCGCCGCCCGCATGGACGAGCTGCAGCTGCTCCTCCACCGTCGCATCCTTAATCTCAGGGTGGTTCAGCAGCCATTGCTTATCCAGACCGTAGACCAGAAATTCCGGCCCGCCATAGCCTGATTCCCAGCCGAAGAAGACCTGAAGACCGTACTTTTCCCCTTCTTCCTTCGCGTGTTCATAGCCAAGGCAGAACTTCTCGACCCACTCGCTCCACGGCAGGCTCCTGTCAACCGCCGTATTTCCATATACGAAGTGATCCGTGATAATGATTCCCGTGTAGCCCGCCTGCGCATAGGCCCTCGCCATTTCCGCACCGGTGTTGCTTGCACAGGCACTCCCCTCCGACGTATGCATATGCGTCTCATATAAATATCCGTTGACTTTGATCTTTTCCATCCTGTATCCTTTCTCAGACTTCTTCCGTTGCCTGCTGGCCTTCCGCCTGTTTCATCTCTCTCAGCACGCCGACGCACATCGGCACAGACACACCGAAGGTAAGAATATCCGACCATGTCTGGCACATCTGGACGCCGAGCAGTCCGAAGATCTGCGGCAATATCCAGATCAGCGGAATAAAGAAAATTCCCTGCCTTGCCGCCGCGACAAAGGACGCTCTCGCCGCCTTGCCGATGGACTGCAGCATCATATTACTCATCACAATCCAAGCATTCAGCGGGAAAACAATGCATTGCAACCGGAGGGCAAGCGTGCCGATGCGGATAACCTCCGCGTCCTCCCGGCGGAAGCAGGTCACAAGCGGCTCTGCAAAAATGATTCCCGCCGCCGAAACGATGACGAGGAAGACCGCCGCATACTTCACACAAAAAGCGAATGCCTGCCGCACCCTTCCAAACTGCTTTGCCCCGTAATTCATGCCGCAGACCGGCTGGAAGCCCTGTCCGAAACCGATCAGCGCCGAGTTGGCAAACATGGAAATTCTTCCGACAATGGACATTGCCGCGATCGCCGCGTCACTGTAGACTCCGCCAAAGGTTCCCGCAGAATGATTCAGACAGATCTGCGCAATGCTGGCAAGCCCCTGTCTGCAAAGGGACGGCACACCGCCCCGGAAGATCTCCTTATACAACGCCCATGTGGGTTTGAAATTGCGAAATTCTATACGGATATTTCCGCCCTTTCTGCTCATCAGAAAGAGGAGGACAAAGCTGACAATCTGACTGATAATCGTGGCAAGCGCCGCTCCCGCAACTCCCATATCGCAGGTAAAGATCAGCAGCGGGTCGAGAACCATATTCAGCAGTCCGCCCGTCACAATTCCCACCATCGCATAGGATGCGCTGCCCTGAAAACGAAGCTGATTATTCAGCACCAGCGATGACATCATAAACGGACAGCCGATCAGGATAATCCGAAGATAGTCCTTCGTGTAGGGCAGAATCGTTGGCGTTGAACCCAGAACCCGTGCAAGCGGCGTCAGAAAGCAAAGCCCCACTACAGCCGCCACGATTCCTGTGAAAAACGCTGTGAAGAATCCGGTCGCCGCCATGACATTTGCCTCGTCAAATTCTTTCGCGCCGAGCTTCCGGGAGATATAGTTGCCCGAGCCGTGCCCGAAGAAAAAGCCGCACGCCTGAATAAACGCCATCACGGAGAACACAACACCTACCGCCGCCGTCGCCTGTGTATTGATCTTCCCGACAAAGAAGGTGTCCACCATGTTATAGAAGGAGGTCACAAGCATGCTGATGATCGTCGGCACCGCCATCTGACAGACCAGATGCGGCACCGGCTCGCTGAGCATATAGGAGACCTTCTCCTCCTGATTCATATTCCTTACGTTCATAATTCCCTTATCCCTTTTCCACCACGATTAATTCCCTGCATCGGTTGAGCGCAGCGTAAAGCTCCTGCTTTCTTGGCAGTGCCAGATTCCCGGGCAGCTTGCCCTCACCCTCGCAGAACGCGCCGAAGCCCTTCGCGGGGATGCTGCCGTACAGCTCCTCGACCGCCTCCCGCAGAGTTCTCTTTCCGTCAAACAAGTGCAGCTTCATGTATTTTATCATATGGGACAGGGCTGTCAACTGTTCCGAATCTGTCAGCTGTTCCACATAGCGCAGGTCAACCTCTTCGCGGTTGATGGAAAAGCCGTCCGTTCCGTCCGTCCGCATTTTGATCCTGTCATCCTTCGCAAACGCAGCGTCCCGCCTCACAACACGCCGGTAATCCGGTTCCCCCGCCGCATCCACTCTTCCGAGCGTATAGGGGAAGCTCTCCGCCTCCTTCTTTGCAAGCGCCGTGATCTCCACCGGCTGATACTTATTCATCTGGATAATGCAGTCCGCCATGTGGAAATAGGAGCCACAGCTTCCCGCGACAAGGATCGTCGAAATGCCGTATTTCTCGTACAGCTCACGCACCCTGTCGATGAACGGGATGATTGGCTCGACCTCCCTGCTGACGACACGCTGCATCAGTTCATCCCGGATCATGAAGTTGGTCGCGCTGGTGTCCTCATCGATCAGGAACACCTCCGCTCCTGCCTCCATCGCCTCAACGGTGTTCGCCGCCTGTGAGGTACTTCCGCTGGCGTCCTCTGTATAGAAGGTCTTTGTGTCCCTACCGTTCGGCAGATTCCGTATGAACATGGAAATGTCCGTCCTTTGGATGCTGCGGCCGTCCTCCGCCCGGAGCTTTACGGCTGATTCATCAGTGATCACATACTCTCTGCCGTCTCCCTGAATATGATTGTACACGCCAAGCTCCAACGCCTCCAGCAGAGTTGACTTGCCGTGGTAGCCGCCGCCGACAATCAGTGTCACGCCCTTCCGGATGCCCATGCCTGCGAGCTTCCCACCGTGGGGCAGCTCCATGATGACCTCCATGGATGCCGGGCTTTTAAAGGGAACCGCCTCCCTCATTGGCAGCGCGGAGACTCCAGACTTCCGGGGCAGAATCGCGCCATTTGCCACAAAGGCAACCAGTTCACGCTTCTTTAACTCCTGCCGGATATACTGCTGATCATCCGCAAGGAACAGCACCTTCTCCAGCCCATCCTTCGGACAGGATGCCGCGAGCAGGGTCTGCCGCACGCAGACGGGCAGAAAATCAAATAAAATCTTCCCGAGCTCGCCGGAGTTGATGGTACGCCCGTTCGCCGGAAATCCGATCTCCATCCGCACCGTAATATCTCCGCTCTGCGGGTCTATCATGCAGGCGCTGCGCTCGAGTATCTCCTGTCCGGGATGGCTGATCCCGAGGAGTCCGCTCTTGCCGGAGCCCTTCGCCTTAAAGGAGAAGTCCTTGATCTTCGCCGCCATGCGACGGAGCAGATAATCCTGAAATGCGACTCTTCTGACATTTGTGTCATAACATTTTTTATCAAAGCCCGCCACCCTTCCGGGCAGCAGAAGGCTGACCTTGGAGGGAGCCGCAAAGGGATCTCCCTGTACATGGTCTATCGAAAGGACATACTGCTGGAACTGATATTTTCCCTTCGTGTCCTTATATGCCGGATAACCCTTATGGTCTATCTGGCGGAGCAGTGTCTGCAAGTCTGCTGCTGTCTTCATCTTCTAAAAACCTCCCGATCCTGTTATATTGTCAAAGTCTCTCCGGCATATCATATCCGGTACAGCCAGTACCGTAAAGCTGACCTCTATTATAATATTCCTGACAAATATCTTCAAGCATTACAATACGGCTGACCTCCGAAGAAGCAGCCGTATCTTAAAATCAGTATTTACTTTCAAGTAATATCTCTCAGTCTCTGTATCAGTTTTTCGATCACATTACATCAGACCATGCTGTTGGTTATAAGCTTCACAGATCTTGTTGGTGTTCTTGATCAGAATATTCATTGCAATGAACGGTCCGATACCGCAGAGCATCGCACCAAATAGCAGCCACAGCAGCACCGTTGTACCATTCTCCTGGAAAGTCAGACCATATCTGCCGGCATTGGATGAAAGTCTGTTTCCGAGCTTATAATACCATACCCATGCGTAAATACCACAGGTAATGATAGACAGAACAATGAACTTTACCAGACCACCTGTGCTCTCTCCATCACCTTCGCAGGCAATATTGACATCATGCGCCATCTTGTAGATGAAATAATAGGAGTAAATTCCACAGGTAATAATCGTCAGAACTATGTATGCAAGAAGTCCTCTGTCAGTCTGAAGCTTTTCTCCGGCATACGGTGCTCCTGCATTTGAAATTGTCTGATGAATATCCTGCACTGCGCTTCCAAGCTCTTTTTCTGCGTTGTCAAATGCAGTCTTTACATCCTTTGTCAGATTGTCCAGCTTGTCGCCCCCTTCAAGCGGTGCGCCACAGTTCGGACAATTCTTTGCACCTTCGGGTGCCTCCTGTCCACAATTACTGCAAAACATGCTATCTCCTCCTGTTATAAATAAACTCGGTAATGCGAAAAAATATTCCTTTTTTCGGCTCAAAAATTACAATTTGATCACCACCGATCATTCGATACAAATATACTATACCAAACAACAGCACTATTGTAAACAGTAAAAGTTTATACATTTTGGGGGGTATTTTCCCTTTTAATGCAAAAATGATGAGAGCAACTGGGGGCAGCCAGAAAAGCGGATGATACTCAAAGGCCGTCCGCAGATCCAGCCGCAGCAATGCAAGCCACGCGCGCGTCATGCCACAGCCCGCACAGGATATTCCGGTGACAAATTTGATCGGACAACCTATCCCCACTGCTGCCAGCAGAAGATAGAAACCCACAACCGCAAGAGCCGGAAGAACCCAGTCTTTTCCGAAAAGAAATTTTTTCATCTTCAGGTCTCCTTTCAATTATCCGTCACAGTATCATTTGTTCTACAGGCGGTACAGCTTATGCGCGTTCTCCCATGCGGCTTTCCTTACTGCCTCTTCCTCCACACCCTTGATCTCCGCAAGCGCCTTTACCACATATGGAATGTTCAGCGAACTGTTGCGCTTTCCCCGGTTCGGCTCCGGTGCCAGATAGGGGCAGTCTGTCTCCAGCACAATCCTGTCCAGCGGAATATATGCCACCGCCTCCTTCAGCTTCTTTGCATTCTTGAAGGTCAAAACACCGCCGATTCCGAAATAGAATCCCATTTTCAGGAAAACCTCGGCTGTTTCTTTTGTATAGGAATAGCAGTGAATGACACCGCCGATCTCCTCCGCATGCTCCTCCGTCATGAGATCCACCGTGTCCTTTGCCGCGTCTCTGGAATGGATGATAACAGGCTTAGCAAGCTCCCTCGCCAGGTTTAACTGCCTGCGGAACCATTCCTTCTGAAGCTCTCTGTCCGGTTCATCCCAATAATAGTCCAGCCCGATTTCGCCGACTGCCACACACTTTTCCAACCGGCACTGCTGCCGCAACCATTCAAAGGCATCGTCATTCAATTCCGCCGTCTCACTGGGATGGACTCCGATCGCGCCGTAGATATAGTCATATCTGTTCATAAGCTCTATCGTCCGCCCGCAGGATGCAAGGCTCGCGCCAACGTTTACGACCCGCGCAATTCCATTTTCCGGCAGCTCAGCCAAGAGAGCATCCCGATCCTCATCGAATGCCTCGTCATCATAATGTGCATGTGTATCAAATATAGGTGTCATCGTTTTCCTCCATGTGTGAGCGTACTACCCTCCAGATACAGAGAGGAGGGCGATGCTTATGTATGTTACATACTCTGATTTAATTCAGATTGGAATGTTCATTTGCACCCTGATTGGATTGTGTTACGCAATCTTTCATGGGAAAAGAAAATAGCCGCCACATCCGCAACATGTGACGGCTGACGCTGTAAAGCGTTAAGCACCATTCGAGGGTGGGCCGCTTCTCTGGCTTTCCCTTCTTGTGTATATAATACTACAATAATTCTTTCTCGTCAAATACTTTCTTATCAATAAGAAAGTTATTTTCATAACAGCTAGGAGCGTACTCAGTACGCTCCTAAACAGGAGTGAAATGAACAAGGAAAAGACAAATACCCCGCAGTACGCACCTGTAGGGTCCAAAATTTTAAGAAAAAGAACTCAGATAATCTGGATTGCATACTGGATCTATATTGCAGTCACCGTAATACTTCTTGGTTTATTTATGCGATTTGCAACAGCGAATACAATCGTTGCCTCCGGGTCAATGGAACCTGCCCTTATGACCGGGGATGTTGTGATATACAACCGCCTCGCCTATGTGTTCCGAGATATCCAGCGTGGCGACATTATTCTGTTCCACAGCGATGAATACAATATGGATTTGGGCAAACGTGTCATTGGCATTGCTGGCGATCATATCGAATTTCATGGCGGAAAAGTGTTTATTAACGGATTGCAATGTGATGAAAGTGCTTATTTGGCTGATGGAATCGAAACAAACTCAAGCCGAACCTTTGAAGTGCCGGAGGGCTGTGTATTTGTCATGGGAGACAGCCGGGAAATATCTATCGATTCAAGATATTTTAAAAATCCCTATATCCCGATAGACGCCATCACCGGCAAGTATCTCGGCAAGATTCCCATCCGTTCAGCCATTTTTCCAAAGCTCCGCCGATAGCTCTCCGCAAAGACTTCATTGACAGCCTTTTTCAATCAGCTCTTTGATTTTCTCAAGTCTTTTCATCCGGCGCTTGTCTATGATTATGATCACAATATTGACTATAATATAGGTCACGAGTGCAATCAGCAAAAATACGCCAAGGCCATTGGGATTATTGTCCGCAATGACCAAAATTTCTCCGCCTGCTGCCATTCTTCATCACTCTACTTTCTTACTGCTCCGTCTCTTCCTCTGCTCCCATCTCGCAGCCGACGTTTCTGACACTGATGTCATCGATCAGTTTGCGGTAGATTCCCTCTTTTTTGTACAGTCTCACACGGCCTGTACCTGTGCCGCCGTTCCAGAGCCTCTTATGGCGCATAATGCCGTCCGGGTTCTCATAATTCATGAACAGCATCTCGCTCTTTTTGCACCGGACTTCCACGAACAGCACCGCTTTCAGCGTCTCCTGCTTCACACGCCAGATGAGCTGATCCGGTGTCTCAATGCATTCAAATCTTGTCTTAGGGAGCATCCAGAACTTTGAAAAGTTAAACTCATAGCCCTGTCCCTCATAGCAGAATGCCCCCAGCAGCTTCCGCTCCATGGGAATGCCGAATACGACCGGTCTTCCACCGCCGATGTCAAAGGCGCTGTTCGTCAGCTTCTTTCCGGTCAGTCTGCTCACCATATGATTCGAGGACAACCACACCCACGGCATCGTGAAGTCGCTGCCCCAGTTTTTATCCGCATAACCCCAACAGTTTTCCGGTTTTACGTCATATACCTCTCCGTTCCATGTCACCGTGCCGCTGTACAGGGTCTTCATGCCCTCCGCATGCCAGTACATCTGGAACGCCTTTAGCTCCCGAAACAGCTTTCCCGCGCCGTAGCCGACATTAAACGGAATCTTTTTCTCGATCTTGAGCTTCCACGACATTCTGCCGGACTGGCACATATATTCCGGGTGCGCCTCCGCGTCCTCAGCGGACACATTGATACGTCCCTTGGTCGCCGTCTCAGACAGATAGCAGTCCTCCGCTGCCACCGCGAAAGGTGCTTTCCCCTTCAACGTCAGCTCGTCCCAGCCGAAGAATCTGTGCAGCTGCGCGCCGTCCTTGCCCCACGCACCTGCCTTCACCATGAGATAAGACGGACGCGGTTTAAAAACGGGCTTACGCTCGCCCCTGTCCGGGTTGCACAGGAAAAAGGCAATGAAGAAAGACTTTTCCTTGCCCGTCTCTCTGCTGTAGCCCGTGAAAGAATGCCACCACCAGTCATATCCTCTGCCGCCGAATTTCCCTGTCAGCATGCACTCATCTCTCTGAATATCTGATTGTAATACCTTGCTTTTCATTCCGCACAACCTCCCCTTTTCAAAATTTTACTCCCAACCCATAACACTGCCAACCTTGGCAGCAACAATTTCAGCTGTCTTTCTCTGCGTCAGGGCGCTGGGATGCCAGTCCGCACCATATCCGTCCTCCGCATTCTGCGCCGGCAGCGGCAGGAAATGAACCCTTGCATCACCCTGTGCCTCCCGGAAGCCCTCCACAGCCTCTCCGAGCTCTTTCAGCACCCTCTGATCCATTGTTCCCAGCATACAGAAAATCTGTGCCGACGGATTCTTTTCACGGATGTATTTCAGAAACTCCATATACTTTGCTTTATACTGATCCTTGCGCTCCTGTATATCCTTGCACCAGCTACAGTCATTCGTACCGAGGTTAATTAAAATAGCATCGGGAATAAAACGGCTGAAATCCCATTTTTCCCATTTCGACTCATCCTCCCCGAAAAGCTTCTCCGAACCAGAAATATCGGTATACCGGTAAACCTCCGGCATGAGCCACTTGTCGGAGGGCGCTGTCGCCGTCTCCTCGACATACCCGGAGATAATCCCGTTTCCGCTCCATGAGACCAGACTCGCCTCCGCCCGCAAAAGCTTTGCTGTCAGCAGGGAATAAGACTTTGCCGGATTCTCCGTCAGCGTGCGGAACGGCTGCAATTCATCCTCCGCCTCCACACCGTAGCCGCAGGTGATGGAATCACCGACAATCTCTATCCTTCTGTCAGCGTGTGCAGGAGGCGCCATGAGCCTGTCCGTATCAATCTCGACAAAACGGATGCCGCATTTGCCGAAAGCCGCCTCGGAATATTTCACAAGCCGGATTGTGACCTGCTCCTCGCGGTCGCTCTCATATAACGAATAGACATCCTCCTCACGGTTCAGGCAGATGCGCTTCCTCGGCTCCTCCTCATCATTGACATAAACCGCAATACGTCCTCTGAGGTCGTCGTTGTCCTCACCCCATTCATTGGCATTGCTCCAGATCGAAGCCGCCGCCTTTCTGCCGACAAAGGTAAAGGTGATGCTTGTCCCGGAAAATCCGAGATACCTGACCCCATCCACAAACAATGTTCTTCCCGTAACCCTTACCTTGTCTTCCGTCGCCGTAAATCTCATGTCTGTCACTCCTATGCATTGGTTTTACTGTTTACCTCTGCGTCCATTATATTATCCCTCGTAATATTCTTCAACCATTTCTCACTCTTATACCGCCGGATAACCCACGGCCATTTCACAAATTCGTCCGTACAGAGCAGGAAGTACACCCAGAGCACAGGAAGCTTCAGGACAAACGCTGCGAAAAATCCAAGCGGCACGGCATAACCCCACATATCTATCGTATCGCAGATGAAGCCGAAGCGGCTGTCTCCGCCCGCGCGGAAAACGCCCGCGATCAAGGTCGTATTCACTGCGGCACCCATGACATAATAAGAATTAATCAGCAGCATATATTTCAGATAGTGCATGGCTGTGTCCGTCAGGTCGACAAAACGCAGGACAAACGGTGTCGCGCAGAGAATGAGGATGCCTCCGATTGCGCCGCTCACAACGGTCAGCTTTATTGCACTTTTCACGCATTTCCTTGCTTCCTCCATCTTCCCCTCACCCATGATATTGCCCAGCAGAATACCGCTGCCGCTGGCAACGCCGAAGCAGAGCGTGGTTCCAAAGCTGCGCACCACTGTCACGATGGAATTTGCCGCCACCGCGTCATTTCCGAGATGCCCGAGAATCACGGAATACATGGAGAACGCTGTTCCCCATACAATATCATTCGCAAGCGCAGGCAGCGACAGCTTGACAAAATCTGCAAAAAGCACCTTATTGCGCAGGAATATGTATGCGGGATTCAGGCGGACGTCCTTGCTCCGCAGCGAAACGACGATGCACGCCAGCAATTCGATCAGACGGGATGCAGAGGTTGCAATCGCAACGCCCAGAACCCCCAGCTTCGGCATGCCAAAAAGTCCGAAAATGAATACCGCATTTAAAAAGATATTGAGTACAAATGCCAGCATATTCAATGCCATGCTGATCTTTACCCTTCCGATGCTCCTTAAAATAGAAAGGTAAACCTCCGTTATGCCCCAGCAAAGATAGGCAACGCTCAGCACCCTGAGATAAGAAGCGCCGTAGGCGATCAGCTCCGCGTCCTTTGTAAAAAGCTTCATAAGCAGCTCCGGACAGCCAAGCGCAAGGATGGCGAACAGCAGCGAAAAGCCCATCGAAAAGCGGAGCGCTATTCCCTCAACGGCTCGGATTGCCTGAAAATCCTTTTTTCCATAATATTGTGCGCACAGCATGGTTGCGCCCGTTCCCAGCCCATAAAAGACCATGAAAAGTATATTAGTGTACTGCGTCGCCAGAGATACCGCCGAAATCGCCGACTGGCTCACATAGTTCAGCATAATAACGTCGGCGGAGCTCACCGCCGCACTCAGCAGATTCTGCACCACAATCGGCAGCGTCAGCTTAAAAATTTTCTTTGTCATTTCAGACCGTGTATTCATTACTGATTCCTCTTCCCATATCACCGTTTGCCGGATAATAAATTCCTTTTTTGTACAAAAAAAAGCCCCAAACTCGTCTATTAGCAAGCCTAGGACTTCTAAGTGCACCGCCAGGGGCTCGAACCCTGGACACCCTGATTAAGAGTCAGGTGCTCTACCAACTGAGCTAGCGGTGCATTTGCTTTGTTTTGTTTCCCTCACAACGCAAGAGTTATTATAGTACATGCTTTTGAAAAATGCAATACCTTTTTTCAAATTTTTTTAAAAAATTTCAAAAATACCGTAAACTGGCGGTTTTGGGCGTAAAACCGCCAGCTACAATTTATGAAATTTGCTATACCGAACCCTTCTGACGTTCAAACCGACTATCCCTTCACCGCACCGCTGACGCCCTCCGCGTAATATTTCTGTGTGCACATGAACAGCGTCGCTATCGGTATGGAAATAACCACCGCTGCCGCCGCAAAGCTGCAGAACCACTGGTCTATGTATTCCCTGTCAAGCATCTGGTACATACCCACCGCAACCGTGTAATAGTCCTTGTTCGGCCCGCAGAGCACCTTGGCGAGCATGAAATCCTTAAACGGCCCCGCAAAGGATGTCAGCAGCGTATACACAACGATCGGTTTGGAGAGCGGCATAATGATCTTTGTCAGCACATGCCATCTTGTCGCACCGTCTATCAGCGCCGCTTCGTCCAGCGCGATCGGTATGGTATCGAAAAAGCCCTTCGCCACATGATAGCCGACACCCGCTCCGCCGGCATATACCGCCACCATGGCGACGCGCAGCATCGGGCCGCCCGTCCAACCGAGCATCTTTATGATATAGTACACTGCAATCATGGACATGAAGCCCGGAAAGAGGTGTATAATCATCGCGGCATTCATCAGCGTCTTTCTCGACCGGAACCGCAGCCTCGACAGCGTGTACGCAACCGACACGACGAAAAAAGTAGAGATCAGGCAGCTTACGACTGCCACAATCAGCGTGTTCAGCATCATCTGCGGAAAGTTAAACACCGAGAAGTCTGTGAACAGCTTGACATAATTATCCCATGTATAACTGGTCGGGAAAAATGTCGAGCTGTAGGAACCCTTTGTCCCGCGAAAGCTCGTGAGCAGCACCCAGAACAGCGGAATCAGCCAGACGAAGGCGAGCGCAGCCAGAACAATATGCGCCAGCACAACAAGGATTCTCTTCTTCAAAGGTCTTTTTCTCTTTTTCATCGGAAGCCCTCCTCATTCTTGTAGGAGCCGCTATGGCGGAAGGTCAGCAGCGAGACGATGCTCAGCGTGATAAATGTCATGATACCCACGACGGCGCCGACATCGTAAAACTGGTTATCGATCGTCAGCTTATACAGCCATGTGACCAGCAGATCCGTCTTTCCCGCTGTGGATTCCACCGGGCGCGGCGCACCGCAGGAGGTCAGGAAAATAACATTAAAGTTGTTGACGTTGCCCGTAAAGGTTGTGATCAGATACGGTGTCGTCACGAACAACATGTACGGCAGCGTGATCTTACGGAAGGTCATGACCGGCCCCGCTCCGTCCACTCTCGCGGAATCATACAGCTCCTGCGGAATGTTCTGCAAAATGCCGGTGATCTGCAAGAGTGCGTACGGAACGCCGACCCATATGTTGATCAGAACAACCGTCACACGCGCCCACATAGTATTTGTAAAGAAGGGCAGAGATTCCTTCGCGCCGAGAAGCCCCATGTTACGCAGCAGTACATTGACTGCGCCCTCCGGCTGAAGCATCTGCCTGATAATCAGCAGGGTGACGAAATGCGGCACCGCAACTGTCAGTACAAAGCAAAACCTCCAGAACTTTTTCCCTCTGATTTCTTTCCAGTTGATGAACAGGGACAGAAGCATTCCGAATATGTAATTGGAAAAGGTTGCGAGAACCGCCCACACAAGCGTCCATCCCAGAACAGGCCAGAAGGTCTTTCCAAGACTGCCGCCCATGCTCAGCATACGCTTAAAGTTTTTCAGCCCGACCCAGTCAAAGAGCACCAGCTTATTATCCGTGACGCTGTAATTGGTAAATGCCATACTCATCATAAAGATCAGCGGCAGCACGGTAAATGCCAGCACACCGGCGATCGGGAACGACAGCAGCGTCTTGTGCAGATTGTTGTTGAAAAGCTCCCTGACCTCCTCGCGGAAGGACGGAACCGGCTTGCCCTCCTTGTGCAGCGCCTCCGCACGGTATGCGCTCTTCATCGAGCAGCACATGATTACTATGCCGAAAATCAATACGGCAATCGTGATAATTCCGTAGAGGAGAATAACCAGCGATCTGTCTCCGTCCGTATACTCATACAGGCTTTTCGCCTCGTTCCAGACCTTCTGCTGCGCCACATCCCCGAGCGTAACCAGCTTTTCCAAGTTGTACAGACCGTTCCTTATCATATACAGGACAACAAATACCTCTGCCGCCAGATAAAGGATTCCCTTTATCAGCTGTCCCCGGACGGCGCTGCCCAGTCCGCAGATAACTGCGGACAGGCAGACCAGCGGAGACCCGCTTTTCAGCGCCTGTACAAGCCCATATTTATTTTGTGCTTTTGTGTTCTTTGCTTTTCCCATAGACATCAGCCTCTTATCGATTATTCCCCATTTATTCAACACCGGAACTATTTGCGGACATATTGAAAGCAGCCGTCTTCTCTGCCGCATTCGCATGTGTCACGACGCCGTCCCTGATCTCTGTGCCGAAGCTCTCAGCTGGCGTCCAATAGTAAGACATTTCCATGAATGCTGCCCTCGGCACTGCAACCTCGCTGACCGTCTCCGAATCCACCCTGCAGATCATAGAATCGGACAGCTCTGCCGTGAGCTTTGTATTACAGGGCACATATCCTCTCAGCTCGTAGTGTGCCTTCTGTGCATCATGGCTTCCCAGATACAGCGCAAGGTTCAGTGCGACCTCAGGGTACTTTGTCGTTGACTTTACGCCAACCGCCTTTGCGGAGGTGAACGGACGAAGCTGTGTATCCTTGCCGTTTAAACTAATGCTGGGAACAATCGCAACCCCATAGTTGTCTCCCAGAATCTCCTCTGTCTGCGCTGCCTGCCAGCTGCCGCAGAAATAAGCGTTCACAGAGCCCTCTCTCATCATGGCAATAGCATCTGCGGGCTCCGCATTCACAAAGTTCTCATTTGCAGCAAGGTCAACAAGATAGTCCGTCACAGCCACAGCGTTGTCGCCATCCAGCTTAATTCCTGCCTCTCTGCTGAAATTGCCGTTCTCATCCGTGAAGAAGGTACAGCCATTCGCAAGATAGAAGCATGCCAGATAATAACCATTCGTGATCGGGCAGGCAACCTTACCCTTTTCCAGCATCTTCTCCATGGACTTCACATCCTCGTCCGTGAAGACGCTCTTGTCATAATACATAAAATAAGTATCCGTTGTAATCGGAACTCCGTATACGCCGCCGTCATAGGTAAGACAGTCCACCAGAGACTCCGGTGAATTTGCCTTCACCTCCTCCAGATACTTGCCGCCCAGCTCTGTCAGACAGTTCTCAGAGCAGAGGTTTTCGATGCCGGTCGAACCGTAGATGAACACGTCCGCCGCAGCCTCCATGTCCTTCGGAACCTCCTTCTTCGCACTGGACTCGGTACATACTCCGTACTCGAAGGTGATGTTCCACTCAGGGTGAAGCTCATTGAACTGGTCGCACATTTTCACCAGCCATGCCCCGACCTCTGGATCCTGATCCTCCGAAGGGCTCCACACCGTCAGGCTGACATCGACCGGCTCCACCGTCTCTTCCTTTGAGCTTTCAGACTGTTCATTCTGTGCCGTTGAAACCGTGCCCACACTCTCATTTACATTGTCATTCGCAGCGCCAGTGGATGCTCCGCTTCCGCTGTTTCCGCAGCCTGCCATACCAAGCACCATTGCAGCCGCCATTGTAACTGCCAATACTTTCCTCTTCATAATTCCTTCTCCTTTTGAAAATCGTATCATTTCCGTTTTCGTGTTATCGGCGTGCACTCCGAAACACCCAAGATGCTGTTTCGCTCTTGTTGAGCAAATATTATCATTGTTTCCCTGACATGTCAACATATATTTGGAATTTTCAACAAATTATTTTTTTTATTGCATTATTGTTTGTGCAATGTTATTATATTGTACGAAACATGTTTCGGTAAGTGTTTCGTAGTATTGCTAATAAAAGAATATGAATATAGTTTCATGTTTCAAGAAACGGAGAAAACATATGAGAACAAATTATCACACGCATACGCAGCGCTGCCTGCACGCTCAGGGCACTGAGGAGGATTATATCCGCGCCGCCGTCACCGGGGGCCTGAGTGTGCTCGGCTTTTCCGATCACGCTCCCTTCCCCGATCACGACTTCGGTCTGAGAATGCCTTATTCGGAACTGGAGGAATATCTGCGCTCGATCGACACATTGACTGCCAGATACTCTGCTGATATAATTCTGTACAAAGGTCTGGAAATCGAATATTTACCCGAATACTGCGATTATTACGAACAGCTTCTGACAGAAAAAGGGCTGGACTATCTCCTGCTCGGCGAGCATTTTTACCACGAGCGGCCGGGCGGCATACGCAACATCACGCAGGCAACAGACACTCTCACCTATATCGATTATGCCTGTGCCGTCGCCGATGCCATGAAAACCGGATTTTTTAAAGCAGTCGCCCATCCCGACATCTTTGCCATGAACAAATTTGCGTGGGATGCCAACTGTATCAGAGCCACGGAGATCATCATCGATGCCGCCCTGATAACCGGCACCATGCTGGAATTTAATGCCAACGGCTTCCGGCGTGGCATCCACTCCTATCCGGACGGCGACCGCTATATGTACCCGCACAGGGCATTCTGGACAAAGGTTGCCGAAACGGACATCCGCGTCATTGTCGGCTCAGACTGCCATAATCCTTCCCAGGTATGGGATGATGCCACGGACAATGCCTATGCCTGTCTGAAGGAATACGGAATCACACCGCTTGAAAAAATAATTTTATAAATACAGAAAATGCGAGGGAACCCATGAATATCAGAGATATTGCAAGAATAGCAAACGTCACTCCCGGTACTGTCTCCAAGGTGTTGAACAACTATCCCGACATCAGCGACGCGACGAGGCAGCATGTGCTGCATATTATAGAAGAATATCAGTACTCCCCTCACCAGAATGCAAAGTCAAAGGCTGCCAGCGCTCCTTCGCAGATCGGACTTGTCGTAGAGGGTGTGTACAATTCCTTATACAGCTCCCTGCAGGAAGAACTGTCCCGCAGACTGCATAATGCCGACTATACGATCATGTTTTTTAATGATAACTATTTCGTTCAGGACAAGCACGAAAAGTTTCAGGAGCTTCTCTCCTATATAGACAGGCACAACCTTTGCGGTCTGATCTATATCGGCGGGAACTTTGAGCCGATCGAGCAGAAGCTGTTCGACACGCTTTCCTGCCCTACCATATTTGTCAATACGGTGCTGCCCGCCCAGATCGAGCAGACTACCTATTCCAGCATACAGGTCAATCACTTTGAAACCGCCTATGCCCAGATGAATTATCTGATCTCAAAGGGGCACACGCACATTGCAACCATGATTTCCTCCGCCGCAGACAACAGCGTGTACGGACTGCGTGCCAGAGGGTACCGGGCGGCGCTGTGTGAACAGGGTCTGAATGAGAATCTCTCCTTCTTCCTCGAGACGGACTATATCTTTCCGAGGGCTTACGAGGCGCTGAAAAAGCATCTCGCAGTACACCCGGAGACTACGGCGGTCTGCTGTGTAGCGGACATCATTGCACCTGCGGCAATCCGTGCTATCCACGATGCCGGAAAGATTCCCGGCAAGGATATTGAGATCATCGGTTGCGACGGCATAGAGATTATGAGCTATTGTGTGCCAAGCATCACCACCTTTGCCCAGCCGATGTCGGAGCTGATCAACTATGTCTATGACCTGCTTCTCGGTCTGATCAGCGGTGACCGCCAGCATCAGCACATCACCTTCCAGACGCAGCTGATCAAGAACGAGTCCTGCTGACCTGCTCCCTTTTCTGCCTTGCGCGCTGACAGTCCGCACAATAACCGTATAGCTCCAGCTTATGACCGGTGATCGTAAAGTCACCGGTTTCTTTTCCCACATGAATATGCGTGAACGGACAGCTTTGCAGCGGGATTCTCTTATGGCAGTCGAGGCAGACCGCGTAATGCGTGTGTCCGCCTCTGTTCAACGCGTAGACCGCCGTATCGTCTCCCATCCAGACGGTCTTCTCCACAAGTCCCCGCTCCTCAAATGCAGAAAGAATACGGTAAATAGTCGAAGGCGCATACTCTTCACCCTGCATATCCCGGCACGCAAGCTGATAAATCTGCGCCGCGCTGACCGGCTCCGCCGCACTCCACAATATCTTATATACACTTTTACGCTGCTTTGTCCACTTTATCCCCTGCGGATACTCCGGCTCACCGAGACCGGTATATGCCGCCCCGCGGGCAGACAGCTTTGCGAGCTTATCCATCTACATGCCTCCGTGTTTTTCAGAAAAACTCAAAAAAGAAATTCCATCACAATACCTGCCACAACACCAATCACATATAAAAGTCCCAGAATCTTCAGATTCTCTTTTCTGTCATGGTTGACGCGGAACAATACCAGCAGACCGACACCGCTTCCTGTAAGCAGTCCCGCAAATGCCGCCCCGATACCGATAATTTTCTCCAGATAAAGCTGGGTGATGACCACAGAGCCGGCACAGTTCGGAATCAGCCCCACAAGTCCCGCCAGAAGAGGACCGAGAAACCGCCTGTTCTGGATGAGCCCCGCAAGCGCATCCTCACCGACAAAGAACAGAATGAGATTCACCGCAAAGGTAATCACCAGAATAAACAGGGAAATCTGCAGGGTATGCGAGAGCGCCGAGCGGACAATTCCTTTCTCACAGTGACAGTGCTCCTGCTCACACATATCGTGTATATGCTCGTGATCATTCTCATTTTTGCCGCGCATCAATAAGTCAATCACCAGACCCGCAGCAATACCGATTGCCGCCTTGCCGAGCAATATTTTCAGAATCGTCCCTATCGGTGCCTGCTCCGAGATCAGGATCGGCAGCATCTCGTCCGATGTGGAAAGGTATATCGCCATGAGCGTGCCGAGAGTAATGACTCTCCCGGCATAGAGGTTCGATGCCGCCGCCGAAAATCCGCACTGCGGAACAATTCCCAGAATGCCTCCGATCACCGGGCCGAATTTTCCCGCCTTCTTCACCAGCGCCGCTGTTTTGTCACCTGTCTTATGCTCCAGATACTCCATCACAATATAAGTCAAAAACAGAAACGGCAGCAATTTGACAACGTCCAATAATGTATCCAGTATTACGTCTACCATATTTCCTCCCCGACAACACTAAAATATAAGAGTCTAGTTGCAAATGAGTTGCATCTGCATCTGGACTCTTATATTACTGACTGAGAGGCTGCTTGTCAAGTAAATTTTATTCTTTTTACAGCAGTTACAGCAAGCGGGACGCCGCTCCACATTATTTGCCGGAAATCTCCTGCACGACTGCCCTCAGACTGCTGATAATATCCACCGTGTTCTGGCTGATGACATTCTCCGGTATCTGCAATGCCGTTCCGTCCTTTTCCATCCTGACCGTTGCGGAAACTGTATCAAAAATGCGCATTCTGTCACCATTGAAACTGACGCCCAGCAGAGAGAGCTTATCAGCATATTTTTTCAGCAGTTCCGCCGGCTTCTCCAGACCGAGCTTCGCTTCCACCGCAGAATCTGTCTCATTTAACCGCAGCACAAGGTCAAGTCCCGAGAGCTTCATATAAAATCTGTCCGTCTCCGCTGCACTTTCTCTCTGCATGACAGCCAAGGTCGCAAAACACATTTTTAGGGACGGCTTTGTATCTCTGAACGGCAGCTTGAAATCCCTGACAGTGCCCAGATCCACCTCCAGCATCTGTTCCACCTGTTCAAGTGTCACAAATTCATGATCGCTCCACACCGGGACCAGATAAGAGAGCAGCGGATTCTGCCCACAATAGTTCTCCCGTACCGCATTATAGAGGATGGCCCCGTTTACGACATCTGTGTCATCACTCAGATACAGCTCGACCAGCGGAAAAGCCTGCCCATCAGGATAGATGCGCGCATGGATGATGTCGCCGTCCACACTGCCCTCTATTTTCAGGCGGTACATCGCATCCCTCTCCGTACCTGTTATCGACGCAAGCCCATCCAGCAGCTTCACCTGCTTCTCCTCCAGCTCGTCCCGGTTGATCTCTGCCTGCATGGAATATTCCATGTGATCCAGCGTCAGATTCCTTTCCAGAAATGCCGCTGCCTGATAGACCGAGTAGAACCGGATCGCCAATACGACGATTGTAACGACAAGTATTGTCAGAATAACCAGAAAAATTCTGAGACCGATATGCTTTTTCTTCACTGTTTTCTGTTCCAATTCATTTCCCTTTCTTAAACATGTAATTGATTTGTCTGTTGCGCGAAAAAAGCGGTGTGATATATAATGGAAACAAAATAACCGCCGGCTCCGGTATGGAGGTAATTATGACAAAAAAATCGCGTTCCCTGTTATTTGGGGCATTGTTCCTTTTCGCTATCCTTCTCAGAATCTACCGCATTTCCACCGTTCCGCTGGGAATGCACATTGACGAGGCCGGTCTTGGACTGAATGCATGGTCAATCGCTAATTTCGGAACAGATCGTTACGGCAACTTCATGCCTGTCTGTCCGTCCAATTTTTACGGCGAGCAAAGTGCATTTTATACTTACTTCTGCGCTCTGCTTGTAAAATTGTTCGGATTGAACATTTATACGCTCCGGCTTCCCGGTGTGATCACGGGCATCCTTGCTGTGCTCTTCGGATCACTTCTAATCAGGGAGCGCTGGGGAGACAAGGGCTTCTTCGCCGGGCTGGCTCTGCTCGGTATTTTCCCGTATTTCATTACCAACTGCCGTTTTGCATTGGACTGCAATGCCATGCTGGGCTCTCTCACCATCGCGCTGTACGCGCTGATCCGCCTGATTAAGAAAGCGGAAGCCGCGCCGGAGCAGAAGCTGTACCTCCGCTTTCTGCTGGTTGGCGTTCTTTTCGGCATCACACTCTATACCTATATTATCGCCGCAGTTGTCGTCGCAGTATTTTGCATTCTATTTGCATTATACTACCTGTTCGCCCAAAAGGGAAATCGCCTGCTGCGGCTAAAGCAGCTTTTCTGTCTGGCATTTCCGCTCTGCCTGATGGCAATTCCGCTGATTCTTGTGTTCTGCGTCAACTATTTTGATCTGGAGCCTATTGTGACTCCTCTTTTTTCCATCCCCAAAATGGTGACAAACCGGACGGAGGAGGTCGGTTTCTCCCTCGCAGGATTACCCGGCAAGCTTCGCGCCCTACGTTATCCTCTGACCTCCGACGGAAAATATGGTTCTTCCGACCGCTATTGGACAATGTACCCGCTGAGTGTCCCTTTTGCCCTGATCGGGGGGATTTTCTGCTTATATCAAAGCCTGCGGGCGCTTAAGGAACGTCGCTTTACTCCTGATATCCCCATTCTTTTCCTGATTCTTTCAGAGGTCATTATGTTTTTACTCTGCGGTCAGTATAATTACCATATCAATGGTATTTTTACCTCGCTTGCATATCTTGTTATCAGCGGTATCTTCTGCATTGGCAGGCTTTTGAAAGGAAAAACTCCCCGCCTTGCCTTTTATGGCGTTCTGGGCTGTGCATATGGTATTTTCTTTTTCTGCTTCGCCCGGGAGTACTATTTTCTGGAACCGGATTACACCTTTCAGATTTATAACGGTGCAAGCGAAGCCGTCTCACTGCTCCCCGAATCCATGAAAAACAATGACATTTACATTCTGGACGAGGTAGGAGAATTTTATATGCTGTCCCATCCTGTTCCACCCGCTGAGTTCTCCCTTGCCTGTGATGAGCTTGGCTATATTACCGATTACCAGAATTACCACTTTCACGAATCGGAGGAATATTCTCCGGATAACGTCTATGTCTGCAACAAAGACTCCATGCGGCATATGATCCTTTCTGACACATCTGTCACAGGCTGTTCCTATCAGGTTCTGGAGACCGACCATTACTATGTTTTCTTTCCGGCGGAATGATTCTTCATTCCGCTTAGCCGCGTTCGTTCAGCATGGCATAAACATAACTGTCCTTCCAGATTGGATTTCCCTGCTCATCCTTCCAGAAGTAGACATTCTGCCTCAGGTGTGCCTCGCGCTTAAAGCCCAACCTTTCCAGCAGCTTCCATGATCCGGCATTCTGAGGATCGCATTCCGCATAGATTCTGTGCGCCCCGTCCGCAAATGCGCGTTCTATGACCGCCTTGCATGTTTCGCACGCATAGCCCTTCCCCCAGAAGTTCCGGTTGAACACATAGCCAAGCTCAAACGAGTCAAAGTCCCTCTTCCCGAAGTAGACATTCCCGATCAGCTTATGGTTTTCCTTAAGCTCGACCGCAATCATTTCATCGGTGGAGACCCTCCACGCAAGATTGTCCTTCGTCTCCTCAAGGCTCATCGCCTTGTAGGGCTCGTGCCGGACAACCTCCTCGTCAGACAAATATTCGTACAGATCCTGAAGGTCGCTCTCCTGAAATCTTCTCAATAGCAGTCTTTCTGTTTCCATGATGGTTTTGTTCATATAGCAAACTCTCCTTCTGGTATATTCTGGCAATCTGGTCACCTGTATCACCAGCAAAATCAACAGGAAATTGTCAGAATCAAGTATGGCACACATTTACAAAAAATACAACGAAAAGCAAGGGCATCGTGGACTGTAAGGTTCAAAATATATCAGAAAGCAAAAAACTGTCCCCAGATAAACTGGAAACAGTTTTTTCGTCGGCGCGACAAGATTTGAACTTGCGACCTCTGCGTCCCGAACGCAGCGCTCTACCAAGCTGAGCCACGCGCCGATTCATGTAATTCACAACAGTAAAATAATAAATGAAAAATATGTAATTGTCAAGGGTTAAACAAAAAGAAAATCATAACGCCGAAGATACGATTGATTGTCAGCTGAAAAAAGTTTAGAATAGGAAGAAATCGAGCTTGTAAGAGCTGTGCCATCCTGTTGGCAGAAGGTGAGGATATAGATATGTACCAGACAGTTGTAACATTAAAAAAAGGCGAGGGGCGCACCCTCAAGGCTGGCGGCATGTGGGTGTACGACAATGAAATAGATTCCATCATGGGAAGCTTTGACAGCGGAGATATTGTCGAGGTTCGGGATTTCGACGGCTATTGCATGGGCTGCGGCTACATTAACACAAAATCCAAAATCACTGTGCGGATGCTCTCGCGCAAAAAGGACACGCTCATCGACGAGGCATTTATGGAGCAGCGCGTCCGGGATGCATGGAATTATCGCAAGGAAACGATCGATACTTCCAGCTGCCGTGTTATCTTCGGCGAGGCGGATTTCCTTCCGGGAATTGTTGTAGACAAATTCTCTGATGTTCTTGTTGTTGAATCTCTCGCTCTCGGCATCGACCGCTGGAAGCTGACCATAGTAAATGCTCTGAAAAAGGTTATGTCGGAGGACGGTATCACGATCCGCGGCGTTTACGAGCGCAGTGATGCCAAGGTGCGGCTGCAGGAAGGCATGGAGCGCAGCAAGGGATTTATCGGAGAGCCTTTTGACACTAAGGTTGAGATTATAGAGAACGGAGTGAAATATATTGTTGATGTGGAGGACGGTCAGAAAACCGGTTTCTTTCTGGATCAGAAGAACAACCGTGCCGCCATTCACCGCATCTGTAAGGGCAAGAAGGTGCTTGACTGCTTTACGCACACGGGCTCTTTCGCTCTGAACGCAGGCATTGCCGGAGCAAGCGATGTGCTCGGTGTCGATGCCTCCCAGCTTGCCGTAGATCAGGCAACGGAAAATGCGCGGCTGAACGGTCTGGAAAACACTGTCCGCTTCCAGTGCGCAGATGTCTTTGAACTGCTTCCCGAGCTGGAGGCAAAAGGGGAAAGCTATGATGTTGTAATCCTCGACCCGCCCGCCTTTACCAAATCCAGAAATTCCGTCAAAAATGCCGTAAAGGGCTATCGGGAAATCAATGTACGCGGGCTGAAGCTGGTTCGCAACGGCGGTTATCTTGTCACCTGCTCCTGCTCTCACTTCATGGAACCTGAGCTGTTCGCAAAGACAATCCGTGAGGCTGCCACCGGCGCACATAAGCGGCTGCGTCAGGTCGAGTTCCGCACGCAGGCCTGCGACCACCCGATTCTCTGGGCGGCAGACCAGAGCTATTATTTGAAGTTCTATATTTTTCAGGTTGTTGATGAAAAGTAGAAACTGGAAAATAGTGAAAAAATAGTGAAATATTAATGGAAAAAGCTCTCCTTTTTGGATATAATAATATTTGAAAGGGAGGCTTTTTTATATGATAAGAGTTAATTTAACGAATGAAATTTTAAGATATATTACAGAAATTGAGCAGAACAGATATAAAGCTTCGTCAGTAAAGCTCTCCAAAACAGTTATGAATAAGCTTCGCAAAAATTCAAAGAAAAAAAGTTCGTATGCCTCGAACAAGATAGAGGGAAATCCCTTGTCGGAAAAACAGGTGAACGAAGTAATAGAAAGCGATGAAAGAAAGCATTATCTGAAACCGGAGCAGGAAGTCCGGAATTATTTTTTGGCGTTGAATTATCTCGAAGAAAAGGTAAAGAATAAAGAAAAATTTTCCAAGAAACTTATTTTAGATGTACAGAAACTGGTGGAAAAGGGGGCGTCCAAAGAAAAAATAGGTCTCAGAGGACCTATGCCGCCCGGAGTTCTGTTTGCAGTGTATGATTCCAAAACAGGAAATCCGGATTATATTCCTCCGGAATATTGTGACATTCCGGGACTTTTGGATGAATTAGTGGAGTATGTAAATACTACGGATGATCACCCTCTGATCGTAGCAGCAGTGGTGCATTATCAATTAGTGACAATACATCCGTTTGAGGACGGCAATGGCAGAACGGCAAGACTGTTATCTGGTTATATTATGGACTTGAACGGCTACGGATTTAATGGAATCGGATCGTTAGAAGAATATTTTGCATACGATATAGATGAATATTATGAATCCATTCAGATGGGACTTCCGGCATTGTATTATTCCGGAAGAGAGAATCCTCCGCATCCGGAAATCTGGATTAATTATTTTCTGCGAATGGTGAAACTGTATTCGGGAAAAGTCTGTGACTTACAGTTGGCTTCTGAGGAGGAAAATATTGCAGGAAGTCTATCTTTTCTGAAAGGAAAAGAAAAGGAACTATTATTGTTTTTAATGAAAAACTATCGGGGAGAGTTTACTCCGATTGAAATTAGTAGAGAATTGTCGGTAACAAATAAAACAGTTATTAACAGACTGACGATACTGGTAAAAAATGGATTTGTGATTCCTATATTAGTCAATAAGAGAATCCGATCGTATAAATTGTGTGAATTTACCAAAGATCATGAGAAGAAAATTATAAAAGTTATCAGCTAAAAGTCTACATCTTCAAACAAGAGATGATAATATTATCATGGAAGTAATGAACAGAGAGTAATCGAGAAAAATCGGTTGCTCTTTTTTTATTGTGAAGGGGGTTACATGTGCTATAATAAAACAAATTCGGTATGAAAACACTGTATTTGATTGGCGGTACAATGGGTGTTGGCAAAACAACAGTCAGCCGACAGTTGAAAAAAGACTTGCACAACAGTGTTTTTTTGGACGGTGACTGGTGTTGGGATGCCGATCCGTTTCAGGTAACGGAAGAAACAAAAGAAATGGTCATGCGCAATATTTGCTTTCTGTTGAACAACTTTCTTCGTTGCACCGCTTACGATAACATTATTCTTTGCTGGGTCATGCATGAGCAATATATCATCGATAGCATAATCAATGAGTTGGACACAAGCGCTTGCAGAGTCATAAAAGTATCCTTGATGACGGACGAAACAAATCTGAGAAATCGGTTGTCATCCGATATTGCTCGCGGACTCCGCACTGCCGATGTCATTGACAGAAGCGTCGGAAGGATTCGTATGTATCAGGTACTTGATACCGTAAAAATTGATACAAGCAATAAAACCGTTCGTGAAATTGCAGATGAGATTCTGAAACTATAATACTGACAAATTCAAGTTTATTGCACCTATGGTTATCAGCTTATAACTAATAGAATAACATATGTACAAAGAGCATCTCTTGCAATGGAATTATTAAAAAAAGAAGATACAGCATAATCAAAGGGAAAGGCCTCAATAGCCTTTCCCTTAGTTTTTATTTCAATAACATTCTGTCATTCACAAATTCACTGCCACTTGCTTCTTCAAACTTCTTAAGTAGGAAAGGAACAGTTAATTTCTTTTTTTCTTCACCTTTTACATCATAGATGATTTGACCATTATACATCATAATGAGTCTATTTCCTACATCAATAGCCTGCTGCATATCATGAGTAACCATCATTGCTGTTAACTTCTGCTCAGTGACAATTTTATTAGTCAAAAGTAATACCTTAGCACTTGTTGCTGGATCAAGAGCGGCTGTATGTTCATCAAGTAAGAGAATCTTAGGCTTTGTGACAGTCGCCATTAACAGTGTAAGAGCCTGTCTTTGTCCACCTGATAATAAACCTACCTTACTTGTCATTCTCTCTTCTAGGCCTAAATTTAAGGTCTTTAAGAGGTCATAATACAACTTCTTTTCTTCTTTCTTGATACCCCACTTTAAAGTACGCTTCTGACCACGTCTTTTAGCCATGGCAAGGTTTTCATCAATCTGCATATCAGCTGCAGTACCCATCATAGGATCCTGGAATACACGACCAATAAGACCTGCACGTTTATATTCTGGATACAAAGAAATATCTTTATCATCTAGTTTAATATGACCACAATCAATAGGATAAACACCTGCAATCATATTCATTAAAGTGGATTTACCAGCACCGTTACCACCAATAACAGTAACGAAATCTCCATCATCTAATTGAAGATTAATATCAATCAAGGCCTTCTTCTCATTAATAGTGCCAAGGTTAAATGTTTTTGATACATGTTCAATCTTAAGCATTTTTCTCATCCACCTCTTTTGTAAGTTTCTTATAGTTTGCAGTCTGTTTTCTATTGGCCATTAACACTGGAATAGTTAATGCGAGAGCTACAATAAATGCAGTGAGTAGCTTTAAGTCATCAGTTGATAAACCTAACTGGATAACAACGGCGATAATAATACGATAAATAATTGAACCAACAATAATCGCAATGAGTCTCTTTAAGAAACTGCCATAACGACCAAAGATGACTTCACCAATAACGATAGACGCAAGACCCATAACGATTGCACCCATACCGATCTTGACATCGCCATAACCAACTGACTGACCAACCATGGCACCACTTAAGGCGATTAAGGCATTTGAAATCACTAAACCAAGTAGCTTAGTATAATCAGTATTGACACCAACAGCTCTTACCATCTGTTCATTATTACCAGTAGCACGTAATGCATTACCTAATTCAGTTCCAAAAAACCAATAGAGAATGGCAATGACAATAGCTACTGCAATAACACCTACAATAAGTGTAGACTGTGAAACAGTTAAACCAACCATTGGTCCCCAGTCATATAAGCTTTCTGTTTGTAATAATGGGATGTTTGATTTACCCATAATACGTAAGTTGATTGAATATAAGCCTAACTGTGCAAGGATACCAGCAAGGATGGCAGGAATCTTACATTTAGTATGTAATAAACCAGTCACAAATCCAGCTAAAGCTCCTGCAAGAGTTGCTGCAAGAATTGCAACAATTGGATTACCATGATTTGTAAGAATAACAGCACATACAGCACTTCCTGTTGCGAAAGAACCATCACATGTCATATCTGCAATATCTAATAGACGAAATGTAATATAAACACCAACTGCCATAATGCCCCATAGGACACCCTGATAAGTCGCACTTTGTAATGCTAAAAATAAAGACATTCTCTTTCACTCCTTAAATAAGTTCAGCCTTATCTAATACTTCTTGTGGTACTTTAATACCAAGCTTTTCCATCTGAGCTTTATTGACCTTTAATTTACAGTCACTCGCTTTTAAGTATTCAATAGGCATAGTTGCTGGTTTACCTTTACCAGTTAAGATCTTAATAGCCTGCTTACCGGCGATACTACCTAAGTTATAGTAATCAATACCATAAGTAGCTAAACCACCCTTAGTACACATACCTTCTTCACCAACAATAACAGGGATTTTAGCCTGATCAGTTACTTTTACAACTGCTGGGATATTAGAAGCAAGTAGGTTATCAGTTGGAATATATAAAGCATCTGCTTTACCAACAATAGAATCAGTGACTGACTGGATTTCATTAGATTCAGAAACAGTCTTTACTAATGGTGTCATACCCTGAGCTTTGATTTCTTTGACAGCCATCTTACCCTGAATTTCAGAGTTAGATTCATTACCTGCATACATAACAGCAACAGTCTTTGCGTTAGGCATGATCTGTTTTAATAATTTAATCTGTTCTTTAACAGGTGTTAAATCACTTGCCCCAGTTACATTTCCACCAGGTTTCTTATTTGATTTAACTAATTTACTACCAGCTGGATCAGTAACGGCAGATACAACAACTGGAATATCTTTAGTCTTCTTTACAACAGCCTGTGCAGCAGGAGTTGCAATTGCGTAAATTAAATCATTTCCATCATTCACTAAGCTTTCTGCAATAGTTTCACAGTTAGAGTTTTCACCACTGGCATTCTTTAAAGTAATATTAGAAGCCTTATAACCTGCTTTTACAAGAGTATCCTTAAATCCCTTATATGATGCATCCAATGCATCATGCTGCATATACTGGATGACTCCAATTTTTACATCAGCCTTATCTTTTGTACTAGACTGACTACCACAGCCAGTTAATGCAAGACCAACTGCCATTAAACCACATACAAATTTCTTCATAATAGATTCCTCCCTTTTTTCTTGGTAGTGTCAAAAATCTATATTACATAGCACAAATACATTACCCTCAAATTTGTTTATATAAACAGTAAAATGATTACTGAGTATATCTTAGTAATCATCTTTTTTCGTATTTAACTAAAAAAAGATGAAACAACCTGTGTTATACTTTTAGCGCGAACCAAAATATCACGAAAGGATGTTTCATCATGGAAAGTATAACACATTTAATTAATTCTATTGAATCTTTTTCTAAACAAAATTTTAAATTCTCTCAGTATTTTCAAGCTTTGAATCTCCTTGGCAAGATTCCTGATACTGTTTCCCATCGTCTGAACAACATTGATGTTATTCATCATCTCGAAGAGGCTTCAAAACACATTGATTGGCTTAACAGCTTCTTTGAGGATAAGATCAATCCAATTACCAAGAAGGAACTATCCAAGCTTAAATCCAGCAAGAATAAAGATGTTCAGATTCCTTATGCAGACTTCAAAATAGACAAGCCTCCTATATTCAGAGACGAGCTTATCAAGCAGATCTCGTTTGAAGACATAATCAGAGAAAGCTACCTGAAACCTGTAAAGCGTAGAAACTATGCCTCCTTTACATTTGAAGGCGTCTGTCCTTATTGTGGTGCCCCTAAAGAGTACATCTATGACAACAGCAGAGGAAGAGGCCAGTATAAATGCAAGGCCTGCAAGAACACATTCACCTTAAAGACTACAGTCAAGGAAGATGTTGGAATATACTGTCCCTACTGCAAGC
>OIZV01000069.1_pt1 | contig 72297 bp, 66 predicted proteins | sample 1588681 | NCBI WGS metagenome assembly OIZV01 (sample SAMN03283281) | human gut metagenome | biome: human-associated habitat; material: feces | host: Homo sapiens | place: Peru | collected 2012 | reverse complement strand
TACCGACCTCCAAAGTTAGATTTTTTAGGTCTAACTTTTGGGGGTCGGGTCAAAAGCATAGTTACGGTTTTGCCGTCAATCTGTTCCGGAATAACTACATCGGTATCACTGCCAAGGTATTCCCAAAAAATAATTGACTTGCCATCAATGTTCTCATAGCGGTAGTCGCCGCTTGTTACAACAGAATGCACAGCATCTCTGCTCTGCGAAACCTTTGGTACATTTACTTCGGCTGCGTTTGCAGTGAAAGGTATTGCAGAAAATGCGGAAGCAAGCATTGCGGCAGCAATTATAGCTGTAATAGCTTTTTTAAATTTTTTCATTTATAACCCCTAACTAATATATTTATATTTCTATGTTATCACTGCAAAAATGCTTTGTCAATAAAACGAATAAATTTTAACACTATTTTTTCTGTATTGTAGATAGATATGACATAATTTGTGCAAAAAATTATAATCTGACTATAAAATCAAATGACTTCGGTTATGAAAAAAACAGCGGAATTAGTCGAAATACTTTTCAAACAAAAATTTTCGTTATGATTCTTTAGGGCGATTTTCAGATTAGAAAATTATTAATACAAACTTCAAATCAAAACATAATTCACCTTAACTTTAATGAAACAAGCTAAAAGACAGACAGTAAAAACTGCCTGCCTTTTTCTTTGTCAGCCGTTACAGCCACACTCAAAATTACATTTTTCTCTTTCTTCAGGTCTTGCATTCGGCGGGAAGAATGATTCGTTAGGAAAATCTACCCTGCTGAATACTTCGCACGGGTCGTCGCTTTCAGGCTTACATTCCTTGCGAGGAATACAAAAATCATATGACGGAATCATAATCTGTACATTTCTCTCAAGCTGTGTAATTGTAAAAATACCGATAGTGGCACTTACGCTCGCATCTCCGGTCACAGCAAAATCGTCACCAAAGTATGTTATTACACATTCAGGTATAGGAGCACAAGGAAGCTGCGGAACACTTCCTTTTATAAGTCGTGCCGAAAGAGCCATAGGTTCGGAAATTTGTACTGTTGCATTTGGTAAAAACTCCGTGCAACCGCATGATGTAACAGGTTGAGAGCAAACTATACAACTGTCGCTCGAAAAACTCTTTGAATTTGATTCACTGCCGTAAAGAACCGACCTTTTACCGTAAATTGCAAGTCCGTTTACCCGTGACGGAATTGTTGAACCGCAGGTATATGCCTCAAGAGAAATATCAAAATAGAATGTAACATCAACCGCATAACAGCCACGATGAAAAGCGATTGATTCAACGCTTACATCGGCGGTTATAACGCTTGCCTTGCAGATTTTTACAGATGATGCGTTATTGATAACAGATTGACTGCAAGGTGTAAAATAAACCGCAAGATTGCTAAGGCAATCCTTTGAGCCGCAGCTGTCATAAATACGGCTTGCGTTTATGCAGACAGCGTCTGTGCATTTGTTTTCGGTAAGCGGTTCGTTGCCCGACTGCCGTGGTACTGTGCCGTATGATACATCTGGCATAAAAATTAACCCCCATAAAATGTATTAACAGGCTTACGCTCTGTAACAATACATTTTATGAAGGTTATACTTAATTGTGAATATTGAGTTGATTTATTTTAAATAAGGCTTTAAAATTTCATCAAGTTTTTTGTTTACAGCATTCGGATTTGACTGCGTATAATTTGAAAAAGCGATGAATACTTTGCTCTGGTCCTGCGCAAATACAATTCTTGCATTAAATCTGTAGAATGCTGCGTCACAATAATAATTACCGCAATCGTCAACATACAAACCGTACGCAAAACTGGATTTATAAGGAGTGAACATTTCTTCTTTGGATTTTGCAGACAACAATTCACTTCCCGTAATAGCGTCTGTCCATTTAAGCAAATCACTCAAATTGGAAATAAGACCCATAGAAGAATACGAAACACCCGGATAAATATTCCACTCATCGTCAAAAATATCCTGATAACCTGTAGCGAGTTGGTCTGTTCTCTCAAAGGTTGTCGAAGTCATTTCGAGCGGCTCAAAAATATTTTCTTTCAAAAAATCCTCATAACTTTTTCCGCTTACCTTTTCGATTATGTCGCCGAGAATAAAATAATCGGAATTTGAATAGCTGTAATTTTCTTCATCATTATCAATTTCTTGTGACAATATCCATTTTAAAATGACAGAATGATTATCTTTAGCGGAATTATTCTCTGAAATATCGTACTGCGGAGCATTTGCACGCACGCTTTCGTCAGATTTGCCGAGATAATCCGGCAAGCCTGTTGTCATTGTAAGCAAATTACGGATAGTTATATCCGAACCGTACTTATAATCTGGATAATACTTGTCAAGCGTATCATCTGTGCTCAGCTTATCCTGCTCCTGTAAAATCATAACAGCCGCAGCGGTAAACTGCTTTGTAAGCGAACCTATGTAGTAATTTGTATTGAGTGAATTATATGTATGCGAACCCTTGTCGGCATAGCCGTTATTGCCTATATATTCAAAATCATTTCCGAGTTTATAATATACAGTTCCTCTGAATTTACTTGCAACAAGTGTATTATCAAACTTAGCTGTTATGCTGTCGGTATCTTGTTTTAATTTTGTAAAATTATATGCAGGATTAGTAGGTACTTCATCAGCAGTTGCAGGCGCAACGGTAAGTCCCTGCGTCGATGCACCTGTAGAATTTGTAGTCTGCGGTGCTGTTGTAGCCGAAGATTCCGAATCATTGTCACAGCCTGTAAATGCAACTGCGGAACACGCCGCCATAGCTACGCACATTAATGATTTTGCTAAAGCCTTCAAAAAATCACCTCATCAGATTTTTTCCATTTTACTGAAATTAGCCATAAGAGTTTTTGTGCCTGCCTTATCAAAAGCAACTTCAAGCATTGTGTCGTTGCCCATTTTTTCGGTTTTCATAATCATACCTTTGCCAAATACCTTATGGAATACGCAATCTCCTTTTTTGTAAACAGTACCCGATTTAACGGCAGGTTTAGTAAATGTATTAAAACTTTTGTTAGGTGTGAATTTTGAACCGGCACCGATACTGATATGACTTGAGGATGCGGAAAAACCGTTTGTTGACGCAAAAGTCTTTTTCTCTCCTGTATAATTAAGTAATTCGGGCGGGATTTCATTTACAAAGCGTGATACTTTGTTATAGCTTGTATGACCCATCAACATTCTTGACTTTGCCTTGGTAATGTAGAGCTTTTCTTTTGCTCTTGTAATACCTACATAAGCAAGTCTGCGTTCCTCGTTAAGTTCATCGGGATTCATCATTGTGGCAATTGACGGGAACACACCTTCTTCAAGACCTGCAATGAAAACTACGGGAAATTCAAGTCCTTTTGCGCTGTGCAATGTCATCATTACCGATGAATCCGCTTCTGCATCATAGTTATCAATATCTGTCTGCAATGAAATTTCCTCAAGGAAGTTTGAAAGTGACGCTTCTTCTGCGTAATCCTCTTCAAATTTGATAATATTTGAAGAAAGCTCTTCGATGTTCTCAATTCTTACATCGGGGTTGTCTTTCTCTGTTTTTAAATATTTTTCGTAATCTGTATGTTCGAGAATGAGATTGTATAATTCTGCAAGAGAATAATCTCCGCTTTGTTCAGCCTCCATAAGACCGTCAATCAGCGCAACAAAACTCTTTAACTTTGTTGCGGCTCTTGAAAGCTGTGGATATACATCTGCATCTTTAATTACGGAATATATGCTTTCACCGAGTCCTGCGGCAATTTCAGAGGCTTTTTCAAGTGTAGTTGCGCCAATACCACGCTTTGGCACATTAATAATTCTGCCCAGTCTGACATCGTCGTGCGGATTATTAATAACCTGAAGATATGCAACCATATCTCTGATTTCTTCTCTGTCATAGAATCGTCTGCCGCCGATGACACGGTGCGGAATACCGCTTCTTGACAAAGCCTGCTCAATTGAGTTTGACTGTGCATTCATTCTGTAAAGAATTGCAAAATCAGAGAATTTTCTGCCGTCGGCAACACCGTCAAGTATAGTTTTTGCAATAAATTGAGCTTCGTCACGCTCGGAATCGGAAGTATGCACCTCAATTTTATCGCCAACGGCATTTTCAGTCCACAAAGTTTTGCCCTTACGCATTGTGTTGTTAGAAATAACACCGTTTGCCGCATTAAGAATATTCTGTGTACTGCGGTAATTCTGCTCAAGTCTTATCATCTTAGCGCCTTTAAAGGTGTTTTCAAAAGAAAGGATATTTTCAATTGTAGCACCTCTGAATTTGTAAATACTCTGGTCGTCATCACCTACAACGCAGATGTTGCCGTATTTTGCGGCGAGCATACTTACAAATTTATACTGCACCTTGTTTGTATCCTGATACTCATCAACCATTATGTATTTAAACTGATTTTGATAGAATTCGAGTATATCGGGACAATTTTGAAAAAGCTCAACAGTCTTGCAGAGCATATCGTCAAAGTCCATTGCATCTGCGGTTTTTAGTCTTGACTGGTAAATTTCATATACTTTTGCCACGGACTGCTTGAGGTTATCGTAACCTGCTCTTTTGAGCATTTCCTGCGGAGTAAGCATTTCGTCCTTGGCTTTTGAAATTTCGTTGAGCACTCTTTTTACCGGCAACATTTTTTCGTCATAATTAAGCTGTTTTAAAATATCTTTTACAAGTTTTTTCTGATCGTCAGTACCGTAAACGGTAAAATGACTTGTAAACCCGATTCTGTCGCCGTATCTTCTTAAAATTCTTGCACAGGTAGAGTGAAATGTAGCCGCCCAAATATCCGAACCGCCTTCCGGAACAGCGTTGCAGATTCTTTCTTTAAGCTCCCCTGCCGCCTTGTTTGTAAAGGTAATTGCAAGTATCTGCCACGGTTTGCAAAGTTCAGACTGCAAAATATACGCAATTCTGTTTACAAGAACGGTTGTTTTGCCCGAGCCTGCACCCGCAAGTATAAGCAAAGGGCCTTCTGTGCAAAATACAGCCTGCTGCTGCATATTATTCATATGTGAAAACTGTTTTTTTAATTCTGATTGTACCATAGCAATATTCCCGTTAAAAGTTTAATAACACAGAAAACGGGCGAACTGCGTCCGCCCGTATAATCTGACGATTTTATTTTATGTAGCCGTAGAATGTTTCAAGAATTTCAGGACCCTGGTCTGCAACAATCATTGTAACATAGTTGCCGTCCTGTGTAACCTTACAAGCCTCAACCATAGGAAGTTTTTCGGCATTGTAGCCTGAATACTGTGTAACGATTGAAGTGTATGTCTTAGAAAGCGCATCGTTTACTCTTGATGCAGCGTCAGCGTCAACAGCCTCAACGAGTACGATTTCAACTCTTGAATTGCTGTCTGAATTGATTTCTGCCGCAAACTGCTTAACATCTTCTGTGTCTATGCTGTAATATTTTTTAAGATCATTAGAATCTGTAAGCTCTTTTAAGTCCAATGAATACTTAGAGTTGATGTCAGAAAGAACTGTTTTTAAATCAACCTCTTTGCTGCCTGAACAACCTGCAAGCGCAGTAAGACAAAGTACAAATATTGTTACCAAAGAAACTACCTTTTTCATAATTAACCTCCAAAAATGTCTTATAAAAAAATTACGCCGAATCAGTGTGACCCGGCGTATTCAGATGGTCGAGGTGACAAGATTCGAACTTGCGACCCCATCGTCCCGAACGATGTGCGCTACCAAACTGCGCTACACCTCGATAAAAACAGCCCCGATTACTCGGGGCTTTTAATGGCTGAGGAATAGGGATTCGAACCCCAACAAACAGAGTCAGAGTCTGTCGTGCTACCGTTACACCATTCCTCAATGTTTATTGCTCATTGCTGCAAGCCGTGCAATCAACGATATATATTATATATTATGAAGTGCGTTTTGTCAACACTTTTTTGAAATTTTTTAAAACTTTTTTAGAAGTTTTTAACTTTCGTTTAGCATTGACTTGTTGCTTACTGTCACGCAATCAACAATAGCTATTATATAGCAGAAAGTGTGTTTTGTCAACATCTTTTTTCAATTTTTTCTAAAATTTGAAAAATACAAAAAAATACGGAATTTTAACTAAAACTTTTTTTGAGTCTTATATCATCACCGACAAAATTAAGCCTTACACCCTCTCCGTATATTCTTGAAATAAATCTTGAAGTATAAGTTTTTTCAAGTTCTGTTATCGAAAGGTTTGTGTTTATTATCAAAGGCTTTCTCAAAAGCATTCTTGAATTACACAAATTATAAAACTGTGTATTTGAAAAAGTATTTGAAAACTCTGTGCCTAAATCATCAATAATTAGTAAATCGCACTTTGTGAGCATTTCAAAATATTCGGAATCGTTGGACTCTTTGGAAAAATGCATATTGCTAAGCGTTGACATAAGCATAGGAGCAGACACATAGATTACACCGAAACCACGCCTTGTAACCTCATTGGCAATAGCGAGGGAAAGGTGGGTTTTGCCAAGACCTGTGCCGCCTCTCATAAGTATACTCTTTGACTCGGGTGTAAAAGTCCTTGCGTACTGTACGCAATAATTATAAATTTTTTGCATTTTATCAAAAGGTGATACTCCGCTCGCCTTATCAACCTCATGACTGTACATATTAAGGTCAAAACTCTCAAAAGTGGAAAGTCTTAAAGGCGCAGTACGGTTAAGCTCCTCGCACGCAGTGGCTACAAGCAGTCTTTTAAAACAAGGGCAATACACTGTTCTTCCGTCTTTTTCTATATATCCCGTATCTTTGCAGTATTTACAGTTGTAATGCGGTTCAAAGCAATTTTCTTCATAGCCGTTTTCTTTAAGCAGCTTTTTGACTTCATTTTGCATAGAAAGACTTTTGGCACGCAAATCCTGCGTGGCAGACTTTACATCTCCGCCGTTTAAAACCGCACGAACCGCAAGTATTCCGCATGAAGATATTTCTTTTTCAAGCTCCTCTATTCTCGGAACTCTTCTGTAAACCTCTTCACGAACCTGCTCCGCTCTTCTCTCGGCTTTGGTGCGCCTTTCTTCCATTTTTGCTTTTGTCGCTCTGTAAATTTCTTTACTGTATCCCATTTATATCACCACACTAAATACTGTCGATTGTATCTAATCTCTGCAAATCATTTATATTATATGATGTGTTGGCGTCATTCCTGTTTCCGCCTTTATGCTTATACTTATCGGGTCTGCTGTCAAATTTGTTTAAATCGTCAACATTGTAAATTCCGCTTGAATTCCAGCGTTTTAAAATTCCGTTTATGTATCTGAAATCGCAGCTGCCCTTACTGTCAACACATCTTTCGTAAGCCTCTCTTAGCATTTCGGGAGAAAATTTCCACTCGTTTACCCATAAATCGGCGTATTCAACCTGCTTTTTAGTAGGAGAACCCGTATTTTTTAAACCGAACGCAGATGCTACAACCGTAAAACTCTGGCTTGCACGATGTGCTTGTTTTATTTTATTTTCGGCTTCCTCAATTGAGAAAACTCCCGCATCAGACCATCTCAAGCCTATTGTTTCAATGGCTCTTATGTTAGATTTTCCGATGCTTATACAATACTGAATAAGCATTATAATTACCTCTACAGGCAAACCGCAGGTATTTTTAAGTAACAGTAACGACGATGCATCGGAGTTTGATAAAGGCTTGCCGAGGGCTGTCTGTGCCTCGTTTACAAGCATTTTAAATTCTTCGTCAACCGCAAGCTGTTGTGCCACATAAACATAATCGGGGCGCTGCGGTCTTACAAACATATGCGGAACTGTAGGCTCTTCCTTTTCAATCGGAGCGGCAGTATTATTGCTTTCGACTTGTTTTACCGCAGGCTGTTCAGTCGTTTGCTGTTCTGCCTGTGCAGGCTCAAAAGCACCGTTATTTTGGCAAAAGATACCTTTCATAACCCAGTATTCAACTGCCTCCGGAATATCGGTTTCATTTACACCTGTCGCCTTACTGATGTCGCTTTCGTTCACATCTTCCCCACTGTGCCGCAAAAGATATAACAATACCTTAAGTTTAACGCCGTCCGAAAACTTAAGTCCATCGTCTACAACCGACGAAGGCACGGCAAATATTGAATTCCAAGCACCAAGATTAATTTTCATAGACATTTCATATACCTCTGACCCAAAATAAATATTATAATCAAACTTTATCGTACACATTATTATATCACACTAAATTTAAAAATCGACACATATTTTTAAATTTTATAGATTTTTTTAAAGAAATATGTTAAAATACAGTTGAAATGTTTTAAGGAGGTAATATTATGAAATATACATACATTCCAAGAGGTGTTTGTTCAAGACAGATTAACCTTGAGATAAATGACGGAATTATAGAATCCTGCGAATTTATCGGCGGTTGCGCAGGCAACACTCAAGGCATTTGCGCTCTTGTAAAAGGTATGGACGCAGAAGAGGCTGTAAAGAGATTAAAAGGCATTGACTGCCGTGGCAGAGGTACATCTTGCCCCGATCAGCTTTCTTGCGCTATCGAAGAGGCTCTTGAACTTGAATAAGCTCTGCGGCTAAAACTTTATATTTATCATAAGATTAAAGCTCTCTTTATTTGCGTAAAGAGAGCTCTTTGTTTTGGTTTTAAGATTTAGACGGTTTAATGCAGTGTTTTGTCAATAAATTCCGGTGTATCACAAAAATTATAAAAGTTTGGTCAACCTTTTCAAAGGTTGTGGGTGTGGGCAAAGCCCACAAATACTTTCCGTTTATGTAATTTAACGATAACCAAACAGCCTGCTGTTTGGCGACTTAAACAAAAGAGTTTTCAAAACCATAACCCTTTAGTTCATTTTACAGCATATTTGTTTCATCAATTTTTGCGTTCACATCATCGAGTTTATTTTCAAGCATAACAGACATAAAGAATATATTTGATGTCGTTCAACACCTTTAATTCTTCGTCGGACATAAAAATCCCCCGAAATCAGTCAACCTTGAAAGTACCTGCCTCAATCTCATCAATCATAGCAAGACGCTTTAAGTGTCTGTCGCCCTCTTCGGGAGTATTGAGGAAAATTTCTGTAAACTTAACAGCATCTTCTTCGCTTGTAACTCTGCCGCCCATACAAAGAATATTTGCGTGATTGTGTCTGCGTGTCATTTCAGCGCAAAACTCATTGCTTACAACAGCCGCACGAATACCCTTAACTTTGTTTGCTGCCATTGAAATACCGATACCTGTACCGCAGCAAAGAATACCAAGCTCACATTCGCCGCTTGCTACTGCTGTTGCAACTTTATAGCCGTAAACAGGATAATCAACGCTGTCTGTGCTGTAAGTACCAAAATCTTTATATTCAATACCCTTTTCGTCAAGATATTTTTTAATTGCGCAGATAAGGTTATATCCGCCGTGGTCACATCCAAGTGCTAACATTTCTTTTCCTCCATTTTCTTTTTAAGTTCTCTTTCAGCCTGCGGCAGTCTTAAATACATCGGCATAAGTTCCGCAGCCGAAAGCACTTCTCCGTTATTAAATTTTTGTACAGCAATTTCTGCTGTTGATGACGCTCTTTGAAATCTTATACTGATTGGTGCGAGTTCAACATTTGGTAATAATTCTTTCATAGCATTATAGCAAAGCTCCGCACCGTCACCCACAAGTATAATTCTTTCGTCATAGCTCTTAAGTTCTTCTGAAAGCTCGGCAACAGACAAAGCTCTGTCTTTGCAAAGTCTTTCGGGCTTTATGCCGTCACATTTGAAAAGCGCATTATAAACCTGCGAACAGCGAGCGTCCATAACAGAACAGATTATCCCATTTGCAGATTGCAAATTATACGCAAGGCTTTCAAGCGTCGATACCTCTATGCAAGGCAAATCATCGGCAAAAGCAAGTCCTTTAGCCGCTGCAACACCGATTCTTACACCCGTAAACGAACCCGGACCGCAGTTTACCGCAACGGCGGTAATATCTGTTGTCGTTAGGTTTGTGTTTACAAGCAGACTTTCAACCATAGGCATAAGTGTTCTGCTGTGAGTAAGTTTTGTATTTATAAAGAACTCACCTATTATTTTGTTTTCGTCACAAATTGCGGTTGACGCAGCTGTGGCGCTTGTATCTATTGCAAGAATTTTCATTGCGGATCAACACCTTCAATTTCAAAAATTCTGTCATCATCATTTTCGCCCTTACTGATTCTGATTTTAATACAATCGGCAGGCAAAGCCTCTTCAATATTCTCACTCCACTCAATAATGATTATACCGTTATCAATATAATCAAAAAATCCTGTGGAATACAAATCATCCCATGTATTTACACGGTACATATCAAAATGAAAAATATTATACTTACCCGAATATTCATTGACAAGAGCGAATGTAGGGCTTGAAACATTTTCTCCTGCACCGAGCGCACCGGCAAGTCCTCTTGTAAAGGCAGTCTTGCCCATACCAAGACCGCCAAAAAGAGCGATTACTTCCGTGCCGCACAACTTTTCGGCAATTTTTGCGCCGAGTGCCTCTGTTTCACGGGCATTATGAGTATTTACAGTAATCATCAGAATAAACCGTTAATTTTTCCTTCCTCGGTAACATCAATTTTCTCTGCCGACGGAACTTTCGGAAGACCCGGCATTGTCATAATATCACCTGTATATACAACTACAAATCCTGCACCGTTTGAAAGTGTAAGATTCTTTACTGTGATTTCAAAATCCTTTGGAGCACCGAGAAGTGTTGGGTCATCAGAAAGCGAATATTGTGTTTTGGCAATACAAACAGGAAGTTTTTCACCGCCGAGAGCCTGAATCTGCTTCAATGCCCTTTCGGCAGCCTTTGTATAGTTTACTCTTGAAGCACCGTAAATTGTTTTTGCAATTTTGTCAACCTTTTCTTTGATTGTAAGGTCATCTGAATAAATCGGAGCAAAATCAGACGGCTTTTCGCAAGCCTCTACTACCTTTTTGGCAAGTTCTGTACCGCCTTCTCCGCCCTTTGAGAATACATTTGAGAGAGCAAAGTCTGCGCCTTTAGATTTACAGTAGCTCTCAATAAATTCAAGCTCCTCTGCTGTATCTGTACCAAACTGGTTGATAGCAACTACAACGGGAACATTGTACTTTCTCATGTTATCAATGTGAACGCCAAGGTTTTCAATACCATTTTTAAGAGCCTCAAGATTTTCTGCAGAAACCTCTGCCTTAGGCACACCGCCGTTGTACTTTAACGCACGGCAAGTAGCAACAATAACTACGGCAGACGGCTTAAAGCCTGCATATCTGCACTTGATGTCAAAGAATTTCTCTGCACCGAGATCTGAACCGAAGCCTGCCTCTGTAATACAGTAATCGGCAAGTTTTAACGCAAGCTTTGTAGCACGAATGCTGTTACAGCCGTGAGCAATATTGGCAAAAGGACCGCCGTGCATAATAGCAGGGGTACCCTCGAGTGTCTGAACAAGGTTAGGTTTGATAGCGTCTTTAAGAAGAGCTGTCATAGCGCCGTCAGCCTTGATGTCCTTTGCAAAAACAGGCTCGCCTGCATATGTATAAGCAATAAGAATATTACCAAGTCTTTTCTTTAAATCAGAAATATCGTCAGCAAGGCAAAGGATAGCCATAACTTCAGATGCAACAGTAATTATAAAGTGGTCCTCACGAGGAATACCGTTCACTCTGCCGCCAAGACCGACAACAATATTTCTCAAAGCTCTGTCGTTCATATCAAGACATCTCTTAATAAGAATCTGGCGAGGATCAATCCCGAGAACATTACCCTGCTGAATATGATTGTCAAGCATTGCACAGCAAAGATTGTTTGCAGAAGTAATAGCGTGCATATCGCCTGTAAAGTGAAGATTAATATCTTCCATAGGAAGTACCTGAGAATAACCGCCGCCTGCAGCGCCGCCCTTAATACCAAATACAGGACCAAGTGAAGGCTCTCTTAGAGCGATTACAGCCTTTTTACCAATCTTAGCCATAGCCTGACCAAGACCTGCAGAAGTAGTTGTTTTACCCTCACCTGCGGGGGTTGGATTGATAGCTGTAACAAGAACAAGTTTTCCGTCCGGCTCATTTTCCAAACGATTGGCAAGTTCGTCTGAAAGTTTAGCCTTATACTTGCCGTAAAACTCCAGCTCATCCTCTTTAATTCCGATCTGTGCGGCAACCTCTTTAATCGGGAGTAAGGTCGCAGCCTGAGCGATTTCAATATCACTTAACATATTGAAAATACCTCCGTTCAAATATATTTCTTTAATTATAACAAAACTTTCCCCCTCTATTATTCCAATAAGAAAATATATTTTACAATAGAATATAAAATACTCGGGTTTAATTGCTGCAGATTAGGTAAAGTTACTTTGATGGATTCAGTTACAACGGATACTGTTGCGTTTAAAATCCGGCTTGGATAGATTTATAGCTATTAAGACTGTTGCTCAAACAGCTATTGCAACCATATTTAAAATCCAATATGGATAGATTTATAGGCAAAAGTTTATCAAGAATTAAACTTTGAACATATTTATTTAAAATCCAATATGGATAGATTTATAGGACAGTGATGTTATTTTAGATTTAGCTATAAAATCATTTAAAATCCAATATGGATAGATTTATAGGTACCGATTTCATCAATAAGCACTAAAGTATCTCTATTTAAAATCCAATATGGATAGATTTATAGTTTATCTCCTTTTTAGTGCCGCAGAATTAAAAATCCTGATTTAAAATCCAATATGGATAGATTTATAGTATTTCGTTATATATTTAGCACAAGCCTCTGAACTGATTTAAAATCCAATATGGATAGATTTATAGTTCCGAAGGCATATTTCAGGTGTTCCATCGTGAACAAGATTTAAAATCCAATATGGATAGATTTATAGCGTTTGCACCGTTATACCAATACACGCTCTGTATAATTTAAAATCCAATATGGATAGATTTATAGTATGCCGTCAACCTCATCACTCCTCTTTAATAACCAAATTTAAAATCCAATATGGATAGATTTATAGAAATACACTTTCCCGTCTGAAAAACAGATTGCAGCATTTAAAATCCAATATGGATAGATTTATAGCCGCAGAGCGTCATACAGTCTTTGAGCATTTTTTGTATTTAAAATCCAATATGGATAGATTTATAGTCAATCGTTACCGCCCCCTGCTTTACTTTCAAAGATATTTAAAATCCAATATGGATAGATTTATAGTACAACGCAGATTTTGTTAGCGAAGTAAAAAAGCTATTTAAAATCCAATATGGATAGATTTATAGACATCGTCAACTTCTTTTTTGAATTTGCTTAAGTATTTAAAATCCAATATGGATAGATTTATAGCAGTGATTTTTTAAATACAATTTTATTTGAAAATGATTTAAAATCCAATATGGATAGATTTATAGATTTCTTTTACGACATTGGCAAAGATGTTGAAAAAGATTTAAAATCCAATATGGATAGATTTATAGGCAAAGATTTTAGAAGATAAAATTGAAAAAATGTAAATTTAAAATCCAATATGGATAGATTTATAGACATCATAAGTATAGACTTTAACAGAACGAGTGTAATTTAAAATCCAATATGGATAGATTTATAGAATAAATTGTCAAGAGCAGAAAACAATTACATACAGATTTAAAATCCAATATGGATAGATTTATAGTGCAAAAATAACACCGTCAGTGCCATTCTTAAGTGCATTTAAAATCCAATATGGATAGATTTATAGACTGCCGTTCTGATTGAAGTCCAGTTCAGCTTCACTATTTAAAATCCAATATGGATAGATTTATAGTGACCTCCTTGATTGAATTTTTTTGAATAGATTTATTATTTAAAATCCAATATGGATAGATTTATAGCGCACTACCATTTATGAAACCAATATTTATTACATTTTTAAAATCCAATATGGATAGATTTATAGAGCATGTCTTTAGGAGAAAAAGAACCTAATATACCTTTTAAAATCCAATATGGATAGATTTATAGTGATAAGTCATCCATTATCTTATTAGTCACATCAAGACTTTTAAAATCCAATATGGATAGATTTATAGGTTCCATAGGTAGTGTTGTTTCTAACATTTGGGATTTTTTAAAATCCAATATGGATAGATTTATAGTTGATGTTGGAGTTAAAAAACTTGCAACATTATCTGATTTTAAAATCCAATATGGATAGATTTATAGGTTCTTGTTGATTACAAGAATATAGATACTTCTGCTTTTTAAAATCCAATATGGATAGATTTATAGTGTTGATGTTACAAGTAAATATCAATGGTTAATAGATTTTAAAATCCAATATGGATAGATTTATAGGTGTTTTATGAAAGTATTTTATCATTCAGATAATGATTTTAAAATCCAATATGGATAGATTTATAGCCAAATGAATTTACGCTCAACGCAATCGAATATAATTTTAAAATCCAATATGGATAGATTTATAGCCCGTAACCTCGTCAAGCTCATTTACAATTTCATATTTTAAAATCCAATATGGATAGATTTATAGGAGCAGGGCAAATGTTGAGAATTGACCACAATATCTTTTTAAAATCCAATATGGATAGATTTATAGGCAATCTCTTTATTCGCTTCAAGTCCTCTGAGCTTATTTTTAAAATCCAATATGGATAGATTTATAGGATTTGACCTGCTTAAAGAGCGCAATCCGAAAGAAATTTAAAATCCAATATGGATAGATTTATAGTTTAACATCTTATTAATTCCTGTTCTTGTTCTCTTTGATTTAAAATCCAATATGGATAGATTTATAGACTGTTTGTTTATGCACCTTAGCTTGCGATACAGCATTTAAAATCCAATATGGATAGATTTATAGCACACACGCAATTAACAGCGACGGCAGCGTTGATTAATTTAAAATCCAATATGGATAGATTTATAGTATGTGTCCTAAACCGAGTTTAATTTATTTAATTTTTATTTAAAATCCAATATGGATAGATTTATAGCCGTGGGATAAAATGATAAGTAATCATCGGCATTTTTCTGTGCTGTTTTGTCGATATACCAAATATTTATCAAATACTACTGTCACTTCAATATATCAAAAGCAACTATACCGATGATTACTTGATTGTTAGGTTCTGTCAACCTGCCGGGGGTTTTGTGCTATGTCAGGTCGACAATAAAAGCGTTACAAAAAATTTGATGTTTTATCATCCGTTTTTCCAAGAAAATCTTTATTCATCCACCGTTCTTCACGGGTATGAAACATTATTACCGAATCCTTGTCTTTTCTGATATAAACATCAAGTTCTTTTTGCAAAGCAATTGAGTTTGCTTTACTTAAGTTTCCTTCAAAAACAGAGTTTTGAATATGTACAAGATATTTTTTGCAAATCTTAAATACCTTTGGAAGTATTTTTCTGCCCTTTTCGTCACATATTATATCATATACAAGAATTACATACAATATTTACCACCACATTTCAAAGCCTTTATATTCTTTTTCACCTATAATGTGCTTTATCAGTTTATAAAGTTCAAGTCTGATTAAGAATTGATAAGAAACATTTTTATTAAGTTCTTTGTGAAAAATAGTTGTCTTTAATTTTTCGTCAAATTCAGATGTAATTATTCGTGACGCTCTTTCGGTAAGCTGCAAACCGTTAAGTCCTTCTACAAAACTGCTTTCTGTTATTTGTTTTCGATTAAGCAAAGAAAAGATCAGACGATCCGCAATCAGCGGTTTGAAAATTTCCGAAACATCAAGTGCAAGAGAATATCGCCTTGTACCCGGCTGATGAAGATAGCTTATTGTAGGATTAAGTTGGGTTTTATAAATTTCCGCCAGAGTTTTTGTATATACAAGAGAATTGACATATGAAATAAGGCTGTTAATCATATTGTCGGCAGGATGATAAACTCTTTTATCAAATTCAATATTCTGATCAATAATTACATTCCACGCTTTGTAATATTCCTGACGAATATTGCCTTCAATTCCCATCAACTCTTCTATGGTTTCTACATCTGCAAGTTTTCTCCTCAAATTTTCAATAGCGGCCATTTGCTCTGACACATTCTTGCCTCTGCCGTTGTAGTATCTTAAGTTTCTGTAAATATTATAAGACGCAGCAACTATAAATTCTCTTGCTATTGATAATCTGTTTGAATAGTCGCCGTAAGCAAGCACTTGCTTAACCAAAAGCTGACCTGCAAGTTTTGTTTCCTTTGGGCAAAAACTTCCTATGTAAAATTGATAGTAATTGAAGAAATGTACAAGTATTCCGTATTTTGAAAATAAGTTCAGCAATTTAGATGTAACCGTTATTTCATTCATAATATAAATTTCTTTAATATTTTCTATCGGAAGATCTTTTACATTTCCGTCAATTGCAGTAAATCTTAATGTGTTGTCTTTTTGAGTTAAATTACCTGACGAATATATGTAATAACTTTCCTGCATTTTATCACCTCAAATACAGCACAAATCATAGTAAGCACATGATTTGCAAATTCTTTTACTTTTAAATTTTGGCGGCAAAGTAGCCGATATAATTTTTACTATATCAGCTGCCGCACTTTCAAGCTCTCTTTCATCTTCTTTGCTAAGTTCAACATTAAGACTTTGCTTTAGCAAAGGATAATCAATTCTGCCTTTTATTCCCTCTACCCCACGCTTTTTCAGATAATAAAGATAGTATTTAAGTTGAGCAATACCCGCTTCCTCTATCTTTCTGCTTTTCTTTACCTCATGTAAAAGTTTATGCTCGGTAATAAAATCAATATTGATTGTGTTGTCGATCATAATATGTTTTTTCTTTTGCTTATAAGTAGTTTCATCTATAAGTTTTCCGATTTTGACATTTTCGTTTTCACTTTCCATTGCCAAACCGTTTGAAAAATACCACAGCTTTCTTTTACAAACATAGTAATAATAAATATGCATACCCGAAATATTATTTTCGTCCATAATCATACCTCATATAAAATTATCAGGTTCTCCGTTATCATCAGATTTATCTGGCTTTTTGGTTTTCTTTTCCTTATCAAATCTGATGCCGCATTCGGAATCATAACTGCTGTTAATAACAGGTAATTCAGTATATGGCATTTTTAATTTTTTTATTTCGTAATCGTCAATTCTGAATTTAGGTACGGAAACCGTGAAGCCAAGTATTTCTTCGTTTGCTTTAAGTTTATCATCTCTTGAATAAGTATCTGATTTTAAAACATCCAAAGCTTTTTCTATGGCACTCTCATTTTGATTATAAACATCAATCGGCACAGCGTCACTTCTGTCAATACTTCTTATTCCATCTTTTTTAAGAGAGAGATAATCGACATATTCTTTATAATATTTATAAATTTTACGATATTCTTGATAATATTTTGATTTTTCGATTTTTTCAACCGAAAGGTACTCATCTATAAGTTCTTTTTTAAGAACTTCAGAGATAATTCCGTCAACGCTTAAAATTGCCTGTTTTGACAACGAATGAATATCATCGTCAACAAAACGATGTGCATTACCTTGAATTTCTGTAAATACAAAACAATTGTAAGATGAAAAGTCTTTATTACCCTTTCTGTTTACTCTTCCAAAGCGTTGGAACAGGGAAAATAAATCTGATAACTCAGTAATAAGAATATCAAAATCAATGTCAAGACTTGCTTCGACTACGGATGTTGAAATCCATATTTCAGGTATATTCATACTTTCATTAGTTTTTTCAGAGGCTGCCAAAATCGCATTTTCTTTAGTTTTTCTGTCATTCTTAGTAAAATTCGAGTGAAAAAGATTTATATCTGCATTTATCTCTGAATTTTTCAATTTAAGATACATTTTGTTTGCAATATCTATCGAGTTGCATACAACAAGATATTTTTTTACTTTGTCGCACTTAGTATCATTGAAAATTTTAATAATATCATCTGATTGCAACGCTTTTTCTTGCACCTTAACATTGTGCTTTAATTTTCCTTTGTCCGAAAAATCAGCTGTTTTTACATCTTCTCCAAAGATTTTTTCAAGCTCATTTTTCACAAACGGCGGTAATGTAGCGGTCAGCACTGCCACCTTGCCGCCAAGCGTATGAATCATTTTAATTGCGTAAATAACAGCTGCCAAAACATCGGGTGAATACATCTGTATTTCATCAATAATAAACTTTGAATATGATGCTACCGCAAGTTTATATTCATAACCTGCATACTTCAAGGCAAAGTCAAATATTTGGTCGGGAGTGCATACTGTAATCGGCAAAGAAAGTTGTTTGCTGTACTGAGCATATACAAAATCATAATTTTTTCCGTTAATTATTGAATCTTCCAAATAATATGATTTCATATCGGAGTGAACGAGAGCCACTCTTTCTTTAAAGTCTTTTCCGCAAAGATCTTTTATTCTGCCATACATTGCATTGATTGCCGTTTTTAAAGGCAAAACAAAAAAGCATTTGTTGTCGCCACACCAAAGCAAGCCTGCCTCGGTTTTGCCCATACCTGTCGGTGCTGTTACAATTAAGTTGCTGTCCGTATTTTTAATACAAAATTCTTGCAATTCATTGTAGCTGATATTTTCATCTGTTTCCCATTCATTAAGTGAAGTATTAAGAAAATCATTGACCTTTTCACATTCAATGCCTGCGCTTGCACTGTAATCGCATTTGTGCAAAAAGCCTTTTAACAAAACAGCGTATTGTTTTTCGGGTTCGCTGAGTTTTTTGTCGAACAAGTCTTTAATTTTCTTAACATTGCGTTTCATCTTATTGTACGAAGCGGTTTCCAAACCAAGTTCAGAAATAAAGGTTTCGATAAGCTCTTTATTTTCACCGAAAACCGTAATAGGAGATTCCTTATTATTGTGATGATACATCACTGCGAAATATACACTATCAAGCTTATTGCACTCGGATTTATCAATGTAAAATATTGAAAGTACATTGTGCGGAATTTCAAGCTCCGGCTGAAATTTGCCGCCCCTTTGCACTCGCTTTTGAAATTGAGAGTTTGCCTTTCCGTAATCGTGTTTTTTGCACGCAACAAGTAAATCTGAATATAACTCTTCAGATTTAATATAGCCGAGCTTATAGAGCAGTTTTGCCTGCTCAATAAGCTCATTTGAATGTTGTCCGATAGTTTTGTCGGGTTTTGCAAGTTTATCTTCTATATTCATATAAATACCTCAAGCTAAAAGCACTGTATATATTCCGTTCTCTGATTTATCAAGCATTATACCTTTACATCCGCTGTCAAGGTAATTAATCTGACAGAAAATAACAGGCACACGATTAAACACTCGTTTTCTCATACCGCCCTTTATTTGCTCAACCACATAATCCTTTGGCATAAAATATTTTGTGCCTCCTGCGTATCCACCGTCTGTTTTTGAAATTATATCCATATCGGATTGATTTTCCTCATAATACTCAACAGGCATATAAACATCGAAATCATCTTTTTCGTAATCAACATCTTCATCAACCTCAGTAAGCTCTGTTTGAGCACACTCAAGAACTTCTACAAAATCCTCTCCTCTGCCGATTGCAGTAAGATTTCCGATATTATCCATAATATCATTCATAGTATTTTCATCTGCAACTATATGAATGATAAGTTCAATATCGCAAAGAATTTCATAATACTTAGGGCCTTTTGCAAGCGTTCTGAAATGGGAATACGGAATAGTATACTTTACCTTTTCGTACTCATCATACACAGCCTTTATATGCTTAATACGCTTATCAAATTCTTTTACTTCTTCGGCAGAAATATTTTCATTGGCTTTCATTTCTTTGAGTCGAGTTTTCATTTTATTAATGATTTTTTTATGCTTGTCGATTCTGCGTTTTGTACGCTTTAAAAAGCGGTATTCTTCAAGCAATTTTTCATTAATTACATTAATTGTAATGCCTTTTTCAAAGCTGTTTCCTTGAGCCTTTTGTGCAGTAGCCACAACCTGATATGCACTTGAAAGCATATCGGGATTTTTCATTTTTACAAGCAAATTTCTGTCATCATTAAGACTGTTAAGAAAACAATCGTCCTTATACATTTTTGTTTTTAGAGAACCGTACTTTCCTTGTACGCTTACTTGCATAGGATGATAAGATGTATAACCGCAAGCCTTATGAAGTGCTCCGATAACAGTTGAATACGGCGGCAAAGGAAATGTCATACGGTTTTGTACAGTTTCTTCTTTTTTGTAATTTGCACTGTTTTGTTTTATATGAAGTCTAATTGCTTTCATATTAATTCCGCCTTACTCCGAAAAATACTCTTTAACCTGACCTCTGAGATTTTCAAAAAATTCTGTCATACTTACAGGATTAAGTTCTCTTACAATTTCGTCCTCGTTTGAAAGCTCGCCGTTACGCATAAGTGCACAACTGTAACCTTGAGCAAGTTTTTCCTTAATCGGCTCTATAATAAGTCTTTTGCCTGAAACAGAAACAGCATTTTCAAAAATATGTGTTTTTCTCGGTGAAAGACCGCCTACCACAAAAATCGGCTCTGCGTTATCAAGATTTCCCTTAACAACAAGTGAAAGATTTTCTACTGCGTCAATAAGAGCAATTACTCTTTCGCACTTTTCGGCGTTATCTGCCTCTGCACCAAAGTTTTCGTCCTTGCCGATTTTTTCAAGGTCAATTGTAAGACTGTAAATTTTAGATGATTTGTCATATTCATACTGATAAGGCATAAGACCGCAATCCTTTGCATTGTTTTGAACATTTAAACCGTGTGCCATAGCATAATTGGTTGCAAGGTAAAGGTTATTGTGAAAACGGGCATCATTAATAAACGGCTCTGTAGCAACAGCGTCTGTAAGATAGAAAGAACTGTTACGGATGTATGTAACATCTTTTGTTGACATATATCCACCCTCAAGTGCACGGCATGTTGCGGCATTTACATCTTCATTAACAAGTTTCTGCATTGCTCCGTCGATTGATGTCTGTAAATCATCATAAAAACCCGACTGAACACAGATAGCGTTTTTAAGGCTCTCACGACTTCTTGTAGCGTACTCTTTTCCGCCTCTGAATACCTTTTGTACACTTGAAATATTACCGAGGCTTTCGCCGTAGTTGCTTGTCATATTTGCGATTACAGTTAATGTTAATGCTTTATTTTTCATAATAAAATCTCCTTTATATTAGTTATTTTTTGAGCTTACTTCAATTAATGCGCTTGCAAAAGCAAATGCAAGATCTTTATTTTCTTCCGCATTTTCAAGAAATGTATAGAAAAATGAAAATTCCATTCCGACATAAGCAGACAAACTAAGTATAATCTCTTTTGCTCTGTCGTAATCATGTGCGCAAAGAGCACTGATTATTTTTTGCTTATATGAATTAATTTTATTACTGCTTTTCATTTCAATTAGTTTTTTGGAAGTTAAAAATCCACAACTTTTTGCTGACTTAATTTCATCCATAATTTCATTTCCTTTCCAAGATACATTTATGTCTATTAGCATATCGGTTCTGCTTTTTATATAGCCTTTACCGGCATTATCATCAAAATAAAACTTAAGCATCATTAAAATTACATCGTCAAGCAACACATTGTTAAGACAACGCATATAAACTTCTTTCTCAAGATTAAACCAATAATCATCATTGATTTTTTTGACAAAGTTTAATGATTTTCCCGATAATTCTCTTAACTTTTTTAATCTTTCAAGTCGTACAAAGAATGTTTCGTAATAAGCCTTATCCTGTGATTTTGATATAATTTCAACATCATAGCTTATATAATCCTTTGAATTTTGCAAAACAAGCATTAGTTTGTTTTTGTCGTCTTTATTTTCTGTACTGCTAAGTTGATTTGAAAAAGCATAGTTTGTTTGAGTTAAAGACTTAACAGAAAAATTGTTATTCACAAAATAAGTTTCTCTCATATCAGAATTTGAAAAAGCAAACGGTATAAAATCAAATTCTAAAATATCATTGCTCTCAAAACTTTCCTTTGAAAAACAAAAGCCGAGATTACTTGTTTTTCTGTCTTTGTCAACATTGTAGCCTCTAAGTCTGCAAGTGCTGTTATCTTCGGTAAAAATAAGTCGTTCATTGCAGTAATTCTTATAAAGGTTATTGCCGTTTTTAAAGATATTCTTTATAATTTCCGCCCTGTTTTCTTCAATGGTTGAAATAAAAATATCTTTATTTGTTCCATCAAATTTTATTTTGTCAAATAGCCCTTTAAGAACTGTTTTGCTCTTAACAAGGTCGTTTACCAATTTAATTTGTTCTTCACTGAATTCTTGACTTTCGAGAATGTTTAAAATATTTTTGTGAGTCATATATTTTTCAAAATAGTTCTCTGCAAACTCAAGATATTTTTCTTCTGTTATATCTTCACTTTTGTAAATAATACCGTCAAAGCCGTGGATATAATTATCTGGCTTTTCTTCAACATCATAGAGGACTTTGTAATCAATTCCAAAGTAATCAAAATATTTACATAAACCGACAACGGCTGCTGCAAACCTCCAATCGGTAGGCTGCAGCAAAGTGTCATAATCAAAGTAATCAATCTTTGTTTTCATTAATTCGGTTCACCTCCCTCCGATAAAAGCTCGGCAAAGCCAAATCCTGCGGATTTGCGTGAACCTATACCGCTTTTCAGCAGATAATTAATAACCGATTTATCGGCATTAATACTAAAACTGCCTAAACTGCATTCAATGTAGTTTTTGTAGTGATAAACCACTGTTTTTTTTGCGTTTAACGGTTTAATTTCAAAGTTTGAAATTAACTTCTCGTCAAAACCGCTTTCAACAAGTTGCTCTTTAATTACCTGTTTTGCAATCTCCGTAAAATCCGGATTAGCAACCGAAATATACTTATCCGAATTATTCTCGGCTTTATGTAATCTGATACACAAAGGGCTAAGCATTTTCACAACAGCGGATGATGAAGTAACATTTTTTTCCGGCACAAGATTAACACTGACAAGTTTCATTTCGTTGCCGAGCGGAGCGGGAATCGGCTTGTCCTTTTGCTTTATAAAAGCAGACATAAAAATACATCCCGTATTATAGTCAGCTGTTGAAAAAGTAATGTTTAGTTGATTTTTCCCGAGTTGAATTTCCGTTTTAGAAAACTTCGGCATAGGCAGATTCACCGCAAAAGTAAAATTTCTGCGTTCCGGTGTAAAATAATATTTTTCATAATATTTTCCCTCGGCAATATCTGACAGTGACCGTTTAAAAAACGAAAGCATAATTCGTCGATAATCAATCGGCAGCTTATTGTTTTGCAAATAAAATCGCAATAAGATTTTCATATTTACCTCCATTTATTATTTTAATAGTATTAGATTTCGTTATTAGAGTTATGATATTTCACAACTCTAATTACAGTATAGCGTTCACAATTTTGTTTGTCAATACCTAATATATATTTACTAAGAAAACTTTTATAAATAAACTTATACATACATTTATTTTTATAAATTTAGTACATTTGATATTTACAATTAATTATGATATAATTTAATAAATCTTTCCAAAATGGATTTTAAATAATATTTATTTACACCACTTTTTTAATCTATCCAAATTGGATTTTGTCTTTACCATACTCTTTTGTCAAGGTGAACCCGTGGTATTTCTCGTTTTTTCCTCAAAAATCCGAACTTCACTTTGGCAATTTAGGTTTGTCTTTACCATATTATAACATTTTCACTGTACCATAATCCGTACTTTGAATTTGATTTATAAAAAAGATAAAAGATAAAAGGCTCTCGATAAAAATTCGAGGGCCTTTGCTTTTTAAAATCATATTTCGTTATATATGTTGGAGTAATGTTTATAAATTATGATTTACCGGAATATTTTGCACGGCAATTATAAAAGTTTGGTAAAACTTTTATAATTGTGACGGTAGGGTAAACAAAATTTATCTCCATTTTTAAATATTTAAATCATTCTATGCTTTTTCCATCTGCCTGACAAATACCTTGCAAGATATGCTGCAGCACGAGCATACCAATCAACAAACATACCGACCCCTACACCTAAAACGCCCATATCAAGAACCATAACAAGTATATAACTGCAAACTATTCTGAATATCCACATTTAAATCATACTTACACCGAGTGAAAAGTTTACATCTGTACACTTGCACAATTTGAGATATATTTCTTTGTACATTCTAACATAAGAAATGCATTTATTTAAATATATAGATATATTTTTAGTATATTATTACTATTAAAAATTTACTGCTTGAATTTACTGCTTGTATATATAATACTATTTGAGATATTATATTACAATTTTTATAAATGTGGTTTTAAATCAAAGTTAATATTCACTAACTTCAATATTTGGCATTTTCTGCCATTTTTCTGTGTTACCAACATTTTATAATTGATTATCAAAGATATAATAAGTTATCCTTCGGTAAAAATTATAAGTAAGTAATTTGTATAAATGATATTATATATCTTGATGTATGTTAAAATTATAATCATCGTTAAACTTAGAGTTTAATATAAAACAGTTGAAATTTTCTTAAAAATTTTATAATCTGAAATTAACGCTTGACAAATATTATCTGTAATGATATAATACTAATTGTTACATAGATAAGCGGATGTAGTTTAGTGGTAGAACTTCAGCCTTCCAAGCTGATCGTGTGGGTTCGATTCCCATCATCCGCTCCACAAAAGGTGCTGTAAAGAAACAGCATATTAAAAAGCCGAGATTCACGAAAAAGTGAGTCTCGGTGTTTTTTTGCTTGCATTGCTAAATATTGTATCCGGGCAATAATCGGTCGTTACCCTTATTTGCATTGGCAGTTATCTTTGTTCCGTCTATGTAGATATGCGACATATTCCTGCTTTCCTTAACAGCAAGGTGTTTATTTAGATCAATATGATGAAAAACCTCGTTAAATGTATATACCGGATCAGAAATTTCTATTATTTTTTCAATATCCGGTGGTAATTTTAATTGATACGGTGTATAATGCACCTTGTTGATGTGGTTTTTCATTGATAGTAAATTATATCACAAAAGCGACTGCATTCCTACCTTTCGGTTAGAATGCAGTCGTTTTTTATTTAGGCTGTTTTTTTACAGCTCCTTTATTTTCACGCCCTAAAGGACACCAACAAAAAAACAGATTAACAAAAAGCTAATCTGTTTTTATGGCAACAGTTGATAATAATGATACGGTTTCATAGGGTTTCAAAAGGCTTCACTTGAAAATGAAACCCTAACCACAAAAATGAAACCATCTGTGGGGATATTAGGGACCCATAAAGGAGATCAGGTTATATCCCTTCTCTTTGCCGACTTTGAGCATATACTCCATCCGGTAGAGGAAACGCTGATAAAAATCAACTACGAGCGCCACTGCGGTATCATCCTCTGTGGGTCTATTGGCATTGTACTCCGCGACCTCTTCTGCGGTTAGGTTTTTCGCATATACCAACTGGTAGGTTGCGGTGCCTCTCTTGATTTTCAGTTTTTGGGTGTATTCTGTCTCTCTCCCAGAAACCAACGCATCAACGGTATCCTCAATGTCCTTTAAGATCAGTGCCATCGAATCGAATGTAAAAAAGTTATGCTCTAAGTACCATTCAAAGCCGGAAACATCTTTTCGCTTCTTGTTTTCTGTCAGTTCCTCATCGAAATATTTGTAGAGAAACGGTGTGAGGTATTGTGCAACGTCATCCTCTTCAATCGAAATCTCTGCGCTTCTCATTTCTGCAACGCTATCCAGATCAGCGGTGTTCTCAAAGTCAATGACCCGCACGGGCATAATCCAAAAATAAGACGAACTGTCGTGACCATCGACAATGCCGATTTCTCTCTTGAAAATGTCTCTGCCGATGATGGCAAAAGAGAGATTCTTTATTTGAGCGAGAACCAGGTTGCTATCGTGGTGATTTGCGGTGGCATTCTCCAGCAGTTTCTGCAATTTTTCAAACGATTTATGGCAGATGTCCGACTCCAACAAAAGCCGGTGTATAGTATGGCAAATGGCATAGTCAGCCATATACTGTGGATAATCCTCTTTGAGCAAATCCAGCATATCTCTGATGCATAGTTGAGATGAATTGCATAAACGCATAAAATCCGTTTCCTTTTTTGGAAAAACACCCTTCATGGCATCAACAAGTTCTTCTCTGCTTACATCGGGGTAGTTGGAGACGGTAAGATGATCGTTTCCGGCATTGCTGTGTTTTCTCCACCATTTATATTTGGGGTTGTAAATATAGTAAAGATACCCACCGCGGGTTATAAATATCATATTTTCTTCCGGGAACTTTACTGCTTCGATAGTATCGAACAATTTCATAGTTAATCACCAACCTTCCTTTTTAGGAATTCCATGTGTTTGCCCTCTTTGCGAGGCAAAACATTGTAATACAAAGGATTATAAATTTTATCCGAAAGCTGGATTTCGATGTCATAATATTCTGTAGCCACCATATACAAGTGTCCCTCTGGGAAATCAAGGCGTACTGCGGACAGATTATTATGATCATAAATCCATGTGGTTTTGGCCGGTTTCTGTAATGGATACTGACGTGTGTATTCAGCAAGCAATTCCTTGGTACAAGGGCATATACCAAACTGGTATCTGTCGGCTGTTCCGGGACGGAGATAGAGAAGGTATGCTGCATCATCACAGAAGAGGGCAATAGCATCCTCACTATATTCCGTGACAGTGCTGGCAAAGGTACGATCGCTTGTGGCGCAGAAACTCTCGATACAGAGTTGCTCGACATTCACTTTTTGCTGTCAGCCAGTATATCAAAAGTGCCGACTCGTTTTCCGTCCCCAATGTCGCGGCCTGCAAAAAACAGCCGTTTTCCGTTACTAAACTCGAAATAACAGATGGCTGTGCCAATGTACTGCACTTCTTTCAGCGTAGTACCAATAAGAGAGGAAAATGCTGTAGTAACATCTGCAAGGTCGTTCTTTTTGTCATCAGCGTATACCGGGTTTACCACAAAATCGGTATAGCAGCTGACTACCAGGGGCTTGTTCTCAAACCACAGGATGAGCGGTTCGGAATACACAGAAACAGCACCCTCGTCATATAGAGCAGGTTTGCCGCCAACATTGATTGCAGAAACAGCAGTAAGTGGTTTCCCGATACAAGCAAAGTAATTGTCTATGGCATTGTAATCCTTACCTGCAATATTAGCCTCTGTCATAGCATAATAGGCTTCAAGTGTATTTGCCCAGGCATAGTCCTTGTCCACCATCCAGGCACCAGAAAGTTTCCAGCTGATGCTTCCAAGCAGACACTCTGGTTCTTCGTTGGGATCATCGCCACTGGTTTTGTATTTGACGGGGGCTCCGGCATTCATAAGAACCTTGGCAGCCTCCAAAACATAATGATCGTACGATGACCAACAAAGCGAATGAAGCGCCAGACCACCATTTAACCCGTCATTTGCAGAAACATCATAACCGCAAGCGAGAAAGTGGCGGACAACATCTGCCAAGATGAACCCACGCTTGTAAAATTCTCCATCCATAATAAACTCTGACAGAATTGTCTCTTCATAATGCTCATCATAGGCATTGATATCCTCTAAGCCTTTCAGAACAGAATCGAAAGCATCCCAATCTATAGGTGCTTGGTCTGTAATTGCTGAAAGTTTGCTGACGGAGTCGCTTATGATATTACTCATCGTGTTCACCTCATATCCGGCGTGATAAATGCTTTTCTTGGTTTACAATAGGCTCAATTAAGCTATATTATATAATATTTTTTGACAATATGTCAATAATTTTTAAGAATTTTGTTAAATATAAAACAATTCATTACAAATTATTTCTTCAGCTTGATTTTTAATAGTGTTCATAGTTCCAACCCAATAAAGCATATCTGTATTTTTCATTTCTTCGGTTAAATCACATTATCTTTTAGTTGTTTAATAATTTGTTCAACCCTTAATGTAGCTTGTTCTTGAATATCTTTTAGATGAGTATTTAATGTACCATCTAAAAACATTATTGAATAGTCAGCTTTTTATGCTCTTTTAGGTAGTTTAATCTCATTCTGCCATATTTATTAAGAGTTATATTTTCTTGTTTTGGCATTGTAATATTTGGAATATAATAATCACCCTCTAACTTTCTAATTCAGATAATTTTATCTTTTTTGCTAGATTGGATATATAAACGTCATTAGAATAGTTAAAGACCAGAAATGTGGTATCTTTTACAATTACTCTATGTGGCTCAATATAAGAGATATTGGTTTTCTCAATTTTTCTTATACTACCATTAACAAAAGTAGGAGTAACCTTTGAGAACTCACATATAAACTCTATTCTTTTCTTTAAGTTTTCCTCAAATAGTAGTTCTTCTTTAATTATCTTCATTTCAAGCACCATCCTTTCTTTTTAGGATATTGGATGATGTTTTTTTGGCAAAGAAAAAAATCATCCAATTTACTTGAATGATTTTTAATCTATCTGTTAGTTCGAACAGATATGTCATTGGTGCGAGTGACGGAGTGAAAAGAATAAGTACACTTTCTGCCTCGTTTGATACGGTTTGTTAAATTTATAAATTTCATCAACGCTCTCCCTAAAAACAGTCCACCGGACTGTTTTCTTAACGGTCGCCTTCAAGTCCCGTTATTAATTTACTTGTAAAACAAAAAAACAGATTAACAAAAAGCTAATCTGTTTTTATGGTGCGAGTGACGGGACTTGAACCCGTACGTCGTGAAACACACGCCCCTCAAACGTGCCTGTCTGCCTATTCCAGCACACTCGCAAATATTGTCTGTTGACAACGATAAATATTATATCACTGCTTACTTACTTTGTCAACAGATTTTTTAAAAAAACTTTTAATTTTTAACAATTTTATTTTTTACAAAACGCACCTCATATTGACATTAATTTTAGAGTGTGATATTATCAGTTTGAAAATTTTTATAATAAATCAGGAGTAATTATTATGAAAAAAGCAATTTTATTTGATTTAGACGGAACATTGTGGCACACAAGCGATGTAATTCTTCCTATATGGAACGAGGTACTTAAAAATCACCCCGAAACCACAAAGCAGATTACACTTGACGAAATGAACAGCTATATGGGCAAAACCATTGAGCAGATTGCAAGCATTATGCTCCCTGAGCTTAGCGAGGAAAACGGTGTGAGCATTATAAAGGAATGCTGTGCCGTTGAGGTTCCGTATCTTGAGAAATCAGGCGGTCATTTATACGAAAATCTTGAGGAAGTGCTTAGAGCGCTTTCCGGAAAGTATTTTCTCGGCATAATCAGCAACTGTCAGTGCGGTTATATCGAATCATTTTTAAAGGCCCACAAGCTCGAAAAATATTTTTCTGACTTTGAAATGTCGGGCAGAACTCAGCTCACCAAGGGCGAAAATATCAGCCTTGTAATCAAAAGAAACGGCATTGACTCTGCTTTCTATGTTGGCGACACTATCGGCGATCAGATAGCCTCTAAAGACGCAAATGTACCTTTTGTTTTTGCCGAATACGGATTTGGCAATACAGAAAATCCAAAATACATAATTCATACATTTTCCGAGCTTTTGGAAATATCCGAAAAAGTATTTGCCGAGAACTAATCATTTATTTGTGTTTCGGAGGTCTTATCTTCCCTCTCGCCGTCCTTTGCCTTGTAATAAATAACGGTCGGCTTATGTGCCTTTCCGCTCTTTTTATTATGGTTAATATACATTATTGCAAACACTACGGCTACAAGTGCAATTATAATAACGGCAGTAACAATTAATATAAATTCACGCATAAAAACATCCTCACATTTTTATTGATTAATTCAATTATAAACGTGAGGATGTAAATTTTTTAATGAATTATGTAGACGAAAAATTATTTTGTAAGAAAATAATTCATCATAGTAAAGCCTTTTTCAATGTAGTTGCCTGTTTCTCTTGCTTCTTTTTCGCAGAATACTTTTACACCGCTGTTAATCTCATTTTTACTGTCATAAATAAGATACGGAACAGGAGTAGAAGTATGTGTACGGATAGAAAGCGGAGTCGGATGGTCAGGACATACCAAAACAGCAAAATCATCGTAGCCCTTTAAAAATTCAACTACAGGACCGAGGATATGCTCGTCTATCATTTCAATGGCTTTTACCTTGTTTTCAATTTCACCACGATGGCCACATTCGTCAGGAGCTTCAACATGAATATATACGAGGTCTGCGCCCTTTTTAAACTCCTCAATAGCCGCCTTGCACTTGCCGTCAAAGTTTGTGTCGAGATAACCTGTAGCGCCGTCAACATCAACACTGTTCATTCCTGCACAGATTGCAATACCTTTTAAGAGGTCAACGGCAGAAATCATACTGCCCTTTATACCGAATTTTTCACTGAAATTATCAAGTAAAGGTTTAGTACCCTCACCCCAAAGCCAAATTGAGTTTGCAGGGCGCTTGCCTCTTGCTATTCTCGCCTGATTTACAGGGTGATCCTTTAAAAGGTCATAGCTCTTCTTCATAAGGTCATAAAGCTCGTCAACATCCTCACCCTTTGGAATGTAATCTGTAATTACCTTGCCTGTAATATCGTGCGGAGGTGTAAGCACACCGGGATGCGGATTGCCGTTGCTCCAAACAAGGCAATGACGATACGATACACCGGGATAAAAACGGAACTTATCATTGCCGAGTTTTTCCTGAATATACTCAATGAGAATTTTTGCCTCTTCTGAAGAAATATCGTCAGCACAATAGTCGAGAATTGTTTTATTTTCGTAATCTTCATCATCTGAAAGAGTAACAAGATTACATCTTAAAGTTACATCTGTATCCTTTAAATCAATACCGATGCTTGCAGCCTCAAGCGGAGAACGACCGCTGTAATATACGGCAGGTTCATAACCGAGTACCGAAAGGTTTGCTACATCGCTGCCGGGTTTTAAACCCTCTGCTACAGTCTTAACAATACCGACCTCAGCCTTTGCGGCAAGGCTGTCCATACAAGGCTTGTTTGCCTTTTCCATCGGTGTAGAATTTCCGAGTGCCTCGTTTGGCTCATCGGCCATACCGTCACAAAGCATTACCAAATATTTCACTTTTATCTACCTCTTTAATGATTATTTTTGCAATGTGCCAAGACTTGCACATTTGAGATATGCGTTAATAAATCCGTCAATGTCACCGTCCATAACAGCCTGAATATTACCGGTTTCGTATGAAGTGCGGTGATCCTTAACCATTGTGTATGGCATAAACACATAGCTGCGGATCTGACTGCCCCATGTAATTTCCTTTTGAACACCCTTGATGTCCTCAATTTTGTCAAGGTGTTCTCTTTCTTTGATTTCCATAAGTTTTGAAACAAGCATTTTCATAGCCACATCTCTGTTCTGATACTGACTTCTTTCAACCTGGCTTGCTACAACAATACCTGTCGGAATATGAGTAAGACGAACGGCAGATGAAGTCTTATTTACCTTCTGTCCGCCTGCACCGCTCGCACGGTAAACATCCATTTTGATGTCTTCAGGAGCAATATTTACTTCTATGTTATCGTCCATTTCAGGCATAACCTCAAGGGATGCAAAACTTGTGTGTCTTCTGCCCTGTGAATCAAAAGGAGATACTCTTACAAGGCGATGAACGCCTGCCTCGCTCTTTAAGTAACCGTAAGCGTTTTCGCCCTCAACAAGAAGAACGGCACTTTTAAGACCCGCCTCGTCACCGTCAAGGTAGTCAACTTCTTTTACTTTAAATCCGTGAGCATCTGCCCAACGGTTGTACATTCTGTAAAGCATTTCCGCCCAGTCCTGAGCCTCTGTACCGCCCGAACCTGCGTGGAAAGTAAGAATTGCATTATTCTTATCATATTCGCCTGTAAGAAGAGTTTGAAGTCTTTGCTTTTCAAGACTTTCTTTAACTCCCTCTGCCTCGCTTTCAGCCTCTTCAAGAAGCGAAAGATCCTCTTCCTCATTTGCAAGTTCAATCAAAGCACAGGTATCTTCATACTTAGCCACCAAAGCCTCATAAGCCTCAACCTTACCTTTTAGTGTGCCTGTACGCTGTAAAACTTTTTGAGATTTTTCTACATCGTCCCAAAACCCCGGTTCGGTAGCTTTAAGCTCAAGCTGCTGAATTTCAGAAAGCATACCTTTCATACCGAGAGCGTCTGACAAATCGTCAATTTCAGGTTTAAGTGCCTGAACCTTTAACAATAATTCCTCAAATTGTACCATAAAATATACCATTCCTGTCTTAATTTGATATATAGCTCTAAAAATCAGATTACTATTTTACATACAATTTTATTATAGCAAATTAGCCGATAAATGTAAACTGTTTTTTATAATAAGGAATTTGCGTAAATAATTTATCACCGCTTTCCCGCCGCATATTCTCCCGTATTAACATCAGCGTCTTTAAAATGCGCTATATAATTTTCAGGAATAAAACCTGCCGATGATTTATCATAAGAAAAACATTCGGTTTTGCCAAGATGTTTTCCATTATTTCATTCATTACCGACTGCTGCGGCATTTCACATTTTTTCAAAAAGCAAATGCACAAAAAACATCATACCGGGTTGCGGCGCTTTTTCATTGAGATTTTATTGAAAAATCTTTTCTTCATTATCCGGCATTATATTTCTCCTATCTTATAATTATGTAATTATGTTTTATCTGTAATTTTTCCGTCCTGCGATACAACAAGTTTGCCGTTTTTGATTGCGTTATCGACAGCAAAACCGACCGTTGTATCAATAAGCGTGCCTGTTCTTGTAAAACCGAACTTTTTGGCACTTTCTTTAATAAGGTCAGATTTTTGCATACCGCCTTGTTCGCTCAAAACTTGAATGGCTGCATTTAATATTTCTTTTGAGGAAATATCGTCAATATTGCGCCTATTCTCGTTTTGCTCCGACACACGATAAACATTGTATTCATCAGGTTTTTGTTCGGGCTGCCATACGAATATCACCCCGTTGTCAGAGGTTTCGGAGTGCATTATTCTGCCGAGAATACCGTCAAGTATTGCCTCTGCCCTGTTACCCGAGCGAGAAATGCCGTAAGCCGAAAGCACACTTTTGTACAATGCTTTTTTACTTATCGGAGCTTGAACAGAAATAATTTTAAACATCAGCTTTTGAATTTCGACCCCTGCCGCTGCTGTATAAAAGCTTTCAGAACTTCCGAGAATTTGAGAATCGACTGTTTCGTACTTTCGCTGTCTTGTCTGTTCAATCTGTGTTGATGTATCAATTTTTTCAAATTCTAAATTTTGAGTTTTGTTTTGCTCTGAAATTTTTTGCTTGGTATTTTTGCCCGAAATCGCATTTTCAATTTCTGATTTAATCTTTTCAATTACACGAGCCGAATCATCGAGCCAATCAAGAGTCCATACACGCATAATTTTCCAGCCAAGACCTGCAAGCACATCGGGCTGTAATACAAATCTATCTTTGGATGTTGCGGAATTTTTGCAGTTTTCACCGTCGGCAAGAATACCGAGCAGATAACTGTCGGGATTTTCAGGGTCAACGATACCAATATCAATCTTGTATTCCGAACAACCGATATTGCAGTTCACCTTATAGCCGAGTTTTTCTATCTCTTTGGCAATTTCTTCAATAACTCTATTATCGTTATGAACAAAAACTTTGCCGTCTGGTATAACAATATTTCGGTTCTGTCCCGCAAATTTCAAAAAGCCTTTAAGCCCTTCAACGCCGAGTGCTCTTGTGCGTGACAAATCAATCTGTTCGGGAGTAAGAGTGGAATACACAATCATTTCCTGTCTTGCTCTTGAAATTGCAACATTAAGTCTGCGCCAGCCGCCGTCACGGTTAAGCGGGCCAAAGTTCATAGAAACTTTGCCGTCCTTATCGGGACCGTAGCCGACTGAAAACAGAATTACATCTCGCTCATCGCCCTGTACATTCTCAAGGTTTTTAACAAATACGGGTTCTGCGGATTCGCTGTCGTATTTTTCAAGTTCGGGTTTTTTAGAAAATTCATCGGCAAGCATATCTTCAATTAAATTCTGTTGAATAATATTAAAAGTTACAACGCCGATACTCTTTGTACGCAGTCGTTCATCGGATAATCTGCGGATAATTTCATTTACCACAGCCTCTGCCTCGGCTTTATTCTGCTTTGTACCGCCCTTATCATAGTAGCCGTCAATGTGTACAAGTTTAACTGCCGACACTCTGTCGTTCGGCGACGGGAATGTATAAAGTTTATTATCGTAATACTTCATATTGCTGTATGCGATAAGACTTTCGTGGCGAGAACGGTAGTGCCATTTTAAGTACATCTGCGGCATTGAAATTGAAAGGCAGTCATCAAGCAAACTTTCGAGATCTTCGTTTTCAATGTTTTCTTCATCAATTCTGTTTGATTTAAAGAAACTTGTCGGCGGCAACTGATTAGGGTCACCGACTACCACAACATTTTCACCTTTTGCAATCGTGCCGACAGCTTCGCTTGTCGGAAGCTGTGATGCTTCATCAAACACCACAAGGTCAAATTTAGGGAATGACGGGTCAATGTATTGCGCAACAGAAATCGGGCTCATAAGCATACACGGGCAAAGTCTGCGTAATAATGCAGGGATTTCGTTAAACAACTTTCTTATCGACATCATTCTGCCGTTGCTTTTTATCGCTCTTTTAAGAATACCGAGTTCTGAAGACGACGCACCCGCCGAACCCGAAACAGGCACTTGAGATGAAAGTTTAGCCACAAGTTCCTGAACAGTAAGTTTTGAATATTCATCAATTAATGCGTGGTATTCTTTTATAGTTTGCTCAAAGCTGTTGCTTCTGAATGTGCTCAAGCTCTCGTCAACAGAAATATATTTGAGTGCAAGCGCATAATACACATTGCATCTGAAAGCGTCAACTGCATTTTCCTTATTAACAATACCGCTTTCAACCGCATTACAAATACACTCAAGCTGTTCATTTGCAAGCTGTTCACGCTTAGCGTTATATTCCGTAACCGCATACAATTTGTCAATATTCTTACTTATATTATTAAGAGTATTTACGGTGCGGTCAAGCCAATTGTCGCTCTGCTCATTATCAATATTAACTTTGAAAATGTCGGAAAATTCATTCCATTTTAATATATAATTTTCTGCACAATTAACATCGTTTCCAAGCTGTGCAAGATTAATATTCTTAAAAGCATTCAATATTGTTCTGATTTCATTATAGTTATACACACTTATCGCATTGTAGACGAAATCGGTTTTATCAATTGCCTGTTTAAAATCAGAACCTAATTCATTAAGTATATACCTAAGCTCATTACCGCAAGTCATATTATCATTGTACAATTTATTAAAATTAATAAGTCGCTGATACCAATTGATAATATTTTCTTTGGTAACGGCATTTGGCATAACACAAAATGTTGCAACTTCTTTCAAAAGTTTTTTATGTTTTGAATTTCTGCTAAATATCCAACTTGATTGAGCGACATTCCATTCATTAAGAGCCTGAATACAGTTATATTCATAAATACCGCTTGTAAACACTTTTTCAATCTCTTGTTTTTCTCTGTTTTCGTTACAAATGCTTTCATAATAATTATTCAGCTTTTGAGTTACCGCATTGTAATTATTTTCAAGAATAAGGCTTGGAGAAAAAGCCGAAGGAATAAGCAACGCTTTGCAAAGATTTAAAATGTTTTTGATTGATTTTTCACTTAATTCGGCATTGATATTAAATGTACCGAAAATTCTTTCAATGCACAATTTTGCATTATTATATAGATTAAGCAAATTTACACAATCCGAATACAGCTTTTCTCTTAACGGTATAGAATATTCCGTAAGAGAAATATTTTTAAGCGGGTTATTAACTATATCACCTACACCGTCAATAGAATTTTTATAACTTAAAATTAAGGATGAAAGCTGTTCTATTCTGTCATCATTAACAGTGTTAATAACTTCTTGCGGAATTGTTATTTTATTCTTAAATTCGGCACAGGTTTCATATTGTTCTATAGCGTCATACACGGAAATTCCGCTCTCGTGCTTTTTATGAAGTCCGTCAATTACAGAATTCATACTCACACGCATAGCTTTCAGCCTGTCTGCTGTTGCTTTGTATTTTTCGGGATGCTTTATTCTGCCGACTTCAAGTGATTTTTCGAGTTGAGAAAGCACACTGCTTTTGCTCGCCTTATTTGAGTGAAGTTCAAGGCAGAACGGAGCAAGACCGATATTTTCAAGTCTGTGTTGAACCACATTAAGAGCCGCCATTTTTTCTGCGACAAAAAGAACAGATTTACCGTGATAAAGCGCATTTGCGATTAAATTTGTAATTGTCTGCGACTTACCTGTTCCGGGAGGTCCGTGAAGTACAAAACTTTTTCCCTTTGCCGCCTCTGCAATGGCAAGCATCTGTGAAGAATCTGCGCTCAACGGTATTGCAAGGTCATCGGGTGCGATGCGTTCATCAAGTTCAGACACCGTCAGCGGATTTTCTTCCTGCTCAACAGTAATTTTCTTATCAATAAGACCTGCAACAACCTTATTTTGCATTAATTCGTCGGCACGGTTTCTAAGGTCACTCCACATTACAAACTGGCCGAACGAAAACTGTCCCAAGCAAGCCGTATCCACAACATTCCAACGCTTTTTGTCAAGAATACAATTACGAACCGTATTGAAAACAAGCGGAATGTCCGTACCGTGCTCGTCCTCGGGCAGTGGGTCAAGGCTCGGTATTTTCAGTTCGAAAATCTGCCTTAAATACTCAATCAGTGTAACATTAATCTGGGTTTCCTCTTGTCTGCTTCTCAATAAATAGCCTTTATTATGCGAACTTTTTACAAGCTCAACAGGAATCATAATAAGCGGTGCATAGCGTGGCTTTTCCGAAATATCGCTTTCGTACCACTTTAAAAATCCAAGTGCTAAGAAAAGTGTATTTGAACCGTTTTCCTCTATGCTCGACTTTGTTGTTCTGTAAATATTTTTCAGAGTTTTTTCAAGTTCTTCGTCGTGCATAACCGCACAAAGTCTTTTGCTTTTAAACTCTTCGCTTGCAATATTTGTTGCAAGGTCATTTTCGTTTTCTATCTCATAAAGCCTTGCATCTCTAAGCGACGCCGTCCATTCGCTCGGCAATTCCCGTATTGAAAAAGATACTCCGTCTGCAAGACTGTCCTCAAGAGCGGCAAGATCATGAGTTAAAATCGGCAAAGCGTTTTTGGTAATTCTGAAATTTAAAAGTGAGTTTCTCAAACTGAAATCGAGCAGCTTTCTCTCCCATATCTGTATTCTTGAAAGCGAACTTTCTTCATATCCGATTACACCTGTACCGCTTCTGTTAAGTTTCTTAGGTGCAGCTGCCTGATAATAAGAAACCGAATCAACCGTCCCGTCATAACCGCAAATACTGTTGCTATCTATTTTTTGCGGAATCGGTCGCAGTCCTCCCGCTCTTGCTCTTCTAACATCAACAGCACATATAAAATTTTCCGAATCTGACAGATTATTTTTTCCGTGCTTTACCGCTCTGTCAAAATCAATCTTTTCTCCCGCCGTAAAATCCGTACATTCAACAAGCAAAATATCTTCATTTCCGCTTACCGTTCGTTTGTCTATAGCCGAAAAATCATCAATTACACAATCGGCAAAAGTTTCCTCTTCAAGGCGGCAGCCGCAGTATGCGTGACCCTTTTTTATCATTATTAAAGGGAAAAGTCCTGCCGCCTCAAGACAAGACGCATATGTAACTGCAAGGTCAATGCAAGTACCTTGTTTCTGCTCAATTACAGAATAAGGAAGTCGCACACGCTGACCTGCTTTTTCAAAACTTGCAGGCGGATTATTATACACAATATTTTTTGACTGTAAAGCGGCATAAACAGCAGCCATTTGCAGTTTTACAACATCTGCATTGCGGCTCTGATAACCTGTTATGCTCGGGTCTTTTCCCCATTTTCTTAAATAATCGGTTGCAATTTTAAGGATGCCCGAGATAGCGGGATGATTAGGTGTTACAAAAGCCGCAATCAGTTCAGGCATTATATAGCAGCCGCTCCACTCATCATAGGCAAGCAAATCAATATTGTCACCGGCATTTACAAGTTCTTCTTCGCCGCATAAAAGCTGTACGCTGATCTGTGCAACAATTCTCTCTGTCAGTGAGAACAGAAACTCCGTAGATACTATAATATTAACAGGACTTACCTCAATTTCGGTATGCGGAGGTAAAACCTCAATTCTATGTGTAAACGGCTTTGCAAATTCAGGTTCAAAGGAAATTTTTAACATAATATCTTTAATTTCCTCATCGCTGTTATTTTTTATCGTTACGCTGCGCACAAGCGGAACATAGTTTTGCTGCATTGCAAAATTCATTGCTCCAAAAGTTACCACTTGTACGCTCACTTTATCATTCACAAGTAATCCTCCTTGCTCAAAAATTTTAACATTTTCATTATATCAGATTTACCAATTTATTACAATGTTTTGTAAATAAATATATTCTTTTTGCGGTTAAATAATAAAATTCAGAGATTATATACATTTAAAATATTATAATAAATTATGGTTGCAATTAATAAGATTATTTGTTATAATTAATTTGTATAAAAATACCCGGAGGCAAATATGGATTTTTATAAATATAAATGCCCTGTTTGTAACAAACAGTTTAAAGAGGGCGATGATATAGTAGTTTGCCCTGAATGCGGCACGCCGCACCACAGAGAATGCTACGAGCAGGAGGAACACTGCTTTTATCAGGATAAACATTCACAAAATTTTTCATTTGAAAATGATCAACCAAACAGTTCCGATGACTTTGAAGCTGACAAAGAGAGCGGCACAGACAATGAAGTAATCTGCAAAATTTGCGGTCATCCAAACGACAATACTTTGTTTTACTGCGAACATTGCGGAGCGCCTCTGTTAAAAGACAATCAACCCGAGAATGATTCCGTAAACGGAAATAATAATGTTCCGCCGGATATGAACGGTTTTCCTTTCGGTCAAAACCCGCAAAACGGCGGAATACCTTTTATTGCGTTTGATCCGATGGCAGGTTTTAAGGCAGACGAAAAAATGGCAGATAATGTAACCGCAGGTGAGGTTTCAAAATTTGTCGGCAAAAATACAAACTACTTTATGCGTGTTTTCGGTTCAATCTTAAGAACAAATAAATCACGATTCAGCTTTGTATCCGCTATTTTACCCGGTGCATATATGCTTTACAGGAAAATGTACGCAATCGGCATTGTTATATCGGTAATCGTGGTAGGATTGCTTGCAGGCACACTTATTATACAATCCACACCTGAATTTACAGAGGCATACAACATTTATATGGATAATTACTCTGCCATACTTCAAAGCGGATACAGCGGTGCTAATGTCGGCGATTTATTTGCCGGTATGTCCTCTACAAATCTTTTGTACTTTGCTGTTCCGTACATTCTCGGAGCAATCAGATTTGCCATTATGCTTATCTGCGGTTTCAGAACAAACAGAATGTATTTTAAACACTGCATAAAGAAAATTTCATCAATTAAAAACTACGCTTCGAGTTTTGATAAAGAATCAGACGAAGAAGCAGCAACCACAAAGTCAAAAATTAACGAGCAGATTGAAAACAAGGGTGGCGTAAACCTTGCCATAGCAGTTGTGGCAACATTTGTATTTTTAGCAATCGCTTATATGCCGCTGTTCGTTTAAAAACAAATATCGGAGGAAAATATGAAAATTACAAAAGCAGTTATACCTGCAGCAGGACTCGGCACAAGAGTACTTCCTGCGACAAAATCAATGCCAAAGGAAATGCTCCCGATCGTAGACAAACCGACCATTCAGTATATCGTTGAAGAGGCAGTTGCAGCCGGAATAACAGATATTCTTATCGTTACAAACAGAGGTAAAGGCATTATTGAAGACCATTTTGATGCATCCCCTGAACTTGAGGCAATCCTTGAAAAAAGCGGCAAACTTGATTTTCTTGAAACAGTAAGAGGTATTTCAAATCTCGCAAATATCACTTTCATTCGTCAGAAAGAAATGAAGGGTTTAGGCCACGCTATTTTAAAAGCAAAGTCTTTTGTAGGTAATGAACCTTTCGCCGTACTTTTCGGCGACGGCGCAATTGTAGGCGAAAAACCAGCCATAGGTCAGCTTATTGAACATTACGGCGAGTTTGGCAAAGGTGTTGTCGGCGTTAAAAAAGTTGATGCAAAAGACATTCATAAATACGGTTCACTTAAAGTTGAGCATATTTACGACAATGTATTTAAATGCACAGATATGAAAGAAAAGCCGCAAACTCCGGAGGAAGTTCTCTCACTTTACTCTATCATAGACAGATGTGTTCTCCCGTCAGAAATTTTTGAAATTCTTGAAAGAACACAACCGGGCATAGGCGGTGAAATTCAGCTTACAGACGCAATGCGTGAAATCGCTGTTACAGACGGTATGACAGCCGTTGAATTTGAGGGCAGAAGATACGATATGGGCAATAAATTCGGTATTCTTCAGGCTCAAATCGAAGTAGGTCTTGAACATCCCGAAACTAAAGACCAATTAAGAGAATACATAAAAGAACTTGCAAAGACATTATAATAAGCTGTCTTGACATAATATAATTAAGCTAAAGCACAAAACAGACATTTCAAACTTTTGAGAAATGTCTGTTTTTTATTTGTTTTTATTCGGTTTATTAAACAAAATTTATAGTTTTGTACATTAATAGATACAGTAACCAAAATTAGCGGTTGAATTATTTTAAACTTGCGTTATAATATGATAAACAACACAATATCTATTAAGATATACGATATAGTTTAATTAAAATTCTATCGGTATAGTAATCGGGCGGCGCTTTTCAAAGATAGTATACGACTTAAATCCGCACTTATGAGCAAGTCTTATTCCCTCTTCTATTCCGTTTCCGACAGCAGTGCTTGTGTGGGCATCACTTCCGACAGTGATAAGCTTTCCGCCGAGTTCACGATAGCGCTTTAGCTGAAATTCATCAGGCAAAGTTCTGCCGATGGGTTTAAATAAACCCGAAGTATTAATTTCAAGAGCTTTATTGTTTGAAATCAGTGTTCTGTATATATCGTCAATAACATCTTGATAAGGTGTAAGGTCGGGATATTCCCCTGTTGTTTCAAAAATATATCTTAAAGGATATGTAAGATGAGCAAGGCTGTCAAAGTCACTGAAGGTCGCTGTTTCTGCAAGTTCATTAAAATATAATTTCAAAATTTCGGAAATATTACAATTATTAAAGTCGATAAAATAGAAATCTTCCATATTTTTTAAATTGTGCAAAGACGCTAAAACAAAGTCAAAATCGCCAAAAGAAAGCGCTTTTTTGGTACATTCCGGATCGTGCATAGGCTCGCCGAGCTCTATTCCGCATAAAACCTTGAGTTTTTGTCTATATTTTATCTGTGCGTTTTTGGTTTGCAAAAATGACAAAGGTATTTTTTCGTTAAAATCTCCGAATTCTTCGTTATAGCCAAACTTGATAAAAGGTGCTTCGCAATGGTCGGTAATTGCTATTGCGAAAAATCCCTTATTTAGGGCAGATTTACACATTTCTTCCACTGTATTTTCAGCGTCAAAAGAATTGTTTGAATGAGTATGAACATCACATAAAATCATAGTTATCAAGCCTCCGTAATAAATAATACCATATTCGCCAAATTTATGCAATATAAGGCTTTACTTTCTTAGATTTTAGTTATATAATAAGGTAATGATAATAAACAATCATATAATTCTTTTATAATTCTTTTGCAGGAATAAAATTAAAATCTTGCAAATACGGAGGTAACTTATGAAAGCTATAATTACAGTAATCGGTAAGGACACAGTCGGAATACTTGCAAAGGTATCAGCCGCTTGTGCTGCTGACAACGCAAACATCGTTGAGGTTACACAGAGCGTTCTTCAGGATATGTTTGCAATGGTTATGCTTATTGAATTCAATGAAGAGAAAATTGATTTTGAAAAGTTAAGAACCGACCTTGACGCTGTCGGAGAGGCTACTGCAACTAAGATTCATGTAATGCACGAAGATATATTTAACAGTATGCACAGAATTTAATTTGCCCTTAAATATGGATTGAAAGGATAAACACCTATGCTCGAAACAAAAGATATACTTGAAACTATCAATATGATTGATAACGAAAATCTCGATGTAAGAACAATTACAATGGGCATTTCGCTTTTAGACTGTATTGATGACGATATTGACAAAGCCTGCACAAAGGTATACGACAAAATCTGCCGTTCTGCCAAAGACCTCGTAAAAACAGGCGAGGATATCCAGAGGGAGTACGGTATTCCTATTATAAATAAGAGAATTTCAGTTACCCCTATCGCAATGGTAGCTGCACCATGCCAGAGTAAAAAGGTAGTAAAATTTGCTCACGCACTCGACAAAGCCGCAAAAGAACTCGGCGTAAACTTCATCGGCGGTTATTCCGCTCTTGTACAAAAAGGTTTCGCAAGCGGTGACTATGCGCTTATAGAGAGTATCCCCGAAGCACTTGCAACTACCGATTTTGTTTGTTCTTCGGTTAATATCGGTTCAACAAAAGCCGGTATTAATATGGATGCAGTCAAAATGATGGGTAAAACTGTAGTTCAGGCTGCTCAAGCTACAGCAGACCGTGATTGCATCGGCGCTGCAAAGCTTGTAGTATTCTGTAACGCTCCTGAAGATAACCCGTTTATGGCAGGAGCTTTCCACGGTGTCGGCGAGGCTGATACCGTTATCAATGTCGGCGTTTCGGGACCGGGCGTAGTAAGAGCTGCTCTTGCTAAGGGCGGCGAAGGCAAAAATATTGCCGAAATCGCCGATATGGTTAAGAAAACCGCATTTAAAATCACAAGAATGGGTCAGCTTGTAGCAAAAGAAGCAAGCAAAAGACTTTGCGTTCCTTTTGGTATCGTTGACCTTTCACTTGCACCTACACCGGCAGTCGGCGATAGTGTTGCACATATTCTTGAAGAAATGGGACTTGAAGTATGCGGATGTCACGGTACAACTGCTGCTCTTGCACTTCTTAACGATGCTGTTAAGAAAGGCGGCGTAATGGCTTCGTCACATGTTGGCGGACTTAGCGGCGCTTTCATTCCGGTATCGGAGGATGCAGGTATGATTTATGCAGCTGAAAACGAATATCTCGACATAACTAAACTTGAGGCTATGACAGCCGTATGTTCAGTTGGTCTTGATATGATTATTGTACCGGGTGACACAAGTGCCGAGGTTATCTCTGCAATTATTGCAGACGAAGCAGCTATCGGTATGGTAAACACTAAGACAACCGCTGTAAGACTTATTCCCGCTATTGGTAAAAAAGCAGGCGAAACACTTAACTTTGGCGGACTTCTCGGCTACGGTCCTGTAATGCCGCTAAGAAAAGGCTCACCGGCTGAATTTATCAACAGAGGAGGAAGAATTCCTGCACCGCTTCAGGCTCTCAAGAACTAATTTCAGGGGGTGATTTTTTGAAGGATATGATTAAACAGATTGTTGAAGCAGACGCTGAGGCAAAAGCCTTCGATGAAGAAAATCAAAAAAACAAAGAAGCTCTTGCCAAAGAGATTGACGCTCAAGCAAAGGTAATCTACGATTCCTATATGTCAAAAGCTGACGAAACCATTGAGCGCCAGAGTGCTTATATTGACAAGGACATCAGACATCAGTGGCAGGATACTCGTCAGAAGCATAAATCTGTTTTAATTAAACTTAAATCTGATTTCGAGGCAAATGCTGACAAATGGTCAGATGAAATTGCTGAACGAACTATCGGATAACTATCCATTTATTAAGCATATTATTTTAAAGGAGGTGCGAAAGCTGTGTCTTCCACTTCGTTTGCGGTGCTTGCAAAGGCAAGAGCAAAGTTTGGTAAAAGACTTACCGAAAAGGACTACAACAGTTTGCTTAACTCAAACAGTGTTGCAGAAGTAATGTCTTATCTTAAGTCATATACGCACTATGCGGAGGCATTGCGTGATATAAATGAGCGTGATGTTCACCGTGGCAGACTTGAGGTTCTTTTAAGGCAGCATCTTTTCTATGAGTTTGACTCGCTTTGCAGATATGATTCCCAGATGAGCACCGGCTTTTCAGCTTATGTTATAAGCAGAACCGAGATTGAACAGATAATGCGCTTTCTCACTTTGCTGAATACTTCATCTACTGAAAAGTTTATTTATCAGTATCCGACATATTTTGCAAAACATACGGAGATTGATTTGCAGAAACTTGCGCTTGCAAGAAATTACGATGAATTTCTCACCATTTTGAGCAATACAAAGTATTCTCAAATATTTGCAAAATACAAGCCCGATGAAAACAATCTTTTGCCTATATCGGATATTGAAAATGATCTTTATACTTTTGTTTTCTCCAACCTCAAAAAGGTAATAAAGAGCAAAACAAAAGGCACTGAAAGAAAAGAGCTTATGGAGCTTTTTACCGTAATCAACGATTACAATAATTTCTCCCGTGTACTTCGTCTTAAAAAGTATTATAACCTTACACCGGAGCAAATAAAAAACAACCTGCTCTATCCTTTCTCAAGCATCAGTGAAAAAACTCTCGACAGAATGTGCCGTGCGGAATCCTCCGGAGAAGTATTCTCCGTAATGCAGGAAACTCACACCGGTAAGTTGATTGAACAAATAGGTTATGTTTACGCAAGTGACATCAGCCCAAGAGTAAAATACAAACTTGCAAGAAAGAATATGTATTTCTCAAACAATCCTTCTGTTGTGATGATTTCATATATGTTCGTTGCCGAAACCGAGCTTATGAATATTATAACCTTGATTGAAGGTACACGATATAAACTTGATTCTAAAAAAATACAGTCCCTGCTTATCGTTTAGTAAGCAGTACCACTAACAAAGAGGTGATTTTATTTGGCTGTATCAACCATGCAAGCTGTTAATATAATCGGCTTTATGGATGAAATTGACGATGTTATTACCGTTTTGGGAGAATCGGGAGTTTTTCATCCCGATGATGTGTCTGTTTTTTACAACAATACCCAAGGTTTTTCACATCTTCAGACCAAAAATATTTATGCCGAACATCTCACTAACCTCAAGGCTTCATTAGGACTTACAAAAAGGCAGTTCCCGCTTGTCGATGTAAGCAATTTTAATCCGACATATCAGGATATTCAATTGTTTTGCAATAAGATTTGCGATGAACTAAACGAGCTTGTTGAAGACAGAGATTTTGCCGCCGAGCAATTGCTTGAGGCAAAACAAAATCTTGACGAAACAAAGCACTTTGTCGGACTTGACATTGAAATAGAAAAGCTGCTTGAGCTTAAATATGTAAATGCAAGATTCGGAAGACTTCCTAAGGACAGCTATGTAAAACTGGAAAATTATAAGGATGACCCTTATATTGATTTTTCGGTGTGTACAGAAGATAAAGCTTATTATTGGGGCGTTTATCTTGCTCCAGCTGATAAGACAGAAGAAATTGACAGAGTTTTTTCAAGTCTTTTCTTTGAGAGATGCGACATAATCGGTGTTAATTCAACGCCAACTCTGCATATGAAAAAACTTACGGCACTTATTCCCCACCTTGAGAATGTTTACAAAGATACCGAAAAGCGTATTGACGATTATCTTTCCATTAACAAAGAAAGAATTTTAAAATATTTGTCAAAACTTGAAGAACTTTCTTTGTACTCAACTATAAGAACTAAAGCTTTGCAGTACAACAAGAGCTTTATTATTGTAGGCTGGGTGCCGACCGAGTTTGCAAAACAGCTTAAAAAACGACTTTGCAAACACAGAAGCGTTACAGTTGAATTTTCAGACGCAAAGGACGAGATTAAAAAATCTCCGCCTGTTAAACTCAAAAACTGTTTCCTTGCACGACCGTTTGAGTTTTATACTTCAATGTACGGCGTGCCAAAATACAATGAAATTGACCCGTCACTTTTTGTTGCAATAACTTACATTATTATATTCGGTATTATGTTTGCCGATGTCGGTCAGGGTATCTGCCTTACTATTGTAGGTATATTGATGTATAAAATCAAAAAGATGGCAATTGGTAAAATACTTGCACCGTGCGGTATTTCATCTGCATTCTTCGGACTTGTATTCGGCAGTGTGTTCGGATTTGAGCATTTGCTCGACCCCATGTACAAAGCTCTCTTCGGACTTGAAGAAAAGCCTATTGAGGTAATGAGCTCCGAAATGGCAACAAAGATTATTCTTGTAGCCATAGGCATTGGCGTATTCCTTTTAATTACCGCAATGTTCCTCAATGTCTACACATCAATCCGTCAAAAGGATTATGGCAGAGCATTGTTCAGCACGAGCGGTGTAGCAGGTATAATTTTCTACAGTGCAATAGTATTCGGTATTGCAGGTCAGCTTTTGTTCGGACTTCCCGTATTCAACGCTCCGTACATTATATTCCTGATTGTAATTCCGTTTATCTTAATTTTCTTTGCCGAGCCGCTTGGCGGATTGGTAAACAAAGAACCTGACTGGAAGCCGGAAAGCTGGAAGGACTACATTGTTGAAAATATTTTTGAATCAATCGAAGTTCTTTTAAGCTATGTAACAAACACAATGAGTTTCTTGCGTGTAGGCGCATTCGTTCTTGTTCACGCAGGTATGATGATGGTTGTATTTGTTCTTGCCGAAACCGCAGGTCCTATTGCCTACTGGCCAATTGTTGTAGTAGGTAATGTTATAGTAATGGTACTTGAGGCTCTCCTCGTAGCAATTCAGGTATTAAGACTTGAATACTATGAGCTTTTCAGCCGTTTCTATTCAGGCGAAGGCAGACCATACGAACCTGTCAAGCTAAAACTTACACAAAACAGTTAAGTTGAAAAACTTAATTATATATTTTATTGTTTATTTATTTTTGGAGGTAAATCATTATGAGCATCTTAAATTTAGTTATGTTGGCACTCCCTGTTGTATTTCTTGTAGCATCAGTAGTTGTAGCTGTAAAGGCTTACGAAAAAGGTCATAACAGAAAGAAAACAGTTTTAATGCAGATTGCTTCATTTGCAGCAGTATTTGCAATTTGCCTTCTTTGTCCAATCGTAGCAGGTGCAGCAGATGCAAACACAGTTTCAGAGGCAGTACAGGTTGCTCAGCAGTCATCTAAGAGCTTTGCATATATCGGCGCAGCTATCGCAGTTGGCCTTTCATGTATCGGCGGTGGTATTGCCGTAGGTAACGCAGCTCCTGCAGCTATCGGTGCAACAAGTGAAGATCCAAAGGCATTTGGTAAAGCAATCATCTTCGTTGCTCTCGGTGAAGGTGTTGCCCTTTACGGTATGCTTATCTCAATCTTGATTCTCTTCAGCTAATTGAAGAAATAAAGGATATGACGAAAAATGAAATTTTTTCTTATAAGCGATAATGTTGATACTAAAATGGGTATGCGTTTTGCAGGTATTGACGGTGTAGTTGTTCATACGGAACAAGAGGTTACACGAGAGCTTACTAAGGCTATGGAGAGAGAAGATGTGGCTGTTATTCTTATGACAGAAACTCTTGTTTCTCTCTGCCCTGACCTTATCTATGACTTAAAGCTCAACCGCAAAAAGCCTTTGATTGTAGAAATCCCCGACCGTCATGGCAACGGACGCACCAAAGACAGTATCACAAAATATGTTCAGGACGCTATTGGCGTAAAACTCTGAATGAGCTGAGAGGTTATTAATATGGAAAATACCACAAAAACCGATAACTTTTTGCAAGCCATACAAAGATACACCGAAGAACAAAAGTCTATTGCCAATACTGAAGTTGAGCTTTTAAAGGAAGAAAAACTCAAAAAAGCCGAAGAAAACGGCAAGCGTGACAGCGAACGCTACATACAGCAGCAGCTTGAAGCTAAAAAGTATGTAGAAACAAGCAAACTTGCCAGACTTGTTCAGGAAAGTCAGAAAAAACTCTTTAGAGAAAGAGCAAAAATGACTGACGAAGTATTTGAAATGGCTGCACAAAAGCTTATTAAATACACAGAAACCAAAGAATATAAATTAAAACTTGTTGACAGTGCAAGACAGATTGCAGAACTTTTTGACGATAACCGTTGTGTTGTTTATATAAATGAAAAGGATATGAAGTATTCAACAGAAATCCTTGCCGCATTCCACGGAATGGCTGAACTTGTTAAAGACAACTCAATCAAAATCGGCGGTCTTAAAGGCTACTGCAAATCAATGAGAATTGTTGCCGATGAAACACTCGACACAAAACTCTCTGCACAGAGAGAATGGTTTATTGAGAACTCAGGTCTGAGCGTTCTTAACTAATTGACCTTCTTGATTTTATCCGAAAGAAGATGGTAATACAAATGGAAAATAATGTTATTTATGGAATTAACGGACCTGTTGTTACCGTAAAAGATGCTGATTGCTTTGAAATGATGGAAATGGTTCATGTAGGTGAACAGAACCTTGTCGGTGAAGTAATCGGTATAACTTCTGATTTTACCACAATTCAGGTATATGAAGAAACAACCGGTCTTAAACCGGGAGATGTTGTTACAGGTACAGGCGCACCTATGAATGTACTTCTCGGACCGGGAATTATTGATAATATTTTTGACGGAATTGAGCGTCCTCTTAAGGCTATTGAGGAACAGGCAGGCGCTTTCATTGACAGAGGTGCATCTGTTTCTTCTCTTGATGACAAAAAGCTCTGGAATGTTACAATGAAAGTAAAGGTTGGCGACAAACTCGAGGGTGGTCAGATTTATGCTACACTCCCCGAAACACCAATCATTGAACACAGACTTATGGTTCACCCTGAACTTTCAGGCGTTGTTACCAAGGTTATGCCTGACGGTCAATACAAGCTTTTTGACACAATTGTTGTTATTAAAGATGATAACGGCGTTGAGCACAACCTCACACTTTGTCAAAAATGGCCTATCAGAACCGCTCGTCCTGTAAAGGACAGACTTGCATCTTCAATTCCGCTTATTACAGGTCAGAGAGTTATTGACTCTCTCTTCCCTATTGCTAAGGGCGGTACAGCCGCTATACCGGGCGGTTTCGGTACAGGTAAAACTATGACACAGCACCAGCTCGCAAAATGGTGCGACGCTGATATTATTATTTATGTAGGCTGCGGTGAGCGTGGTAACGAGATGAGCCAGGTACTTGAAGAATTCTCTGAACTTATCGACCCTAAGTCACAGCGTCCTATGACAGACAGAACCGTTCTTATTGCCAACACATCAAATATGCCTGTTGCAGCCCGTGAGGCATCAATTTACACAGGTATCACACTTGGCGAATATTACAGAGATATGGGTTACCATGTTGCTATGATGGCTGACTCAACTTCTCGTTGGGCCGAGGCTCTTCGTGAGATTTCGGGCCGACTTGAGGAAATGCCTGCCGAGGAAGGTTTCCCGGCTTACTTGCCTTCACGACTTGCCGAGTTCTATGAGCGTGGCGGCCGTGCGGAAGTTCTTTCAGGCGGTGAGGGTTCTGTAACACTTATCGGTGCGGTTTCTCCGCAGGGTTCAGACTTCTCCGAGCCTGTTACACAGAACACAAAAAGATTTACCCGTTGTTTCTGGGCACTTGATAAGTCGCTTGCTTATTCAAGACATTATCCTGCTATTAACTGGATGAACAGCTACAGCGAATACTTTAACGACCTTGACCCTTGGTTTGAAGAAAACCTCGGTAAAGACTTTATTGAGTATCGTAACAGAATCAGCGCACTTCTTCAGGAAGAAAGCTCGCTTATGGAAATCGTAAAACTTATCGGTTCCGATGTACTTCCTGATGACCAGAAACTTGTCATTGAAGCTGCAAGAGTAGTTCGTGTAGGTTTCTTACAGCAAAATGCTTTCCACGCTGATGATACTTATGTTCCGCTTGAAAAGCAGAAACTTATGATGAAAACAATTCTTCACCTTTACGATAAGGCTAAGAAGGTTGTTACCAAGGAAATTCCTATTTCAAAGGTTATTGAGCTTGGTTTGTTCGATAAACTTACAAAGATGAAATATGATATTCCTAACAGCAAGCCTGAACTCTTTGATGAATATATCAAGGAAATTGATGAAAAGCTTGACTCAATTATGTAAGGAGGAAACGCACAATGATTATAGATTATGTCGGCGTTAAAGAAATTAACGGCTCACTCATAGTTCTTGACGGAGTAAAAGGCGTTTCCAACGAGGAAATTGTTGACATCCGCCTTGATAACGGCACAGTAAGACAGGGTCGTGTCGTACAGATTGAGGGCGAAAAGATTGTTGTTCAGGTATTTGAGGGCACAAGAAGAATCAGCCTTACAAATACAAGAACAAGACTTACAGGTCACCCAATGGAAATGCCTCTTTCTCCTGAAATTATCGGTCGTGTACTTGACGGTGCAGGCAGACCTATTGACGGACTCGGAGATATTTTCCCTGTAAAGCGTGCTAACATTAACGGCACACCTATCAACCCTGTTTCAAGAATTTATCCTAAGAACTACATCAACACAGGTATTTCTACCATTGATACACTTATGACACTTATCAGAGGTCAAAAACTTCCTATCTTTTCAGGTACAGGTATGAAGCACAACGACCTTGCAGTACAGATTGTTCGTCAGGCAAAAATCAGCGGTGCAAATGCTAATAACTTCTGCGTAGTATTCGCAGCAATGGGTGTTCAGAAAGATGTTGCCGAATACTTCAGAAAGAGTTTTGAAGAAAGCGGCGTACTTTCAAGAGTTGTAATGCTCTTAAACCTTTCTAACGACCCAATCATTGAGAGAACACTTACACCAAGATGTGCTCTTACTATTGCCGAGTACCTTGCCTTTGAGCTTGAAATGCACGTTCTTGTTATTATGACAGATATGACCTCATATGCCGAGGCTCTTCGTGAGTTCTCATCATCAAAGGGTGAAATTCCTGCAAGAAAAGGTTACCCGGGCTATCTTTATTCAGACCTTGCATCACTTTATGAGCGTGCAGGTATGATTAAAGGCAAGAACGGTTCTGTTACACAGATTCCTATTCTTACAATGCCTAACGATGATATTACTCACCCGATTCCTGACCTTACAGGTTACATCACAGAGGGTCAGATCGTACTTGACCGTTCATTACAGGGACAAGGTCTTTATCCGCCTGTAAGCGTTCTTCCTTCACTTTCCCGTCTTATGAAGGACGGTATCGGTGAGGGTTACACAAGAGCAGATCATCAGGCACTTGCAAACCAGCTCTTTGCATCATATGCAAAGGTAATTGACGCTCGTTCACTTGCATCTGTTATCGGTGAGGAAGAACTCTCCCCTATCGACAAGAAATATATTGAATTCGGCAGACTGTTTGAATCAAAGTTTGTTAATCAGGGATTCAACGAAAACAGAAGTATTGAACAGAGCCTTGACCTCGGTTGGGAATTACTTTCTACACTTCCGAAATCAGAACTTGACCGTGTTGACGATCAGATTCTTGACAAGTATTATGTTGAGAAATAACCGTCAGAAAGGAGTGCTGAGCATCTATGGCTGTACAGGCTGTACCTACAAAAGGTAATCTGATGAACACCAAAAAGTCGCTTGCTCTTGCCAAAAACGGCTATGAACTGCTTGACCGTAAGCGTAATATTCTTATAAGAGAAATGATGACGCTTATCGACCACGCCAATGCAATTCAGGAGAAGATCGACAATGCATATGAAGAAGCTTACATAGCACTTCAGACTGCCAATGTTACAAACGGCTTTTGCGATGACCTTTCAAACACGATTCCTGAAGAAGACTCATTAAAACTTGATTCAAGAAGTGTAATGGGTGTTGAAATTCCGATTCTCACCATTGGCGAGAAAAAACCTCAAACCTACCTGCACTACGGACTGCGACTTACAAACTCAGGTATTGATAAAACTTACGAGAAATTCACCGAAGTTAAGTATCTTACCGCAGAGCTTGCCGAGATAGAAAACAGTGTTTACCGTCTTGCGGTTTCAATCAAGAAAACACAGAAGAGAGCCAACGCTCTTAAAAACATTATGATTCCTAAATTTGAAGAAACCGTAAAGTTTATTTCCGATGCTCTTGATGAAAAGGAAAGAGAAGAATTCAGCCGTCTTAAGGTTATTAAGAGAACAAAACTAAAAAGAGCACAGGCTGAAAAAGAAAAACAAGCACAAGCAGAAAATGCTTAAAAAAATCCCACTCTGAAAAAACAGAGTGGGATTTTACTATTTTAATGGGAAATTTTTATCAATAGTTGAATAAATTATGGTTTAGCGGAGTGTCGGTCGGGCATTGAAATTTAGCTAACGCTAAATTATCCGTCCAAAAACAAAAAAAGTTTACTCAATTTTTTCAAAAATTGCGGGTTTGGGCAGCGCCCATAAAATCTTCCGATATTACAATATCTTCCGATATTACAATTCTTCAGGCGCAAACAGCTACGCTGTTTGCGTGCTAAAATTAAGTTTGTTAAAACAGGCGACAGCCATTAAAAAAACCTATATTTTATTAATGGAATAACGAATTCCTTTTCTTGGTGCTATCGCATTTTTAAAGGCTAACGCCGTTATTTTCAAGCCGCTAAACAGCAAGCTGTTTGGCTATCGTCAGATTACATAAACGGAAAGTATTTGTGGGCTTTGCCCACACCCACGACCTTTGAAAAGGTCGACCAAACTTTTATAATTGCTTTTCCAATTTATTCCGCTAAACCACAATTTTTAATGTTATCAAACATAAAAAACAGAACGCAAAATCATTTAATCACAAGCCATAAAATTATATTTGCCGCCAAAAACAAAACATTAAATAAAGTAAATAATCCAAAGTATTTTGCGATACTTACATTTTCTTTCTGAATAAATTTAAACGATATAAGACTTGCCATTGATGCTATCAATGTACCAAGACCTCCGATATTTACACCAATCATTAAATCTGTAGCATTATTTGTAAAACCTGAAAGTAAAATTGTGGCAGGCACATTTGAAAATACCTGACTTGCAAGCACTCCAACCGGCACTTCATTGCCATTAACTACACTCGAAAGCCAACCGTTAATTTGACTTATATTACCGAGATTTCCTATGAATATAAAAAGGAACACAAAGGTAAACAGGAGGCTGTAATCCACCTTTAAAAGCACCTTGCGGTCAAATATAAGTACAAAAACAATTACAACAGCAAGGAGTATAAGATAGTTTAATACTCGAAAAACACTTAATAGAGCAATTGCAAACAATGCAATATACATTGCTATAAGTCTTTTATCAAAATTTAGTTCTTCCCTATTTCCATTATATACGATTGGAGATTTACCTGAAAATAGTGAACAACATACAAGCATAACAAGAGAAATCAAGGCATACGGCAAAATCGTCTTAAAGAAATCAGATATATTCATATTATAAGCCGAAAATAAGTACAAATTTTGCGGATTGCCTATCGGAGTCAGCATACTGCCAAGATTGGCGGCTATTGTTTCAAGCGTTACAACATATATCGCTCGGCTTTGCTTGTCCGCAAGTTTTAACAGCACTATTGTAAACGGCACAAATGTTATCAATGCAACATCATTTGTAATTATCATGGAGCTGAAAAAGCATAACAGTACAAGCGACAGCGTAACTCCTCGCATTGTATTGACTTTATTAAGCAGATATTCAGCAATCACTTTGAATACACCCATTTTGTTAAACCCAGCCATTACTGTCATCAGAGAAAACAAAAGTCCAAGCGTGCGGAAATCTATATAATCAAAATATTTTTCGTTTGGCGTTACAAAAATCATTGAAATAATCGCAAGCACAAACGATAAAGTAAGCACAATCTCTTTTTTTAAAAAAGTAAATATTTTACTCATTTATAAAATCACTCACCAAAAAGCGGTATGAGAAAACCCATACCGCTGAATTTATTGTATTAAAGCTCTGCTTCGGCAACTTTCATCATAATTGCACATTCCATACGCTTTTTAAACAGCTCACAGCCATATTCATAAATGCCTGTAATTGAGCCTGTGGCGTGGTATGCGTTTGCAGCACAGCCGCCGCTGCAATAAAGTTTTGCCCAACAATCTTTACAATTCGGTCTTGCGTACGCATTGCAAAGTTTAAACTCGTCCTGAATAGCAGTATTTGTAACACCTTCATAAATGTTTCCAAGACTATATTTAGGGTCGCCTACGAACTGATGACAAGGATATAACTCACCCCACGGTGTAACTGCCATATACTCTGTACCCGAACCGCAGCCCGAAATTCTCTTGTAAATACAAGGTCCGCCCGTAAGGTCAATCATATAGTGATAGAAAGTAAGCGGTCTGCCCTCTTTTTCACGCTTAAGCATTTCCTTTGCAAGTATCTCGTACTGCTCAAAAAGAACAGGTAAATCATCGTATGTAAGCGCATACGGATCATCCGGCGAGCAAACAACAGGCTCCATAGAAAGCTCTGTAAAGCCAAGGTCTGCCATATGGAAAATATCGTTTGTAAAGTCTGTATTGTTGTGGGTATAAGTGCCACGCACATAATAGCCCTTATTGCCACGCTTTTTAACAAATTCCTGGAACTTAGGTACGATAATATCGTAGCTGCCCTTGCCGTTTACGGTTTTTCTAAGGTGGTCATGTACTTCTTTTCTGCCGTCAAGGCTAAGTACAACATTATGACATTCTTTATTTGCAAATTCAATTACATCATCATCAACAAGCATACCGTTTGTTGTGAGAGTAAAACGGAAATTCTTGTTCTTTTCCTTTTCAATACTTCTTGCGTAAGCGACAATCTGCTTTACTACATCAAAATTCATAAGCGGTTCGCCGCCGAAAAAGTCAACTTCAAGGTTTACTCTGCTGCCTGAATTTTCAATAAGAAAATCAATAGCTCTCTTACCTACTTCAAAACTCATTAAAGCTCTGTCACCGTGGTACTTACCCTGACTTGCAAAGCAGTATTCGCAATTAAGATTACAGGTATGAGCAATATGTAGGCACAAAGCCTTAATAACAGTGTTTCTCTTTTTAAAATCAAATGCAAGGTCCTCATATTTATCAGCAGTAAAGAGCTTGCCGTTATCCTTTAATTCTGTAACATCATCATAGCAATCCGAAATTTCTTCTGCTGTAATTTCAGGGTTATCTTTGTACTTTTCAAGCATAGCCTTGATAATATTTTCTTTATCGGAATTTTCGTACATTTCAATAACATCATAAGCAAGGTCATCTACGCAGTGAACACTGCCGCTGAAAACATCAAGCACTATGTTATATCCGTTTAACTTATACTGGTGTATCATATATTTTCTCCAAATCCTTTTTATAGACAAAAGGAAAGCCGTTCTCCAAAAGGTGAAACGGCTGAAAATCCTTTTTAATGCAAAATTTGCACAGCTAAATTATTTCTCGCTGAGGCACTTCTCACACTGCTGGTTAGCAACGCCGCAAGATGTTTTGCAAGCTGACTGACAAGATGTCTGACACTCACCGCAACCGCCTGTTTTAACGCTCTTCTTAAGGTCACGAGTTTCAATAGTCTTAATTCTTTTCATAGAAAATCATACTCCTTGTAAGATTATATTTTTATTATAATACCACATTATGCGAAATTTGTCAATAACATTACAGGGCAATTTGTATAATTTGTAAGCATTATATCGTATATCCGTTACTTAACCTTCTGCCAAATCTGCTTTTCCTGTACATAATAAAACCTACTGCGGTTGTAATAACTTCGGTTATCGGGAATGTAAACCAAAAACTTTCAAGTCCAAAATGTGCAAGCACCCAACCAAGCGGTACAAAAAGCACAATTGTTCTCAGAATTGTAAGTGCGGAGCTTTTAAAAGCAGAACCGATTGCCTGAAAAAATACAGGAAAAATCAGTGATGTAACCATTGGTATAAAAGAAACGGCAATTACCCTTAACGCATATGAGCCTATTCTGATTACCTCACTGTCCTTTGAGAATGTACCCATAAGTACATCGGGCATTATTTCAAAGCACAGTACACCGATAAGCATAAGTACCATTCCAAGTATAACCGAATCTTTTAGAGTTTTTCCGCATCTTTCTCTGTTTCCTGCGCTGTAATTAAAACTGATAACAGGCACTATACAGGTCTGCATTGCACCGAGAGGAATAAAAAATATTGTCTGCCATTTATAATATAAACCCAAAGCGGTGACTGCCTGATCGGAAAATCCCTTTAATATTAGATTTAATCCGAATATATACAATGTGTATGCAGACTGCATAAGAATATTCGGAAAACCTAAGTGGTAAATTCTCTTTATGTATTCTTTGTATTTGGATATTTTCGGCGATCTTTTGTAGCCTTTTTTCATTACAATTAAAGCCGCCGCAATCTGTCCTACTACTGTAGCGATAGCTGCACCGGCAATGCCCAATTCGGGGAAAAATCCGATACCGAAAATTAACATTGGGTCAAGAGCAATATTAACAAAAGCACCCGCAATTTGAGCAATCATAGGTATTTTCATATTTCCCGTCGCCTGCATAACTTTTGTCCAAATGCTTTCAAAAAACAAACCAATGCTAAATACACAAACTATTCTGCCGTACACAATTACTTCATCTATAATTTCCTGTGAATTTGTCGATATTTGTGCATAAAACGGCATTATAAACCAACATATAAGAGCAAAAACAAACCACATTGCAAACGCAAGGAAATTTCCTACGCCTGCGGTTTCATCACTTTTTTCCTTGTTGTCAACACCGAGAAAATGCGCCATGAGAGTATTTATACCAACGCCCGTACCGACCGCAAGCGCAATCATCAACAACTGTATCGGATAAATTATTGACAGCGCCGTAAGTCCCGATTCTGAATAATTACCTATAAAAAAGCTGTCTATTATATTGTACAATGCCTGTATAAGTTGGGCAAGCATAACAGGGGGTGCAAGTCTTAACAATATACTGAATATTTTATCATTGCTGAAATCCAATTCTTTTTTCTTTACCCTATCCAATTAAATTTGCCTCCACTAATCATTCAAATTCATATTTTAAAACAGCACAGTTCTTAACTCCGAAATTTGCATATTCAGTGTTAGTCATTTCATAGAAATATGAATTAATCACCCTTGATATTCCGTTGTGCGCAACAAGAATACAGTTCTCACCGCTCGCTTTTACATCATCAAGCAGATTATAAATTCTTTGCGCAAGGTGCAACATAGATTCGCCGCCGTCATATCTGCAAACAAACTCACCTTTGGCAATTCTGAACTCATCACCGTTTCTTGGAGTTCCCTCAAATTTTCCGAAATTCTGTTCTGTAAGTGTTGGCTCTTCAAAAGCAGGAATACCTGTTATTTCTGAAATATGCATTGCCGTTTTTTTAGCTCTGATAAGCGGAGAATAAAGGATTTTATCTGCCTTTATGTTATCGTTTAAAATCTTTTTACCTGTTTCTATAGCCTGTTCATGACCCTTTTGCGTTAAGTCAATATCCGTAGAACCGCAAATTTTATTTTCAACATTCCATACGGTTTCACCGTGTCTTACAAAATAAACACAGCCCATAAAATCATCCTTTCGTACACAAAACTTTCCTATATACTTTATCAAAATTTCACTGACAATTCAAGTTTTTGCCATAAAAAGTATTCCCGTAAAAGCAGTTTGGTACTAATTTTATACAAGTGCATAATATGTTATTGAGTAAACAAGCTCGGAAAGGAGAAATTTATGTGGACATTATCAATACAGTAATTTCAAGATACGCAACATCAAAATTTCCTGAAAAAACACCTCCGGCAATGGCATATGTTCCGTTTCAGGAAAGTAATCCAAAAACCTACTCCCCTGTTCAGGCGCTTGACGCAGGCACAGTTTTTCCGGAATTGAACAAGCCTTTTTACGGTAATAAATGCGGTGGTGTAAAAAATGACTGAGAGAGAAATTCTTTTAAAGAAAATATCAACATATCAATTCTCAATCCTTGATTTACAGATTTTTCTTGACACTCACCCATACGACCAACAGGTACTCTCGCAGATAAAAGAATGTAAAGAAAAACTTTTGCCCTTGATTGAAGAATACGAAGAAAAATACGGATCTTTACGCAAAGAGGCAAATACAGCAAATAAATGGCAGTGGGTTAAAAATCCTTGGCCGTGGGATAACGAGGAGGATTTGTAATGTTTGTATATGAAAAAAAATTGCAGTATCCCGTAAACATCAAACAAACCAATGCAAAACTTGCTAAAATCATTATTACGCAGTACGGTGGTGCATACTCCAAAACATATAAAAAACAGGCTGTCCGCTATAAAAGTGCGACAGCCTGTTGCTTTGATATTAATTATTTAAAGTGAAATAAACTTCGTAATCTTCATATTTCAATGAAATTGATTCAATTTTATCACCGTTACGGTGAATATAAAAACTTGTTGTAGTTTCTCCGTCATCAAAAGCGGCGGTAATTGTATCGCCGTTTACAGTATACTTTCCGGAGTGCGTACCGTCCTCTGATGTGCCGGGTGTGAGCCAAAGCGAAAAAGTACCGTCATCCTTAAATGAAAGTGAGCCTTGATACGAAGTATAGCTTGTATTATAAACCTCTGCCATTTCCACTTCATCGCCGCTTGCATTTACAGCACTCGATGATACCCAATCTGTACCGACAATATCATTCGCTTTATTATGCATTGTAAAAATCAAAGCTACTACCGCTACGACAATTACAAGTAGAACAACAGTGACTGTAATTGCCTTTTTACGGTTAAATTTATTTTTATTATCGGTATGATTTACTTTGTTTCTTTTTTTATTCTTTTTGGTTTTGCTCATTAATTTGCACTTCCAATTTTAAAATAAACATCATATCCGACATAATCAATCTTTATTTCACTCGGGACATTGCCTTTGTACGAGATAATTTCCGCAGATTTATTTTTGTCATTTGAGTATGTCATATTAATTACGCCGTCAGTTACGGTATATGCACCATAGTTATACTCCGACTGGGTTATATTATCGGAAAAGAGTCCGTTTTTATCAAAGGTAATTCCCTCTCCGCCATATACCGAGCCGAAAACTTCTTTTACAGACGCATCACGCTTGCCTACATTGTCAAAAGCCTTATACGGATACATCTCTGCGTCAAAATTCAGATTTTTGTCCGCACTCTCTGCACCGCTTACTACAATTGCCTGTGTGGTCGGCTCAACAGCAACTTCTTCCTTTTCAGTGCTTTCCTCTGTAGTTTTCTGTATCGACTGCTCGGTTGTTTCTTCTGTAACAGCCTGTGTGGTTTCTGCTGCCGTCATCAGTTCTGTTGCAGCAATCGTTGTGTTATTGTTTTTATTATCGGAATTAAGTTCTCGCTGTACCGAATAAAAAGTAATACCGATAATCAAAAGCACCAAAAACGCAATTATAGCAATAAAAAGCCACAGACTTATTGTTATTTTAGGTCGTTTTTCAGCGTGTTTTGCTTTCATCAGATTTCCCCTCTGCTTTCTCTCTTTCCTTTTTCATCTTAATAATTACACTTCGCTTAACCATTTTTCCGTTATAGAAAATATATTCATCGCCGTCTTTATTCTCTTCGACATCAAGGTCAAGAAATTCCTCGGCTATATTGTTTTCCTCATCTTCCTCGTCAATAAACTGACCTTTTCTTCTGTTGTCCATTTTCTTATCAATTTTTTTAGAGCGTTTTTCTTTTTCTGTCATAAGGTTATACATTCCGGGATAAACCGAGGCATTTATAACATAAGAAGCAAGCGCAGGCACAAGTACAAACATAAGAATTGCGGTTGTAATTATAAGCGCAATACTGCTGTCTGTATTGCCTACAAAAATAAGAATTGTAGCGCAAAAAAGCACAATTACAAAAAGACCGAATGTTGCAATAATATTATGCTTTAACTCACCGAATGACATAAGTGCACTGTTTTTATAAATATTTTTAAGTGACAAATCAAATGTAACTGTCATTGACGGTACATAAAAGAAAATAAAAAGAAATGCAACTGCAATAATAATTGAAATTATCAGGCAAACATAGAGCATTACAAGGAAAAACGAGTCTGCATTCGGCTGTGAAATTAATGCGCTGTACAGCCTTATTGAAAAATAACTGAATATAACCGCAAAGTATGTAATTACACCGTGAATTAAAAATCTTTTCCAATTGTTTTTTATGCCCTCAATAAATGTTTTGAAAACATCCACATTTTCTTTTCCTCTTGCAAGTCTTGAGGTAACAAGGGTTACGCCTGCAAAAAAAGGTGAAAGCGGAATAATCGAAAGCATAAGAATAAAATATCCGTTAAGTTTTAATGCACTGTCAAGAAAATAAAAAGCCGTAACCAACACCGCAAGCGGTACGGCAAACAATAGGTTTGTAAAAACTATTTTACCAAAATTATTAAATAGGTTGTTGAAAAAATCAGTCAAAGCGAACTTTGCTTTTTTCCCTGCCATTGTTCGACCTCCATAGGTTAAAAATTAAAATTCCCCGCAAAAACTCCCCATAATGCAGCGTCAAGCACAGCAGAAAGAAAAGCGAGTATAAGGCAACTCACTCCCCTTGAAAGAAAGTCCGATATATACCTGTGCGAAGATCCGACCATTTTTTTATCCGCTATAATCTGCCAAAACATATTTCCCGATGCGGTAAAAGCGGCGGAAGAAAATAAAATAAGTGCCAGACAAAATAAAAATGTTCCGGGCAACAGTACAAAAAGATAAAAAACTATACCTTTTAACGAATGAACCGAAAACAAATATCCGGCAGTAATTCCCGTACCGAAGCCCTTTAAAAACACAATAAAAGGCAGTACAGGGATTCCCCAAGGGGTTAATCCGAGTAAAAATACTGCGAACAAAAATATAAAATCAGATGCAAAGCAGGCACAAAATGTGTTAATTACATTTTGTGAAAGCCGTGCGTCAAAATTTGTAAAAAACAAAAAATCAAGAGAAGCAAGCATTTCCTTGTCGGCAGACATTGCATACACAGTTCCGCAGGCAAGTCCGACAATCAACATTGAAATAAACAATATATAAATTCCGTATCTCTTTATGTAATATTTTATATCTTGTGTTGTCAGAGAAAACCTGCCTGTTCTGATTAAATCTGTTTTTTCTTTTATCGAAAATATAAAGCCTTTCACAAAACATTCCTCCATATAATTATCCTTAATAAAAATATGCGGAATATTTTGCTTGTATGCTAATTATCTATTAATGTAATTACTTACCCAGCTCTTCTGCCCTCTTTGTGCAGGCAGCCATACCTTTTTTAACGGCATCATAAAAGCCGAGGTCTTTCATTGCATCAAGAGCAGCAATGGTAGTACCGCCCTTTGAACTTACTTTTTCAATGAGTTTATCAACACTGTCGCCGCTCTCTTTAAGCATTTTAGCCGAACCCTCAAGAGTTGCACAAATAAGATTCATTGCCTTGTCATAATCAATGCCGCACTCTTGAGCATAATCTGCCATTGCTTTTGCAAAGAGATAAATATATGCCGGGCTGCTTCCGTTTACAGATATAATCTCGTTCATATGCTCTTCTGCAATATATTCACAAACGCCGCTGCCCGCAAACATATTATAAACAATCTGTTTGTCTTCTTCGGAGATATTATCTGACGGGCAAAGTGCAGACGCACCCTTGCCGAGCAAAAGCGGAGTATTCGGCATAACTCTTACTACAGGGCATTTACAATCAAGAAGATTCTGCACATATGCAATAGAAATACCTGCCGCAATTGAAACAAAAACTTTGTCAGCTGTTACCTGTGACTTTAATGCCTCAAGCACTTCGGGATAATTCTGCGGCTTAACAGCGAGAACGGTAATGCCGCTTTCAAGCATAACATCAGCGGCGGATTTTTTAATATTAATGCCTTTTTTGCTCATAATATCGCATTTTTCCTTGTCAAGGTCAAAAACATTAATAAAATCAGCCTTGCCGTCATTCTGTCCCATAAGACTGCCGATAATTGCAGTTGCCATATTTCCTGCACCAATAAAACCGATTTTCTTCATTATAATACTCCCTTTCAAATAAGTAATACCAATTAAATATTTATCACAATCCAAAGCTCGGGTTACGGGCGCAAGTGTAACTGAAACCGTACTTGTTTTCGTAACCGTCCCTTATGTAATCACCGTAAAAGAATATTTCAGCCTCATCAACTCTTCTGTATAAAAGTCCCTCATAGCAACTGCCTGCCGCATGGTGATATGCAAAGAAATTCTTAGCATATGCAGACTGACTTACATTATCAAGACTTCTGCTTGCTGACATTACAGAGGCATAGTCGGAATAAATATATCCCACTGTGCCGTCACTCAATTTAATTTTATACCAATTATCATTATAAAGACTGCCGTCAACGAAAGTAAAGGTTGTACCGTAAGACATAAGGGATACAACAGAATAAGATGTTGACGCTCCGCTTCTCAAATTTACGCTGTCACCGCTTACATAGCCTTGAGCATTTGCAGACGGTTTTAATGCAGGCTGATATGCTGTATTAAGTAAAGTGTCCGACAAATCGCTGTCATTGTCAAGCGCATATGCTCCTACATTATATGTAAAGCACACAAGTGCATCAAACTGCTGTTGGTTACACTTTACATTATTTGAAATCATAAACTTATTAACTCGAGAAGTATATCCGCCACTGTTTACGGTTTGGCAAAGATAAGCATATGCCTCGGTTTTTGAAAGATTATTGTAAAATTGTTCGCCGGACCACACAACCTTGCCATAACCTAATGTTGCGTCACCCGTAATATAGTCAGGTGTTACTGTAGGCAAAAATCCCTCATAATTTGCGATAAGAGAGATTATTTCATCGCTTGCACGGCGTTCACCGAGAACCGCAGTTGTAGTATCGGTTGAAGTTGTAACAAAAACTTCGCCCTCTGCATCATCTTCGACAGTTCTGTAATAGTTTTCGTCCTCTGCGAGCGAATACGCTGTATAGTTCCATGTACCCGAAGTATCAAGCACAGTTTTTGCAGACCAAATAATATTGTCGCCGTCTTTCTTTATTGAATCGGCGTGAAGCGTATAGCTTTCTTTTTCATTGGATATCGTAAAATACAAACCACGCTTTGTATTATCGGTTATAGCATTCAAAGTAACAAGACTGTTAAGAGGCGCCGAATTAGGCGTGGCATATACGAAACGAACAGGCGCAGTTTTTTCTACAGTTACAATACAGGTACCTGCACCGTAGCTTGTTTCTGCCGAAATTACGGCAGTACCCTCGCTCTTAGCATATACAACACCGTCGCTGACTGTAGCTACATTTGAATTTGAAGTTTTCCAATCTACATATGAATCTGTGGTAAGAAAAACAGATTTATCTTTATTTATATGAACCGCAGAATCGGAAATACCTACATAACTTCCGCTTGTAACCGTTACATAGCAACTCTCTGATATTCCGTCATATTTTGCGGTAATAACTGCCGAACCCGCAGCTTTTGCATATAAAAGTCCGTCCGAAGTTACAGATACAATATTAGAATTTGATGAAGTAAAGTTTACATTACCTTTTGCGCCGTTTACATACAAAGTGCTGTAGTTTCCTTTGTACATACTAAGACTTGTCTTTGAAAGTCCCGACTTTTGCGGTTCATCGGCATTAAGCGTTACATAATCCGCATAAACATATCCCCTTGTACCGCTGCTAAGTTCAATGTAATACCAATTACCGCTTTTTGAAACGGCGGTAATTTTTGTACCGTAATCAAGAGTAGCAATAACAGAATAATCTGTACCCGCACCCGATCTCATATTTACATCACTTGCATTTATGTAACCCGTTCCGAGAGTATCTGTAACCTCTTTTGCGGTAGCATATTCATAGTAAATATATCCCTTTGTACCGTCCGAAAGAGTAATTTTGTACCACTCGCCGTTGTACAGAGTTCCGTCGTCAAAGGTAAATTCTGTTTTGTATCCCATAACAGTCACAACACTGTAGCTTGTACCCGCTCCCGAACGAAGATTTACTCCGTCATCATTTACATAACCTGTCGCTCCTGCCGTCACACTTGCGCTCACAGCCTGCTCTGTCTGTGAAAGCTCAGCCGCATTTACGGGAAGTGAAAAAAGCAACAATACGGCGGCAAGAATCGGGACTATTAATTTTTTTGTGCTTACTTTTCTCATAATACTACCCCTCTGTCATTTTCTGTATTTTGGTTTTATAAGCTTGTTTCTGAGTACAACTATATAATATGTAACGAGTTTTGTTGCCGCCAAGTCATAAATTGTAAAGAATATATTTCCTGCAAGCAAGAAAATCCACGGTACATACATTCCGCCTATAGTGTATTCCTCTGCAGGCACGGCAAGTAAAAAAGCCGCTATAAAAAATGCTCCTATTACCGCTGCATTGAATACCGCATATTTAAGCACAAGCTGTACAGCTCTTGTTTTTATTTTTCCCTCTATTGCACCTTTAATTATCGGATAATAACCGAAAAACATAATGTAATATACAACAGCTTCCTTGTCGCCCGCAAGGAAAAGCGAAAGCAGTGAAACACATATAAATGCGCCCCACGCCCACTTATGACCTGCTTCGACTACAATCACCATAAGCACAATTCCTGCCATACAAGGAAAGGCAAAAGTACCGAGCGGCACTAATGATGTGAGCATCATAAAGACAAGCGAAAGTGCAGACAATACACCCGAAATTGTAACTTTAAAGGTTGTTTTTAACGGACTTGAAGATGACTTTTTCATATTAACAGCCCATTCTGCAACAGTTGCAAAGGCAGTTTGTAAGACAGTTTACACAAAGACATGTGGTGCAGTAATCACACATAGCACCGTCACCTGTATTTGGTGTACCTTGAGTGTAACCGCCGTAATTATAAGCCCTTTGATTATTCATATTATTAAGAGCCGCACGGTACTCCTGATTGTTAGGGTCCATATTTACAGCCTGTGTAAAGTAAGAATAAGCCTGATTTGCCCAACCCTTGCGATATGCACACATACCTTTAAGGTAATGCCATTCTGCGTCACGGTACTGTTGCTCTGTATTATCAAGAATCTGTTCGGCCTCATTAATCATATTGCGCTGAATATAAATTCTTACACCGTGAAATCTTGTGGATTGGTGAGAATATCCGCCGGTTGCATTTGAAGTTGAACCCGAGCCTCTGCCCTTTTGCCTTAATTGATTTATTGTATCGTAAGCCTCATTGATTTCCTTCATTTTTTGTTCGGCAACATCTGCAAGCGGACTGTCCGCATAATTGTCTGGATGATATTTTTTGGCAAGCTTTCTGTACGCTGCTTTAATTTCTTCATCGCTGGCATTTTCAGATACGCCAAGAACCTCATAAGGATTATTCATCTTTACTTCCTTTCTGCGACTCAAAAGATTTATCCGAGTCCTTTTGGGTTTTATCTGTAATTTTATTCTGAATTTTCGGGAATCCTCTAAGCATCATATTGTCAAGTATCCCCTTAAAACCGTTTATATCAAGTAAATTATACGCATCATATGCCCTTGCAAGGCACTGATTAAGAGTGAGCGAAATAATATTGTTGTCTAAACTTGAACCGTCCTCTTGTATAAAAGGGTTAAAACTTAATGACTTAGCGTCTTTTTCTATATCGTCTGCCGCATCCATAAGATAAATCCATCTGCCTATATTATATCCGTATTCGTATAAAACTCGGCTCTCGGTTTCGTCATTACCGTCTTTTGCAAGGATTTTTCCGAGCATTTGAGCTGTCGGGTCTGCCGAAATATCAACGGAAGAGCTTTTATCCTGTTCAATAACAGCCTGCCTTTCCATCATTTCAGCCACATATTCGTCAATCCACGGATAACGCTTTTTAGCTTTCTTTCTCTGATGTGAGAAAAACGGCTTAATCATTCTCGAAAACAGAGATTTAAAAAATCCGCTGTCATTTATATCATCAATAAGTTTGTAGTAAACGGTAATAATTGAAAAAGCCGCAGCCTTTTGGTAATCGTCATTTTTGCTGTAAGCAAAATTACATCTTTTAAGAGGATTGCAGGTACATCTGCCTTTCTTAAAACCGCCGCACGAAGAATGTAATGACATCAAAAGCATTGCGTAAAAAGTACAGTCATAGCTCAATGTAAGACGAGTTAAAAAAGAATAATCTTTACCCATTTGCTTGCAAAGTCCGCAGTAAACAGCCTTATATGTTTCAAACTCTTTTACAAGAAGTTCCTCTTTTTCAATCTGTAAATAACCGAACACTGTATTACTCCTATATTATTACTCACATTATACTATACTATATTTCAGGGTAAAAAGCAACAGTAAGTATGCCGAAAATAAGTGATTATTAGGTGAACAAGGGTATTGCAAAAATCTATAATTAATTATAAAATATAAAAATATAAGTATTTATAAAGCTAATAATTCACTAAGAGGTTTATTTATGAATGTATATGACTTTGATAAAACAATATATGACGGCGACTCAACAGCCGATTTCTATATTTTTTCTCTAAAAAGGCATAAAAAAATTTTATTGCTTGCCCCCTCACTTATCGGTGCTTTTCTTAAATTCTATGTTTTTAAAATCGGCACAAAAACGCAGTTTAAAGAAAAAATGTATAAATTTTTAAAATACTGCGACATACAAAAAGACATAACCGACTTTTGGAATATTAATATTGACAAAATCAAGCCGTTTTATAAAAATCAACAGCAAAAAGATGATGTAATAATATCCGCCTCCCCAGAATTTTTACTTGCACCAATATGCAAAACTCTCAAAATAAATTATCTTATGGCATCTGTCGTTGACGAACATACAGGCAAATACAGCGGTATAAACTGCCACGGTGAAGAAAAAGTAAGGCGATACAGAGAAATGTTTGGTGACACAAAAATTTACGAATTTTATTCCGACAGCTACAGTGACACTCCACTTGCTAAAATTTCTGAAAAGGCATTTATCGTAAAAGGTAACCGACTCCTTGATTGGGATTTTTCTAAATAAAACTGTTTATACAAAATTCTATTATATTAAATCAGGTCAATCCGATAAAAGATTGACCTGATTTTTTTGAAATATCAATATTTACAGATTTTTAATGTACTCTGAATTGTTTGAGTAAAAATTACTCATATGTTTTCCGACATTTTCAAGCATTTTCTGTACAGCCTCTTGTGCCTCTGCCTCGTCACGAGGCAAATACCATTTTACATTTCTCTCTTCGTCAACTTCATACCACAAATAATATTTCCCGTTAATCGGTAAATGTATTCTAACCATAAAACTTTGCCTCTTTGACAATTTATAATCACCCCTTAACTTTATTCTATTCCTACATATATATTATGTGCTCTGCAAAATCAATTAACAGATGCCAAGCAACATGTATAGCAAAAATCAACACATTTTTATCTCTGAAACATATTATGACTTATAGCAAATTCACTTAGATTAAGCGATAGAAAGTGATTATTATGGAAAAAGAACTTAAAACCGCTGCGGCATATATCAGAGTATCTACAGACCGACAAACCGAGCTTTCTCCTGACAGTCAACTGCGTATAATAAAAGAATACGCAAAACAAAACGGTTACAATATCCCGTCAGAGTACATATTTCGAGAAGACGGATTGTCAGGCAAATATGTCAAAAAACGGCCGCAATTTATCGAGATGATAGGGCTTGCAAAACAAAAGCCTGCACCGTTTAGTGCAATACTTGTGTGGAAGTTCAGTAGATTTGCACGGAATCAAGAAGAAAGCATTGTATATAAATCTATGCTTAAAAAGAATGATGTTTCGGTAATAAGCTGTTCCGAAACTCTTGATGAAGAAAATCCGTTTTCCTCACTTATTGAGCGTATCATAGAATGGATGGACGAATATTATTCAATCCGCCTTTCCGGGGAAGTGCTGCGAGGAATGTCCGAAAAAGTCAAACGAGGTCAGCCGGTGACTATTCCATCTTTCGGTTATGATATAGTCGATAAACAATATGTTATCAACGAAGAAAAAGCAGCAATTGTTCGTAAAATCTTTACCGATTATATAGACGGAAAGAGCAGCATGCAAATTGCATCCGAATTAAACGAAATCGGTGTCAAAACTACAAGAGGAAATCCTTTTGAAAACAGAACAATAGATTATATCCTGAAAAATCCCGTTTATATAGGAAAAATTCGTTGGAATCAAAACGGAAAAACAGATTACAGATATTCAAACAACAAAGATATTGTGTACACTCAAGGAGTACATAAATCTATTGTCAGCGATGAAATTTTTTATAAAGTTCAAAATTTGATAGAAGTTAACGGTCGTAAACAAAGAAAAGGCATACACAATAATATTAAACAAGAATATATGCTGCACGGTTTAATAAAATGCAGCAACTGCGGTTCTGCATTAGCATATTCAAACAAAGGACTGCAATGCATTAAATACTCAAAATCAATATGTAAACAGTCACATTACATCAGCCTTACCAATATTAATAATCTTGTAATACTCGGACTTGAACAGGTTTTTGAAAACAAAGATTTTAAACTTTCGGTCAAGTCTTTATCTCAAACTGTTGCTGACTGCATTGATTACACTAACTTAATCGAAAAAGAAAATCAAAAAATACAACGGATAAAAAACGCATATCTTGAAGGAATCTACACCGTTGAAGAAGTAAAAGAATATAAAAAGTCAGTAGAAGATAAAATAAAAAACCTCTCTTCCCGTCAAGTTCAATTAAAACAAGAAAAAACTAAACCAAGAAAAGAAAATGTAAAAGAAAAGAAAAACTTTTTAGCAACTCTAAAAAGCCCTGCAATAAGTGAAAAAGAAAAGAACGAAATACTAAAAGGCTTTGTAGATTGCATAGTCTTTAACCGCTCAACTTCTTCGGTTGATATATTTCTTTATATCTGATTATCACTTTTCGGAGTACGGTGGACCTGACGGAGAACTCGGCGCATCACTCAGATATTTAAGTCAGAGATTTACAATGCCGCTGCCGGAATTAAAAGCCACCTTAACCGACATCGGTACCGAGGAATTAAATCACCTTGAAATGATAGGTGCAATTGTATATCAGCTTACAAAAGGCCTCACGGAAGATGAAATCAAGAAGCAAGGCTTTGAAGATTACTTTGTTGACCATACAACAGGCGTATATCCGCAATCGGCAGGAGGTTCACCTTTTACAGCCGCATCTATGCAGGTAAAAGGCGATCCAATTACAGATCTCCACGAAAATATGGCGGCTGAACAAAAAGCGAGATCAACCTATGATAATATCTTAAGATTTTGCGATGATTACGATGTAAAAGACGCAATAAGATTTTTGCGTGAGCGTGAAGTAGTACACTATCAACGCTTCGGTGAAAATCTGAGACTTATGACCGACAAACTTGACGAAAAGAATTTCTACGCATTCAACCCGTCATTTGATAAAAAATGTTTTAAAAACTGTATGAAAAAGAAATAACGCAAAATAAAGGCACCCCATAATATTCTGTGTACGGTTACTGTTGCCCGTCAGCTAATCAATAATTGACTTCACCAAAACTATAACCGCAAAAAGCCGTTATAACTGTAAACTTAAAGATAAAAACGTGTAAAATCACCGTTACAAAACGGATGAATATGCATAAAATGCAACATCTTCAATGTAAAATCAAACCACCCTTGCAACAGTATAAACTAAATGCAAGGGTGGTTTTAAATGTATTAAAAAGAGGAAAAAGCGTTATTTTATTCGTCTGTTACAGCTTTATCAGCAACATAACTTGAATTAACTGATACAAAAATACCGTCTTTCTTATTCTTTAAAACGAAAGCATCAAAATAAATTTTTCCTTCACAGAGCCAGCCCGAAAGTCCCGGAGGGTTTTCGTGCTGTAAGTATTCTGATAATTTAAGTGGTGAAAGAAGTGCAGTTTTGTAAATAATAATATACTTGACACCTTCGGGAAAATAATCAGTTGGAGCAACTACAACTTCGGTATTGTCAATTTTTCCAACTGCTCCGTTAGTTGCTATTTCCTGTGCTTTGTCACCGTATGAAGTAAAACGCTTGTCCACTTTATTGACTATAGTCAAAAGTTGAACTTGTGTTAATCCGTGCTTTTTCCTGACAAACTTAATTCTTTCACCGATAGTCATAATTCAAACACTCCTTATTGATTTTTTGTGACAAACATAATATAATATATTTTAGTTCATCAAGTACACTACAATGTTTGAAACAAAACTTGTCAACGCTAATTTTAAATATTTTTGTTTTGTTACAAAACTGTAAGAAGAATTATTATGAGCTTAGGAGAAAGAATAAAGACTGTTAGAACTGACAATGGATTAACACAAAAAGATTTTGCCAATTTATTCGGTTTGAGTCACTCGCATATTTCTAATTTGGAAAATAATCGTGAAAAACCTTCCGATACATTGTTGTTGTTTATGTGTAGTAAATTTGGAATCAACTATGAATGGTTAAAATTCGGAAAAGCTGACGATACTTCTAAGGATGAAAACACAAGAAATAAATCCCTCGATAATTTCTATAATGTTATAAGAATATTTGAAGATAAATTTTCAGAATTGAATAATGATGAATTATCTAAATATACAAATTCTGCTTTTTATGCGTTATCACTTATATTTGATACATATACTAATAGAGATAAAAAAATAAAAGAATCACAAGAACTTTTTTTACACAATTATGGGAAACAAATTTTAATACAAGTAAATTTAATAAAAAAGAAATTTCAGATGATGAAATAGAATTAAAATTGCTTTATACTCAAAAGTTATATAGAGAACTGAAAGAATTAAATAACTTTTTCGATAAATATCAATCTCTAATGTTTAAGGACACATATATTGAACCGTATTAAGAGATTGTATGTTTATATATTTTTTATGAAAGATTATACATTCTATATCAAGAAGCAAATTTATTTCTAATTTAGAATAATATATACAATAGACTAAGAAAATTAAAAAAGCACGAAAAAACACCCTATAAATTCCGTTCTAATGCGGTTTAAAGGGTGTTTTTGTTATTTTTACTACTTCCTTAGTCTATTCAGTTTTTTATAAAAAGTATGTTTTTGTTTCCTTAGTCAAGTACCCTAAAACAGCTTGTTTATGGGATTTCTTAAAAATACCTACTAAGGAAAAAGTTATTGTTTTAAAGACGGGTTACATAAGGTTTTTCGGGTTTGCGGACACATAGTCGTGTTCCATGATATAGTCGGGCAGGTCTGGGGCAACAGAGTTTCTCTTCTTGCCGGCCAGATCGTACATCGTAGTCTTATCCTCGTCGTTCAGCATGAGAATTTGGGAAATCAACTCCAGCTTCTCCATTTCGGGAGGATTGCGGCGGTCCTTCTCGATGTCGGTCAAATAGGGCGCAGTGATCCCTATCATTTCCGCCATTTTGCGGAGCGTGATTTGTTTCTCTGTGCGTTTCCTTTGAAGGAACTCTCCAAAATTCTGGTACTGTGTGTTCATGTCGTTCACCTTTTCTACTTTACATTATAAGCCCTATCTTGATTCATTCAGCCTATTTGCGGCACTGTTATCATACTTGCGGGCAACTTCTCATCACAACGGTGAATCGAATTAGCACGGATGCTTGTAAGCTTGTTAGCAGCCTTGCTAACACTTACTATACGCATGACATAATGACTTGTCAAGAGGTAAAGCAGAAGATATTTGAAAGTCACTGTTGCTTTTCTTCGTCCGTTTTGCTTTCCCTCTGCAGCTGCTTTTCCAGTTCTGACTGCTTGGCGGGAATCGCGTTTACCTTGTCATACAAATGTACAACAAACCGTAATAATTATAATCTGGTTCTGACCATCCAGCAACACATTTTTACAGGGATTGTGTAAAATTTTAAAAGATATGTGGCTGTAAAAGGCGGCTCACCGCCTGTCATGCAGTCGGCGAACCGCCCTTCAAAAAGTCGCTTATTTCATGGTCTTTTTCTTCTTATCAATTACCAGAGTACCGGCCAATGCTCCGCAGCTGACGAACATCAGCGCAGCCCACAGAACAATATTGCTGGTATCGCCGGTCTTTGGGCTTGTTGTATCGCCGGTATTCGGGCTTGTTGTCCCATTGCCGGTATTCGGGCTTGTTGTTTCGCCAGTCTTCGGGCTTGTTGTATCGCCGGTATTCGGGCTTGTTGTCCCATTGCCGGTATTTGTCGCAATGATTCCATATTGACTCAAATGGTTTGTCTCAAATACAATATAACCGTTTTCTACCGCAGCATGCAAGGTCTCTTTAATCTCATCATTTACAATGTAAACGACTTCGTATTTGTCATA
>OIZV01000063.1_pt1 | contig 75919 bp, 66 predicted proteins | sample 1588681 | NCBI WGS metagenome assembly OIZV01 (sample SAMN03283281) | human gut metagenome | biome: human-associated habitat; material: feces | host: Homo sapiens | place: Peru | collected 2012 | reverse complement strand
AGGATATCTGTTTCCCTATCACACCGGAATGCAGAAAGCAGTTAAATGATGCGGTGCTTGGTGCTTATGAGCAGGCACTTACACAGAGCCAGAACAGTGTGGCAAAGCATCATGAAATGCAGCAGGCACCGGAAGGTCAGGCAATGGACATGACCGGGATGTAAGGCAACTTAAGTCAGGAAACCAAATAAAATCAAACAATTATGGAGGAAAAATCGATGAGAAAGATGATGAACAAAGTAGCAGGAAGCATGAAGGCAACCGCAGCAAAGGCAGTACATCTGTTGAAGGACAAGAGGGGCGAGAACTACGTGGATACCGCAGTTAAGATTTTGATTGCGGTGGTAATCGGTGCCCTCCTGCTTGCAGGATTGTATGCCCTCTTCGGAGATGTGGTAATGCCTACCCTTACCAGAAGAATTCAGGAAATGTTTAACTATGCAGGCTAAAACGAAAAGGATTTCTAAGCCTGTAAAAAACACAGACTAAGAAATCCCAAGTTTCGTTTAGGAGAATCGCAAGACGATTCTCCGTAGGTTTCGGATAAGTACTATGAAAATGAAGAAGGAGGAAATAGAATATGCCGAGAAGAGCAGATACACAGGAAAATACAAATACAGCAGAACCCATGGAACAGCAGGTGCCTTTTGAGGCCACCATCACAGAACATAACCCGGAGAGAGGTGTGCTTGCCACGGCGGATGTTAAGGTGGGGAACATGATGACCATCCGCAACGTAAAAATCAAGGAGGATGACTATGGGCTTACCGTAACCATGCCCCGGACCAAGGTGCCCCATGCGGAGCAGTATAAGGATTCCGTATATTTTGCGGATAAGTCCATGAAGCAGCAGTTTGATCAGGCGGTGGAGAAAGCCTATCAGGAAAATGTTCTTGCACCTGTGCTTGATCAGGATGAGGCCGAAGAGGAGATGGAACAGGAAGAATCCGCCGGCATGAACATGGGAATGTAGCCGATGTTATCTGAGGTCAGGCTCATTTCCTTTTTTATTGTTCTGGTGTTGGCGGCAGTTTCTGATATCAGAAAGAGAGAAATTCCGGACGGGATACCACTGTTAGTCACCATCGTGAGCCTGATCCCACCGGAGTCCGTGCAGTTATCAGGACTCTTGGTGGCATTGCCTCTTTTGATGATCGGGGTAACAGCAGGCGGTATCGGTGGTGGGGATATCAAGCTGACAGGAGCCTGTGGACTGGTGCTTGGGTTTGGGAGAACCCTGATCGGACTTATCACAGGGCTTCTGTTGCTGCTTGTCTTTCATGCAGCAAGGCAGTGCGTAAAGAGAATCAAAAAAGAAAATCGAGAAAGAGGGAAGGAGCAGGCGTATCCGCTTGTTCCTTTCTTGCTGTTGGGAATGCTTATAAGCATTCAGATTGGAGGTTAACCATGAAAAAAATGTTCGTAATCGCCGGTGTGCTGGCAGCTATCGCAGGCGTGGCAACTGCAGTGTGCAGAAGCCGGAAAAAATATGCACAGATGTGAACAAATGACTAGGAGGAATTCAGAATGAAATTATTTAAGAACCGAACTGTTCTGGGAATTTTCTGCATTGCAGTTTCCCTGCTTATCTGCTTTGCCATTACGCCCCTTGTGAATGCCGGGCTGTCTAAGAAGGTCGCCATTGTTCGTTTTAACCAGATGGTGCAGGAGGGAGAACAGATTACCAAAAACATGGTGGATGTGGTAGAGGTAGGAAACCATAACCTGCCCGAAAATGTGGTAAGAAACCTTGCAGATGTGGAAGGAAAGTATCTGACTGCAACCGTTTATGCAGGGGATTACATCTTAACGGATAAAATTTCCGAGGAACCGTCTGCGGAGAATAAGTATCTCTATAACTTAAATGGAGAAAAACAGGCCATGTCCATTACCATTAACACCTTTGCGGAAGGCTTGTCCGGCAAGTTAAAGAGTGGAGATATCGTATCCGTGATTGCGCCGGATTACCTTGGCAGTGGAGAGACAGTCATTCCGGCAGAACTAAAGTACGTGGAGGTCATTGCAGTGACTGCCAAGTCCGGCTATGATGCCAACACGGAGGAACAGAGGACAGAAGAGGAAGAAAAGGAACTGCCGTCTACTGTGACCATTCTGGTAAGACCGGAACAGAGCAGACTCCTTGCAAGACTGGAAGCGGAGGGTGAAATCCATCTGTCATTAGTATTCCGCGGAGAAGCAGAGAAGACTTTGGAGTTTATCAAGGCACAGGATCAGGTGCTGGATGAGATGAAGGCAGAGGAAGAGGCAGACACGCAGGGAGATGGTGCGACTGAGGAGGGAGTAACATCTGAAGATGGAAAGATTTCCCCTCAAATGAATGCAGACAGTGAAGCCAGAACCGGGGAAACAGAAACAAATACAGATGGGGAGGAATAGATTGTGAACTTTAAACAGAATTCCCTGTTTACCAGAAATACAGGATATAAAGAGGAACCGATGGAGTCTCAGGGCGGTGTGCTTGCCGTTTGGGGAAGTCCTTCATCCGGCAAGACTGTCGTTTCCGTAAAGCTGGCAGATTACCTTGCCAGAAAAAAGAAGAATGTACTGCTGATTTTTGCAGACATGACTACACCGCCGCTGCCCTGTATCTGTGCATCCTCCGATCTGGAAGGGGAAAAATCCCTTGGGAGCATTCTTGCCGCAACCCATGTAACGGAAAACCTGATCAAGAAAAACTGTATGTTCTACAGAAAAAATGATTATTTAAGCATGATCGGGATGTTAAAAGGCGAGAACGTGTTTACTTATCCGCCTTATGACCAGACGCAGGCAGCGGAACTGATTGAACAGGCAAGGGAAGTGGCACCCTATGTCATTATCGACTGTGGCAGTACCATTGCATCGGATGTATTATCCGCAGTAGCACTGATGGAAGCAGATACGGTGCTTAGACTGGTAAACTGTGATTTAAAATCCATCAGCTACCTGTCCTCACAGCTGCCGCTGCTTCGGGACAATAAGTGGGATGCAGATAAACAGCTTAAGGTGGCATCCAATGTCAAACAGCAGGAGGCAAGCAGCCACATTGAACAGGTGCTTGGCACGGTGGTTTTTCAGATTCCCCACAGCAGGGAAGTGGAAACACAGTGTCTGGAGGGAGATATGCTTGCCGAGCTTGGGTTAAAGGAAAGCCGGGCTTTCCGGAAAGAAATTGAAAAAATCAGTAAGGAGGTGTTCGGGGTATGACAGGAAATAACCAGAGCCTTTTCTTTTCCCCGGAAGAGAAAGGGAGAGCCTTTTCCGATGTGTTAAAGGAAGTGCAGGAATACATCTCCAGCAAATATTCCACGCTGATGGTGGAGGGCGGCAATGAAGAAGTAAAACAGCAGGTCAAGAGGTACATCGCAAAATATGTTGCAGATTACCGCATTACCGTAAAGAGAAAGACCAGAGAGCAGCTTATCGATGATCTATACACAGAGATGGCTGAGTTTTCCTTTTTGACAAAGTACATTTTCGGAACCGGTATTGAGGAAATTGACATCAACTCATGGAAAGACATTGAGGTGCAGTACAGCGATGGCAGATGTGAAAAGCTGGAGGAACACTTTGAATCACCGGAGCATGCCATAAATGTCATCCGGAGAATGCTCCATGTGTCGGGCATGGTGCTGGACAATGCTTCTCCGGCAGTGCTTGGGCATCTGAGCAAGAACATCCGTATTGCCGTGTTAAAGACGCCCCTTGTGGATGAGGATGTGGGTATTGCAGCCTCCATCCGAATCGTAAATCCCCAGAGTCTGAAAAAGTGCGACTTTGTGGATGGAGGAACTGCAACAGAAGAAATGCTGGATTTTCTGGCAGAGTGTCTGCGGTATGGCATCAGCATCTGTGTGGCAGGTGCCACCAGCTCCGGCAAGACTACACTGGCAGGGTGGCTCCTTACCACCATTCCCGATAACAAGCGAATTTTTACCATTGAAAACGGAAGCAGGGAGCTGGCTCTGGTAAGGGAAAAGGATGGAAAGGTAACCAACAGCGTGATCCATACGCTGACCAGATTCAGCGAAAATGAAAAACAGAACATCGATCAGGACATGCTCCTTGACATGGCTCTGCGTTTTAACCCGGAGATTATCTGTGTGGGAGAGATGAGAAGCTCCGAAGCCTATACCGCACAGGAGTCTGCAAGAACCGGCCATACCGTGCTTACTACCATTCACAGCAACAGCTGTGAAGCTACCTACAGCCGAATGAGAACGCTGTGTAAAAGAAAATATGATATGGATGATGAGGTGTTAATGGACTTGGTAACCGAGGCATTCCCCATCGTAGTGTTTACAAAGCAGCTTGAGAATAAGAAAAGAAGGCTGATGGAGATCATGGAGTGCGAGATTACCAGGGATGGAAAGAGGCACTTTAATTCCCTGTTCCGCTATGAGATTACGGAGAACCGGGTGGAAGGGGATAAATTCATTATCAATGGTACCCATCAAAAGGTATCCGGCATTTCAGAGAGCCTGAAGAAAAGATTTCTGGAAAACGGAATGTCAAAGGATGTATTAAACCGCATTACAGGGGGAGGTGGAAAGGCATGATAGCAATGCAGGTATTTGCCTGTCTCGGAATTATGACCGGGTGTTTTCTGCTGTTTGGCATCAGCCTGACGGATTTCACAGGAAACATTTTTACAAAGCTTCTGGACGGACCAAAAGGCATCCGGGAGGAAATTTTGGAACAGACACAGAGAAAGAAAAAATCCTTTTTCCGCAGGGAGATCGAAGAGGTGCAGAGCATCTTAAAAGCAACGGACCGTGAGAATACATTTCCGCTGCTGTGTACGGTATCCCTGCTTTTGTTTGCTGCAGGAGCTGCAGGTGCAGCCATGCTTGGCAACTTTTTTCTGGTGCCGGTGTTAGCAGTAGGATTTATGTTCCTGCCCTTCTGGTATATCAAGCTGACCGCATCCCATTTCAAAAAGGATGTGTCTGCGGAACTGGAAACTGCCCTGTCCATCATAACCACAGCCTACCTTAGAAGTGAGGATATCTTAACTTCTGTGGAGGAAAATCTGGAATACTTAAATCCGCCGGTAAAAAATATTTTTCAGGATTTTGTGTCCAGAATCCGCCTGATTGATCCGGACTTGGAGGCAGCTCTGGATGAACTTCGTAACAGAATCTCAGATGATGTGTTCCGGGAATGGGTGGATGCCTTAAAAGCCTGCCTGTATGACAGGTCCCTAAAGACAACACTGACACCCATCGTGGCCAAGTTGTCTGATATGCGTATTGTAAATGCAGAGCTTGAATACATGGTAATGGAGCCGAGAAAGGAGTTCATCACCATGGTGGTGCTGGTGGTAGGAAACATTCCGCTTTTGTATTTTTTGAATCAGGACTGGTATCATACGCTGATGCACACGGTAGTAGGACAGATCATGCTGGCCATTGCAGGCACGGTTATATTTGTTTCTACCGCCCATGTGATCCGGCTGACAAAGCCAATCGAGTACAGATCGTAGAAAGGAGGCAGTATGAATCTGACATTATTTTTTGTGTTTCTTACCTTTACATCAGGACTTTTTCTGCTGCTTTCGGGTGTAATGCACCTGCCAACCCTTAGAACCAGCAGGGTCATGATGGATACGGGCAGGGAAGGAAAGAAGCTGTCAAAGACACTGGATGCATTATTTTTAGACGGAGCAGTCAGACTGTCACCCTATATCCGGATAAATGCTTATAAAAGGAGCCGCATGAACAGCGTACTGAAGGCATCGGGAATGGGGATGACACCGGAGATTTATACCGCTTATGCCTATATCAAGGCAGGAAGTGTGTTTCTCCTGATTATTCCGGCATTATATATCTTTCCTCTGGCAGCGTTGTTTGTGATACTGTTAGGGATTATGGTGTACTACAGGGAAATCCAGAAAGCCGATGAAATGCTTCGGGAAAAAAGGGAGCAGATAGAGGAAGAATTGTACCGCTTTGTGTCCACCATTACGCAGGAACTGAAAAACAGCAGGGATGTGTTATCCATGCTGGAGCATTACAAGGAAAATGCAGGTGCAGCCTTCCGGAAGGAACTGGACATTGTGTGTGCGGATATGCGATCCAGCAGTTACGAAGCAGCCCTAACTCGTTTTGAGGCAAGACTCAATTCCCCACAGTTATCGGATGTGGTCAGGGGACTTATTGGTGTGCTTCGTGGAGATGACGGAGCTGTGTACTTCCAGATGTTAACTCATGATTTTAAGCAGGCGGAGCTTCAGAGATTGAAAGCAAAGGCGGCAAAGATACCGCCTAAGATCAGGGTATATTCTTTTGCCATGCTGATGTGTTTTCTGGCAACCTACTTCGCCATCATTATCTACGAGATTATCAGATCGATGGGGACGCTGTTCTAGTATGGAGGTGTGCATGAAACAGATAAGAAAGATACTGCGTGATAAAAGGGGAGAGGGGTACATTGATGTGGCGGTCATGGTGCTTTGCATTATGTTAGTCATTGCCCTTGGAGTAAGGCTGTTTCCCATTTTTATCACGAAAATGCAGGTGGATAACTTTGCCGATGAACTGGTAAGGGAGGCTGAAATCAGCGGCAGGGTAGGAAGTGAAACATCAAACAGGCAGAGAGTCTTGGAAGAAAAGACCGGTATCCATCCTGCCGTGCAATGGTCGAGTACCGGGAATCTGCAATTAAATGAAGAAGTAACGGTAACAGTGACCATACAAAAGGATCTGGGGCTGTTCGGAAATTTTGGTTCGTTCCCAATCACGATCCGGGCAAGAGCCTCTGGCAAAAGCGAGGTGTACTGGAAATGAGGAAATATTTGAAACATGCCGTCCTTCTTTTGAAAGACCGCAGGGGGAACATGCTTCCGTTAGTGGTGGCGGTTACCATAGGGATGCTGTTAATCATCCTCGGAGTATCGGAATACATGCGTCTGGTGATTACAGCCGCAGGCATCAAAGATGCAATGGAATCAGCCGTAATCTCCACGGTCAATGATAACTATAACGAGGTTTATCATTGTGTAAGGGAAGGTTATGCTGCAGGCTATGAGCCGGATAGGGAATCCTTTGCGGCATCGGTGGATTATGGAGATATCTACAGCCGGATGAGTTTCCTGCTTGGACTGGAGGAGAACGGAGATGGTTATGTGAGGATCAATAACGGCGGGGAACAGGAATATCGTCTGAGTAATCTGTCCGTGTCCATACCGAACAATGCACTTGGAGCCGGTGGCGGTTCGTATTATGCAGATGCATCCATACGGCTGGAAGTTCCGGTGCGGTTTGCAGGGAAAATCATCACAAATATGTCAATAAACCTAAAGGTTCGGGCAGCTTATACAGAGAAGTTTTAGTAAGATGTTACAGATATCGTCCGACTTATTACATTTTGATAGACTTTGGAAAAAGAGTGTGATAGGTTGTGGATTGAGAAGAGAGTATTCAAAAATTACATACAGGAGGGATTGCCATGAAGGATAAAACAAAAAAAGGACTTATCATAGCAGGACTTGCAGCCGTGTGCGTAATCGCAGTATTCGGAATCAGCAGGGTTCTTTACAAAGAACCGGTGCAGACACTGCCGGAAGAGAGCAAAGCGACGGAAGAACTGGAGCTTATGATAGATACGGACGAAACTGTGCAGGTGCCGGAAGAGACGGAAAGCACAGAGAAAAAAACAGATTTGGTCATCGAAGTAGAAACGGATAATTCGGTAGAAAGCGGGGCACAGGAAATCCAGCCGGACCCGGAAAAGACAGAGGATGAAAAACCACAGGAACCGCCGGTACTGGCAGAGGATGCGGATGTAACAAATCCGGATAAAGAGCCTGCCTATGAAGAAACACCACAGAATGGAGAAACCGCAGAAAAGCCGGAGAATACCACACCAGCTTCAGATAATGGAACCCCTTCCCATGGGGATACCAAGGACGGCATGATTTACATCGATGGGTTTGGCTGGGTACAAAACGAAGGTGGAGGCGGCAGCGGAACCGAAGCTGACGATATGTATGAAAATGGAAATAAAGTAGGTATCATGGACTGACGGATACCGGAAGTGAAGGCACAGCGCGGGCTGTGCTTTTTCCATGCAGTGAGCCGCTTGCAACAGCAGGTGGCTTGTTGTTTTGAAGGGAGGCAACATGAAACAATTTAAACTATGGCTTCTGGCTTTTCTGCTGGCAGTATCCACACTGATGCCTGTGACGGTACATGCCGAGGGAGAGGGAAATATTGACAATGGTGGTGGAGAATTAGGACAAGGGACAGGCACGAACTTCTGGATTCCGGGAGATGACGGGGTTCGTGTTACGGTAGTAAATGCAACTGACGGAAGTGCAGTATCAGCATCCATAGACCTGACCAATAAGAAACCCAATGATATTGCTGTGCATTTTGGAAAAGTCAGCAAAAGCCAGTATCGAAGCGGAACAGGGCTGACACCGGATACCGGAACATACAGCTATATCAACCCAGCACAGTCTCTGCCCAAAATCATTACCTCATCATCGGGAAGTGCAAACCTTGCTGCCATCAAAAGTTATTTTACGGATGAGCAGGTCATCAGAAGTATAGCGGGATATGTGGGTATGGATTATGACACCCTGACAGGTGGAGACTACAAGCTGTTGCTGGAACCCATGGCATATGTAACCTATCAGGGAACGAGAGTGGCATTTACTGCTACAGAAACAGCCATGTATAACCAGATAACAGGTGGCATGGTTCGAAAGAAACTGACTTCACTGACACACAAAAATCTGCCCCTTGCCATGTTCCTTGAAACATCTGATCTGCGATATCCGGCATGGGGTGGAGGTAAGAACCAGAAGGTATCCGATGAGGAGATTATCGGTTCGTTAGGTCTTGGTATTGTACGTTTTAATGAGATCATCACACCGGAAGTGATTGCAGCAGATTATGAGTACCGGGTAGATACCGATGTGGTAACAGCCGTAACGGTCAGCGGAGGACAGAGTGATCCAGACAATCCCGTGAGTGTGACTTTTCATATCCTTGGGAGAAGTTATACCGTGAATAATGTGTATTATCCGGAGGATGGACAGCAGTTAGTGTGGGTAAAATGGCATACGCCATCCACCGAACAGCATATCACGATCAGCGTAAGCGTCAGCGGAGGAGGAAATCCAAACAGGGGAACCATCACCGCCAATATCGTAGATCTTGATAAGAATCCACCGCCCAATCCGGTAGCCGATGACAGAAACGATTCTTACAATGCAGGCAATGCCATTGTCCCGGCGAATCCGCAGAAGACAAACGCATCATGGAGTGTGTGGAGGCCGTGGTGGAAAGAATACTGGGTATGGCATAGTGACTGGAAATGGCATTCCGGCGCACATTCTTCGTCCTGTTCTCCGGGATGTTCCAGTAGCCACGGACATTGGGAAGATGAGGGAGAATATGTGGATGAAGGCTGGTGGGAATTTGATTTAGACCGGTATTCTGCTTCCCTTTCTGCATCCATGGAACTTAGTACGGATGAAAAATCCCCAACAGCAACAGACACTACCATCAAGAGTGGCTATGGAGTCAATATCCTTGTGAATGCCAGTGCATCCACAAGCCAGTCCTCGGCAACCACGCCGCCACAGACAGCGGTCAGTTATTTCCCGGAGTTTTATTATAAGACCTACTGGAGATTATTGGAGAGGACAAGAAGCGGATACCATGCCGGGTTTGAATTTAAAAACAACCACTATTCCACCTATAACCGCAGGACACACTTCACACCCATCTGGATGCCGGATGGCACCTATACGGTCTACACCTATTTACTGGACTGCTGGACACCGGATGGAATGCTTTGTGTGAATCTGACCGATTCGGTTCGGATATCCGGGGACTTGTGGGATGACTGGCATATCGCACCGCAGAGGGTAAGGTAAAAATGTAACGAAATAACAGAGAAGAAAAAGGCTGCATCCGTGCAGTCTTTTTTACTGAATAAGGGCAGGAAGTCCGACAAAGAAAGGAAGATTAGATGAAAAAGAAGAAATGGTTAGTTATGGTAACGCTGGTGTTTGTACTTTCCCTCATGTTCGGAACAACGGTATCTGCGGCAGGAACCGGAGATGTGGCAGGAGCCATTGAGGGAACATGGAATGACGCATCAGGGCAGATTAAGACGGTGGTAAATAAAGTTGTGTTTCCGGCAATTGATTTGATCCTTGCGGTATTTTTCTTTGCAAAGCTGGGTACGGCATATTTTGATTACAGAAAGCACGGACAGTTTGAATGGGCAGCTCCGGCAATCCTGTTTGCCTGCCTTGTGTTTACCTTAACGGCACCTGCATATATCTGGACAATTCTTGGAATGTAGGAGGCAGGGCATGACTTTTTTTGAGGAAGAATTAAAAAGGATTATGGCAGAAAGTGCCATTTTAAAAGACCAGAGGTATGTAGGGCGAATCTGCTATGGAACCATCGGGGAGGATCTGCGAGCAAGGATTGAGTTTGTAACACTCGGCATAAGCAACCAGTATGCAGGACTTAAGGCATCCATTTTCAACAGAAAAGAAGGCGTGGTAGACAGCGTGCTTCTCCGGTTTATGGATGTCTGGGGCAAACAAAAGGTGGGCAATCCGAATTTCAGGGAGGGTGTGGAACCGCACATCTGGGCAGACGGGGGAAAAACGGACTGGTATGTGTTCCATCCGTCAAAGGCAGACTACCAGAAGCTGGCAGCCGGAGTGGAGAGGTATCTGTCCGTATTTCAGGATATGGAAATGACACAGTCCCCAAGTTACGGGAGCCAGCAGATAAGCCCGTAAAACAGGCAGCCGACAGAAAGGTGGTGTGATATGTTTATATTTGATTTTGTGGCAGAGACTGTGCTGGACCAGATCATAGACTGGCTGTATGGAAAAATCATTGGTTTCTTAAATGATTTCTTTGTCATGATGAACAACATGGGAGTGGAACTGTTTGACCTGCCTTGGGTGGAAGCAGTTACCACTTTTTTTGGTTACTTTGGATGGGCATTGTTTGGTGTCGGCCTTGTGGTGGGAGCCTTTGAGTGCGCCATTGAATATCAGGGAGGAAGGGGCAGCATTAAGGATACAGCCATGAACTATATTAAGGGGTTTATGGCTGTAAATCTGTTCACCATTGTACCCGTCAACCTGTATTCCCTCTGCGTTTCCCTGCAAGGAACATTCGGCTCGGCGATTACAGGCATTATAGATACGGAAAGCATCGGGCTGACGGCACAGCAGGTGTTAATGTCTGCGTCTTTTCCGGGTGTAGGAAATCCTATCCTGCAAATATTCTGTGCCATTATGATGGGGTATGCCGTGATAAAGGTGTTCTTTGCAAACTTAAAAAGGGGAGGCATTCTGCTGATCCAGATCGCAGTAGGAAGCCTTTATATGTTCTCCGTTCCAAGGGGATACATAGACGGCTTTATTCAGTGGTGCAAGCAGGTCATCGGAATCTGCATGACTGCCTTTTTGCAGTCCACCATCTTAACCGCAGGACTGATGGTGTTTAAAGACCATCCACTGTTAGGACTTGGACTCATGCTGTCCAGTACGGAAGTGCCCCGGATTGCAGGACAGTTTGGTTTGGATACCAGCACCAAGACCAATATCATGAGCAGTGTATATGCAGCCCAGACCGCCATCAACATGACCAGAACTGTTGTGAAAGCAGTGGCCGCATAAGGATGGTGATACTATCGAAATGAAATTAGGAAGCCTGTTTGATGGAATCGGCGGTTTCCCTCTTGCCGCCACCATGAACGGTATCAGACCGGTATGGGCAAGCGAGATAGAACCCTTTCCGATGGCGGTAACGGCATACCGGTTCCCGGAGATGAAGCACATGGGAGATATCACAAAACTGCATGGGGAAAGTCTTCCTGTGGTGGATGTCATCGCAGGAGGTTCCCCATGTCAGGACTTGTCCGTGGCGGGGAAGAGGGAAGGGTTATCCGGGGATCGTTCCGGATTATTCATGGAGCAGGTGAGGATTGTCAAAGAAATGAGAAAACAGGATGGAAGGAGGATGAGGAACCATAGAAGACGGACAGATGAGTTTATTCGACCTCGGTATATGCTCTGGGAAAATGTGCCGGGAGCCTTCTCAAGCGGAGAATTCTACGGAGCAGATTTCCACAAGGTCCTTGAAGAAGTCTGCTCCATCAAGGAGGCAGGCATATCTCTACCTGGACCGCCGGGAGGGGCATGGACTCCTGCCGGGATTATTATGGGAGAGGGATTCTCTGTCGCTTGGAGAGTATTGGACGCTCAATTTTGGGGTGTCCCCCAAAGAAGAAATCGCATCTTCCTTGTCGCAGATTTTGGAGGATACAGTGCCGGAGAAATATTATTTGAGTCCGACAGCGTGTGGAGGAATTATCAGAAGAAGCGAAAAGAGGGGAAAGGAATTACCTGCTATCTTAAAGCAGGCGCTGCTGATGCAGGCAGGCCAAAACATACAGAACCCCAGAAAGACTATGTAATCTGTCTTTTGGATCAGGGCGGAGAGCGGATGGATGTGTGTGAAAATATCAGCGGAACGCTGCTTGCACACGGACGTTCCAATCCGCCTATTATTATGGCTACCAGTCAGGGAAATGCAGAGATAGGAGTCGGCTATTGCCCCACCATTACAGCAGCGGCAGGAATGGCAGGAAATAACCAGCCAATCCTGTTTGACAATCATGGACCGGATACGCGCTATACCGGTCCTGTGGAGGTGGCCCAGACCATCACTTCGGCACTTGGCACAGGGGGAAATAATACACCGCTTGCCGTAAATAAAGAGCCTTTCTGTATTGCCGGAAACATTGTAAACAGGAAAGAGAAAAATGGCGGAAACGGATGCGGTTACCAACAGGGCATCAGTTATACCCTGACCACGGAGGACAGGCATTGTATCTACATTCCCCACGAGAAAGAAGAACCTTACCAGAAGGTGATCGGAAGCCTGTGTGCCGGGGATGAAAAGATGATCGGCAATCAGTATGTGGAGCAGGGCAAGTGCATTGTGGATGCGACCAGACTTGTACGCAGGCTGATTCCGTTGGAATGTGAACGCCTGATGGGATTTCCAGACTACTGGACGGACATACCAAAGGCAAGTGACAGTGCAAGATACAGAGCATTGGGAAACAGTGTGGCGGTGCCATGCGTAGATTTTATTCTATGCGGCATCGCATATTTTTTATCAAAAATGGGAGAGGAGGAAGAGGATGTATATCTATCCAGATAACTTGAAGGCAAAGGCAACCATGTGGCTGTGGAGTTTAAAGGACTTAGCCATTGTCGGAACCATTATTTTATTCTCTGTGTTTGCGTTCGCCTATGCAGGAGTGTGGTTTCCGTTAGTCATCGCAGGAGCCTATGCCTTTCTGACCATACAGGTGGAGGATACGACCATTATGGATTTTATCCGGTATGCCTGTGCTTATTTTTTCATGGACCAGCAGCAATATGAATGGAGGTACACACCGGATGAGTAAAAAGAACATGGAATCCACCAGAGAACTGATGGGAACCAGAGAAGTGACGGATTACAGTATCCGAACATACAGGAATGAGGAGCTGGTTTACTTTTTAATCCAGCCCAGCAACATTTCCGTGCTGTCAGAGGAGAGTCTGTCAGCCAGAATTTATGGACTGATGACAGTGCTTAAGGGCATCACGGAAATCGAAATGATGTGCTTAAATTCCAGAGAGAATTTTGAGGACAACAAAAGATATCTGAAGAAGCGGATGGAGGAAGAAACCAATCCTGTGGTAAGAAAACTGCTGGAAAAGGATGCAAATTACTTAGACCGCATGCAGGTACAGATGGCAACAGCAAGGGAGTTTCTGCTGATCATCAGGCTTCGTGAAAAGAAGGAAAATGAAATTTTTTCCTACTTAAACCGCATTGAAAAGATGCTGGCAGAGCAGGGATTTACATCCAAGAGGGCAGAGGAAGAGGATATCAAAAGAATCCTTGCAGTGTATTTTGAGCAGAATGTGACAACCGAAAAATTCGAGGAATTTGACGGAGAAAGGTGGATTATTTTAAATGAATAAAAACAGAAAGAAAAACAGGGAAACAGAATCCACAGCAGAGGCAAAGCTGAAAGGGTTTCTGGATATGATTGCCCCATCCGTTATCCAGTTTTATACGGATCACTATATCTGTGGAAATACCTACCGGAGTGTCTGGGCACTCCGTGAATACCCGACAGCCACGGATGAACAGGCGATTTTAAGACACCTTGGGGAAAAGGATGGTGTTACCTTAAGAATCTACACCAGACAGGTGACACCGGCAGAGGAGAAAAAGATCATCAGCAATGCGGCTAACAAGAACCGCATGAAACAGGGGAACACAGAGAACTTACAGGAAACGGTTACTGCAGCAAGCAACTTGCAGGATGTGACAACCATCATTTCCACCATGCACAGAAATCGGGAGCCGCTTTTGCACACCGCTGTGTTTCTTGAACTGTCTGCACCGGATATGGAAAAGCTGAAACTGCTGCAGACGGAGGTGTTGACAGAATTAATCCGCTCCAAGTTAAATGTGGACAAGCTCCTGCTGCGCCAGAAGCAGGGCTTTCTGTGTGTCCACCCGGCAGGAAGAAATGTGTTCCGTGAGCAGTTTGAACGGGCACTCCCTGCCTCCAGTGTGGCAAATCTGTTCCCTTTTAACTATTCCGGCAAGACAGATAAGAATGGTTTTTATATCGGCAGGGATAAGTTTGGAAGCAATGTCATTGTGGATTTTAACCAGAGAGCCGATGACAAGACCAATGCCAATATCCTGATCCTTGGAAACTCCGGACAGGGAAAGTCCTATCTGTTAAAGCTGATACTGACCATTTTAAGGGAATCAGGCATGAAGGTCATCTGCCTTGATCCGGAGCATGAATACATAGACCTTACGAACAATCTGGGCGGCTGCTTTGTGGATCTGATGAGCGGAGAGTATATCATCAACGTGCTGGAGCCAAAGACCTGGGATGAGAACGGAAGCCCGGAGGACACGGATGCACCATATACGTTCCGCTGTTCCTCCAGATTAAGCCAGCACATCTCTTTCTTAAAGGACTTTTTTGGTACCTACAAGAATTTCACGGACAGCCAGATTGATACCATTGAGATCATGTTAGGAAAGCTGTATGAGAAGTGGAACATCCGGGATGATACGGACTTTAGTAAGCTGACACCTACGGATTACCCCATCCTTTCAGACCTTTATGATCTGATGGAAGAGGAATACAGGCACTACGATGTCAAAAAGAAAGAACTGTATACCGCAGAATTATTGCAGGAAATCTGTTTAGGACTTCACTCCATGTGTAAAGGAGCGGAGTCCAAATTTTTTAACGGACATACCAACATCACGGACAGCAGCTTCCTGACATTTGGTGTCAAAGGGCTGCTGCAGGCAAGCAGAAATGTGAAGGATGCCATGCTGTTTAACATTCTTTCCTACATGTCCAATGAACTGCTTACCAATGGACATACTGCCGCCAGCATCGATGAGTTTTATCTGTTCTTGACCAACCTGACAGCGGTGGAATACATCCGCAACTTCATGAAGCGTGTCCGTAAAAAGGAAAGTGCAGTCATCCTCGCCAGCCAGAATCTGGAGGACTTTAATATTGACGGTATCAGAGAATATACAAAGCCGCTGTTTTCCATTCCGACACATGCCTTTTTATTCAATGCCGGAAATATCGATGCCAGATTTTACATCGATACTTTGCAGCTTGAGAAGAGTGAGTACAACCTGATCCGTTATCCCCAGAGAGGTGTGTGTCTCTACAAGTGCGGCAACGAAAGATACAACCTGATGGTTCATGCACCGGAATATAAGGAGAAGCTGTTTGGTAATGCAGGAGGCCGCTAAGCGGGAATGCCGATGGATTTACGGGAGCAGAAATTCGGGATTGAAATAGAACTGACCGGTCTTACCAGAAAAAGGGCGGCAGAGGTAATTGGAAAGTATCTGGGGCAGGAACCCCATTACGATGGCGGCTATTATGAGGAATACAGTGTCAGGGACGGACAGGGAAGAAAGTGGAAGGTCATGTATGACTCCAGTATTGTTGCAGTGAAAAAGGGCGGCGGTTCTGCCGGGGATGAGTACAAGGTGGAATTTGTATCCCCCATCTGTGAGTATGCAGATATCCCAACGATTCAGGAACTGGTACGGCAGTTAAGACATGCAGGAGCCATAGCCGGGGAAAATGCCGGTATCCATGTTCATGTGAATGCAGCACCCTATACGGCAAGAACACTCCGCAACATTACAAACATCATGTACTGCAAGGAGGATCTGATCTATAAGGCATTGCAGGTAGATGTGGAGAGGGAACACAGATACTGCAAAAAAGTGGAGGAAAGTTTTTTGCAGGAACTGAACCGGAAAAAACCAAAGTCAATAGAGGAAGTCAGCAACATCTGGTACCGGGGAAGGGATGGCAGAAACAGGCATTACCATGAGAGCAGATACCACTGTCTGAACCTGCACAGTGTGTTCCAGAAGGGAACCATAGAATTCCGGCTCTTTAATTCCACTACCCACGCAGGAAAAATCAAGACCTATATACAGCTGTGCCTTGCCATCTCTGCACAGGCGTTAAACCAGAGCAGTGCCAGCCGTATCAAGACAACCAGCACCAACGAGAAATATACCTTCCGCACATGGCTTCTCCGTCTGGGAATGATCGGGGATGAATTTAAGACCGCCCGTAAGTTTCTTTTGGAGAACCTTGAAGGCGGGATTGCATGGAAGGACCCGGAACAGGCAGAGAGACAAAAGGAGAGGCTTAAAGCAAAAAAGGAAAAAGAAGCGAATCAGACAGCGGAGGCAGAGAACCTCCAGTTAGAAGAAGGCGCGGAAGAAGAGTCACAGGGAATGCATATGACCATGTAAACAATCAGAGATTTTAAGAAAGGCAGAGAGAAATGGAAAAGAGAAAGAAATATATCGCTTACGGCTCCAATCTGAATCTGGAGCAGATGGCAAGAAGATGTCCCACGGCAAAGGTAATCGGAGCGGGAGAAATCAGGGATCATGAGTTACTGTTTCGGGGATATCCAAAGTCGGCAGTGGCAACGGTGGAACCAAAGAAGGGCGCCAGTGTTCCTGTTCTTATCTGGGAGATTGGACCGGAGGATGAAAGAAATCTGGATATTTACGAAGGGTATCCGAGACTCTATGGAAAGGTGAATCTGGAAGTGCAGATGGAAAATAGCTCAGAATCCATTATGGCTTATACCATGAACGAGGGGCGTGAAATCGGAACTCCATCGGTACATTATCTGGAAACCATCACAACCGGATATCTGGAGGCAGGCTTTGATGTAAACCGTCTGTTTGAGAGTGTATCCCATTGCAAGGAACTGGCAGAAAGAGAACCTGTTTGTGAGGGAATGGAGGAGAACCCATGGAACCAACAACTGCTGCAATGATCGCCAAAGCCGCCATCGCGGTGGGTACCAATAAAAAGGTCTGGACAGGAATCGCTTCCGTGATTGCCGCGTTGTGTCTGCCGTTTATCCTGATTATCGTGTGCATCTTAAGCATTGCATCCGGCGGGGCAGATCATAACCGGTCTGCGGTCCGTCTGGCATTTGAAGGAGGAACCATTCCTTCCGGCATGCCTGCCGATTACCGGGAATACATCGGACAGATGCAGGAAAGCTTCGGGGATTTAGATACGGTTCTTGGCGAAATCGACAACATGACAGAAGGCGAGCTTACAGACCGCTATCTGGTCAAAGCCGTGTTCTATTCTCTGTATTTCGGCGCCGATAAGATCCGGCTGGAAACTTCTGATTACCAGCGGTTTGCAGAGTGCTTTGTGAATTATGAAGAACGCACCAGAACCATAGAAAACCCGGATGGCAGTGAGAGTGAAGAAACCTATGTGGTGGCAGTGGCGGTCACGGATAAGGTGGAGCTGTTTGAAAAGATCAGCACGGACTATGGAAAGTCCCTCACGTATGAGCAACAGTCCAACGCTGTGAATGTGTGGTATCTGGCAAAATATCATACCACCGCACCAATGGAAGGGGATGGCTTTGAAGACTGGAGCAACTGGAATGGCGGTGGTGATGTTACTTATTATGACCTGCCTGCAAGCAAGGTGGGAGGAAAGGTAGTAGAGCTTGCCATGTCAAGGCTGGGGCATCCCTATTCACAGACCTATCGTGGAAAGGGCAATTATACGGACTGCAGCTATCTGACCATGTGGTGTTACAGACAGGCAGGCATCACCATACCCGGAACTGCGGCAGAGCAGGGAAGGTACATGGTGGAACATAACCTTACGATTGCAAAGGAGGATTTGCAGCCGGGGGACCTTGTGTTCTGGAGCCATAAGCCAAATGGGAGATTTATGAACATCACCCATGTGGGTATTTATGCAGGAAATGGAATGGTGGTGGATGCATCCTATTCCAAAGGAAAAGTAGTACATCGGAATTTATTTGACAGTGATAAACAGGTGCTGTATGGCAGGCCACAGTAGTTTTTGTGATGCCAGGGGCATCTGTTTTGTTTTGCAGGAGAAACTTTCTCCTGCGGAAAGGAGGAAAGGTGAGAGCAGTTTTTATGAGAAAGGAGCCGGAGATAGATACTAAAGAATTTCAGGTGGAAAAGGTCATTACTTTACCATCCGAACAGTACGCATACTTCACACAGCATCTCATGAAGGAACATGATTTTATCAAAGAGAATGTGGATTTGATGCATGAAAAGGATGGTGTATGGCACTGTCTTCTGGTAACCGGAGAGGACATGGACGAGGGTGTGCTGGTGGAAAGTGAGGGTTCGGCTTATGCAAGATATTCCGCTTTTGTGCCGTCCGCACAGGGAATCATCAGACAGTATCAGGACATGCTGGAAACGCAGACAGATGGCATGCGGATGAAGATGTAGGAGGAAAGAGAAATGGCAGAGAGAGAAATCAAGATCGGGTTTCCCGAAGCAAAAATGGAGGCACTGGAGTTTTTCTTAAAGGAGAATGATACCACTGTAGAGAAGGTGTTAAGGGAGCATCTGGATAAGACCTATGAGAAAAGTGTGCCCCAGCAGGTCAGAAAATTTGTGGAAAGCAAGATGACTCCTCAGACGGAGGAGCCTGCCCAGAATGAAGCCGGAAATGCAAGACAGGGCAGAGGACAGGGAAGAAGAAGTACCAGACAGCAGACCGCAAGAGAGACTGTTTTGGAGCAGGAAAATAACGGAGCAGAACAGGCTGCGGAGCAGGAAACACAGGAACCGGAACAGGAGCAGGCTGGCGGTATGACAATGAGCATGTAGAGAACAGGAGGTAAGAGACTTATGAATTATGAAGGCTTTAAACAATATGTGGCAGACCATATCAAAGAGTTTTTGCCACAGGATTATAGTGTGCATGAGATCAGTATCACGAAACAGAGAAAGAACAATGACGTGGTTTGGGATGCACTTTCCATTAAGGGAGACAGCAATATTGTACCTGTCATTTATCTGGAACCATACTATCAGGCCTATACAGATGGAGCCAGGATGGATGACATTTTACAGAAAATAGCAGACATGTACATGAAGAGTATGGAGCAGGTAAGTGAATTTCCTATCGAAAGTTTTCAGTATGATAGTGTAAAGAACAGCATTTTTGTTGTGGTACAGAATGCCGGGATGAATCAGGAATTGCTGGAGAAGGTACCGCATGAACTGAGGGAGGATCTGGCTCTTCTTTACGGAGTCAACATGGAGCTTCCCAATGGAGAAAAGGGAAGTGTATTAATTCATAATAACCATTTGGAAATGTGGGGAATCGATGAAAAAACATTAAAGGAAGTGGCGTGGGACAATATGCATAACTATTTTCCGCCGGAGTTTGCTTCCATGAGCAATGTATTGCGTTCCCTTGGCTATAATGAAATACCAGAAGGTGCAGAACTTATTGAGATGTATGTCCTCACTAATAAGAATAAACACTATGGCGCTGCTTATATGTTTGACAAGGAAGTCATGAGCAGGATAGCAGAAGAGATGGGTGGGGACATTGTGGTTTTACCATCCTCTATCCATGAAAGCATTTTGTTAAAGAAGGGAAAAGATACAGATTTTGATACACTGCGTGAAATGGTAAAAGAGGTGAACCGCACACAACTGCTCCCGACTGAAATTTTATCGGACGAAGTATATCAGTACAGCAGGGATACGCAGACCTTATCCCGTGTGGTGGCGGTATCGCAGGAAGAAATTCCAATGCCGGATAAGGTAAGTATGGAAGAGATGCATGCCTATGGGTACACGTGGGATGGCATGCTTCCGCTTACGAAGGAGAGGGCATTAGAACTGCTGGATACAGAGTTGGTATTACATAAGCTGTACAATGACGGAGCCGAAGCCACATTGGATAGCAGGAATGAAATCCTTTCCCATGATGGGCTGTTTGGTGTGGAAAGAGATTCGTGGATGGAGTATTTGAATGCCCAGAGTCAGAACGAAACCAATGGAATGATACAGGAAATGTGATACAGCAGGAGGTCTTTCCAAGCTGTGTCTTGCAGAAAAAGATATAAAAATTATTTGGAAATACGGAGGTAGATGAACATGAAACAGGCAGTGGTGACCATCAAGTATGAAGAGGAAAAGCTGAATGCGATCAAGCAGTATATGGGCAAGAAGGACGCAGACTTTGAGTCTGAATTGAACGAGGTGTTGGGAAAAATGTATGAAAAATATGTTCCCCAGGCCGTGAGAGAATACATCGACAGCAGGGGAGATGTTCCGGCAGCCATCAAGAAAAGCAATAAAAATACTGCGAGAGGCACTGGAGCATCTGCCGGAATGCCTGCGCAGAATGAGTAAAAGCAGAGGCGTGGCGGTTGGAAAGCAGGGAGAAGGAAAAGCAAATCACCCACTGTGACCGTCCGTGAGCCGATTTGTGCCCTTGTTTTACAAAAGTGGATAAAGTGACCGACCAGCACTTGTTCTGCCCTGTGTGAGCCGATTTGGAGAAAAATAACGGAAACCGCCGGGAATGGCAGCTTTAATGAGCATTTTGGAACCTCAAAACCGGGGAATTTAGGGCTGTAAAACTAGGGTCGAAAATAGTGCAGGTTAAAGGGGTTATGCCGCCATCAGGCGGCTTAACCCGTCAAACACCCACCGGCAGAGCCGTTGGGAGATTTGTGGTATGGCATAACTTTTTCGTAAATTTTGAAATTGTTATGCCTAATTTTATTATTTTCGCAGATTGAAAGGCTTTGCGGAAATTTAAAGTTATGCCTTTCACCAAAATGCCTGCAGGCAGAAGAAAAAAAGGAGGATGAGAGTGGCAAGTGAAGAGAAGGGAAAAGTAAGAAAAGGATTTTATATTGAGGAGGAAGTGTTGGAGCAGATAGATAGTCTGCTCCAACAGGCTAATGTAAAATCCAGAAATGAATTTTTGAATCAGGCATTAAAATTTTATATTGGCTATCTGACATCAGAGAAGATTGAAAACTATATGCTTTCCACTATCTCCTCCGTGATGCACGCAACGGTAAAGGATAGCGAGAACCGAATGGCTCGTGCCATGTATAAGCTGGCAGTGGAAACATCGAAGCTATCCCATGTGATTGCATACAGTCATGGTGTAGATGAAGAGGCACTGCAAAAGTTACAGGCAAAGTGTGCGGATGAAGTAAAACGAATTAATGGGGCGGTAAGGTTTGAGGAAGCTTATGAATATCAGCATGATTGATGTGTGGGAAAGAAGCCGATGACAAGTTTTTTCTTGAATGATATAATAAAAGACGGATTCAGATTTTATAGTAAGATGGGTTTTAGAAATTGTGAGGAAATATAATGACTAATAAATTAGATAGAGAACTTAATGTTATCATTCAAAATGTGTTACAGGATTATGCTGTGACCTGTGGTGTTGCACCATTTAGCGGAAAAGTGATTATTGCTGAAAATATGGCAGAGGCATATTTATCATTAAGAAGTGATTGTGTAGAAAACGGAACAGTAGATATCAGTGATATAGAAAAGTATCATGGCTTAACTGTTCAACCTAAAGAAGTAGATGGTAAATTCACGATACTCTTAAATAAATCCTACATAGTAGAATCGACAAATAATAAGAATGTTGATTGGTTAGGAACGCTGGTACATGAGGCAGTTCATGTAAATGATTTTACTGACTACTTTAGGATAGTTTGTCCTAATTCTTATGATGAGTTATATGATTATAATCAGCATCGCATATTTCAGTATTGGACAGAATTTCATGCAAGAGCAATCGGTCATTATTTTTTGAGAAAATATACTCTTGATAATTTTAAAGACTCAGTACATCTTAATAATCTTTTGAATAGAGAATTGCCTTACCAAATCAATTACATGGTAAGTGAAGTTAATGCAACTGATAACGCAGACAGGCAAATGTATGTGATCGTTCACTTTTTGGGTAGGCTTGCAACATGGCAATACATATACCCTGATACGTTTAATACACAGTTTATAGAAGGGCTAACCAATAGCAATCCGTGGATGAAAGAGTTGTATTATACACTAATCAAATATGATACGCTGGAAAGTATGTATCCACATTTTAAGGACATAGAGGACATTTTGGATAAACATTTTTTATGAGGTAAAATAAATGCCCAAACTAATCTTACGCTGCAATTACCTCAAGAACGCCCCTCCCTCGCATCTGACCAATTACATGAATTACATTGGTACCCGTGAGGGTGTGGAAAAGGTAGACAGCACAATGTCTTTACTGCCAGTAACCGTCAAACAGAAAGAACTGATAGCAGATATCCTGTCAAAAATTCCCGATGCAGACCGCATGCATGAGTATTACGATTATCTTAGGAGGCCAACCAGAGAGAATGCCTCGGAATTTATAACACAGGCATTGGAAAACAATCTGGACATCATAGCGAAAAAGAAAAACTATATTGATTATCTGGCGAACAGACCGAGAGTAGAAAAAATAGGTACTCACGGTCTGTTTTCTAATGAGGGGGAGGCGGTAGTGCTTTCCAAGGTGGCAGAGGAGGTGGCAAACCATCCCGGAGTTATTTGGACGAATGTCATTAGCCTGCGAAGAGAAGATGCGGAAAGGCTTGGGTATGACAATGCAGCACAGTGGCAGGCACTGCTCCGCAGTCGGGTACAGCTTCTGGCAGAAAATTATAAAATCGACAGCAGAAATCTGAAATGGTATGCAGCCTTTCACAATGAATCCCATCATCCCCATGTGCATCTGGTGGTATATTCCACGAACCCATCCGAAGGCTATCTTACAGAAAAAGGGATTGAAACCATGCGGTCTGCATTTGCACATGATATTTTCCGTCAGGATTTTATGAGCATTTATGAAAAGAAAACAAGGCAGAGGGATGAGTTAAAGGAGCAGGCAGAAAAAAGCCTGCTTTATTTACTTGGTCAGATGCAGTCGGGAATGATACACAACAGTGCGATTGCAGAAAAAATGGAGCTGCTGTCAAAAAGGCTTATGAATACCGGAGGCAAAAAGGTCTATGGATATTTAAAAGCGGATGTGAAAGCCATTGTCAATGATATCGTGGATGAGCTGGCAAAGGAGAAGTTGGTGGAAGAATGCTATGAGAAATGGCTGGAGAGCCAGCAGGAGATTATCGGACATTACAAGGATGCATCAGTAGAAGTCCTGCCGCTGTCCGCCAGAAAAGAATTCAAAAGTATCAAAAACATGGTGATCAGAGAGGCGGTAAGATTTGGAGAAGGCTATCTCTATACAGAAGAAATGGACAGTGCCATGAGGGAAGTACCGGAAGATGACATACCGGAAGCGGATGTCGATGACAGGGAAATTGTAATTATGCCGGAAGAAGACAGTAGAGAAGATACCAGAGAGGATATTGGGGAAGAGGCAACCGTAGAAGAAACAACACTGGAAGAAACAACCCCAAAACACACACCAGTGTATGCCGAGTGGACTGATCTCTACAAGGAGGCCAGAATCTATCTGTACGGCACCAAGGAGATAGAGCCGGACGGCGAAGCAGCCTATGAGTTAATGAAGGAGGAGGCAGAGAACGGAAATGCCTATGCCATGCATGACATGGGCAAGATGTATGAAAAAGGAATCTTTGTGGAAGCAGACGCAAGAATAGCAGAAAAATGGTACCGGTCTGCACGGGAAGGCTTTCAGGAACTGGAGCAGAGGAAAGAGAAAGCCTATCTGGAATACCGCATCGGTAAGATGTATCAGTACGGATTAGGCACAGATACAGATGAAGCAGTGGCAGCCAAGTGGTTCCGGATGGCAGTAAACAAGAATCACAAGTTCGCAGAATACTCCCTTGGAATGTTTTATTTGCAGGGGAAAGGTGTGGAGCAGGATGATGAAACAGCATTCCGCTTATTTCAGAAATCCCATCAGAAAGGAAATCCTTATGCATCTTATGAACTTGGAAAATTATATGAAAGCGGCAGGGGAACGGAAAAGAATGCTGATTTGGCGGACAAAAGCTTCCGGGTCGCATTCCTTGGTTTTCTGAAGATGGAAAAGGAGTCCAGAGATGACAACCTGATGTATCGGATTGGCTGTATGTATCTGCACGGAACCGGAACAGAGCCGGATGAGGAAAAGGCAGAGCATTATTTAAAAAAGGCTGCCGGTTACAACAATGCCCATGCAAGGTATCAGTTAGCTAAAATGTATATCCGACAGGAACAGAAGAGGAAAGAGGAACATCCGGGCATGGAACCGGATCATGAAAAAATCAAATATGCCATGAACTGTCTGGAAGAGCTGGCAGGACAGGGAAATTCCTTTGCCGCTTATGCCTTGGGCAAACTGTTCACAGAGGGAGACCTCATTGCCAAAGATATGGAAAAAGCAATTTACTATCTGGAACAGGCAGCATCTAAACATCACGAGTATGCCCTGTACCGGTTAGGCAGGCTGTATCTGGCAGGAGAAGGTGTGGAGAAAAATGTTCCAGCCGCCCTGCAAATGCTGACGGAATCCGCAGAAAAAGGGAATCAGTACGCACAGTATGTTCTGGGTAAGTTATACCTGATCGGGAAAGAGGTGGAACAGGACAGGGAAAAAGCATATGAATATTTCAGATTGGCAGCGGAGCAGGGAAATGTGTACGCTGCTTATTTTCTGGAACATTGGGGAGAAGGGTATCATCCGGATTTGTTACTCATGGCTACAAGGCTTCTGCATCACTTGGAACGGATTGTGGAAGAGGATGTAACCGGAAGGAAAGGAGGCAGAGGCAGCGTGGATCGTAAGCTGGCACGGAAAATCCGGCAGAAGAAGATCGCACAGGGACATGCCGGGGATGATAAGGAAGAAATGGTGCAGACACAGTAGGAAGGAGGAAACGGATGGGAGATTTTATTTACTTTACGGAAGAACAGAAGGAGAGAGCCAATGCAGTACCCATATTAAATATTCTGCGTGATATGCATGAAGAGGTAGAAAAGTCCGGGAACGAATGGCGGTGGAAAAGACATAGAAGCGTCACCTTCCGGGGAAACAGGTGGTACCGTCACAGCCAACAGACAGGAAGCCATGCCATTGACTTCATGCAGGAATTCTTTGGAATGAATTTCCCGGAGGCGGTGACCTATTTGTTAAATGGCGAAACCGGGGAGGTCATTCATGGAAGAAAGCATCTGACAGTGGAAGAAAGAACCGTTGTCAGGGATTCAGGAAAACTAAAGGAAAGTGGAACACAGGAAAACGAAGAGAACCCCAAAAAGGAATTGGCCATTCCCAAGAAGCATGAAAACATGAAGCGAGTCTATGCGTACCTGATGCAGAAGCGGTATATCAGCCGGGAGGTGCTCTCCTACTTTGCAAAGCAGGGAACCCTGTATGAATCCGAAGATCATCACAATGCTGTTTTTGCAGGAGTGGATAAGGATGGAACTATCCGGCACATTCATAAAAAGGGAACCTACTCAGACGGAAAGAACTTCCGTATCAATGAAGAAGGCTCCGATCCATCCTATGGTTTCGGATATGCGGGAAAAGGAAAGAAGCTCTATGTGTTTGAGGCACCCATTGACCTGCTTTCCTTTCTGACACTGTATCCCAGGAACTGGCAGGAGAACAGTTATATCGTGTTAAACGGAGTGTCCGAACATGCCATGCTCGAAATGTTAAAAGAACATCCCAATCTGCAGGAAATTACTTTATGCCTGGACCATGACGCGGCAGGCATTGAAGCCTGTGGCAGGCTGGCAGAGATTCTGGCAGAAAAGGGATTCCGACAGATCAGAGAGCTGCGTTCCGAATTCAAAGACTGGAATGAAGACTTAAAAAACAGGAATGGGGAAGAGGCCCTTCCGGCTGAGGAACACCCAAAGATAACAGAGTGCACCGGATGGGTTGCTATACTGAAGAAAGTAGCATCACATATTGATGTGAAGTATGCGACAAAGGAGAGCATCTGCCGGTATTATCAGGGCATTTATAATGAACTGAAGAAGGGAAGGACAAAAGAAAATCTGGAGAGTGCCTTTGACGGGGATGGTATGCTGCTTACTGGAGTTCTGGTGCGGTGCATGGAAAAGGAAGGAACAGCACTTGGCCATCAGACCGGAACGGATGCCATTCTGGACAATCTGTCTAAAAGATACCGGCCTCACAAAGACAAGGGGAATTTCAATACCCGTATCCGAAATATGCAGAAAGCCTTTGAGGAAGTGATGGAGGTATTTGGTTCAAAGGATCTGGCACAAAAAGAAAATAAGGAACTGCTGGTCAGAAAATGTATGAGCCTTACGATGGAATGCATCAAGGCTCATATTTTTGTTGCCACAGATGTTCCAAAGCAGGAAATGGCGCAGGGGAAGGAGATGAGGATGGAATGCAGTCAGTTGTGATACTATTGACAGCAGGTGTGATGATGTTTTCCGTGATCGGAGGCTTATCCCTGCTGGCACATTACTACACATTAAACGGAATCAAAAGCAGGACCGTGGGTGACGGACAGCATGGAACTGCAAGATTTGCCACTAAAAAGGAAATCGAAGCAACCTATGAGGAAGTGCTGTATGAACCGGAGAAATGGAGGAGGGGAGAAAATCTCCCTACAGCACAGGGAATTATTCTTGGCAGTATAGAAAAGGCAGGAAAGTTATATGCACTGGTGGATACCGGGGATGTGCACTGCCTTATGATCGGAGCAGCAGGCGTTGGTAAAACCGCGCATTTTTTGTACCCGAACATCGAATATGCCTGTGCCTGTGGCATGAGTTTTCTCACTACAGATACCAAGGGCGATTTGTACCGCAACTATGCCGGACTTGCCAAGAAATACTATGGCTATGAAACCGCAGTCATTGATTTAAGAAACCCCACCAGAAGTGATGGCGATAATATGCTCCATCTGGTCAACAAATATATGGACCAGTATCTGGCAGATCATAATAATTTAAGTGCCAAGGCAAAAGCAGAGAAGTATGCCAAGATTACAGCCAAGACCATTATATCCTCCGGCGGAGCTGACAGTTCCAGTTATGGACAAAACGCATTCTTTTATGATGCCGCAGAGGGGGTACTGACGGCGGCTATTTTACTGATTGCAGAATTTTGTCCGAATGAAAAGAGGCACATCATCAGCGTGTTTAAGCTGATACAGGATTTGCTGGCACCATCCAAGGTAAAGGGAAAAAATCAGTTCCAGCTACTGATGGCAAAGCTGCCGGATCATCACAAAGCCAAGTGGTTTGCAGGGGCAGCCTTAAATACTGCGGAACAGTCCATGCAGTCGGTTCTTTCCACGGCACTTTCCAGATTGAATTCCTTTCTGGACTCGGAGTTAGAGCAGATACTCTGTTTTGACACTGCCATCGATGCAGAGCGTTTCTGCCAGAAGAAAACCGCAATCTTCCTTGTCATGCCGGAAGAGGATAATACCAAGTATTTTATTATCTCTCTGATTTTGCAGCAGTTATACAGGGAGATACTGGTGGTGGCAGATGAGAATGGTGGAAAGCTGGATAATCGGGTTGTCTTTTATTGGGATGAGGTGGGTACCATACCGAAGATCGAAAGTGCGGAGATGATGTTCTCTGCATCCCGTTCCAGAAGAGTTAGTATCGTACCCATGATACAGTCTTTCGCACAGCTTACCAAGAACTATGGAAAGGAGGGAGCAGAGATTATTATCGATAACTGTCAGGATACCATCTTTGGCGGTTTTGCTCCCAACTCGGAATCAGCAGAGGTGCTGTCCAAGAGCCTTGGCAACAAGACGGTAATGTCCGGCTCTATCAGCAGGGGGAAGAATGATCCCAGCCAGTCTCTCCAGATGATACAAAGACCGTTAATGACACCGGATGAATTAAAATCCCTGCCGAAAGGGAACTTTATTGTATCCAAGACAGGCAGCCACCCCATGAAGACGAAGCTGAAGTTGTTCCTAAAGTGGGGCATTACCTTTGAAGAGGCATATGAGATGGAAGAGAAGTCGGCAAGAAAGGTAGCCTATGCAGACAAGCAGGAGATTGAGGAAGAAATCATCCGCAGATATATGTGCTGTATGGATGAGGAATCGGAAGGCACAGAATCAACAACCGCATCCAGAAATGGAGGCATGCAGCAGACACAGATGAATGAAACCGTGTCGAGAGTCAGACAGTCCTTACGGACAGAGGATTAGAATGTGAAGAGGTTAAGCATGGCATATGACAGAAAAATATATGAAGCGGAACTGCCCCACAGAGCAGTAGCGGTTTACCTGTATCTAAAAGACCGGGCAAACAAGGAAGGAACCTGTTACCCTGCAATCGGTACCATTGCAAGGGAGCTTGGTCTGTCTGTCAGTACGGTAAAACGAGCTGTCAATGATCTAGAAAGAGAAGGGTTCATTCGAAAGAAACAACGCTGGCGTGAGAATGGAGGCAGGAGCAGTCTGCTCTATGAAATCTTAAAATAAGCACCAGGGGGACACTGCGTAGGTCGGGTGGACTATGGTATGGTTCACCATGGTCTATGCAGGGAAGGAAACTCTTTAAGAGATACGACAGAGAAAAGAACAAGTATAACAGATAACGACAAAGTTATTACGGATGGCTCTGCTCTTTCATTTCATCCACCGTCAGAATACAGGCACAGTACCCTTTCTCCGGCTGGAAACAACGGATTGTAAGATTCTGGTTAATCTCCGGGCTGTAATCACGGATGATGGACTGCTTGCCGTTTAAGGCAACCTCTGCATAGGGGATGAGCCACTTCTTATCGCCATTCGGGAACACTTCATAGAAGGAGTGGTTCAGCATATCCTCCACGGGAACACCTTCTAAAACAGCCATTTCCTTATTACAGTAGCGGAAAACAAGGTCGATGCCCTTGCCGTCCTCGTGGAATACTAATTCGATGACACAGAATGCGATAGGGGCATCCTCCATGATTCTCTGTTCATCTGTCTATACATAAAAAATTCTTGAAGAAACAGCCTTTTTTTAGTACAATAAAACTGAGTTAGTGTATAGAATGATAAATAGAAATTCATGATAGATTTTGTTCATATTATCTATCTGAATATGACTGGAAAATAAGAGAATATCTTTATGGGGACAGAATATGTAACCGTACCATAGTTTGGACAGGAGGATTGATATTATGAAAAAATGGAAAGAAAGAGGAAAGCGAATCGCAGTATTGTTGCTTACGGCAGCCCTTGTTGGCAGCAGCGTGGACTTATCTGCTCTTACGGTGAATGCAGCAGAGGAAGAAAAAGTGCTGACCTGTGAAAAAGAGGAGCATACCCATGACGATAGCTGTTACGAAAGTGTACTGATTTGCACTGAGGAAGCAGAGGAACATGAGCATGACGATAGCTGCTATGAAGATAAGCTGATCTGTGAAAAGGAAGAACACACCCATGAGGATAGCTGCTATACCATCACGACATCTTCCGATTCTGAGGACGAGAAGCAGGAGGATGAAAGTCAGGATGATACAACGGTGACAGGAGACAGCCCTGAGCAGACTACATCAGAAGAAATAACCGAGGCAGCAAAGCGTATTACCTCATGGACATGGAATGATGAAGAGGAAATGCTGGACTTGGAGGAAAACGTGCTGGCACTTCCCGGCGCATCCAAAGATCATATCGTATCCTTTGATGACATCGTATCATTCCTTCCTACCTCTATCACAGCCACGATTACAACATCTGCGTCCGTTACCGAAACAGAGGATACAGAAGCAACAGATGAATCGGAAGAAACAGAGGATACAGAAGCAACAGATGAATCGGAAGAAACGGATGGAGCAGAAGAAACAGTGACTCTGGAAGGCTGGGAATGTGACAATTACCCGGAGGATGGTGCATACAGCGGTAATTATACTTTCACAGCTACTCTGCCTGAGGGCTATGAACTCGCAGAGGACGCAGCAGCACTGAAAGTAAATGTGGAACTTGGCGGAGCACAGCTTTTGGAAGCAACCACCATCACACCAACAAAACCGGAAAATGGTAATGGTACAGCAGAAAACCCGTATCAGATTACCTCGGCGGCAGAACTTTACTGGTTCGCCGGACTGATAAATGGCGATAGCAGCGTATGCATAGATGGTGTGACACAGAATAAATCAGCCTGTGCGAAGCTGATGAATAATATCACGGTAAATAATGATCTGCTTAACAATATTACATATAAAACAGATGATGACGGCAATCCGACCAATGAAGTATCAAATGGCGAGAACTTCATTTCATGGACACCGATTGGAACAACTGATAGCTGGTATCAAGGGACTTTTGATGGAAATGGAAAGACCATCAGCGGACTCTTTTTCAATGATAGCACAATACAAGGTGTTGGCTTGTTTGGCTGGACAGGGTGGACAGGAATGTCAAAGGCACCAATTATTCGGAATGTCGGTGTCGTTGATTCTTATTTTTTCGGACGCGACTATGTCGGAGGCGTGTGCGGATATGGTTACGTTGTTACGATAACTGGCAGCTATAACACAGGTAGTGTAAGTGGAAGAACCGATGTCGGAGGCGTGTGCGGATATAGAGAAGGTGGTAAAATAACCAACAGCTATAACACAGGAGACGTAAGCGGAAGCGGTGATTATGTTGGAGGCGTGTGCGGCGAAAGTTCATCTGGTGCGATAATAACCAATTGCTATTATCTGAAAGCGGAAGGCAAGAATTTGGGTGGCATTAACGGCGCAGATGTCGAAGGGCAGGCAGAAGGAAAAACCGCTGCACAGTTTGCATCCGGCGAGGTTGCATACCTTTTGCAGGATGGGGAGACAGAACAGGTCTGGGGACAGAATATTGATAATGATGGTGAGAAACAATCTTTTCCTGTTTTTAGTAATGCGAAACTCTATAAACCTTCAGAAAGTTCTCCTTGTAAGGCTGGATACACAAATAATGCGGAAGGCTTAAAGGAACATGACTTTGGTGATGACAAGACCGGCGAAAGCTGTTCGGACTGTAGTATAAAGAACATCAACTATTCCGGTATCAGTATTAGCGGTGTGGATACCCTTTACTACTATACAGGTAATGAGATTAAGCCGGATATTACCGTAAAAAACGGCGAGACATCATTAACTCTTGGTGAAGATTATAACATTACTTATGGTAATAATACGAGTGTAGCGGAAAGCAATGCTGAAAATGCTCCTTATGTGAAGATTGCCGGAACGGGCAATTATGCAGGAGAAATTACGAAGAACTTTACCATTGCTTACATTGCTGCTCCGGATAATTATATAACAGGAACGCAGGGAGAGAATGACTGGTACACCTCAGATGTTACAATCGGCGTAGCAGACTGGCAGGTATCAATGGATGGAAGCAGTTGGAATGACAGCATTCCGGTTACCGAAGAGGGAACACATTCTTATACTCTTTATTTTAAAGACAGCAACGGATGCATTACAGATAGCATAAACAAAGAGATTAAGATTGATAAAACGGCTCCAACCGGAACCATTAAGGTAAAAGAAAGTACATGGGATAAATTTTTAGAGACAATTACCTTTGGCTTCTATACCACCACCAAAGAAAAAATTACGATTACATCAGAGGATACCGGCTCCGGTATTGCTTCTACAGAATATCTGGTATCTGACAAGGCATATACACAAATTTCAGATGTACAGAATCTGAGTGGCTGGGCTGACTATAATAATAGCAATAAGCCTAAAATCAAGACGAACACGACCAACTATGTGTATGCGAGAATCGCAGACAATGCCGGCAATGTAACCTATCTGTCCAGTGATGGCATTTTGCATGATGATAAGGAACCGTTTATTTATGATATAACCCCGGTCATGAAGGATCGCTCCGGTAGTGTGACATTTGATATTTTTGAAGATGGAAGCGGTCTTGAGAAGGTTTATTTCTTATATAGTACGGATATGGATAAGGTAACAAGTGCTACGACAGAGAATTTGAAAGCATCTGATTATCACAATGCAACCGGAACCTTTACATTATCAAACCTGAAACCAAATACCGATTATTACTGTGCAGTTCTTGCAGTGGATAAGGCAGGAAATGAAAGTTATATTGGTCTAACCACATTTAAGACATTAAAGGAAGCCATCACGGGAACTGTATCCATTTCCGGAGAGGCAGTATATGGAAAAACATTGACAGCATCCTATGAGGGACTTGCGGCAGATGCCGGTGAAGTTACAGTTTCATGGTATCGTGGAGAAGATACTACAGCGATTGCTACCGGAGATACATATACTTTAACAGCAGATGATATAGGAAAAGTGATTACAGTTAAGGTTACCGCTGCAAACTGTTCCGGAGAACTGACGGATTCCACCGCTGAGGTAGCAAAGGCAGAACATCCAAATCCACCGACGAATGGAAATGTGGATGATGAAAATAATACCTTTACCTTTAACGGAACAAGCGGAGTTACTTACGAATACAGTACCGATGGTGGAGCAAACTGGACGGATATTACGGTAGATTCCGGCACCGGTGTTGGTACTGTTACGGTTGGAAACGTGATAGTCAACACAGGAGGTTTACAGGTACGGGCAAAGGAAACAGATGGATATAAGGCAAGTGATGTTATTTCCAATACATCTGCCTATACCGCAACCTTAGAAGGCAGCGTAAGCCTTTCCGGAACTGCAAAGTTTGGGGAAACCTTAACGGCAACTGCAACCGGAGCACAGCAGGGAGCTGTATTAACCTATACTTTCTGTGTGGACGATACAGTGCTTCAGCAGGGAAGCAGCAATACTTATAAGATTGAACAAGAAGCAATTGGAAAACAGATTACAGTTAAGGTATCTGCGGAAGGATACAAAGGAACAGTCAATGATACTTCGGATACTGTTGCAAAGGCAGACGGAGTGCTGACACTGAAACAGACTGAATTTACCCCGACCTTTGGGGATGAGGCATTTGAGCTTGGATGTAGCAGAACCGGAGACGGAACGATTTCCTATAAGGTTTCCGATGAAAAGGTCATTAAAGTTTCCGATACCGGAGTAGTAACGATTGTGGGAGCAGGAAGTGCCACCGTAACAGTATCTCTTTCGGAAACAGAGTGTTATACCGGTGCGGCAGAGCAGACGATTACGGTTACTGTAAATCAGGCATCTGCACCAACATTAGCTTCCGAAAACATAAGCTATGTGAATACAAAAGGCTCTGGCGGAGCTGTGACAATTGATATTGCAGATAAACTGCCGGAGAATAGAGGAGATACAACTTACACAGTAACGAATACGACAGACAGCAGTGGAATTTTGCAGAATGTGGCGGTAGACACTGCCGGTAAGCTGACCTACACTGTAAAATCCGGTAAAAAAGTGGGCGATAAAGCAAGCATTACCGTAACTGCCCAGATGGCAAATTATGAATCTGCAACATTTACTGTAAATATCAGTATTACGGATAAGATAGTCGTTGCATTGCAGAATGGAAGCAGCGTAACAATTAACGGAAGCAATGCCCCTACCTATGGAGATAAGCTGTCAAAACTTAATCTTGGCAATGCGGTATTTGTAGAAGCGGGAACGAATACGGTTGTTCACGGAACACTTGAGTTTGCAGCACCTGATGATGTGCCGACAGTAGGCACAACAACTGCGGGATGGAAATTTACACCGGATGAAGCCGACACTTATGCCGAGCTGACCGGAACTGTGGAAATTTCTGTAAGCAGGGCAACACCGAATGTAACCATACCAACGGTAAGTGAAACGAATATCGTTTATGATCCGGCAAAGACATTGAAGGATTACACCTTAAATGGCACAGATGGTACATGGATAGTCGGTGGAACTGAAACTTCCGTTGCAGGTAGCTGGAGCTGGAAGACGGATACAACAGTACCAATAGTAAACAACAGAGGATATGTTGCAGTATTTACACCGGCAGACAGCAACAATTACAATCCGGTAGAAAAGACCGTTACCGTAACAGTAGCGAAGGCAACACCAGTGATTACTGAAAACCCGACAGCATCAGCGATTACTTATAAAGAGTCATTAAAAGACAGTACGTTAAGTGGAGGCAAGGTAAACACCACAGGAAGTTTTGTGTGGGTAACACCGGATACCAATCCTACCGTAGCAGACAGCGGAAAGACAATGTATGAAGTAGTGTTTACACCTTCTGATTCTGCAAACTGGAATACAGCCACTACAACCGTTACCCTTACGGTGAATAAGGCGCAGGATGCTCCGAAAATGCCGGGACTAACCATGAAGCCTGCACATAGTAAGAATAAAGTAGGCGATGTGGAACTGCCACAGGGCTGGGCATGGGCTGATTCTGATAAGGAAAAAACATTGGAAGATGGTAAGGCTGTAACAGCAACCGCTAATTATGTAGGAAGCGATGCAGGCAATTATGAGAATGAGTCGGTAGTGATTACCCTGACAAGATCAAAATGTGACCATCTCAAGACAGAACTTAAAAATGCCAAACCTGCTACCTGTAAGGAAACCGGATATACCGGAGATACCTACTGCGTAGAATGTGGAGAACTGGTTGTATCAGGAACGGTAATCCCTCTTGCAAAGCATCAGGGTGGCAAGGCAACCTGTATACATCAGGCAGTCTGCACCGTATGTGGAACTTCCTATGGCGATTTGGACAGCAGCAACCATGAGCATACAGAAGTGCGTGGCAAAGTAGCAGAAGGATGTACCACAGAAGGATATACCGGAGATACCTATTGCTCTGATTGTAAAGCAAAAATCAGAACCGGTTCGGTTATTGCAGCAAAAGGACACAGCTATACAAGCACAGTAACCAAAGAGGCAACCACAAACGAAGAAGGTGTGCGTACTTATACCTGTAAAAATTGTGGACACAGCTATACGGAATCTATTCCAAAGCTGCCGGAAGAGAAGCATACCCATTCCTACAAAGAGACTGTAACAAAACAGCCAACCTGTACGGAAAACGGAACAAAGACATATACCTGCTCCTGTGGTGACAGCTATACGGAGAGCATCCCGGCAATCGGACATAATTATGTGAGCCGGGTAACAAAAGAACCTACAAAATCGCAGGAAGGTGTGATGACTTACACCTGCAAGAACTGTGGACACAGCTACACCACCGTAATCGAGAAGCTAAAGGATGATAATAAGCCGGGAGATAATAAACCGGGAGAAGGCGGCGATAAGAAGCCGATGGAAACACCGGATACCGGAAAGCCTTTTATCAAGGATGAAACCGGAAAAGAAGGCTGGGATGTTATCAAAACCGAAACTTCTGGTGCAAAAGATGGCGATGTGGTAAAGGTTGATATGAACGGTGCTACCGTAGTACCGGGAGATGTTCTTGACACTATCGCAGGCAAAGATGTAACCATTGTGTTTGACATGGGTAATGGAATTACCTGGAGTGTAAACGGAAAGAGCATAACTACTGACAAGGTAAGCGACATCGACTTCAGCGTAAAGGTTGGAGAAGAATCTGGCAACACCATACCTGTGGATGTTATCAATAATGTGACCGGAGAAAGATATTCTATCCAGATCAGCCTTGCCTATGACGGCGAGTTCGGATTTACTGCAGTCCTTTCCATCAACATGGAAGCAAAGAACGCAGGACTTTATGCGAACCTGTTCTACTACAATGAAACCACAGGAGAGCTTGAGTTTATCTGTGCGGATGAGATTGCAGAGGATGGAACTGCTGACCTGACTTTCACTCATGCTTCTGATTACACTATCGTGGTTGATGAAGCACCGATGGACGGAAGCGAGGCAGACGACAGTACAGAAATCGGCAGTGAAGATAGCAGTGCTGACAGCACGGAAGCCGGAAGCGGAGATGTGGTGACAAAAGAAGATGCTTGGAATCCTCTCTGGATCATTATCATCGGAATCATCGTCATCGTGGCAGGACTTGGAGTGTTCTTTGTAGTAAAGAAAAAAGAAGAAGAATAAGCACCAAATAATTTAGAAAAAGCGAGTAATGGATACCCAAAACGTCATCCATTGCTCCTTTTTCATATTATGGAGAAGTGCGTAATACGCCTTTATTATGGTTGTGTTGCGAACTGTTTGAGGGCGTTCTACGTTGCTATGATTAGCATGAGAGGTAGGTGCTAATCATGAAAGAAGAACAAACAGAGATTAATGTACAAATTGGGAAAAGGCTGCAGGAAATAAGGGAAAATCTGGGCTATACGCAGGAGAATTTTGCAGAGATATTGGATGTGGATACGGCACATTACCGCAAGCTGGAACGAGGCAGGCATAGTCTCAGTTCGGATAAGATGCTGGTTTTATATAAGAAGTATAAGATTGATCCGACTTATCTGATTACCGGGGATAAGAACCGGAAGTTTGATCTGGAACTGTTTCTTGCGAATTGTGACAGAGAAGAGAGAGACAAGTTTATTGAGAGGGTACTGGCATATATGAAGCAGCTCATGATACAGCCCAAATAGTCTCCCATATTTGTACAGAAATGTACGGGAGGTGTGTTCTATGAGAATTGCAGTATGTGACGATAATAAGACAGAGTTGGAAAAGATAAAGAGCTGTTTCTGCCGTCTGCATGAGCATTGTACAGAGTGCAGATATTTTGTGTCGGCAAAAGATCTGCTGTCCACGGAAATGCCGACACAGGATATGTACATTCTTGACATTGAGATGCCGGATATGAATGGCTTGGAGCTTGCCAAGAAGATTAGAGAAAAAGACAGCAGAGCATTATTTGTATTTCTTACCAGCTACACCAAGTACATGAAGGATGTGTTTGATGTAGTCACGTTTGACTTTCTGGAAAAACCCATATCCGATGAGAAGTTAAGGCAGGTGCTGGAAAGGGCAGCATCTTATCTGAATATGACCAATCGACATTTTTCCTTTGGATACCGTGCAAACCGATACAGCATAGATTATGACCGGATTCTCTATATTGAGAAGAAGGGCAGACAGGCACTGATACATGCAGAAAAGGAAATATATAAGACGAACATGACCTTGGAGGAAATCTGGAAACAGCTTGATCCGAAACTGTTCGTCCACATTCACAGTTCCTATATCATCAACCTGTATAACCTGGTCCGTAAGAACAATGAAATCGCCATTATGCGTAATGGGGAGGAATTGTATATTACAAAAGGATACCGCCGGGAGCTGGCCATAAAGCATATGGAATTTGTGCAGGGAGGAATGTGACGGATGTTATTGTTTGGAGTCAGACTGCTTTTAAATCTGTTTGAAATGATGATTTACCGCAGGTTTCTGGAGGTTTATATCGGCAGGAGAAAAACAGGGACGGAACTGTCCCTGTTACTCATGGGAATCTGTGCGGGAGTCAGCAGTCTTGTGAATCTGCTGGAAAATTCAACACTGAATCTGCTATATACCCCGATTATGTTATGGCTATTTGCACTTCAATATCGTGTAAATGCCAAATCACGAGTCTTTGCGGTGTTCATATATATGGGAATCAACTTTGTAACAGAGCCGATAGGGTACATACTGCATATGTATGCCATGGGACACCTTTATCAGGATGAAACAGCCAGTTACTTTATACTGGCATTTGTGTTAGAGTTTTTCAGGTTTATGATAGTAGAAGTATTTTGCCGTATTCGGTTAGGAAAGAAAATTTCTTTTTCCATGCTGCCAAGGTCTGTAGCCGGATTATTATGCTGCATTCCATTTATCAGTGTGATTTGTTGCATCCTGTTAATCGAGATAGCGACACGCTCCATAAGCGGGGAAATGGTGGTATTGTGTCTGGCGGTGATTTTCACCATTTTTGTCAGCAACTATCTGGTCTTTCTGATGATGGAAAAGTACACGGGAGTGACCATTCAGAGACAGGAAGAGGCGATGGACAGACAGGAGGCAGAGTACCGGGAGGAATACTATCGGGAACTGGAGTCCTATGTGGACAAAATTAACGCAGTCCGGCACGACATGAAGAACCAGCTTCTGGCAGTTTATGATGCCGCAAGGGAACAGGGCAGTGACGGAACCAGAAAACTGATACAGGGAATGTTAAAGGATATCCGGTTTGCAGACGAACAGGTCTATTCCAGTAATCCGGTAATGAATTCCATACTGAAAGTTAAAGCAGGAAAGGCAAAACAGCTAGGCATCACCGTGGATATTGACACCTTCATTCCAAGGAAATTGTTGATAGAAGATGGCGATATGGGCATCATGTTTGGAAATCTGTTTGATAATGCCATAGAAGCCTGTGAACGGATGGAGCAGGGAAAGAAATATATCCGGTTTAAAATTAAGTTCCAGAAAGGAAATCTCCTGCTGGATATGGTAAATAGCAAGAATGAGAATGCCGGAAAAGGCTTTTTGACAGAAAAAGCAGATAAGCGCAGACATGGCAGAGGTATCTGCTCTGTGGAGAGGACTGCCGAAAAATATGGCGGAACCCTTCTTATGGAAGACAAAGGCGAATGCTTTGAAACCCGGCTGATGCTGACCGGAATCGAGTATGAGGGGTAGTGTTTTGTCCGTTTTGTTACAGCAAACGTCCGAGTTATTACAGATGTATTGTAAAATTCCCTGCTAAAGGGTAGATTAGGGACATCAAATAACAAGGAGGAAATGCAGTATGAAAAACAAATGGATGCAGAAATTAAACAAATTTGCCATGACTTCGGTAGCAGCTTTTGCCCTGATGGTAGTAAGCGGTGTGGCAAACGCTTCCTGCTATTATTATTTCGGACAGGACGAACTGCCTGCCGATGCCAAAAAGCTGCGTAAATTTTAAGGATGATGTCGGAATGGTTAAGCCGCAGGCTGGCAGAACAGCGCATTATTAAAGAAGAGGAGCAGGGACTGTATCAATACGGAATCAGCAATGGACTGGTCATCCTGCTGAATGTATTTACAGCCCTGATGATTGGACTTTTGTCGGGACATCTTGTGACGGCAATCGTGTTCACCTTATTTTTTATGATGCTGCGAAGCTACAGCGGCGGCTATCATTCGGACAGCAGGCTGTTCTGCTATGTCACATCCAGTGCAGTCCTGCTGATACCGGTCTATACATCACAGCTTATGAGAAACATTCCACCCATGGCAGTGATCTCGATTCTGTGTCTGGCATCGTGCATCATATGGCAGCTTAGTCCAATGGATTCGCCAAAGCGTAAGCTGGATGCAGAGGAAAGAAAGCATTTCGGAAACAGGGCAAGAAAGATACTTCTGGCAGAACTGGCGGTATTTGCCCTGCTCTATGGACTAAGGCAATACAAACTGGCATATGCCGGATTTTGCAGCTTCTGCCTGATTGCCTTTTGTATGCTGATAGGCACAGCCAAGCTGAAGATACAATTACATATGGAAAAATAACAGGTTCCCTTTTCGATTTACGGAGAGGGAATTTTTTGTGTGCACCGCAAGGTGCACATTTTTTTTTCTGACAGCTTGTTACAGGAAATAGCCGTCCTATTACACATGTATTGAAAACCCTTTCATGGACAGATATAGTTACCCAAGACTTTTGCAGGGGAGAAATGTTTGTTGAGGAAAAGGGGAAATTGTTTACATACCGGGCAGTCACCGGGAGGCAGGACTACAAATGAACAGGGAAAGATACAGACCGCTTATTTGCGTGCGCTTTTATCCATCGGGATAACAGGCGCACGCTTCTTTTTTGGAAAAAATGCGCCAACAGACATTTCACAACTGCATAACAAGAGTCCGCCGGATGTCCTTCATTTCAAAAAAATTTACGAAATGGAGAACATTTTTATGTCAGAATGGATCAGAATACGCATAAAGGATTTTTATAAGGATGCAATCGGAGAAATGGAATATACCTATGTGTCCAGGGAAGTATATGAAGCATTGACAAACACCTTCCGGAAGGAAGCCCATGCCGAAGAAATGAGAGATTTGCGGCATGTTACAGCAAATGGCTATACAGAAGGCGATACGGAAGATTTGATGATGGATACGAGAGAGTCACTGGAGGACATGGTAATCAGACAGATGGAACTGGAAGTATTACAAAAAGCGATGCAGTCACTCACTGAAGTACAGCGAGAACGACTGCATCTTTATTTTTTCTCTGGTCTGACTTTCCGCCAGATTGGAGAGAAATTGGGCGTCAGCGATATGTCAGTCAGGGAGAGCATTGATGCCTCACTGAAAAAAATTAAAAAATTTTTTGATTAGTACCCTCTCAAATCGTGATTTTGTGTGAGTACCTTATGAGAGGAACTTTTTTCAGACAGTTGGTCTCTTCTGAAATCCTCTCAAGAACAATGGAAACATTGTTCCGGCCGGATGGCCATATACCGCAGGCGGTGTGTATCCGCTTGCGGATATGCACCTTGACAAATGCCGGAGGGGATACTCATGTATCTGACTTCGAGAGCAGCACGGAATCACGCGGTGCCTTGCCAGCCATATCCAGCAGTCCAGATACATTAGCCATTCATGGAGCCGTAACCGGGGCGCAATGACACTTCTGTGGCAATTTCCAGATTTTCTTGTCTGTCTTGCCATGAAAAAGATCGCATCTAAGGAGCCGAGCGGGACAACCGGGGTACAGCCTGTCTGTGGTAGACAGGTGCGAAGATGTGAATGGCCTATAATGATACTCCTTGAGATTAGCCAGCACGCAGTGGTGGAGGTGAGATTCCTGTGATGTCTGTCTGCCCTTTGTGGCAGGAACCGCAGACAGTCTGGACTGACTGCCCAGAGAATGCCAAAACGGCGTTCCGGCTCCGGGAAGTAGTGTCGAATAGGAGCAAGTCACTTTTAATAAAGAAGTGAAGGATTATGGCAGTGAGACTAAATCACAGAATCCATGCGGCAGAGGTAGTGAATACTTCTGCCGTATTCTTGTGTGTTTTAGCAGCACAGAAATCCAAGACGGAAAAGTAAGGACTTTTTATATGAGAGCAACAGCATTGAAGGAGGAAGAGAATGGCAGAGAAAAAACAGAACATGATGGATAAGATTTTCGACAGTGAGCGGATTGGATATGCGTATCTTTATCCCAGTGATGGCGGAGATCGTCAGGAATATTTTATTTCAACAACCCCACAGAATCTGGCTCAATTTATCGGGAGCCATATGTATGATGCAGAGAAGATGACGATTACCGATATTTGCGACAGACTGATTCTGGATACCTGTGGAGGCTTTATCGATAACTGCCCGGACCAGAAGCTGTGCCGGGAGATTATTCCCCACCTTGCACCCATCCAGATGGGAGAAAAAGAGGCCGGGGAGATACTGATGGTAACCAGAGCAGAATCAGACGCATACTTCGCAGCAGAGGACGAAGCTGTCACCTTGGCAGAGTGCCGGATGATGTAAGTGTGTTTCTTTGGGGTGTAAATTTAGTTTGTCTAAAATCAGGAGGGTAAGGATGAAGGTAATTATCATTGCGGTAGGTATGATTGGCATTGTTTTCGTGATTGCTGCCTGCATGGCAGTCAAAACCGCCAGCTTATATGAGCTGGATTAAGGCGGTGCCTGTGAAAAAAGAATCGAATGAAATCATGTATAAGATGGCAGAAATTCTGCTTAAAAAGATGCAGGAAAGCGGGCTGATAGATGAGGAAGAAAGGGAAAAAATCAGTCATTTGAACATCGAGACTTTTTCCCCGGAACTTGCCAAAGTATATCTGTAAAAACGCTAGATATAATGAAAAAAGTGTGGTAGTGTATGTTGCTGACAAGGGAGCGATTCCTTGAAATCAAAGGAAAGGAGAACCGAAAATGGCTAAGAAAGTAACAGTCATAAATGCAGTTTCCGGAAGCAGACATACACACCCACAGCAGAAATTAAAAGTGTGCGCCTATGCCAGAGTCAGTACCGGCACCAAGGCACAGGCAGAATCCTATGCCACGCAGGTGGAGTATTATACGGAAAAGATAGAAAGCAATCCGCTCTGGGAATTTGCAGGAGTCTATGCCGATGAAGGAATCACCGGAACCAAGGTAAAAGGCAGGGATGATTTTAAGACCATGATAGCAGCCTGTGAAGAGGGCGATATCGACCTGATCCTTACCAAATCCATAACGAGATTTGCCAGAAATACGGTGGAATGCATACAGACCATCCGAAAACTAAAGGCAGCCGGTGTGGGGATTTATTTTGAAAAAGAGAATATCAACACCTTGACCGAGGCAAGCGAACTGATGCTGACCATACTGGCATCGGTAGCACAGGGTGAATCGGAAGACTTCTCCGGTAACAACAGATGGGCGATCATCAGCCGCTTTGAGAAAGGAACCTACATTGTGGGGACTCCGGCATACGGATACTGGAAGGATGAGGAAGGGAACCTGATCATCAAAGAATCTGAGGCAGAGGTGGTGCGATGGATTTTTGAAAGCTATCTGAATGGAATGGGTACCTATGTGATAGCCAAAATGCTGAATGAACACCGGATACCAACCATCCGGGAGGGCGAAAGATGGCAGGATGGCGTAGTAAAAAACATCCTTCTGAATCCGGTGTATGAGGGGGATGCTTTAAGGCAGAGAACCTACACAGAAAAGCAATTCCCTTTCACCCGGAAAGAGAATAAGGGACAGATGAATATGTATCTGACAAAGGATGCCCATCCGCCCATCATTACACATGAGGAAGCGGAAGCAGTGCAAAGTATCATGGAGTACCGGAGCAGGACACTGAATATGAATGGAGAAAAGAGTCAGAACAGATACCTGTTTTCGGGCAGAATTATCTGCGGAGAATGTGGCAGCCATTTCCGCAGGCAGAAAATATACATCGGAAAACCCTATGAAAAAATCATCTGGACATGCCACCGACATGTGGAAGATAAAGAATTCTGCCATATGAAGGCAATCCGTGAGGATGTGCTGCAGCAGGCATTCACAGATATGTGGAATAAGCTGTACACCAATCAGGGAACCATCCTTGAACCGCTGTTAAAGGCGCTGACGGAGCTGGCAGAAAGAAAGCCGGACAGTGCAGAGATAGAACAACTGGATAATGAAATACACTCGCTAAGTGAGCAGAGCCGAATCCTGAATCAGGTAATGAAGAAAGGATATATGGACTCTGCTCTTTTTATGGAGAAAAATAACCAGCTGAGCCACAGGCTGACAGAATGCAGAAGAAAGAAAACACTTCTGGCGAGAAAGCAGAAAAGAACCAAGGAAATCGTCAGAACCGAGCAACTAATCGGGCTGGTAAAAGAAGAGGAATACCAGACCACCTTTAACGAAGAATTATTCGACCTGACGGTCAGGGAGATAAAAATATCCCTGGACCATGAAATCAGCTTTGTATTAAAAAACGGTCTGGTGCTTACAGAGCGGGAAAGGGGGAGCGGGGATGCAGTGGCATACACCAATCGGGTATAAAGTCATCAATGGAAAGATAGAGGTCTGTGAGGAACATAAGAATCTGGTGGTACAGATTTTTACGGACTATGATAACGGGATTTCTGCTTGGCAGATAGCAAAAACACTGAAAGAAAATGGAGTTACCAATGCCCATGACAAAGTGAGCTGGTCCCATTCCGTCATAGGCAGGATACTGGAGAACCATAACTACCTCGGAACAGAATACTATCCGCAGATTATCGACAGGGAGCTGTTTGACCGGGTACAGAAAAGACGGGAGCAGGTGCGGATTGATGGAAGCCGGGGAAAACACAGACCGAACAAAAGGGAAAGGCTCATCTTCAGCGGAGTGCTGGTATGTGCGGAATGTGGTGGTGTGTACAGCCACATTCAGCCGCACAATAAAAAGAGGCCGGGTGGAACACCGAAGTGGAAGTGCAAAAATTATGTGTATCAGAACCGGGTATCCTGCGGTGGCGGTTTCATATCGGACAGGCAGGTGGAAGAGGTATGTATCCTCGCAATTAACGAACTGATACGAAATCCGAAGCTGACAGAAAAATATGAAATGAAGAAACAACAGGTCAGTCCCGAATGCCGCAGAATCACAAGGAACATAGAAGAGGCAGAAGACATGGAAGCCGATGAGATGACAGTCCTTCTATTCCGGCAGGCTTCCGAAAGATACAAAACGCTGGAGGTCCGGGATGAGGATATCCAAGCAGAGAAAATGAGACAGGTCCTTGTCGGGAGAGAGGAAATCGGGGAGTTTGATGAGGAACTGTACCGCAGGTTAATCAAACAAATTTTAGTATATAAGGATGATAGCGTAGAGGTAGTTTTTTACAACAATAACAGAATAAAGATAGGCTACCGGGATTTATAGGGAGCCGGAAAGGAGCAGATATGCCACAGGCAGCAGTAAAGAAGAAAGTATCCATGATACCTGCTAAACCGCAGTATGACAGGAGTATCAAGCTGTCAGAGAAGAAACTGCGGGTAGCCGCCTACTGCCGAGTCAGCACCGAGCTTGAGGAGCAGGAGAGCAGCTACGAGACACAGGTGGAATATTATACCCGAAAAATAGAGGAAACAGACAACTGGAAGATGGCCGGGATTTATGCTGATGACGGAAAGAGTGCAACCAATACCCAAAAGCGTGACGATTTCAATGCCATGATAAAGGATGCACTGGATGGGAAAATCGACATGATACTGACAAAGTCGGTGAGCCGATTCGCCAGAAATACGGTAGACTCCCTGCTGACCATCCGAAAACTGAAAGAAAAGAATGTGGCGGTAGTTTTTGAGAAAGAGGGTGTCAACACCTTGGATGGAACCGGAGAAATCCTGATTACCATCTTAAGCAGTCTGGCACAGGAAGAAAGCCGTAACATTAGCGAGAATACCAGATGGGGTGTGGTCCGAAGGTTTGAAAATGGAAAGATGATAGTCAACCACAATAAATTTATGGGATATACCAAAAACGAAAATGGCGATCTGGTCATCGTACCGAAGGAGGCAGAAATCGTGCGGTTGATTTTCCGGCTTTATCTGGAAGGTTACAGTGCCAAAAAGATAAGCCAGTACCTAGAAGAGAATAGGATAAAAACTGCGACAGGACAGGATAAATGGTATGACTCGGTAATTTTCAAAATGCTTCGGAATGAGAAGTACATGGGAGATGCCCTGCTGCAGAAGACCTACACCGTAGATTTCATGACCAAGAAAAAGGTTGTCAATAAGGGGATTGTGCCACAGTATTATGTGGAAGATGACCATGAGCCAATCATACCCAAGGAATTATTTTACCGGGTGCAGGAAGAACTGGCGAGGCGTGCATCCATGAATAAAGCTGCGGTAACGAGGAAGAAGAATCAAAAGAGCAAATTTTCCTCGGAATATGCGCTCACTGGTTTACTGCTCTGCGGAGTCTGTGGACAGGAATACAGAAGAGTTACATGGTCCAGAAATGGCAAAAAGAAGATTGTGTGGCGGTGTAGCAACCGACTGACAAACGGAACCAAGCACTGTAAGAAATCCGAGACACTGGAAGAGGTTGCTTTAAATCGGGCAGTTATGGAGGCCATAAACAGAATTACCAGAGGTGATGGGGATTTCGTAGGAGCCTTCAGACAGAATGTCATTCTGGTAATCGGCAGTTACGGTGGAGAGCAGGAGCCGGATGAATACGATGAAAAAATCAAAGAAAAGGAAGAAGAAATGGTGGCTCTGATTGCAGAGAATGCAAGAGTGGATTCCTACACCGATGAATTCGATGAGAGATACCGCAGGATTGCAGAAGAAATAACCACCCTAAAAGAGGAGCAGATAGAGACCAGAAGAAAGAAAAAACTGGCAGACAGTTATGAACAGCGGTTGAAGGATATGGACAGTTTCCTGGAGAAACAGACCTGCCAAATACCGGAATTTGATAATGACCTTGTAAGAAGGCTGATAGCAAGCATCAAGGTAGTCTCTGCCGAGAAGCTGATTATCCAGTTCCAGTCGGGAATCGTTATGGAGCAGGAAATCAGATATGAGTAAGTGATAGGCAGGGATGACAACTGAATAAGGAAACGGAATTCCTGCCTGTTTATGGGAAGAATAAAATGCCCGATGGGTTCGGGCGTTTTATTGTTGGCATAAATAAGGCAATGGAATAATTGCAAGTATTATGATATAATTTTTGACATAATAAATGTGTAAAATCAGGAAAAATGGGTTTTGAGAGGTTATGATGAACAAGCAACTAGTAGAGACGCTGACAGATGCAGCAGTTATAGATGCTTCACATATTTCGAGTGCGATAGAATTGGATGGATATTATGGCGTATATGAAACTATGGCGGACTACCTTAATGAATATATAGATGGCTTTTATAAGTCAAGTAGAGATAGTCTTTTGCACAGATATATAAGAACACAATTGGTGGATGGGCTTTTACATGAAGCGGTAATAGAGAATACTCCAGAAGAATATGTGTTGCGCGAACATAATGAGGCACTGTTTAATCTTTTCGGATATACTTTTGAGGACGTTGGAGATTTGCCACCAGAATACCCCGAATATGATGAAGAGTATTTTGATGAGTGGAAGGAATTCGCAGAAAAAGTGAATGATTTTTATTGCGATAATATCAATGAACATTGGGCAGAACATGTATTTTATGTCCTTTTTACGAATAAAGATTTTTTGCTTAGATTTAATACGGAAGTTGCAAGAGTGGTTAAAGAACTGAAAAAAGCAGATTATCCGGACATGCTTAAAAGGGATGGAGTACTAAAAAGAAGAAGTTTTCCAGTATGGTTGCAAAAAGCTGTAAAAATGCGAGATAGAAATCGATGTCAGTTATGTGGTAAAGATTTGTCTGGAACATACAATTTGTCAGATGAGAATTTCGATCATATGGTGCCATTGGAAGATGGCGGAACGAATGATCCTTGCAATATACAATTGACATGTGAGCATTGTAATAAATCTAAGGGTGCAAGAAGCAGAGATTATAAAAATATTATAATTCCTTTTTGGTAATGCATATGTATAAAAGGGAAATAATCCCGTAGGAGGTGCTATGGTGGAATCAGTAATTAATAAATTATTTGAGTATTACGACAATGTATTTTTCGAGGAAAAAGTCGAAGTGGATCAGCGAGGATATATGGGGACTCATTATGATGGATTAAATTTGGATTATTATTTAGAGAATTCCGTTCTGGGGATTGATTATTTATCCATCGAAGATTACTTTGAAACCTTAGCAAATGTAAAATATGTTGAAACACAAAGTCTTTTCAGTCAATATTCAAACAAAAGCTTGGAAATTAAGCAAAAAGTAATTGGAGCCATTTTGACATTAGTTAATAGTTCATCATATCGGAAAGAAATGAAAAAGACTATTATGGACAAGTCCAAGGCTTTCCTAAAGCGATTTGGGTTGGAATTGGAAGATGCAGCAGGGGTTATACAGATAAAGAATGACTACAAACTGTTTGAAGGAAGTTATTGTGAAATCTTTCTGTTTAATGAACAGATTTACAAAAAGCAGCTTAAATCACAATATCGTTCAGAAGAAGCATGGAAGAAGCGGTTTAAATATGAGTATGAGAATATGCTTAGATTGGCCAAATCTCCATATGTTCTAAAGGTTTTTAATTATGATGAAAGCAATGATTCCTATTTAATGGAAAAATGTGATTGCAATGTTTATGATTATTTGGAGAATAATCCATTCAAAGATGATAAATTGATTTTGCAAATTATTGAAGAACTGTTATTAGGAATGAAAGATGTTCATGAAGCAGGCATAATACATAGAGATTTGCATTTAGGAAATATTTTAATTAAAGAGAGCCATGTTGTGTTGTCTGATTTTGGGCTGAGTAAAGATACCATGATAAACCATAGTTTGAAATCGACCTCAACCCCGAAGAACTCACATTATTTTATTGATCCCATTGGACTGCATGATTTTACTGCATTGGACAAGCTGAGTGATATATATTCGATTGGAAAGATAATTGATTATATTACAGGTGAAAGTGAGTTGAACAAAAAGTTGTCTTTTGTTATCAGTAAAGCAACCGAACGTAATAGAACTAAACGTTACGCTGCGGTGGACGAACTGATTCAGGATGTAAATAGCTCTGTGAAAGAGATTTCAGAAGAAGAAAAAATTAAGAATATTGAGGAGAATCTGCAACGAGGTGAGATTTCCAAGGATGTAGAAGAATTTGTGATGCGACTTATGAGGCAAGAACAACTTTCAAATTACATCGTAAGAAAACAGCTATATACATTTTGGAAAGTATTAATACAATTCAACGAAATAGATCAGTTGGCACTTTTGGGTGAGATAGATAGAACATATTCGGAAGCAACCGGCTACGGACATTTCGAGAATTATGATTTGTTTGCAGGTATAGCGTATAATGTTATTAGGAATTCTGCTAATATGAAAATACAAAGAAGAGCATATAGCATACTGGAAGGATGTGCCAGTTATAGGTATAATGCCAGTGATTATCTAAAAGAAATTAATATATATTATCCAAACATATTGTCTCAGGAATAGAGAAAAATATAGGGAGAGGTTATGAAATTAGAACAACTGATCGGTGAAGCAACCAAATATGACAAAAAAGTAATGCTAGAGGTAAAAAAACCGAAGAGTTGGTTGAAAAGTGTAAGTGCTTTTGCCAATGGTGTTGGTGGTGTGCTTATTTTTGGTATTGCTGATGATGACTCTGTGGTGGGGATTAATGATGTAAAGAAAGCTATGGAAGTTATTAGTGAACAAATAAAGGTAAAAATGGATCCAACTCCAGAAGTTTTGTTAAAAGAGCATCTTGTAGATGGCAAGGAAATCGTAACTTTGGAAGTGTATCGAGGAGAAGAGACACCTTACTATTATGTAGGTGAAGGAAATTATACTGCCTATGTCAGAATCGGCAATGAGAGTGTAATGGCCACTGCTACAGATCTGAAGAGACTGGTTTTGAGAGGGAAAAATAGGACATATGACAGTCTTGTTACGGATTATAGTTTTGATGATTATTCCTTTTCTAAGTTAAAGGCAGCATATTATAAAAAAACGAAGAAAAGTATGGAAATGAAAGATTTTGAATCGTTTGGTATTGTTGATAAGAATGGTATGTTAACAAATGCTGGTGCTTTGCTTGCTGATGAATCTCCTATTTATTGCTCAAGACTATTTTGTACCAGATGGAATGGTATTGATAAAGCATCAGGAGTTATTGATGCATTGGATGATGAAGAGTATACAGGAAGCCTTATATTACTCTTGGAAGAAGGCATGAACTTTGCACGCAGAAATTCGAAGAAAATGTGGAAAAAAGAATCTGATAGACGAGTAGAATATCCGGAGTATCCAGAGAGAAGCATTTTTGAAGGCTTGGTTAATGGATTAGTGCATCGTGATTATTTAGATATGGGAAGCGAAGTTCATATTGATATTTTTGATGACCGTTTGGAAATATATTCACCCGGCGGGATGTATGATGGGACACTTATTCAGGATAGAGATATTGACAATGTTCCTTCAAAGCGTAGAAATCCAGTAGTTGCAGATATTTTTAGTCGGCTTGATTATATGGAACGAAGGGGTAGTGGTTTTAAAAAGATCATGCAGGCATATGAAGTGGAACCAAATTATACAGAAGACAAAAAGCCGGCTTTTTATTCAAATGCAACTGAATTCAGAGTTATATTGAAAAACCTTAATTTCACCGATGAAGTTTTGAATGAAAAAAATGAAGTTTTGGATGAAGTTTTGAATGAAGTTTTGGATTCAGGAAGAACAGAAATGGAAATAAAAGTAATAAAAGCAATATTGTCTTCACCAAGAATTAAACAGAAAGAATTAGCTGAACAAGTAGGAATATCTGTAAGTACCATTCAACGAACCATAAAAAAATTGGTTAAAGAGGGCAAGATAGTTCGTGTGAATGGCAAACGAGATGGCTATTGGAAAGTTTTATAAATTTTAAGTCGGCAGAATGGTTACTAAAAGGCGATGGATTAGACAGTGTAGAGGTACAGAACATGGATTATGTATTGGAATTTGACGAATTTGTTAGATCTATTAAACAGAATATGGATACAAAGTTTTCTATGTTTTTAGGAGCCGGGGCATCTGTTGAATCAGGAGTACCATCGGCAGGAGAGTGTATCTGGGAATGGAAGCGAGATATATTTATTTCAAAAAATCCAGTTCTAGCAGAAACGCATAATAACATAAAGTCTGAGCAGGTAAAGCGATCAATTCAGAACTGGTTAGATAATCAGGGTATATATCCACAGCTAAACTCAGAAGAAGAATATTCAAAATATATTGAGACAGCGTATAAAATAGCCGATGATAGAAGGAAATATTTCCAACATCTGATAGAAGGAAAAAGTCCAAGTTTAGGATACCATATTATTGCTTTGCTTGCTGAGAATGAAATTGTGAAGAGTGTTTGGACAACGAATTTTGATGGCTTGATGCTGAAAACAGCTCATTCGTATGGACTTGTGCCTATCGAGGTGACATTGGAATCGCAAGATAGAATTTTCCGTAATGATACAGATAAAGAATTATTATGCATAGCTCTACATGGAGATTATAAATATGGTCCGTTAAAAAATACGGAAACGGAATTGGACAATCAAAGTGAGGTTTTAGTTAGAGCCTTGACACATGAGATTGAAAAAAGAAATTTTATCGTACTGGGGTATAGTGGAAGAGATAATTCTGTAATGGACGCTCTAGAAAGAGCTTACATGGAAAAAGGTGCTGGGAGAATATATTGGTGTGGGTATGGAAGGGACATTCCGCCTAAAGTGCAACGATTTCTTGAAAAAATTAATCAGTCTGGAAGAAATGCTTTTTATGTTCCAACAGATGGATTTGACAAAACGATGCTGAATATTGCACATATGTTTTTTGAAAATGAGGATTTACAAAGAAGGATAGAGGAAATTAAGAAAAACCTTGGTGTAGGAGTAGAGTGTGAGACAACTGCGTTTCAACCGTTTGCAGATGATATAAATAAATGTATGGATACAAACTTGTTTCCTATAAAATTTCCTAATCAGTGTTATCAATTTAAAATTATTTATAAGGATGGGGAGAAACCTTGGGATTATTGCAAGAATTTGCAGCAGTATAATATTATCGCCGTGCCTCACAATGATATGGTATATGCCTGGGGGAATATAAATTCAATTAGGAGTATGTGTTCGGAGCAGTTAGAAGGGAAGATAGAAAGTGCGCCTATTCTTAAAGATGTATTTTTGAATAATAAAACATTTAGAGAAATGTTGCTTAGAGCATTGGTTACTATTATAGGAAAATATAGTGGATGTGAATATAATAAAAATAAGATATGGAGGAAAAGTGAAAAATTCAGCCAGATGGTTGATGGAAAGAAGATTATTGCATACAGAGGAATACAATTTTCGCTTTTTTCGGATGGAAAGTACAATTATCTTGCTTTTATACCAGCATATTTTTATGAAAATAAAAAAGATGTGAGTAAGGAAGAGCATTTAGAATTTTCAAAAAAATTCATTGAAAATATTTGTCAGAGGCAGGCAAATAAGAATTATTATGGATATTTAGAAAAATGGAGAAAAATTATTTTTCGTGAAAATACAACTATATGTGCTATGTATCCTTTTGATTCAGACTCTGGTTTTGAATTTAAAATTGTAAATAAAAGTATGTTGGTTGGTATGCATTCCAAATATAATGCAAATTTGCCGGATGCTACAAGTGAAAAACGAATACAGATATGTGCAAGAGATTTATTGGATGCTGAATTAAAGTTTTACAATCCGAAATATGGAACAATGCAAAAGGATTTTCATCCAATGAGAGGTCTGGTGAATCATATGCCTTATGATTATGAAATGAATAATAAGGTATACGAACCAACAATCAAATTAGGAATAATATGTCCAGCCAGTGGGCAGGGAAAATTTGAAAGCTTTTTAGATGGATTACATAAGCCACATACGACAAGATATAATACGGATTATGTAATTAATTATCCGGGATTCCACAGTGTTTTCGGTGTAGGGCTTGATATTCCGGCAAGAAGTGAGTGGTTAGTGTTGGATGATGTGGAACTTAAAGAACATGATATATACAAAGCGGCTATTGCATTTGGAAAACAAATAAATAAAAGGATTGAAGAACTAGGACGTAATAGTCATTTAGATGTTATTATGATTTATATTCCAAAGGAATATGAGATACTTACAAGCTATGAAGATGAAGTTACTAGATTTGATTTGCATGATTATGTTAAGGCTTTTGCAGTTCAAAAACATATATCAACTCAGTTTATTAGAGAAAAGACTTTAGACAGTGAATTGGATTGTCAAATTGCTTGGGCAATATCATTGGCTATTTATGTTAAAGCAGGGCGAACACCATGGGTTCTTTCAAATCTGCGGACAGATACCGCATTTGCAGGGATAGGTTACAGCGTTAACCATTTTAAGAATGGGGAACAAACATTAATTGGATGTAGTCATATATATGCGTCGGATGGACAAGGTTTAAGGTATAAGTTAAGCAAGATAAAGGATGTTACCTTTGATGCACAAAAAAATCCATATTTATCTGAGAATGAAGCATATCAACTTGGATTGAACATAAAAGAACTATTTTTTTCATCCTTTTCAAGTTTGCCAAAGAGAGTTGTTATACATAAAAGAACTCCCTTTAAGGAAGAGGAAATCGCAGGTTTGACTAAATGTCTTGGTAGTGCTGGAATAAAAGATATTGATCTAATTGAGATTACTTATGACGAAAACTTTAAATGTTTCGAGTATAACAAGTATTTACAAGCAGATCTATTTCCGGTTAAGAGAGGGTGTTGTTTTGCGATTAATGATAATACAGCATATCTTTTTACGCATGGAATAGCACCGTCGGTTATTTCAAATCGTCGATATTTTCAGGGTGGAACTAATGTGCCAGCACCATTGAAAATTGTAAAGCATTATGGAAATGGCGATTTGGCTCAAATAGCATCTGAAATACTAGGATTATCAAAAATGAATTGGAATAGTTTTGGATTATATTCAAAATTACCATGTACAATTCAGTCCTCTAATGCAATAGCAAAGGTAGGATGGTTATTGCCACAATATGAAGGAATGATTTATGAATATAGAAATTTTATGTGATTATGAATTTTCTAAAAGAAATGAGTAGAATAAAGCCTCCAAGTCTACAAGATTTGGAGGTTTTATTCTGCCCGTTTTTATCAAAATGTCATTTTCAGGAAAGATACGCTATGATAAAATGTGCTTAGATATTTTTTGTAATGTAAGAGAAATGTTTAGCATGATGTTCTAAGTTTCAAAAGACGAAAGGGAATGTATAAAAATGAAATTAAATATGACATGTAAAACGTGTGAATTTGGCTCTAATGAGAGCTGTTGTGCTGAGAATAGTAAAAAAAGTCATCAAGATGATACAGAGTGTGGTGACTGGGGAGCCTCTTTGGAATATTTTTCAGAAATTATAGACAATGCTCCATGGTATATTAAAGAACCCTATAGAAGATGCCATATTGGTTATGATAAGTTTTTGGAACTTTTAAGAAAAGATGATCAAGGAATAGGAATTGAAATCAATATTTATGACGCAATAGAGAAAGTTTATGAAGTAACACCTTGGGAATTGGCAGGGGTGTTAGGTGTATCAATAGGAGTGCTTGGATATGCCAGGACAAGAGAGACAGTAGACAAGAGAAAAAAGCAGTTTTCAAGTAGATTACATATTCCGGAAAGTTTTTTTGACAGGTTTCTATCTACGCAGCTTGAGGCATTAAAACAATGTAAAGAGGAATTTTATGAATTTTACGGAAGTGAAACCATAAAAAAGTTTAAGCAAAATGGAATAGATGCAATGCATTTAAAATTCGAAGAAGATGCCGCTCATGATAAAATTCTTAATGAACAATATCGAGAAGAACATCAATATAAGTATCAGTATGAGGAGAAAAATAAAATGTATCATGATTTGTCAGATGATTATAAGTCAAGAGATTATGTGATAGCAATAACTGTAAAAGAGGGTGAATATTATGGAAATATATTTTATGAATATAATTATGGTGGTTATGGATTATCTATTTCAATTATGAGAAATTTATTAGATTTTGTTGAAAATCTTGACTGTGAAGAAATAGATGCGCTCAATGAGGAAGGACTGCTAAATAATAACATTGGTTTAAAATCAGATATAAATGGCAAGGAAATTCACTTCGAATTGAAAAATGAAAGAGGAGACATACTGAAGAAGACAATACCGGAAGGCGAGTTACAAAAATATATTGTAGGCTATGAAATGATTAGATGTGATGGACATGGAATGAAAAAAGAGCGTAGAAGATGTAGTTCTTGTCAAAATTTTAAACCAATAGAAGGATGTGCTAAAGGAAATTGCACCGCTAGAGGCGATGTGGTTCAAAGAAGTAGAATAATATGTGCATTTGATTATGTCCCAAATAAAAATGAGTGTTTTAATGAGGATATTTCCTAAATCAGTTAAAAATGGCCAGAATCAAGCCTCCAAGTCCTCAAAAGATTTGGAGGTTTTCTTCTGCCCATTTTTAGAGGAAAGTAATTTCCGAAACAAACAATCTATGGTACAATATCCTCGGAGTTATCAAGAGGTAGTTGAACCATAGGGAAAGAGCAGAGTACAATCACACATAAGCCAATCGGGCTTATATCTCAAAAACAAATCTAATCTTTTTCTATGGCAGGGGCAAAGTGCTGCACCATGCTTATTTTTGCAGATCCGATAGAGGACTGTTGCATCATTTTAAATCCAAGGCTTAACGAAAAAGCCAAGGGATGTGCATCTTTATTGCACACTCATGGCATGTAGAGTGCGTGGTTGCACTACATCGGGTCGATATGTGAGAATCCTTGATTTTAGGCACTTTGAGAGGCATATGATGTTCTCACAGAGTGATAGAAAAACCTACAAAAAGGCGATTTCGGACGGAGTAAATGTCTCGGTCGTTTTGGATGTGGGGTGTGGAAACACATAAAAGTACAGTTACAGTAATTTCAAGTTATTCAACAGAATAAGAAACGTGAAAGACCGTTCATTTTCAAGTAATTGGAGATGAGCGGTCTTTTTCTATTTGCAGATAACATTGGCATAACTGAGTAGAAGCTATTCTACCGGAAGAACGGAGGTTGTAATGGAAGAGATAAAGAGTATTAGAATAAGCGAGTTAAAGGACTTTAAGAACCATCCTTTTCATGTACAGCAGGACATGGAGCTGTGTGCCCTGATGAAAAGTATTGAGGATGAGGGAGTGATTGTACCTTTGCTTGTAAGACCGAATCCTGACGGAGAAGGTTATGAGGTAATTGCAGGACACAGACGAAAGGCAGCAGCACTGTGGGCTGGTCTTGCGGAAGTTCCAGTAGTTATTAGGGAACTGGACGATAATCAGGCGATAGTGGCGATGGTGGATTCTAACTTGCAGAGGGAGAATCTAAAGCCAAGTGAGAAAGCTTATGCATATCGTATGAAGCTGGAAGCCATGAACAGACAGGGAAGAAAAACGGACATCACTTCGGCTCAAGTTGGACCGAAGCCGGAGCGGAGTAATGAGCTACTGGCAAAGCAGGTGGGTGAGAGTGTGGCACAGATTAAGCGGTATATACGGCTTACCTATCTGATTCCGAAGATACTGCAAATGGTAGATGAGGAAAAGATAGCTTTTACGATAGCAGTGGAACTGTCTTATCTGACGGAGAAAGAACAGTATGAGCTTCATGCGGTCATGGATATGGAGCAATGTACACCGTCTTTATCGCAGGCGAATCGGATGAAGCGAATCAGTCAGTCCGGTGGTCTTGATATGGATGCAATGTATGAGATTCTGGAGGAGGAAAAACCAAACCAGAGAGAGCAGATTAAGATACGGGCAGACAAATTATCGCAGTATTTTCCATCAGACTATACACCAAAGCAGAGGGTGGAATTGATTGAGAAGCTTGTGAAGGAATGGCATGATCACCAGCAACAGCTTGATGTTGCAGAGAAAAGCAGAAAGAGAGGTAATGCGAGATGAGCATGGAAACAAAGGATTTATCACTATTTGAGCAGATGGGAGGAACTTATATCGAGAAAGATGGATTGTTGTATCCGAATCTTTCGATGGAGCAGGAGCCGGAACAGATTACGGTTGGTAAGTACGGATTACTATGGATTTCTTATATGAAGGAAACCTATCCGGACAGATACCGGCACCATATCAGAATGGGACAGCTTCATAGTAGGGCGGCGGAGGTCAATGAGGAAGCCTATGAGATGTTAGACAGTATTTCAGAGAAGTATCTGAAAAAGCATAAGCCAGTTAATTCGAATTCCACAATGGAGATGTGGAAGCTTAAGGAGCAGGCAAAGCAGATTGCAGAGGAGGAAGTGTATGAGACAGTCGTTTACAGATTTCACTAGGAAGGATTTGGGCAGGGCGGTTTCTGCCCGCAGCAGTAACTATAATACAGATTTTGTGGCTGACACGGATGTTGTCAGAGAAAGAGAGGATTTTATGAGAGAAACAATTAGAGAATACAGCATGAACGGAAGCATGATTATTGGAATTGACAATGGCTATGGAAATACCAAAACAGCTAGAACCTGTTTTAAGACAGCAATTATGAAGTGCGATTCCAAGCCGGTACTTAGCAGGAATTTCATTGAATATGAGGGAGCCTACTATGTAATCGGGGAAGGGCACAAGGGTTTTGTGTCCGACAAGCAGCAGGATGAGGATAATTATATTCTGACACTTGCGGCGGTTGCAAAGGAGCTGGAAGCAAGGGGCATGAAGGAAAAGGTGAACAGGGTACGAATTCATTTTGCCGTTGGACTACCGCTCAAATGGGTGCAGGCACAGAGGGAAGATTTTAAGAAGTATCTTATGAAAAACGCCTATGTGGAGATTTATTATAAAGAACGTCTTTATTGCCTCACGATTGCAGGCTGTACGGTTATGCCACAGTGTTATGCAGCAGTCAGTGAGAATTTGAAGGAATTTAAGGGAATCACCTTGCTTGCGGATATTGGAAACGGAACCATGAACCTGATGTATCTGAATAATGGCAGACCGATGGAAAGTAAAGCATGGACAGAAAAACTGGGTGTGTTTCAGTGTTACCAGCGGATTATCAATATGGTACAGGATGCAACGGGAGATAATCTGATGGAGGATGTGGTGGAGAATATCCTTAGAACGGGAGAGATTGATTTGCCTGAGTCTCATGCCGGAATTATCCGAAAAGCAATTGAAGGATATACGGATGAGATTTTCCAGAAGCTTCGTGACCATGAGTTCAATGAAAAGTTGATGAAGGTGTATTTCATGGGCGGTGGTGCAAGGCTGGTGGAACAGTTTGGAAAATACAATTCGGATACCACCATGTTTAACCATGACATCAAGGCGAATGCCAAAGGATATGAGTATTACTGCTATATGATTATGAGACATCAGGAAAGGGCAGGAAGGTAGGTGACCTTGTATGACAAAGCAGTGCAGGAATCATAACATCCGTTTCAGCATGGGCGATGATGCAGCGGTGCAGGCGTGGGAACGTCTGCACTCTGCAGAAGTGGAAAAGGATTTTAAGTCTAAGAATGCTTTTGTGGTAGCTGCCATCAATGATTATTATGAGAGACATCTGGCAGAGCAAAACGATCCCTATCTGGAAAGCAGGGAAAAGGAAGATGCCTTTACGGACAGAATCGTGGAAGCAGTTGAGAAGAAGGTGCTTGCCAACATTCCGGCTTTGATTGGAAATGTGGTGATGGCATCGGGAATGAATCTGACAGTTGGTGCTTTTGAGATGACTTCTACCGGGACGCAGGTGGCAGAAGTTCCTCCAAAAATCGGAAAAACAGCAGAAGAAAATCTGCTTCCGGAAGAACCTGAGGAGAATGACCTGTTAGATTTCAGCTTTGGAATGTAGCTGAAAACGGATGTTAGTGATGTGATATGGCTATACTTTCCCCTTTATCCGTAGCCGTTTATGACGGTAAGGAAGAAGGAAAGGTGTAGCCATTTTTATGGAATAATATAGCCCCGTGGGTGTAGTAAACTGTTCTGAATTTTTGCCTCAGGCAAAGATGAGGGGCAATTTTTTGTACTTTATAGAGATATTTATTCGGGGGTCTTAGGGCGCTCCCTAACAAGATGGAAAGTGCATTGCGTTTTCCGTATCTTGCAAAAAGTGTCTGAAAGATTTTAATGGATTGGAGGATTTTTATTATGGAGAAACAGCTAAGAAAGAAAAAGGCGATTGTGCGGCAGAATCGTACCTTCCGTCTTTCGGAGTATGAATTACAGAAGCTGTCCGAGGGTGCAGCGGCGGCAGGTATGAATGAAAGCAAATATGTGAGGGAGCTGATACTTCATGGCGGGGTGGATGCAACTCACGCAGAGGACAGGAAAAATCTGATTCGTCAGATTAGCGGTATTGCTACCAATATTAACCAGATGGCGAAACGATGTAACGAGACGGAATGGATTTCTAACCGAAATGTGTGTGACATGACACATGCGTTGGGAGAGGTTTTAGGGTTATTGAAGCAGTTATTGGAGAGGTGGCGGTAAGGATGGCGATTACTAAGATTATGAATATGAAGGCGGCAAAGATAGGGAATGTGGCGGCACACTTAAAGCATTCCCTTGAATATATCTGTAATAAAGCAAAGACGGATAATGGAAGTCTGGTGGGCAGTATTAACTGTCTGCCGGATTTTTCTTTTGAGCAGATGATACAGACGAAGAAAATGTTCGGAAAGACCGATGGCAGGCAGGGGTATCATTTTGTCATTTCCCTGGAGCCGGGGGAAGGTAATGAGAAGCAGATGCTTGAGATTATGCGTAGATTTGCAGAGGAATTTCTTTGTGGAGAGTATGAGGCAGTTTATGCCGTCCATAACGATAAGAACCACCTTCATGGTCATCTGGTTTTTAACAGTGTCAACATGGTTACGGGCAGAAAGTACGATTATAAAAAAGGTGACTGGAAGGACATCATCCAACCGATTACCAACAGACTATGTGAGGAATATGGACTTTCCATTGTTCCGGCAGAATACAGCAAAGAGCCTCTCAACATGAACCGTAAGGAATGGGAAAAGGAACAGAGCTGGAGTGATGTGGTGGAAGCCGATATGAGATACTGCCGAAGCCGGGCAAATAGTGTAGACGAGTTTTTATATTTTATGGAAGAGTTGGGATATGAAGTGAAATCCGGTGTCCATATTTCCGTAAAGGCAGGGAAGATGAAACGCAGCCGCAGACTTGACACCATTGATGAAGAGTTTTCGAAAGAAAAACTGGAAGAGTATTTTACAGAGGAAAAGTATTTTGGTGATTATACAGAACCGAAGATTTACGGTAATGGACTGGCACTCAGGTACAAGCCGAAATCAGATTTGCAGAAAAGATACTACGCAAAGGTTTATCGTCTGCATGTGGTGCAGAAATATAGATTCCGGTACCACTACACTAGATATAAGGAAGATTTGGAGCAGATGCATAAGCTTCAGGAAGAGTATCTTTTTCTTTGTAGGAAGGACATCAATAGCTGGGCAGATGTTTTTGTAGCACAAAGGAATGCAGAGAAAAAAGTAGCTGAGATTGATGCCTGTAAAAAAGAACTGTATAAGGAGCATGCGAAGAAAAAGTATCAGTATGAAAAAGACGGTGATGCAGCGGCATTTTTATTTCATGAGGCAGAGTATAGGGAGAAACTGGAAAAGTTGAAGGAAGAACGGAAAGAGGCAAAGAACGAGAAGAACGTGGCAGAGAGGTGTCTGAAGCAGAATCTCTATGCCTGTCTTGAAGTGCCGGATGATTTAGATATTGAGAATCTGTATCTGACGGATTTGCCGAAGGTAGAGAAGCAGGAAGCAGTTAAGAAAGATGTGAATTCTATGATGGAAGAAGTGGTTGCTTCCAAGACGGTTGATGCGGAGCTTGTGGATGAACAGATTGTAGATGTAGTGGAAGCTGTTGATGTTCAGGAATATGGAGAGGTATTAACTGAGATTGAAGATACGGTTGCAAATTCCAAACCAGAATTCTATGAAGCAATAGAAGATACGCAGTTGCCGGAACCGGAGATGACAAGAGAACTTTACGAATCTCTTACGGATAAAGAGAAATCAGAATGGATTGGCATTACTCCGAATAACACAGATGAATCTATCCGGTTATTTACGGAGAAGATGAAAGAATTCGGTATCAATTACCGTTATTCGTCGGATATGCTAGATGAATTTATGAGATTGGAAGAGGCTGTTTTAAAAGAGAGCAGAACGGATGCTAGTGGTTATCAGTGGAACAGGGAACAGGAAAGAAAGAGGTGAGATGCTTATGCAGGTCAGACCCACCATTCGGGTCTGACCTATGTGGTGATTCGGGATATATAGGCATATTATACAAGTCATTTTAATACTAACTCTCTGATCTTCAAGGGGAAATTTTGCAGGGGGTGAACTAGAAGCTAGTATTGAAAACTGGAACTGTGAATTCTGATTCAGACATTACAGTAATAAATAAAATAGTTACTTTCACTACCAGATATTGCCTTTAAAACTCGCTTGAAGTTTGCAAGATATTCTTGCGACATGAAAAGGCTTGTGATAAAATTATAGGTAGTTTGAAATGGTTATTTGACAGGCACAGGAGGTGTAGAATGGCTGTAAGTTATAACAAACTATGGAAGATACTGATTGACCGAGGAATGAATAAAACACAGCTTTGTGAAAGGGCAAAGATAAGCACTAATGCTATGGCAAAGCTTGGAAGAAATGAAGATGTAAGGGTGGAAGTTTTAACGAAGATTTGTGTGGAGCTGGGGTGTTCCTTAGATGATATTATGGAAATTATAACAGAAGAATAGCAGAGAGTTTTATAGGACACCTAATCAGATAGAATAATAAAAAAGCGAAAGATGCGGAGGCATGGGATATGGTAAATAATGACCTGACTTTTTTTACAAATGAACCCGACAGAGATTTATACAGTAGGTTCAGTAATATTTTGAAAAGCAATACGCAGTTTTTTGATATTTTGGTGGGATATTTTAGAACCAGTGGATTTTTTAAGATGTATCAGTCTATGGAATCCGTTGAGAAGATTCGTATATTGGTAGGTCTGAATGTAGATAAATATACGGTTAAAATTATCGACAAAGCGAATATGGAATTAGCGTATGATTCGCCGACAACCAAACAGGCAAAGGAAGCCTTTGGGGAATCCGTGGAAACGGAATTTGAAGAAGTAGAGCCTACTTCTGAAATCGAGCAGGGGGTCCGCACTTTCGTTGATTGGTTAAAGAATGGTAAGCTGGAACTGCGTATGTATATGGAAGCACCGATTCACGCAAAGGTTTATATTATGCGTAAGGATATGGAGCGTGTGCCAGATACATACGGAAGTGTTATTACAGGATCAAGCAACTTTTCCGAAGCAGGATTGCAGAATAATCTGGAATTTAATGTAGAACTGAAAGACAGCAGGGATGTGAAGTTTGCTCTTGAAAAATTCGAGGAGCTGTGGGAAAAGGGTGTTCCTGTAACCAAAGATTACATAGAAGCAGTAGAACATAGAACATGGCTTAGAAACGATATTACACCGTATGAAATATATTTAAAGACATTGTATGAATTTTTCAGGGAAGAAATTAACTCTGATAAAGACCTTTTGGCTGATAACTTATTGCCTGACGGATATATGCGTTTGCAGTACCAGCTTGATGCTGTGGTGCAGGCGAGAAAGATTCTGGAAACTTATAACGGCGTATTTGTATCTGATGTAGTAGGTCTTGGAAAGACATATATTTGTGCTATGCTGGCAAAGAGCCTGAAAAAAGGTAAAAAGCTGGTTATCTGTCCGCCTGTTCTTGTGGACTACTGGAAAGAGGTATTGCTGGAATTTGATGTGGCTGCCGAAGTGCAGTCATTAGGAAAATTAGATGCAATATTGGAAAAGGGAGTAGATAAGTATTCTTACGTATTTATTGATGAAGCACACCGCTTCCGTAATCAGGGAACAGAAAGTTTTTCCAGTCTGCATAAGATATGTTACGGTAAAAAAGTGGTACTTATATCGGCTACTCCGATTAACAACTATTCCAGCGATATAGAAAACCAGATTTATTTATTCCAGCCGAAGCATGATAGTACAATCGTTGGATTGAAAGACCTTGAAGCATTTTTCAGGGAATTGCGTTCTAAGGAAAAGAAGCTGACAAAAGGTACACAAATGTATCTGGATGCGGTTCGTGCAAACTCGGAAGAAATCAGGGATAAGATTTTACGCCACATAATGATTCGTAGAACAAGAGGTGAAATCATAGAATATTATGCGGATGACCTTGCCAGACAGGGATTGACATTCCCGAAGCTCGGAACACCTGAACCGATAGCGTATGTGTTTGATGAAGATACAAATACCGTATTTAATGAAACCGTAGATACCATTAAAAATTTCAAGTATTCCAGATATAAACCATTGGTGTATTTAAAAGATACAAAAAAATATGCTTCCCTTTTAACGGCACAACATAACATGGGAGGATTTATGAAATCTATATTGGTTAAGCGTTTAGAAAGTAGTTTCTTTGCTTTCAAAAAAACGCTTGGCAGATTTTTAGAATCCTACGAGAAGTTTATTGATATGTACGAGCAGGGCGAAGTGTATATCAGCAAAAAGGTAGATGTTTATGATTTGCTGGATAGTGGCGATGATGAAAAACTTATGGACTTAGTGGAAGCTGAAGCGGTAATGCACTTCAAGTCAGAAGAATTTGACGAGAAATTTATTAAGGATTTACGCTGGGATTTAGCAAAACTGCAATATTTACATGATATGTGGAAAACCATTACAGACGATCCGAAACTCATTCAGTTTAAGGATGAATTAAAAAGTAATGATAAGTTAGTTGGAAACAAGAAAATTATTTTTACAGAATCAAAGGAAACCGCAGAATATCTGGCTGGGGAATTGAAAGACCTCTTTGGCGATAGGGTTATTGCGTATACTGGTTCAAGCAGTTTAGTGTTAAAATCGGTAATTGAAGATAGCTTCAATCCGAAGTATGCAGAAAAGGAAAATAACCAGTATGATGTATTGATTACTACGGATGTACTGGCAGAGGGTATCAACTTACATAGGGCAAACGCATTGATTAACTATGATTTGCCATGGAATCCGACCAGAATTATGCAACGAGTAGGTCGAATTAACCGTGTCGGTAGTGAATATGAAGAAATTTATGTATTTAATTTCTTCCCGACATCTGCAACAAGCAAGCATTTACCATTAAAGGATAGAATTATTGAAAAATTGCAGGCATTTCATGATACGCTGGGCGAAGATTTCAAATATCTGTCAGATGAAGAAGAAGTCAGCTCACAAAAACTGTTTCAGGATTTGAATAAGGATTTGGCAGAAGATGAGGAAAGCTCGAACCCAGAGCTGGCATATCTGGCAGTCATCCGTCAGATTCGGGATAATGATACGGAATTGTTTGAAAAGATTAAACGGTTGCCGAAGAAAGCAAAAACAGGGCGGTATTCGGACAAGATAACGGATGAAGCCACATTATCATTTATTCGCAAGGGATATATGAAAACATTTTTTGTGGCAGGACAAGGCGACACAAAACAGATTTCATTTATGGATGCAGTCGGTTATTTGAAATGTGAGCCTGACGAAGAAAAGATTAGTGTGGGACAGAATTATTTTGCACACTATGATGCAAATAATGAAGCATTTGATATATCCCAGACGGAAGAAGAAGTGATTGCAACAGGGCGTATAGCTGTGGGTGCAAACGACCAGAAGATTATTCGTTATCTGAAAGCCTTGCTTATGTCAATTAAGACATTTACGGATGAACAGGAAGAAAAGATAAAACGGATGATTGAAGTTTGGGAAAACGGAGATATTCCAGCCGCCGACACAAAGAATATACTGAAAAGTATAAAGAATGTGGAGGACGGCGTAGAAGCCTATTATAAAATCGTTGAACAAGTTGACGAAAAATATTTTGAGGGCAGGAAGCAACAGAAATTAAAACAGGATGGCGAAAAGCAAGTGATTTTATCTTGCTATATGAAGGAGGCGTAACAAATGAGTAGGAAATCTGAAATATTTGAATCAGTTCTGACAAGTGCATACGATAATAATGCTTTTGTCGGGTTTGTGCAGGAATTGTTAAATAATGTGGAGCTGGTAGCACCTAACGCCTATAAAAAAATATACAATAACTTTTCCTACTATGTAGACGGATATTACCATATCGGAAATTATACAGGAAATGACGGCGGTAAAATTGCAATTTTCTCCGTTGCATTAAAAAAAGGGGATAGTGTAGAGCGTGCAAGAACTATGCAGAGAAACTTTGTAAAACCACTTCTGGAAAACGGAATGTGTGCTGGTGCATTGGTAACGTTCTATACGCCAGAAGAACCTGAGAAGTGGCGTTTGTCATTTATCAGGCTGGACTATGAATTTTCAAAGGGAAAAGTAACAGAAAAATTAACCCCTGCCAGACGGTATTCCTATCTGGTAGGTAAGGGAGAGCCTTGCAATACTGCGAAGCAGAGATTGTTCCCGATATTCAGGGATGATAATAACCCAGACATTGATGAACTGGAAGAAGCATTTAGTGTTGAAAAAGTAACAAATGAATTTTTCCAGCAGTATTGCGAAAAATATCATGAACTTAGGGAATATCTGGAAGCAAATACTGAATTTATGCAGGAAGCAGAAATCAGGCATTTTACAAGTGAACAGTTTGCAAAGAAATTGTTAGGGCAGATAGTATTCCTGTATTTCATTCAGAAAAAAGGCTGGCTGGGCGTAGATGCAATTCCTGTTGTAATGACAGAAAAGGACTATAAAAATGCGTTCTTTGCCAGAGGTCAGAAATCAAGGGATATTGTAGGAAGTGTTTATGCACAACAGCAAGACGGTACATATAGAATTGTATTTGATAAGTTGAAACAGTTGTCAGATGAAGATGAAGAATTTTTAGCTGGCATTGTAAAAGGAAAGCCGTGGGGAACAGGACCGAAAGACTTTATGCGTAAAATCTTTGAGGGTTGTAAATCTGCTGGCAAAAATTATTTTGATGATTATTTGGAGCCGTTGTTTTATACAGGCTTAAATGTAAACCGTGGAGAAAATGGATTTTTCCCACCGCTTCATAGACGAATTCCGTTTTTGAATGGTGGCTTGTTTGAGCAGTTGGATAACTACGAATGGGAAAATAATAATTTTAACATTCCGAATAGCATTTTCTCTAATGCAGAAGAAAAGGGCAGAAATGCAGACGGTATCTTAGATATTTTTGACAGATACAACTTTACAATGAACGAAGATGAACCTATGGAGCGTGAAGTTGCTATTGATCCTGAGATGCTGGGAAAAGTATTTGAAAATCTTCTAGATGTAAAAGACAGAAAATCTAAAGGAGCATTCTATACCCCTCGTGAGATTGTGCATTATATGTGTCAGGAAACACTCATCAATCACTTGGTAAGCAAAACTGGAATTACAGAAGATGCAATAAGGGATTTTGTTCTTTATGGCGAATATCTGCGTGATGAAGATACCATTAAGACATTAAAGGTTACGGATGCCAGCGGAAAAACGCATTATGTAATTGACAAGGAAAAGGAAATGCTGATTTCCGAAGAAATATTCAGTTTCAAAAAAGGTGTAAACCGATTAAAAGAACTGGATGATTTACTTGCAAATGTAAAAGTAGCGGATTTGGCGGTTGGTTCAGGAGCGTTCCCTCTTGGTATGTTGAATGAAATTGTAAAGGCTCGTCAGGTGTTGACGGAATACCTTGCAATCGAAATGAACGGATTCCAGAAGAAAAGTTTTTATGCGTATGAAAGAAAGCCATATGATTTGAAAGTAAATACAATCAAGAACTGTATCTTTGCCTGTGATATTGAGCCGAGTGCGGTGGATATAGCAAAATTGCGTTTGTGGCTGTCTATTGTTATTGATGATGAGATAACGGATAATGCAGGAAACGGCGATTTTGATGCACATTCAAAGCCACGCCAGCTTCCGAACTTGGACTGTAATATTATTTGCGGAAATAGCTTGATAGATGAATTTAAAGGGATTGAACTTATTACGCAAAGTGCGTTACTGAACAATGTGACACTAGATACCCAGCAATCAATGTTTCAGGACGGTGTTGATATAATGCTGAAAAAATTGATTGAATTGCAGGATAAATTGTTCTTTACCAAAGAACATAATGACAAGGAAGAAATCAAAGCGGAAATTCAGCAAATATATGACGAGATAATTCTGGAACAGTTGCAAGGAAATCCTGAATTAGTAGATTCATATTATGAAACGCTAAATGAAGCATCTAAACCATTCATTTTATGGCAGTTATATTTTCCGAAAGTGTTTCGGGAAAATGGAGGATTTGATGCAGTTATAGGAAATCCGCCGTATGGTCTTTTGAATAAAAAGCAGAATCAGAATACGAGTATAATGGCAGATGAATACGAATTAAAATGTTATAAGAATAATACTATATATCAGCCAGCCAAAGGCGGTATGATAAATGTATTTAGATTATTCATTTGCAAATCGTTTGACCTGTTGAGAAAAGATGGACATTTGTCATTGATTTTTCCTATGGCATATATGTGTGATTTAAGTGCTTCAAGTTTGCGGAAATTTACATTGGATGAAAATAAAATTGATTATTTAGAAGCATTTCCTGAAAGAGATAATGAAAACAAAAGAGTGTTTAAATCGGCGAAAATGTCAGTCTGCATATTGGGAGCTTCAAAGACAAAGGTAAAACCAGATACAAAATTTCCTATGAGAATTAGCACGGATAGGTATGTGGATTTGTCAAGTCCTAAGACATGGATGACACGAGAAGATATAGGGTTGATAGATAACAATTCACTTACAATTCCACTTATGACACCCCAAGAATATGATATTTTATTAAAGGTGTGCAGGGGAAGCAATCGTATGAGTGACTTTTCTAAATGTTATACCGGCGAAATAGATTTATCCCTAAATAAGAAATATGTGCATTTGGAAAACACATATACAAGAATGCTGAGAGGAGCACAAGTACAAAAATATTATCTTACAGATAATATCAGTCAAGGAGATATTTTGTATTTAGATGATGAATTATATCTGAAAGAAAACAATACACCGAGAAGCAGACACCATTTAGAAAAGCGTATAGTGATGCAAGGAATAACGGGGGTAAATGAAAAATATCGTTTGAAGATGACACTTGCTGATGAGGGGATTTACTGTGCAAATTCTGTAAATTATCTGCTGTGTGGAGAAAAAAGTTTTTACTTTTTAGGTTTACTTAATTCACATCTACTGAACTGGTATTTTGCTAAGTTAAGTACTAATAGTAATGTAAACGGATATGAAGTTGACAACATTCCTGTTAAAATTGCAGAAGATACGGATGTTTTTGATGCTATTGAGAAGTTAGTTATCAAATTATTAGAAGAACCGAACAACAAAGGCATAGAAGATGAATTGAACGATTTGGTTTATGAATTGTACGAAGTGTCGTTGGAAGAACAAAAAATTATAGAAGCACGATATTAGGAGGAATCATAATGGCAGACATTAAATTTGAAATCAAAGAAGAATTGGGTGTAATATCTGAAAGTGCAAAAGGCTGGACTAAGGAACTGAATCTTATTTCTTGGAATGGTGCAGAAGCAAAATACGATTTGCGTGACTGGTCGCCGAACCATGAAAAAATGGGAAAAGGAATAACGCTGACAGCGGATGAAGTGCAGGAACTTTACAAACTTTTGAATAGAATCGTTGAGGAATAAATATTATGAAGACAATATAGTGGATGCAAAAATACGGTAGGAGGATGATTGGTATGGGAGACAGAAACGCATCGCCATCTGCTTTTGGTTGGGATTTTCAAGCAAATGCAGCAATACTTCTTATGCTTGAAAATATCAGAGAGGCAGATAAGGTTCGAGTGGAAGGTGCTGACGAAGATATAGAGATTACCTTGAAAGATAAAACAAAGATATATTCTCAAGTCAAATCAGTGATAAAGCAGGATGATTTTTCAAATATCAATGAAAAGCTAACAGCAGCACTGGAAACGTTGAATTTAGACTCTCAAAATGGCGATGGCAGCCTGTTTACATACACAACGAATTCACCAAATCCATTTAATAATAAAAAAACAATGTGGGCATTCACTGGAAGAACACATTTGGATTTTGACGAATTGCCGGATAGTTGTCAAAAAAAGGTACAGAATATTTTGGCAGATAAGGGGTATAGTCATTTGGATACATCGTTGATGGATGTACGTGTTATACCATTTTATGGTAGAGATCTTAAAAATCGTTACAAAGAAATACAGGCATGTGTGGGAGAACGTCTTATGGAACTTGGAATTCCTTCAGAAGGAATAAGTTCAGAAATATTACATATATGGCAAAGAGATTTCTTCCAAAATGCTACGCAGCCAGACACGGCGGTTTCAATTGATAAAAAGCAGATGATATGGCCACTCATTGTGCTCTTAGTTGACCAGACAGCAGCAAATGATTATAAGAAAGATTTTGATGATGACGAGTGTCTTGAAATTGAAAGAAAATATAGAGCTATTATTAATCAGCAAACGATGTTGTATGAGTTTTTTACCAAGGTGATTACAGATCATAATAAGTCTAAAAAATCGCCGAAGAGTTTTGTAACAGATAATTGGAAAGATTATTTATTTGCCATTGAAAATGTAAATGCTGATTCGGAGACAAAGGAGTCTCTGATTAAAATTATTTTGTATAGAATTCTTACACAACGTCGATGCATCAATGATATCAAAAGGGGCGTGAACTTATGAAATTTGTAGAGATTACCTTAAAAGAAGGATTCCTAGAGAAGAAGGTGACATTTTCCGGACTGGTTAATATGATTTATAGTCAGGCAAACAGTTCTGGGAAAACAACTTTTATGCGCTCGATTTTATATGCTGCCGGATATCCTATACCTAGTACAAAAGGTATTAAGTTCGAGGATATGGAGTTCTGGCTTATGGTTGAAAATGCTGGAAAGCAATTCAAAATATACCGGCATGCATCATATCTTTCTATTGATGACGGAGAGACAGAGCAAGGGTATTCGCTCCCGACAGATTTTCATGAGATCCAACAAATTCTTACTGGATGCACAAACATAGATGTCTTGGATAATTTGCTTGGTGCATTTTATATGGATCAAGAAAAAGGGTGGACGCTACTTAACAGGGGAAAGGTAATAGGAAGTATAGGGTTCAATATCGAGGCATTGGTTCGAGGATTAGCTGAAAAAGATTGCTCACGTGAACTACAGCAGTTAGAGGGGGTGAAACGTGAGTTAAAAAAGTATGAATATATGCATTCGGTAGCACAATATCAACAAGAAATCAATGAAGTTGGAGAAAATCTTGTTTTTGATTCTACGGATGAAATTATAGAGCGTGATATTGAAATTCTAAGAACCGAAATGGCACCGGTTGATGCAGAATTAAAACAGATTAAAAACATACTTAGAAAAAACAAGCTGCTTGCAGAATATATTGCTGAGATGAAACTTATTGTTCAGGGTAAAGATGGGGAAGAAATTCCGGTTACCCAAGAAACACTTTTAGGTTTTGCAGACAATAATGATTTTTTAGTAGCCAGAAGAGAAATGCTTGCGGCAGAAATAGCACAGATAAACAGAAAAATTGTAACTTTAGAGGCACAAAAGAAGAAAGAGCAAACAATAGTGAAGGTTCAAACGGTGATAGAAGAGTTTGATGCTGACATAAGTAAAATTCATGTAGATGCAATTGCAACTCAAAAAGTGATAGATAAGCTTAAGTTGGAACGGAAGAAACTTCAAGAAGAAATTCGGAGATTAACAAAATCTGATAATGATATAGTGGAAGCACTTCATAAGTGTATCAGTACATATGCTCAAGAATTTGGAGTCAGTGAAACTTATGTTGCACCACAAAAGGATTATATTTTTACAAATGATTTGAAGTCACTTTCTGGCACTATACTGCATAAGATAGTATTTTCGTTTAAACTTGCATACATAAAGCTGATAAGAGAAAAAACGGGTTTAATACTGCCTATTTTATTGGATTCGCCAAGTGGCAGGGAAGTTAAATTGAGTACGATACAAGATATGCTTAGGATTTTACAGAGAGACTATGGGCAACATCAAATTATAATTGCTTCAATAAATGATTTTGATATGAAAAATAAAAAAGTAATTGAATTTAAAGGAAGACTTTTTGATGATGAAGATATTGTGAATTTTAATAATGAAAAATAAGCGTGTGAGTCATACATTCGGATGTATTTTCTTGATAGTAGAAGATGGGGGAATTTACCTGAATACAGGAAGAAATATGGAAGAATACGAGGAGGCAATATTATGGATAAAATCGAGGATTTGTTAGTTAACAAGGGACTTTATGATGCAGTTGATATATCAGTCGAAGATTTAAATGAAATGCAGAAGTACCTTTCTAAGAGCGAATATACGAATAACAATATTGATTGTTATTGTATAAATTGTGAATTAAATAGAATATTTGAGTATACTAATTGTGAAGTTCGAGAAGATACGGGCGTTATTCGAATGAATATCTTTGATGAACAATCAGTTCAAAATAGAAAGCAAAAAACGGAAGAGGTTTTTAAAGACTTTTTAAACAGACGATATTCCTTAACTTATAGATGCACAAGAGAAAGAACACATTCTATAATTTTTGATTTGATTACTACCGATTGTCAAATTATGAAGGTAGGACAATATCCATCTGTTGCGGATATGACAATTCCAGAAATTAAGAAATATAGGACAATTCTTGGGCGACAGTATCGTGATTACAGCAAAGCAGTCGGACTTTTCGCGAATGGAATAGGAATTGGCTCATATGTATATTTGCGAAGAATTATCGAAAATTTGGTCTTTGATAAGTTTTCACAAGTATCAGGAAAACTAGATATATCAGAGGAATGTTTTTTAAAATTACATTTTGATGAGAAAATAGAAACGTTAAGTGATTATCTTCCAGACCTACTTGTGAGAAATAAAAACTTATATGGAATTGTGAGCAAGGGAATTCACGAGCTTAGTGAAGAAGAATGTCTTGCTATGTTTCCTTGTATTAGAACTGGAATTGAATTGATATTGGATGATGTTTTAGCTGAAAAAGAAAAAGCCAAGAAGGAAAAAATTTTTGAAAAATTTGTTGCTGATACTACTGGAAAATTTAAATAAAAGGGAGTTCTCGGAATGACTGTAGAAGAAATTTTAAATGGAGAATCAAAGGAAGTTGAATATAAAGAAAACGTGCCCACTAATACCAAGAAGTTTACAAAGACGGCTGTTGCTTTCGCAAATTGTGCAGGCGGATTGTTAGTGTTTGGTGTAGAGAATAACACATGGAAAGTAACTGGAATTCCGAAGGACAAGGTGTTTGAAGTGGCGGATAGTATTTCAAATGCTATTGTGGATAGTTGCGAACCTTTGATTGATTTCGATATTAAATATCAAACCATAGAGGAAAAGACAATTATCATTGTGCAGGTGTATCCGGGTAAACGAAGACCATATTATCTGAAGGTAGATGGAAAAACGGAAGGTGTTTATATTAGAGTGCCAGGTTCTACAAGATTAGCAGATGATTTTGTTATTAAAGAACTGGAACTTGAAGGTGCAAATCGAAGTTATGACCGAATGATTGCTGTTGGAGAAAACGTGACAGAGGAAGAAATCGAGAAGGCTTGTGATACCATGTATAAGTATGCCCTAAGCAGATGCCTGACACCGGAAGAAAAACAAAATGTAAAGAAGGTAACGAAAAATCAACTTCTTTCTTGGGGATTATTACAAGAACAGGATGGAAAGATGGTTCCGACAAATGGATATATGCTTTTAAACCAAAATGATTTGCAGGAAGCATCTGTGCAGTGTGGAGTATTCAAAGGAACGACCAGAGCTACATTTGTTGATAAAAAGGAATATGGCGGAACTTTGTGTGAACAGATTGATGAAGCATATCAGTTTGTTCTTAGAAATATTCGTATGGGTGCAGAATTTGGCGGTTTGTACCGTAGGGATGTGTATGAACTTCCGATAGATAGCATTCGAGAGTTGATTGCAAATGCAGTTAGCCACAGATCATATTTAGATCCAGGTAAAGTGCAAGTGGCATTGTATGACGATAGATTGGAAATTACTTCGCCGGGAATGCTTATTGGAGGCTTGACAATCGAAGAATTGAAAAATGGTTACAGCCGACCGAGAAATCGAGGAATTGTTAGTGCCCTTGCTTATATGAAGGTAGTAGAACAGTGGGGAAGTGGTATTCCGAGATTATTTGAAAATTGTAAAAAGGCAGGATTGCGAGAACCGGAACTTATTGAAATGGGTGGTTGCTTTAGAGTAAATATGTACCGGAACACGGAAATCGCAAAAGAAAGTATGAATACAGCTACGTCCAGTGAAGATACACTACAAAATGACGCTTCAAATGAGAAAGTTCGGGATAAATTCGGGATAAATGAGGAAATTCGGAATAAATTCGGGATAAATGAGGAAGTTCGGAAGAATTATGGTGAAACAGCGGCAAATATTTTATGCTTGATGCTTGAGAAACCGGAAAACACTTTAGATAGTATTGCGAACACGCTTGGTGTTACAAGAAGAACTGTTGAAAAACAGGTAAAGAAACTGAAGGAAGTTGGAATTGTTAGTCGTGTGGGAAGTAATAAAAGTGGGTCTTGGAAAGTTGATATAAAAGAGGATAGACAGTTATGATTGCGAACGCATTGCGTTCGCAATCGTAATACCTAAAAAGGATTAATATAATTATGGGAGGACAAATGATGGCGGCAATAATATCATGGGAACAATTTTTTACATGCAATATTGACATACGAGGAATACAGTTTAAGTTTGAAGATTTATGTCGTCAGTTATTTGTAAATGAATTTCTTACAGAAAATAAGAAACAACGTCATTTACATTGTAATCCCAACAATCCGGGACTTGAAGCGGAACCTATTTATGATGAAAAGAACGAGAGATGGATAGGTTATCAAGCTAAATTCTTTGAAAAAAATACAGATTACAGTCAGATTATGGATTCTGTTGAAAATATAGTTAAGTATTACAAGGGAAAAGTGGAACATGTATATTTGTTTTGCAATAAGGCACTTACGACTAACTGTGACAGTTACATAAATATTGTAAAGAAACTTGAGGAGGTGGGCATAACTTTAGAACCGATTACGGATGTTACGATTTTGGATATGGTACGTAAATATTCATATCTTGGATTATATTATTTTGACCAAAATTTTTTGAATATAAAATGGCTTGAGAATCATACGCAGGAAGTATTGAGCAAATTAGGTGAAAGATACAATGACGAATTCAATATAGATACGAGAGCATCCTTATATCTTTCATTGTTTGTACATGACGATAGAGCATTGCAATATTTTAATGAAAAGAAAAGTACGTTGTTAAAAAAAGTAGATGAGTTAGGATGGAAGTATGATTCTTATGCTGAATATAAAGACAAAATCCGAGAAGCAGTTAATCAGTTAGAAGTTATTGGAACTGACACAATTTTGAATGTTTTGCAGTGGGATAATAGGATAAAAGAGGCTGTCAAAGAAGATATCGATGATTTTGAGAAACAAATGTCAGAGTGTAAGGAACAGAGAAAGAGGTTATTGACGAAGTTACGGGAGAAGAATAGTCACGATTCATCTGAAGAATTGAATCGAATAGAAGATAAGATTGATAAATTGTATACACTGATAGAACTTGCATCAGGACTGCAAATTCAAGAAATTGAAAAGGCAGTTTTACAAGGGAAGTTCCTTTTTGTGGAGGGAAAAGCAGGAGTAGGGAAATCGCATACATTTGCAAATGAAGTGTTAGAATTATTAGCGAAAAAGCAATATGCGTTGCTTATGCTTGGGGGCGACTATCTTGATGACTGTCCTATACAGGAACAAATTGCGTCCAACCTTCGCATAAACTACTCGTTTGAAGAATTAATAGATATTTTGGAAGTTTGGGGATCCGTAAACAATTGTATTGTTCCTGTTTTTGTAGATGCATTGAATGAAACATGGAATTTAACATTATGGAAAAATGAAATACCGTCAATTTTTAATAAAATACAAGAAATGGAACATGTGCGTCTTGCAGTTTCCTTCAGAGAAGAATATAAAAAACAATTATTTGCAGATTTAAAAATGGATAAATATGAAGTATGCCATATCCGGCATAGAGGATTTGATGAAAATTCTATTGAAGCGGCACAAAAATTTATGGATCATTATGGGATTCCTTTTACACCATTACATTTATTTACGACAGGAATTACAAATCCATTATTTTTGACACTATATTGTAAAACATATCAGGGTGATGAAGTGAATTTGCCAACATTGTATGATAGAATTTTGCAATATGCTAACAGAAATATTCATCGAGTGTTATTAACAAATATAAGAGCGGCAGGGTATGATTCAGCAGAGGATTTGGTTACGCCAGTTGTTAGTGGGATTGCAGAATATATATTAACTACGGGAAAAAGAGTATTTACCAAGCAAGAACTTAATCAATTATCGGTATGGAATGATTTGGGCTTAAATGCTCGCCCTTTTATTACACAAATGATTAGAGAAAATGTTTTACATAGCTATGTATATTCTGAAGAAGAGAGAATATACTTTTCCTATGATCAAATGAATGATTATTTTTGCTCAAAGGAGATTATGTCTATATGTAAAACAAAGGATGCGGTTATCGAATATTTGATAAATGATGTATTGTCTATTAAAGATGGAGAAATAGGTAAATACGGAAATCGTGATTTATTTATCAATACGTGTGCTTTGTATGCAGAAAAATATCAAGAAGAGTGTATTGGTATTATTGATGCAATAGAAAATGAACATGATAGAAATGATTTGTTTGACAGCTTTGTGGATTCGCTTCAATGGAGAAAGAATATTTCGATTACTGTTGAAGATTTATTAGTAATGTTTTCAAAATATTCTGCCGGAATTGAGAATGTATGGGAAATGTTTATCTCAAACAGTGTTAAGATTACTAATTCATTAAATGCAGAAGCGTTGCATGAAGTTTTGTTGAATTATCCATTAAATAAGAGAGATTATTTATGGACGAGATATATTAATGGCTTAGAGCAGGATTCTGAAAATAGAATTGTTCAGCTAATTAATATGTATGATAAGGGTGAACAACTTGAATTTTCAGATATAAAACAAAAGGAACTTTTGCTTATATTATTTGGCTGGTGTCTGTCGTCTTCAAATCGGTGGTTTAGAGATGTTACATCAAAAGCAATGATAGAAATTTTAAAAGAAGATTTTTCGTTGTGTGAATACTTGCTCACAAGATTCCAAGGAGTTAATGATCCATATATAATTCAAAGATTATATGGTATTGTGCAAGTTACGGTAAAACGGGACAGCTGCTCCGCGTAAGCGGTGCAGCCATTCCA